>Ga0209217_1000287_pt1 | contig 13043 bp, 11 predicted proteins | sample JacPinW_OM3H0_M2_FD_187957 | JGI IMG/M metagenome (GOLD analysis project Ga0209217, IMG submission 187957) | Forest soil microbial communities from Algoma, Ontario, Canada - Jack Pine, Ontario site 1_JW_OM3H0_M2 (SPAdes) (version 2) | ecosystem: Environmental > Terrestrial > Soil > Boreal...
CGCGACCCCGGTCCGCACGACGTGGCCATCGACATTAAGTTCGCCGGGATCTGCCACTCCGACATCCACACCGTGAAAGCCGAATGGGGCCAACCCAATTACCCGGTGGTTCCTGGCCACGAAATCGCCGGCGTGGTGAGCGCCGTCGGCTCTGAGGTCACCAAATACAAGGTGGGCGACCACGTCGGTGTCGGCTGCATGGTGAACTCCTGCGGGCAGTGCAGCAGCTGTAAGGCCGGGCTGGAGCAGTACTGCAAACCGGGCGCCACCTTCACCTACAATTCGACCGACAAGGACGGCACGTCAACGCAGGGCGGCTACAGTCAGGCAGTCGTCGTAGACGAAAACTTCGTCGTACGCATCCCCGACTCGCTGCCGCTGGACAAAGCAGCCCCGCTGTTGTGTGCCGGCATCACGCTCTTCTCGCCGCTCCGGCATTGGAAAGCCGGGCCGGGCACTCGGCTCGCGATCATCGGCCTGGGCGGGCTGGGTCACATGGGTGTCAAGCTGGGCGCCGCGATGGGCGCCGAGGTGACGGTGCTATCGCAGTCGCTGAAGAAGATGGAGGACGGACTGCGCCTGGGCGCCGGCCATTACTACGCCACCGCCGACCGGGACACCTTCAAGAAGCTTCGCGGCAGCTTTGACCTGATCCTCAACACCGTCTCGGCCAACCTCAATCTCGGCGACTACCTGAACCTGCTTGACGTTGACGGCACGCTGGTCGAGCTGGGTATCCCCGAGCACCCGATGGAGGTGCCGGCCTTCCCGCTGGCGCTGGCGCGACGCAGCCTGTCCGGGTCGAACATCGGCGGGATCGCCGAGACCCAGGAGATGCTGGACTTCTGCGCCGAGCACGACGCGACGCCGGAAATCGAAGTCATCAAGCCGGATTACATCAACGAGGCCTACGAGCGCGTGCTGGCCAGCGACGTGCGCTACCGCTTCGTGATCGACATCTCAGGTTTGTGAGGCGGAGGCCGCAGCTTCGCCGTTAGACGCATCGCTGCGAGTCCCGTCCGCCGCAATACCCGCCAGCGGCCAACCGGCCGCGGCAAGCCTGGCGGCGACCCGCGCGACGTTCTCCGGACCGGCGTCGAATTGCGTCATGTCCGAGATGAAATCCGCGATCACGTCACGGCTGACCTCTCCCTCGACGTCCTCGTCGATGGCGTCGACCACTTGGGTGATCTGATCGTCGGTCAGCGGTGTGCTGCGCAGCAGCGCAAGCAATGGCACGCGGTCGGGTCCAGGAACGCCTTCCGGGTAGCCGACCTGCAGCCACTGGATCACTGAACGGAAAAAAGCGGCCGTAGAAGATGGTGTTATCGCCACCTCCTAAGTGTCACGAAAGGTGGGTCAGCGGCGCTACCGTGGCGGCGCACCATTCACACTATTCATGCACCGTTCATATTCTTAGCTCATAGGCTGCCCGCGAGCGACCCACCCTGATCAACGCGCACGCCGTTCCGGTCGGCATCTGAGCCGAATACCATTGGCCCGCATGGAACCCATCGGGTGGCGGCAGCCCACCGGAACGTTCTGTAAGCGAGGCCACCCGCAGTTCATCGAAGTACGAATGACCAAGGTACACAAGGCGGACCAGTATGAGGGTCAGGTCGGCCCAAGCTGCTGGCGTCGATGGTGTCCCGCGCACCGTGAGTTCATGCGCGGCGAGAAACAGCGACGCGGTTAGCGTCGCCTACTTGGAGCCCCCGGCGAGCAGCGCGACATTCCGTTGAATACGTCGCATGCTCAGCAACGAGAACGGCAGCGTGGTCGCGAATAGCAGAACGGCTGCAAGGTAAAACACCCTCTCGTTGGCGAAATTCGCCACGGCCGCCGCGATGGCTAACGCGATGAAGACCCCGGACGTCAACCAGGTCCACCTTTGCGCGCGCTTGAGTTGATCGGCGGACTTGTTGCGTAGATAGACCCTGCCGAGCCGGGTCGCCGACGCCCGCAGTTCGGGATCAGCAGGCACGACGCCGCGCAAGACCGCATTGATTGTCTGGGAACGTTCGGCTTGGCTGAGTCCGGATAGCGCCTCCAGGGCTCCCCGATGCATCCCCTGCGTCGTGGCAGTGAGATATCCCGCGAAGGCCGCACCGAAGAAGATGGCTGACAGGATGGTGCTTTCGATCTCGGCACTTGACTGGAAGCTGGTGAGCGCACCCCACACCGCGGCGAAGAGGAGCGCCCACACGAGGAATCGCAGCCATGCGGGTTGCAGGATCAGCCGAATGCGCACAAGTGACCCCGCGGCTTTAGAAGTTCCAGTCCTCGTCTTCGGTGACGACGGCCTTGCCGATCACATACGACGACCCCGATCCGGAGAAGAAGTCGTGGTTTTCGTCGGCATTGGGTGACAGGGCGGACAGGATGGCCGGGTTGACGTCGGTCTCATCGCGTGGGAACAGCGCCTCGTAGCCGAGATTCATTAGTGCCTTGTTGGCGTTGTAGCGCAGGAATTTCTTGACGTCCTCGGTCAGGCCGACTTCGTCGTAGAGGTCCTGGGTGTACTCCACCTCGTTGTCGTAGAGCTCGAAAAGCAACTCGTAGGTGTAGTCCTTCAGCTCGGCCTGCTTGGCAGCGTCCTCGAGCGCCAACCCGCGCTGGAATTTGTACCCGATGTAGTAGCCGTGGACGGCTTCGTCGCGGATGATCAGCCGGATCATGTCGGCGGTGTTGGTCAGCTTGGCCCGGCTCGACCAGTACATCGGCAAGTAGAAGCCGGAGTAGAACAGGAAGCTTTCCAACAGCGTGGAGGCCACTTTGCGCTTGAGCGGCTCGTCGCCGCGGTAGTACTCCATCACGATTTCGGCCTTGCGCTGCAAGTTGGGGTTCTCCTCCGACCAGCGGAAGGCGTCGTCGATCTCGGCGGTGGAGCACAGCGTGGAGAAGATCGAGCTGTAGCTCTTGGCGTGCACCGACTCCATGAAGGCGATGTTGGTGTAGACCGCCTCTTCGTGCGGCGTCAGCGCGTCAGGAATCAGGCTGACCGCCCCGACCGTGCCCTGAATGGTGTCCAGCAACGTCAATCCGGTGAACACCCGCATGGTCAGTTGCTTCTCGTTGGCGGTCAGCGTGCCCCACGACGGGATGTCGTTGGACACCGGCACCTTCTCGGGCAACCAGAAGTTGCCGGTCAGCCGCTCCCAGACCTCGGCGTCCTTTTCGTCTTGCAGACGGTTCCAGTTGATCGCCGAAACCCGGTCGATCAGTTTCAGTTTTTCGGTCACCAGAACCCCACTTCACCAGGACGGATAGTCGAGCATGCTCAGGCTTCAAACACTACCCCTGGGGTGCGACAAGACGAGGTAACACCAGACGTTGTGTTCGCGTGTCGCCGCGAGTCAGTCCAATCCGGCGTGCCGAAGCGTGTGGGTAAGGCCCTCTTCCAGAGCGCTCAACGCGACGTCGGTGAGGCGACTCAGTTCATCGATGTCATGTTCGCTGGTTTGCATCCACGCTTCCAGGGCGACGAACACCGCGGTGGCCAAGCTGTGTGCCGCGATGTCGGCGATCATGGCTCCGTCGGCAGTCGGTGTGGATCGTTGATGGATGAAGCGCTGAATCTCGTCGGCGAGTTGATCGCTAAGCCGGCGAATGTGGCTGGTGATGATCTGCTGGTCGAGGTCGCGTGACCGGATGGTGGCCGCTTCGCGGACCATCTGGAAGTCAAACGGGAACGCGTCCACGGCTTTTCGCACCGATGCGGTGATTGGTTCTCCGTGCGGGCGCATTGCGAGGGCGCGGGCGAACCACTCAAAGCCGATGTCGTAGTCGGCGAAAATCACCGCGTGCTTCGACGGGAAGTGCCGATAAAAGGTTCGCTCGGTGACCCCGACGTCAGCGGCGATATCGGCGACGCTGGTTTGATGCACGCCGTCGGCGACAAAGCGTCGCATCGCTGCCTGTTGCAGCGCCTGACGCGTGCGTGCGCTACGGCTCAGGGCGAGCATGCGTATCTCCTATAAATGTCACTATTGACGCAAATATGTCAGGTGTGACATTGTGCGGTCAAGCGAAGCCGGGTCCAGGAGGACGATCAGCATGGCCGACTACGACGCGATCATCATCGGGGCAGGCCACAACGGTCTGGTCGCCGCGAATGTGCTGGCCAAGGGTGGCGCGAAAGTGCTTGTCCTGGAACGGGCGCACTTCCTCGGCGGGATGGCCGCGACCCGTGAGCTCTTCGACGGATACAAGCACAGCGTCGGCGCGTGGGCGGTGCTGATCTGGCGCCAGGAGATGACCGATCGCCTGGAGCTAACCAAGTGGGGCTTCGAGCTGATGGATCAGTGGACGTCGACGTGCACGTTCGGCGATCCCGAGGACATGCCCTTTGTGATGTACAACGACCTCGAGCGGATGGGACGCCACCTGATCGAGGATCACGGACCCGAGGTCGCGACGGCGTTGGGCGGGCTGTTCGCGCACATCGGCCGATTCGCACCGTATTTCGTCGACTCGGCGTTCGGCCCGCCGCTGGACATCATCGAGGTGATCGCCGCACAGCCGACGCGTGAGGACCGCCACGACTTCGCCCAGATGTGGTATGGCAGCACGATGGACACGGTCCGCCGCTTCTTGGCTCCCGACCAGGGCCGCTGCATCCAAGGCTCACTGGCCGCGATGTCCATCGACGCCTTCGACGGCGGCCCCTGGACCCCCGGCTCGAATGCATCGACGCTGTACCACTACCTGATTGGCGGCGGCAACGTCGAATACATCATGCCGCGCGGCGGCATCGGCTCGCTGAGCACCGCGCTGTGTCGCCGTGCCGAATCGATGGGCGCCGAAGTACAGATGAAGGCGCACGTCAAGCAGATCATCATCACCGACGGACGCGCCACCGGAGTCCAACTGCGGGACGGCACAACGATTTCGGCCGATGCCGTGCTCTCGTCGCTGGACCCGTACACCACGTTCGTGAATCTGGCCGGCGCGCAAAACTTTCCGCCGGACTACATCCGCAAGATCAAGGAAATCAACTTCAACCTGGGATACATCCAGGCCCATCTGACCATTGACCAAGCCCCCCAATGGATCGAGCGGCTCCAGCCATACATGTGCGACCAAGGGCAATGGTGTCCCACCGTGGCCTACGCGCCATCGCCGGAGTACATCAGCGATGCGTGGGAGCAATACCGGAAGAGTCAGCTTCCCGACGCCCCGCCCACTTATCTGTACATACCCAGCATGGTCGATTCCTCATTGGCGCCCGAGGGCAAGCACAGCGCAACCATTTTCACCCCCTACTTCCCCACCGGACTGGACGCCGACGAAAACCGAAGCTGGAAAGAGCAATACGCTGACACCTGCGTGCAGATCTTCGACAAGTTCGCCCCCGGTTTCGCCGACTCCGTCACCAACCGCGTCGTGTTTTCCAACCGCTACTTCGGTAGCACCTTCAGCGCGCACGCCGGTGACTACTCGCATGGCCTGCTTCAGCCCAACCAGCTGTGGACCGGGCGCGTCGTCGAGGGCGCCGACAAGTTCGCCACCCCGGTCGAGGGGCTCTACCTGTGCGGCCAGTGCACGCACCCGGGCCCGGGAGTGACCGGCATACCGGGATGGAACGGCGCCGAAGCGGCCCTCAAGCAGCTCAACGCGCGCGTCGGATAGGCACTATTCAGAACCCGACACTGCATGTACCATTTGGTACATGTTTACCGAAGACAATGTTGAGATCGACGCGCCGTCGCACTTGGTGTGGCAGGTCTTCAGCGACGTCGAACGTTGGCCCGAGTGGACCGCCTCGGTGACGTCCTTGGTCGGCTTAGATGGCGCCGCCCTCGCCGTGGGCAAACGGTTCGCGATCAAGCAGCCCGGCATGTCGAAGCTGGTCTGGCAGGTCACTGAGATCGAACCGGGCTCGTCCTGGACGTGGGTGCAGCGGTCTCCCGGCGTCCTGGTGAGTGCTCGTCACCACGTCAGCGCCGAACCCGGCAGCCGCACCCTGGTGCGCCAGCAACTCGATCAGCGCGGCGCACTCGGCGCCCTGGTCGGACGGCTGATGGTCAAGAAGACCAAACGCTTCCTCGAACTCGAGGCCCAAGGACTCAAAGCCCGGTCTGAGCAGCTCAGCCGCGCCGATGGTCCGCACGCCTGACCTGGAGCGACGCCGGCAACTCCTCGACGCACTGATCGAGGAATTCGCCGCGAACGGCATCGGCGACCGCTCACTGCGCGACGTTGCCGCCGCGGTCGGCACCAGTCATCGAATGCTGCTGCACCACTTCGGGTCTCGAGAAGATCTGCTCATAGCGATCGTCGAGGAGGTCGAGCGCCGCCAGATGGGGCTATTGCCCGAATTGCCCACAGACCCGGCTGAGAGCTTCGCCGCCATGTGGGCCGACCTCCATCGACCCGAACTACGCCAATTGGAACGCCTCTTTTTCGAGTGCTACGCGCGCGCCGCCCAGGGCGAAAAGCCCTTTTCCCGAATGGTTCCCGGCGCCGTCGACGGCTGGCTCGCCGAGGTCGCGGCCCTCGCCGGCGGTGCGTTCGATCCCGCGATGGCACGGCTTGGGCTTGCCGTCGTACGCGGGCTGCTGCTGGATCTGGTGGCCACCAATGACGATGCCGGCGTGGACGCTGCCGCCACCGCCTTTACCGATCTGCTGGCACGCTGGGCCTAGCGCCGAACCACCCGAAGGCTACTTCGCTTTCGGCAGCAGGGAGATGATCGTGTCCACGAGTTCCTCGGCGTTGGTGTGCCATTTATTCAAATCCAGGTGGCCGCTCAAGTCCAAACCCGTGATGCCGTGGGCGCTGGTCAAAAGGAGCGCTCCATAGCGTCTCGCCCGCCGGGGACCGGTGATGCGACCCACGATGTCGAGAAAAAGGTCCTGCGCGCGTTCGGCTGCCCGGACCGCTGCGGCCGGATCACCCGCCGGCGTGGTGAACATCAGGCGGTATAGGTGGGGCCGGGTGCGGCCGATGGTGATCAGCGCAAGCAGAGCGGATCGCAAGGACTCCTGGGGCGAGTCGTCGCTGTTGACCAACACCTCGAGCGCATCGCCCAGTTCGCTCAAAGCATTGGTGGCCAGGACGGTGAGCAAAGCTTCCTTGTCGGCGAAGTGGCGATACGCCGCCGACCGCGATACGCCGCTGCGAGCACCCACCTCGCGCAGCGTCACTGCCTCGACTCCACCGAGGTCGAGTAAGGCCCCCGCCGCCTCGAGCAGCGAACGGCGGGTGGCCGCAGCACTCTCCGATCGGGTCGTCACCCGCAGAGCATAAGCCCGCGCTTGAGTTGACAACGTCAACTCAACTGGTAGTTTGAGATGACAGCGTCAACTCAAATGCTCACCATCGGATGGAGACCGTCATGAATTCCTCGAATCGCGCCGACCGTCATGAGCTGATTGTCGTGACTGGCGCTTCGACAGGTATGGGCGCGGCCACGGCTCGAGAACTGGCCCGCAGGGGTTTTCACGTGCTCGCCGGTGTACGCCGCGAGGCCGACGCAGACGCGCTGCGTGGCTCGAGCATTGAGGGCATCGGAAGCCTCGAACCGCGCATCCTCGACATCACCGTTGAATCGGACATAGCCGCGATCGCCGACCGTGTCGCCCGCGATCCGCTGCACCGTCCCCTTCGCGCGCTGGTCAACAACGCCGGGATCGCGATCAATGCGCCAGTCGAAACGCTGCCGCTGGCCGAGTGGCGCCGACAGTTCGAGGTCAATCTGTTCGGTCACATCGCGATGACCCAGGCGCTGTTTCCGGCCCTACTGAGTAGCTCGGGCACTGTTGTGAACGTCAGTTCCGTCGGCGGCAAGTTCGCCCTGCCGACTTACGCCGCATACGCCGGTTCGAAGTTCGCGCTCGAGGCGGTCAGTGACGCGCTGCGCCGTGAGGTCAGCGATGCCGGGATCAAGGTCGTCGTCGTCGAACCCGGCGCAGTCAAGACCGAGATGGCCGAGCGTGGAATCGCCACCGCAGAAGGACTGAAGGCCAACATGACCGCGACCCAACTCGCACGCTACGGCGATCTCACTGCAGCCATCGCGGCACAAGCCCGATCGTTCAACGACACCGGCGTTTCGGCCGAACACGCCGCAAAGGTGATCGCCAAGGCCGCTACCGCATCTCATCCCCGGACTCGCTACACCATCGGACGTGACGCTGCGATCCTCGTGCGGCTAAGCCGACTCGTATCCGACCGAACGTTGGACCGCATCATGCGCCTCAACCTTCGGGCGCACTCCTCGAAGTCACCTCAGCCGAGCGCGTCGCTTAGCCGGCTAGGCCCGGCGGCGGCGATCAGCCGGAGACGTTGAGCGCCCGGCGTTTTGCGGGCGAACCGGTGCCCACCCCGAAGAACCGGTATTCCGCGGGTTTGAGCGAGCGGGTGGACCGCCAGTACTGCCAGGTCATGCCGCTCCACAGCGTTCGGTTGACGCCGTGCTCGTCGAGGTACCAACTGCTGCAGCCGCCGGTGTTCCACACCGAGCCGGCCAGCTTGTCCTGCAGCTCGGCGTTGAACCGGTCCTGGGCGGAGCGGCTGGGCGCCAGCGCCTGCGCTCCGTACTTCTCCACCGTCGCGATCGCCTCGGCCACATAATGAATCTGCGACTCGATCATGAAGACCACCGAGGTGTGGCCCAGCCCGGTGTTGGGTCCGAGCAGGAAGTACAGATTCGGCATATCGGCGACGGCGATGCCGCGATGCGCCACCACACCCTCCCGGTTCCAGCGGTCCACTAGATCCTCGCCGCGCAGACCTTTCACATCGAGATAGGTGTAGGAGTCGGTGGTGTGAAATCCAGTGGCGTAGACGATGACATCGACCGGGTGCTCGACGCCGTCGCCGGTGACGATGCCGTCGGGGGCGATGCGGGTGATCCGCTCGGTGATCAGCGTCGTCTTGGGATTGTCCACCGCCTGGTAGTAGTTGCCGGCGTAGAGGATTCGCTTGCAGCCAGCGCGGTAGCGCGGGGTGAGCCTGCGGCGCAGGTCCTTATCGCGAACGTTGCGCCGGATGTTCCACTTGCCGACCAATTCGACGGCGCGCAGCAGACTCGGGCGTTGCGTCATCGCGTAGCCCAAACCCTCGAGCCCCCAGTAGATTCCCGACCGCAGCGCCAGCCGCAGTCCCGGCACGTTCGCGAAGGCTCGCCGCAACCCGTCGGGCAGCAGGCCGTTAGGCCGCGGCACCACCCACGGCGGAGTGCGCTGATACAGCTGCACCTCGACCACGCCGGCATCGCGGCGCACCAACTCCGGCACAATCTGGATGGCACTGGCCCCGGTGCCGATCACCGCCACCCGCTTACCGGTCAGGTCGACGCTGTGATCCCACTGCGCGGAATGAAAAGCGGCGCCGCGAAATTCATCCATCCCGTCGATATCCGGTAGCCGCGGGATATGCAGCGCGCCGGCGCCGGAGATCAGAAACTGGGCCACATACTCCTGCCCGGAGGCGGTGAACACGTGCCAGCGGTATTCGCCGTCGTCCCAGTGCGCGCGATCGACCAGCGAGCCGAACCGGATGTAGCGGCGTAGCCCGTACTTGTCGGTGACGCCCTTGAGGTAGTCCAGGATCTCCGGCTGCGGTGAGAACAGCTTGCTCCAGGTTGCCTTCGGTTCGAATGAGAACGAGTACAGGTGCGACGGCACGTCGCAGGCGCAGCCGGGGTAGCTGTTGTCCCGCCAGGTGCCGCCGATCTCGTCGGCCTTCTCCAGAATGACGAAGTCCACACCCTGGCGCTGCAGCGCGATCGCCATCCCCAGTCCGGCAAATCCGGTTCCGATGATGACCGCGCGGGTATGCACCGGCGGAGCCTGTGCTTCGGGTTGGGTCGTCGACTCGACAACGCTCATGTGCGCCGCTCCTCCTCATCGCTTCGTCCCCCTCGCCGCTGCGCGGCTGGGGGTGCCCCCACTGCATCGTCGCCGGCGCGGCTCATCTCGGATCGATCTTCCTTCTCAAGTACCCGGTACCCACGGTATCGGATAAGTGTTGTCGATGGCCGCGGGGATGTCAACGCCGCCGATGCTCAGCTCGCCGCAGAGTTGCGCGGCACCGCGTTGTGGATGGGCTGATCGGGGTCCATTTTGATACCGAGCAGCTCGGCGGTACCGACGATGACGCCCATCATGATCGTGGTCAGGTGCTCGACGAACTTGTCGCGGGCCATCCGCCGCGGGCTGTCGGGGTCGGATCCCAGCCACCAATCGGTGGCCGACGCGGCCGAACCGAATGCAGCAAAGGCGGTGAGTTCGAACGCGGCGGGGTCGAGTTCCATCTCGCGCAGCTCATTGTTGAACATCTCGGCCATCGCCAGGGTGATCTCCCGGCCTTCGTTCAGGGTCCGCATCGTCGACTCGGACTGCTCCGGAAAGCGGCCCTGGATGAAGAACCGCAGCACGTTGGGATGCTCGTCGACCAGGTTGACGTACTCCTCTGCGCTGCGGTGGATGATCTCGCGAACCGAGTTGGTGGTGAAGTCGATCGACGGGAAGACGGCCGCCCATAGCATGTCGCGCAGCCGCTCTCCGATCGCCTGGAACAGGTCGGATTTGTCGGTGAAATGCCGGTAGATCTTGGGTTTGGCGGTGCCGGCCTCTTCGGCGATCTCGCGGACGCTGAGGTCGGGCCCCAACCGGTCGATGGCGCGGAAGGCCGCCTCGACGATTTCACCGCGCACCTTCTTGCGGTGTTCGCGCCAGCGTTCGCTGCGCGCGTCGACCTTGACCCCCGGCTTCGCGCTGGGGTGAGGTCGGGGGGGTCGGGGAATTCTGACCACTCAAGCACTTTACCGCGCTGCAGCCGCTGACCTGCGCAGACTGGCTGGTGCTGCCGCGTCGCGCCAAACATCGAGGCCCTCGACCGGCCAGTTATGGCACGCAAAACGCCCAGTCGCGTGTATTAGATGGCCACTCGGCGGACGGCAGGCTGTCACAGCATGCAGGACACGCAGCCCTCGACCTCGGTGCCTTCCAGCGCCATCTGCCGCAGCCGGATGTAGTACAGCGTCTTGATGCCCTTGCGCCAGGCATAGATCTGCGCCTTGTTCACGTCGCGGGTGGTCGCGGTGTCCATGAAGAACAGCGTCAGCGAGAGTCCTTGATCCACATGCTGGGTGGCCGCGGCATACGTGTCGATGATCTTCTCGTAGCCGATCTCGTAGGCGTCCTGGTAGTAGTCCAGGTTGTCGTTGGTCATGTACGGCGCCGGGTAGTAGACGCGGCCGATCTTGCCTTCCTTACGGATTTCGACCTTGGACACGATCGGATGGATCGACGATGTCGAGTGGTTGATGTAGGAGATCGACCCGGTCGGCGGCACCGCCTGCAGGTTCTGGTTGTAGATGCCGTGCGCCTGCACCGACTCTTTCAGCCGCCGCCAATCGTCTTGGTCCGGAATGCGGATGTCTGCGTCGGCGAAAAGCTGACGCACCTTCTCGGTCTTGGGTTCCCAGATCCGGTCGGTGTACTTCTCGAAGAACTCGCCCGACGCGTACTTCGATTGCGCGAAGCCCTTGAAGCTCGTACCGCGTTCGATCGCAATGCGATTCGACGCGCGCAGCGCATGGTAGAGCACCGTGTAGAAGTAGACGTTGGTGAAGTCGATGCCCTCTTCGGAGCCGTAGAAGATGTGTTCGCGGGCCAGATAGCCGTGCAGGTTCATCTGCCCGAGCCCGATCGCGTGCGAGTCGTTGTTACCCTGCTCAATCGAGGGCACCGACCAGATGTGGGTCTGGTCGCTCACCGCCGTCAGCGCCCGGATGGCCACCTCGATGCTCTGGGCGAAGTCCGGCGAATCCATCGTCTTGGCGATGTTCAGCGAACCCAGGTTGCACGAAATGTCTTTGCCCACTTTGGCATACGTGAGGTCCTCATTGAACACCGACGGCGTGGACACCTGCAGGATCTCCGAGCACAGGTTGGAGTGGGTGATCTTGCCCTCGATCGGGTTGGCCCGGTTAACCGTGTCCTCGAACATGATGTAGGGATAACCCGACTCGAATTGCAACTCGGCCAAGGTCTGAAAGAACTCGCGGGCCTTGATCTTGGTCTTGCGGATGCGCGCGTCGTCGAGCATCTCGTAGTACTTCTCGGTGACCGAGATATCGGCGAACGGCACACCGTAGACGCGTTCGACGTCGTACGGCGAGAACAGGTACATGTCTTCGTTGTTCTTGGCCAGCTCGAAGGTGATATCCGGAATCACCACACCCAGGCTCAGCGTCTTGATCCGGATCTTCTCGTCGGCGTTCTCCCGCTTGGTGTCCAGGAAGCGGTAAATGTCCGGGTGATGGGCGTGTAGGTAGACCGCGCCGGCACCTTGGCGCGCGCCGAGCTGGTTGGCGTAGGAGAACGAGTCCTCCAGCAGCTTCATGATCGGGATGACGCCCGAGCTCTGGTTCTCGATGTTCTTGATCGGCGCGCCGTGCTCGCGAATGTTGGACAGCAGCAACGCAACCCCGCCGCCACGCTTGGACAGCTGCAGCGCCGAATTGATCGAGCGCCCGATGGACTCCATGTTGTCCTCGATGCGCAGCAGGAAGCAGTTGTGCACGACCGTGCCACGAATCGTGTATGTATGCGTGCCCTCGACGTGGAGGTTGTACACCGTCTTTGGAATTTCCCGCGTACGCACCATTTCGCGGATTCCGTACACATGGCGCCCATGCACAACCTGGTATGTCGTGCGCGACGACCCCTTCCGGCCCACGTAGTTATGCAGGTTCTTGCCGACATCGAAAATGAACTCTTCATTTGTGCCGGGCAACCCAGGAACGAATACCTGACCAGTCGCATTGCCTGCACGATTGACGTACTGGCGAACGACGGAAATGATCCCTAGACGGCGCAGGATCTGCTGCACCTGATCAACCAACTCCGGATTCACCAGGTCGAGCATCATTCCGCCGGTGGTGGTGCACCCGTCGCCGCGGAACAACCCGGCCAGCAGTCCACGCTGGAACTCTTCATCGGCCGTCAGAACATCGTGGGCCAACCGCTTCGAGCGATATCCGGTTCCAACCATCGAAAGAATCAGCGACGATACGATCCTGCTGTTGC
>Ga0209217_1000288_pt1 | contig 13035 bp, 8 predicted proteins | sample JacPinW_OM3H0_M2_FD_187957 | JGI IMG/M metagenome (GOLD analysis project Ga0209217, IMG submission 187957) | Forest soil microbial communities from Algoma, Ontario, Canada - Jack Pine, Ontario site 1_JW_OM3H0_M2 (SPAdes) (version 2) | ecosystem: Environmental > Terrestrial > Soil > Boreal...
GACTCCCCTTCCTGCTGAACGTGGGCGAGGAGATGTCGGTCGAGATCCTGGGCGGCTGGCGCGCGCTCTCTGATCTGGGCAAAGGGCGGGTCGTTTGGGTGCGCATGCAGGAAGCCGGGCTTCACTTCGTTCAGCCCCACGGCGGTCACGCGGCGCTGTCGGCGCTTCTCGCCCTGGCTGAGGCCGCCCGCAGTTCCGCGGTTGAGCATGCCCACCCCAGGTCCTGCCCGTGCAGGCGTGGGGAGAGGCCGGCGGAGCCCGCGCTGCCGAAGGGGTTGAGGCGCAACTCCGAGTGAAGCCGCGGGCGCGGACGGGAGGTCTGATGGGATCGCTCGCGATCATCCTGCGCAACGCTGGCGTCGACATTCCCACCGAGGTTCAGGTGCAGGTCGACGCCCGGTTGCGCGACCTCAAGCGCGCACTGGATGAGGTTCCGAGGAACAGCCCGGAGTGGGCCTCGATGAAGGAGGCTGGGATGGTGCTCGACGTACAGGGTTGGAGGTTCCGGTGCCTGATCGAACAAAGCGGTCCCGGCGGCATTGAGATGCTCGTGGTGGACGGAGCAACACGCATCGACTGAAATATTCAATGCCCAGTATCCTTCGGGTCCCCTCCGCCGTCTCTCCATCATGACCGACAGATCCCGCGACTCCACCAAAGAGCTCTCCGGTACCCTCAACGCGCGCGACATCGATCGGCTCGCTGCGCTGATGCTCGACACCGCGACCGCCGAGAATCGCCTCTCGCGCTGGCGCAATTACTTCTTCACGCCGGACGTCATCGCAGAGATCTGCGGCGAGCTCGGCGTTCCGTTCCGGACCAACGGCTACCGATACTGGAAGCCGAGCTGAGGGACCCCCAATGAGAAAACTCTTCTGGCAGCAGATGATGTCGCTCGACGGCTTCATGGAAGGACCCAACCGGGAGCTGGACTGTCTACTACAAGCCCGCGTAGCCAAGATTGGAGCTTGGGCAAACGCCCGCGTTTCGCGGGCTTCCCCCCGGCAAGATCCACAACGGCTGGCCAACAAGCTCCGACCTACAGCCTAGGTGCCAACCGCCCTGATTGCCTCCGTTGCTGCGCAATGGATTCGAGTGCTACCGCAGCAGACGGCCCGGCGTCTCACAGCGGGTCTCGGTAGGGGGGATAGCAAAATGACTGCTCGTAAAATCGCCGCCCTGATGGCGCTTGCGCTGTTCCTGCAGGGGACGTCCGCTTTGGCGGCGTCGCGCCATGTAGCGTCTCGCCCGCATGGCGTCCCAGGATCGACTCCGCGCAGCTCCGCGGTCTCGGCGAAGCATGCTCCTGGCTCCAAGCCGCAGAAGGCTCCTGCCCTCAAGCGCTCGCCGCCGCGCGGGCGGAGCACTGATCTCGAACTTCCCCAGCTCGGCTAAGCAGGCAGCAGATGGTGCAGATCTGGTCGGCCGCCACCCGAGGATGGGGGTCGGCGGGCTCCCTTCAGGTCCACCCTCCGAGAATCGCCCCCACGCCGGCCTCGTCGACATGTATCGCCGAAGGCGGCCCGCTGCCGCCCGGGTCAAAGCGCAAGCGCTGAGGCCGAAGAGGCGGAGCCGTCCAACAGGGAGAGGGCCACGTCCATGCTCCCCGCCGGCAAACAGGCGAAATCCCTGCCTCGGTCAGGACAAGCGACCGGCATCCGGACCCGCCCGGGCGCTTCCTGCTTGTGGACGCGCTGCACGCGGTTACTTAATGGCCGTGGATCCCAGACCGCAACTCGACCCGAAGGTGAAGAAGACCGGCTTCAACCTCGCCTACGTGGCGCTTGCAGTGCTCGGCGTCCTCTTCCTCCAGGATTGGTGGCTCCGCACCCAGATCGTCGCCACCATCCCGTACAGCCAGTTCCAGAAGCAGGTGCGGGAGGACAAAGTCGAGAGGGTCCTCGTCGCTGGAGATCAGATCTCCGGCGAGTACAAACAGCCCATCGACGGGAAGAAGCGCTTCGCCACCACGCGGGTCGCCTCCGACGTCGCGACGGAGCTGGACCAGCACGGCGTCGAGTACGCGGGCCGCTACGAGCACGGACTCCTGCCGCTCATCTTCTCCTGGGTCGTGCCGATCGCGCTCTTCTACGGCCTCTGGGTCTTCCTCGGCCGGCGCATGGCGCGCCAGCTCGGCGGTCCCGGCGGCCTCTTGTCGATCGGCAAGTCGAAGGCCAAGGTCTACGTCGAGACCGATACCAAGGTGACCTTCGCGGACGTCGCCGGCGTCGACGAGGCGAAGGATGAACTGCGCGAGATCGTGCGATTCCTCCGCGAGCCGAAGGCGTACGGCCGGCTCGGCGCGCGGATGCCGAAGGGCGTCCTCCTGGTCGGTCCGCCCGGCACGGGCAAGACGCTGCTCGCCAAGGCCGTGGCCGGCGAGGCCGGCGTGCCGTTCTTCTTCATTTCCGGCTCCGAGTTCGTCGAGATGTTCGTCGGCGTGGGTGCGGCGCGCGTGCGCGATCTGTTCGAGCAGGCCCGCGCGAAGGCGCCGGCCATCATCTTCATCGACGAGCTGGACGCGCTCGGCCGCGCCCGCACCTCGCTCTCGGGTTTCGGAGGCGGCCACGACGAGAAGGAGCAGACGCTGAACCAGCTCCTGGCCGAGCTCGACGGTTTCGACCCCTCGATCGGGATCGTCCTGTTGGGCGCGACGAACCGGCCCGAGGTCCTCGACCCCGCGCTGCTGCGTGCCGGCCGCTTCGACCGGCAGGTGCTGGTCGACCGGCCCGACCGGCGCGGCCGCGAAGCCATCCTGAAGGTCCACACGCGCAAGGTGAAGCTCGCGCCAGCGCTGAAGCTCGACCAGGTGGCGGCGCTCACCCCCGGCTTCAGCGGCGCCGACCTGGCCAACCTCGTGAACGAGGCGGCGCTCGCGGCGACGAGGCGCGGCGCCGAGGAGATCCGCATGGACGACTTCAACGTCGCCGTCGAGCGGATCGTCGCCGGGCTCGAGAAGAAGAACCGGCTCCTCAACCCGCGCGAACGCGAGATCGTGGCGCACCACGAGATGGGGCACGCCGTCGTGGCGTCCGCGCTGCCGGGCACCGACGCCGTCCACAAGATCTCGATCATTCCGCGCGGCATCGGCGCGCTGGGCTACACCATCCAGCGGCCTACCGAGGACCGGTATCTCATGACGAGGGAGGAGCTGGAGAACAAGATGGCCGTGCTCCTGGGCGGACGCGCGGCCGAGCACGTGATCTTCGGGCACCTCTCGACCGGCGCTGCGGACGACCTCTCCAAGGCGACCGACATCGCCCGCAACATGGTCACCCGCTTCGGCATGGGCCGGCCGCTCGGGCCGGTCACGTACGAGTCCGAGCCGAACGCCTTTCTGGGCCCGATGGCCGGGACGACGCGGCTGTACGCGGAGGAGACCGCGCGCGAGATTGACGTCGCGGTGCGCGAGATCGTCGACGCGGCTTTCGAGCGCGCCCGCGCCATCCTGACCCGGAATCGGCCGATCCTGGAAGAGGGTGCGAAGGCCCTCCTCGCCAAGGAGACGCTGGCCGACGCGGAGCTCTCTGCGGTGCTGGAGAAGGTGAGCGGCGAGGAGCCCCGGATCGCCGCGGCAGCGGCTGTGTGAGTCGAGGGCTCTGCTCGGTCACTCACTGATATCGGCGGCACCTGCGACGACGATGCGGTCGCCTCGGGAGAGTCCACTTCGAACTGCAAGCAAGTCGCCTTCGGCTTCGCCGATGAGCACGCGGCGCCGCTGCAGCTTGATCTGTCCCATTTCGGTTGTGCCGGTTTGCGCGAAGACGGTGCGCTCGTCACCGACGGGCACCACAGCGCTGCGCGGGACGGCAAGCGCTTCATGACCGGCAGTTGCGACCGCGACGGTCGCGTACATCTCCGGGAGCAGCTCGTGCTTCGGATTACGCAACGTGCAGCGCAGGCGCGCCATGCGAGTCGCCGGATCGAGGGCCCCGGAAATCCACTCGACCTCTCCGGGGAAGGTCCGGTCGCCATACGCGACCACCCTGACTTGCACTCTGGCACCCACCTTTATTTTCGCTAGCTGCGCCTCAGGTATGTCCGCCTGAGCCCAGATCGGGTCGAGCGAACCGATCGTGAACAGCTCCGGGGAAGGACCGCCCGCGGATTGCCCGGCAATATCGGTCCCAGGATTGGCGGCCCGGAAGATGACCTCGCCAGCGATGGGCGCGCGGAGCACGATCCGCTGAGTCACGACGTCGACACCTCTGCCTCGCAACAGGAGTGCCCGCTGTTCGGCACGAGCAACCTCGGCGCGTGCGCGCTCGTACGCATTCTCCGCCTGATCGAGCTCCTTCTGGGCGCTCGCCTGTTGGGCCACCAGCTTCCGCTGCCGTTCCAGCTCCCGTTGCGCGGCGGCGAGATCGGACCTTGCCTTTCGCACGTCCGCGACGGCAGCGCCCACATCGGGGGATTCCAACTCGACCAGCGGCGCTCCCTTGTTCACCCTCTGTCCTGGCGTTGCGTCGATGTTCACGATGCGTCCCGAGACCGGGGAAAAGACGTGGGCAACCTGAAGCTCATCGAATGCGATCCGCCCCGGCAAATCGAGGTGCGTCGCGAACACTGCCACTCCAACGCTGTCGATCCGGGCATGATGAGCTTCGAGTTGTTGCGTCGTCAGCCAGATTTCACCCGCGGGCGTACGCCGCCCCTCATTCCCCGAGGACCGACCACAAGCTAGAAGAAGCAAGAGAACGAGAATTCTTTTCAAGCGCTCCTTCCAGTCAGCGCAGCGGCGTCGCGATGGCTTGCTCGAGCTGATAGACGGCGTTCCAGTAGCTCGCCAGGTTCTGGTGATATTCGAGCTCGGTGGCGACGTACGACCTCTGCGCGTCGAGGAAGTCGATCAGCGATGCGGCGCCTTTCTGGTACATCAACTGCGCGAGATCGCGGGACTGCCGGGCTTGCTGGAGGAGCTTGCTTTCCATCCGCTGCACCTGGCTCGCGGCGGCGCCGTAAGCGGCAAAGCTTTGCGTCAGGTCCGAGAGCACCTGCGCCTTCGCTTTGGCGAGCGTGCGCTGCGCCGAGAGCGCATTGCTCTCGGCGCGCCGGATCTCCCCTTGCTGCTGGTAGAGGACCGGGATGTTCCCGGAAAGGCCGGCGTTGAAGGCCGGCTCCGACGAGCAGGTCGTCGCGCTGCACTGCTCCGAGTAGCCCAGGGAGAGCGAGACGTCCGGAAGGCGCGCGCGGCGAGCCTGGCGCACGAGCACCTGGCTCTGCTCGAGGTTCGCCTGCGCGATCTTGACATCCGTACGGTTGCCCAATGCCAGCTCATGGAGCGTCGGGACGCTCGCACCTTCGAGTCGCTTGAGCGGCACGTAGTCGATGCCGCTGGTCAGCTCCACCTCGGGTATCCCGCTGCGAACTCCGAGGATGAAGAGCAGCGACGCCATCGCCTGCTTCTGGCCGGCCTTGACCTGGTCCAGCGCCTGCAGCGCCTCGAGTTGCGCCTGCTTGATGCGGGACAACTCGAGGCCGTTGATGGCGCCTTCGTCGTATCGCTTCTGGGTGAGGTCGAGCTGCTTGTCGAATGTCTGGAACGACTCCGTCGCCGCATCGACGTTCAGCCGGGCCAGCACCGCTGCCACGTATGCCTGCCGCAGCTGGGTCAGCTCGAGGCGCTTGACCTCTTCGATGGTGAGCCGGGCTGCCGCAACCGCTTTCGATACGGCTTCGATGCGAAGCGATCGCTTGCCCGAGAGCTGGTCCATGATGGCCGCGTTGTCGGACACTCCGATGCTGAAACCCCAGAGAGACGCTGGAGCGTTCTGTCCGATGCCCGAATAGAACAGGTCGCTGTTCGTTGCCCGCGTGTACAACACTCCCAGGTTGAGGCCCGGATTCGGGTGCGCGCCGGCCGCGCGCAAGTCTCCTTCCGCGCCTTCCGCTCCGAACTGCGCAATCAGGAGGTCGAGGCCGCGCGCCAGAAAAATCTGCTCCGCGTCGGCGAGACTGAGGCGCGCGGGAATTGCATCTTCGGCAGGCAGTAACGCTGCAGCAATGAGCAGGATGCTCGCGAACACGATGTCAGCCTTTCCACCGTGAAAGGTCGATGCCGTAGTCGGCGATCTTCTTCACCACCGTGGGGTACGACACGCCCATCCACCGGGCGACCTGGCTGCGATTGCCGTTGGCGCGCTCCAGCAGATGTCCGAGATAACGCTGCTCCACCTCTTCCAGCGATGGAGGAGGTTCGCGGTTGAGCCAATCCGGCGCGGCGGCGGCGCCGCGCGGCGGCTGCGGCAGCAGGATGGAATCCGCGGTCAAAACCGGGCCGCTTTCAAGGATGACCGCGCGCTCGATGAGATTGCGCAACTCGCGCACATTGCCCGGGAAGTCGTAGCTGATCAGGCGCGCCTCCGTCTGCGGGGCGAGCGTTCGGATCGCCTTGCCAGCGCGCGCCGATAATTCCTCGAGGAAGGAGCGCGCCAACGGGAGGATGTCTTCCCGCCGCGCGCGCAGGGGCGGCACTTCGATGCGAAACACGTCGAGACGGTGGAAGAGGTCCAGGCGGAAAGCGCCGCTCCGAACCGCCTCCTGCAAGTCGCGATGGGTGGCCGCGATGAACCGGACCGATGCGATGCGGTCGGACGAACCGCCGAGGCGCCTGAACGTCTGCGTTTCAAGCACCTTGAGGAGCTTGGCCTGCGTCGCGAGCGGCATGTCGCCGATCTCATCGAGGAACAGCGTTCCGCTTTCAGCCTGTTCGAGCAGCCCGATACGCGTGCGCTTCGCATCGGTGAATGCACCCGGCTCGTGCCCGAAAAGCTCGCTCTCCAGCAGCTGCTCCGGGACGGCTGCGCAGTTCAGCTCGACGAAGGGCTCCGCTCCTCGCCGCGGGGTATGCAGGTGGATGAGTTGCGCGATGACCTGCTTTCCGGTGCCGCTCTCGCCGGTGATCAGGACAGTCGTGTCTGGCGAAGCGGAGACCTTTCCGGCCAGTTCGACCGCGCGCCGCGCGGCGTCCGAGTCGCCGAGAAAGCCGCGCTGCGAGAGCCGGCGCTGTGCGACTCCGGAAAAGCTCTCTGCCCTGCGCTCGAGCCGGCGCGTCTCGAACGCGCGCCGTACCGTGACGACGAGATCGGGCAGCTGCAACGGCTTGGTCAGGTAGTCGAATGCCCCGGCTTTGAGCGCCTGCACTGCGTTCTCCACTTCGCCGTAGGCGGTCGCCATGATGACGCTGGGCGCATCTGCGCCTCCTTCGCTGCGGAGCGTCTGGAGTACGGCCAGTCCATCCGCATCGGGGAGGTTGCGGTCGAGAACGACGACGTCGGGGCGCGACGCTCGGGCGCTCTCCAGCCCCTGGCCGCCGCTGGAGGCGATCAGGACTTCATAGCCTTCTGCGGAAAGCGCCGCCTGCGCTACGAGGCGGAACGTCTTCTCGTCGTCGACGATCAGCACCTTGCCGGCGGTCACCTCCGCAGAATAGCGGTTTTCAGATGACGGCTGCTGGCTGGGGCGATCCGCCTTCGTTTCGGGCATGCGCGTACCGACGATCGCCGCGGTGCGCGATCACGAGCAGCGCGGGCTGGAGGAGGCGAGGGAGAACGGCCAGCGCAAAGGCGCCACCGATCACGACGATTGCCAACGGCTTCTGCGTCTCGGAACCAATGCCGTGCGACAGGGCGGCGGGCAACAGGCCAATCAGCGCTACCGAGGCTGTCATCAACACCGGGCGGAGGCGCCTTTCGGCGGCGATGCGCGCACCTTCCAGCAGGCCATGACCGTCTCGCCAGAGGCGCTGCGTGTACGTCACCACCAGAAGAGCATCCTGGACGGCGATGCCAAAAATGGAGACGAATCCCATCGTCGCCGAGATGGAGAGATGCGTTCGCGTCACCAGCAGCGCGAGCACCCCGCCGGCGCACGCCACGGGAATGCCGAGGAGCACGATGGCCATGTCGCGCCAGCTGTTCACGGAGGAGTAGACGAGAAACGTGATCAGCAGCAGCGTGATCGGCACCACGAACTTGAGCCGGGCCAGCGCCTCTTTCAGCTCATTGATCTCACCGGCCCATTCCAGGTGCGTGTCGAAGGGAAGCTGCACGGCGGAAGCGAGCCGCTCCTGCGCTTCCTCGATCGTGGACCCGAGGTCGCGGCCTCGCACCGAGAACTTCACGGGCGCATAGCGGAAGCCGTCTTCGCGCCACACGTCGGCCGGACCTTCGATGTTTTCGATCCGTGCGACTTGCGCCAACGGCATCTGCGCGCCGTCCGGCGTGGCCACCAGGATTTCACGGATGGTCTTGAGATCTTTCCGGTAAGGAGCGGCCCAGCGCACGACGAGATCGAAATGCTTCTCGCCCTGGTAGACCTGCGTGACCGCCTGTCCACCGATTGCCGCCTGCACGACGGCTTCGACATCGCCCACGTTGAGTCCGTAGCGCGCGCAAAGGGTCCGGTCAGGGACGATGCGGACCTCGGGCTGGCCCAAGGAATGGAAGAGGCCCAGGTCCTCGACGCCGCGGATCTTGGAGAGGATCCCGAGGATTTCTCCGGCCTTCGACTCATTCACGCCCAGATCGGGCCCGACCACCTTGATGGTGTTCTCGCCCTTCACGCCGGACATGGCTTCCTCGACGTTGTCGGCGATGTACTGCGAGAAGTTGAAGGAGATTCCGGGGAACGCGTCGGCGAGCTCGCGCGACAGCTCGTTGGTCATCGAGTCCTTCGTCACCCCACGCGGCCATTCGCTGTTCGGCTTGAGCGGCGCGAACAGCTCGATATTGAAGAACCCGGCCGTGTCGGTGCCATCGTCGGGCCGACCGAGCTGGGAGACCACGGTCACCACCTCCGGACGCGTGCGATGCTTGTCGTCGCAGGGAAGTGTCTCGTCCTTGGGGCATCCGAGCACGATGTTGCGCATGCGGCCGACCAGCTTTGCCGAGCGATCGAGCGAGATCGACATGGGCAGCGCGGCGCGGATCCAGAAGTTGCCTTCCTCGAGGTGTGGCATGAATTCGCGCCCCAGCAGCGGAAACAATGCGGCGGCGAGAACGACGGGAGCAAAGGCGATGGCTGCCGCCGCGGCGCGCCTTTGCACCGCGAACCGGAGCAGCGGATCGTAAAAACGTCGCAGTCCGCGCATCACGCGGCTGTCGTGGTGTTCTTCGGCGGGGCCTGGTTCTTGGATCCTCAGGATCCGCGACGCGAGCACCGGCGTCAGCGTCACCGCCAGCAGGATCGCGCCGCCGATCGCGAATGCATAGGTATGCGCCAGCGGCGAGAAGATGACGCCGGAGACGCCGGTCATGGTGAAGAGGGGAATGAATGCCACCACGATCACCAGCGTGGAGAAGAACATCGGTGCGCCGATCTCATCTGCCGCAGTGATGATGCGTTCTTTCAATTCGCCCTGGCCATGGCCGCCGAGATGCCGGAAGATGTTTTCGACGACGATGACCGTCGAGTCCACGATGATTCCGAAATCGACTGCACCCAGCGAAATCAGGTTCGCCGGCGTACCTGTGGCGACCATTCCGACGAAGGCCGCCAGGAGCGCGAGCGGAATGTTGAGCGCGGAAAGGACGGCGGCGCGCGTCTCGCCGAGGAAGACCCAGAGCACGATGGATACGAGAACCATTCCGACGATCAGGTTTTCCAGGACCGTGTGCGTGGTGAGCCGGGTCAGCGTGCCGCGGTCATAGTACGGCTCGATGTACATTCCGAGGGGAAGCAGGTTGTACTTGCGGATGTGCTCGAGCCTCTCGTAGATGCCGTTGAGCGTCTTGAGCGCGTTTCCCCCGTAGCGCATCAGCACGATGCCTTGCACCACGTCTGGCTCGGAGTCCTTCCCGACCACGCCTAGCCGTGGCGCGGCGCCGTCCGTCACTTGTGCCACGTCACGGACCCGGATCGGCGTTCCCTTCGTGGCCGTGATGACGACGTCGTCGACGTCCTGCAGGGAGTTGATGAGGCCGACTCCGCGAACGTCGTAGGACTGCTCACCGAGGGTGAGCCGCTGCCCCCCGACGTTCTGGTTCGCATTCGAGATGGCGGAGGTGAGCTGGCCGAGCGCCAGCCCGTGACCGCGCAGGCGATAGGGATCCACGTCAACGTGCACTTCGCGTGTTTCGCCGCCGAACCCGACCACGTCGATGACGCCGGGCACCTGCCGGAACTGCTTCTGCAGGATCCAGTCCTGGGCCGTCTTGAGGTCGGCGAGCGAATAGCCGGCTCCACGGAGGACGTACCGGAACACTTCGCCGACGGCGTTCGTCGGCGAGAGCTGGGGCGTGATGTTTGGCGGAAGCTGGATGAAGGGAAGGCGGTTCAACACCCGCTGCCGCGCCTCGGCGTACCTTGGGTTCCAATTGAAATAGCACTTCACGTCGGAGAGTCCGAACAGCGATTGCGAGCGGATGTGGACCATGTCCTCCATGCCCGCGAGCCCGTTCTCGATCGGGATGGTGACGTACCGCTCGACTTCCTCGGCGCTCATCCCAGACGGCTGCGCGATGACCTCGATCATCGGCGCGACCGGGTTCGGATAAGCCTCGATGTCGAGTTGCGTGTAGGCCCACAGCCCGAGAGTTGTGAGCGCAATCGCGAGCACGACCACGATGATGGGCGTCTTGAGCGCCAGCGCGACGATCCGCTGCATCAGATCATTCCGAGGAGTTGCACCGCGCCCTCCACGACGACCGTGTCGCCGGCGGAGATGCCTGAGACGAGCGGAAGCAGGTCGCCGGACGCGACTTCGTCGACGCGGACTGGCCGGCGCGTGAACCTCATCATCCCGTTCTCCGTGAGGCCAGTCTCCACGAAAACGATGGTCTGATCGGCTACCCGCAGCACCGCGGACCGCGGAATCGCGAGAGTCTCAGTTCCTTGCACGCCGATGTTCACCGTCGCGTACATCTCGGGCTTCAGCTCGTGCTGCGGATTCCGGATCGCGCACCTCACTTTGACGGTGTGCGATGTCGGATCGAGCGATCCGGAAATCCAATCGACGGTGCCTGGGTAGGTCTTGCCGGGATACGCCACGACCGAGACCATGACCGGCGCGCCAGGCTGCACCCGCGCCATGTCCGCCTCGAACACGTCCGCAAGGACCCAGACCGTGTCGATCGAGCCGATCGTGAACAGTTCGACGGCGCCGCCGCCCGAGTATTGGCCACTCAGGTCTGTCCCTGGATTCACGTTGCGCGCGATCACCTCGCCGCCAATGGGCGAGCGCAGCGCGAACTGTTGAGTGACTTCGTCGAGGCCGTATCGGCGGAACAATTCCGCCCGTTTCCGGGCGCGGGTCAGCTCCGCTTGGGCATGATCGAAGACGTTCTGCGCCTGCTCCAGCTCCTTTTGCGCGCTGGCGTGCGCTTCGAACAGATCGTGCTGGCGCTTCAGCTCGCGCTCGGCCGCAGCGAGATCCGCTTTGGCTTTTGCGACGTCGGAGAACGCGGAGCCCACGTCTGGCGATTTCAATGTCAGCAGCGGCGTCCCTTTCCCGACTTGTTGGCCGGGATGAGCGAGGATCTGCGCCACGCGGCCGGTCACGGGCGAGAACACGTGAGCAACATGCAGATCGTCGAACACGACCCGGCCGCTCGTGGTGAGCTCGGTCCCTACGCGACGCTGACCAACCGGGGCGGCGGCGATCTCGCTGCTCGCCATCTGCTCAGCCGAGAGCCAGACCTCGCCGGAAGGCACCTGGCTCGCAGCAGACTGCTTTGCTTCGCGATGACAGGCGAGCACGACGATAAGCGCGCCGAGGCGCAAGCCATGAGGAGGCATGCACCGCGTTGCAGCAAGGTCCGCGCCAGCGCTGGAACGCTGGATTTAATGACGAATGACCGATACGCACTCTTCCGGGTACAAACATGTTTCGAAAGAATGCTGCAGTCACCCGACCGCAGCGTGCCGCGGCGCCGTGAGGGCTTGCAGGGAATCCTGCGGCCGTGTCGGAAGCTGCAGCCGGAGGATGGTGCCTCCCTCCGGATTCGCCACGGCATCGATGACCCCACCATGGGCTTCGATGACGCGCTTGGCGATGGCGAGTCCGAGCCCGGTCCCCGTTCTCTTCGTCGTGACGAACGGCTCGAACAGTCGCCCGCGGACCGCTCGATCGATCCCAGCCCCGGTATCGATGACGCGGATTTCGACGTGCTCCGGGAATCCTGAGGTCGAGATCGTCAGGCGGCGTGCATGCTGGGGACGCGATTCCCCCAGCTTCTCGCCATAGGCTCCGGGCCCCATCGCTTCCACAGCGTTGCGCGCCAGGTTTTGAAGCACGCCGAGCAGCTTCTGCGCATCGACTGTCAGTGGCAGTGGGCCGCCATCGCGGCAGAGTCGCAGATCAATCTCCACGCGCGCCTCGCTGGCCAGATCGGAGACGAGCGCGACGGCACGCCGGCAGAGATCGTTCACGTCGGCAGGCTCGAGCGTCAGCGCAGGCCGGCTGGCGAACAACGTGAGATCGTCCGCAACGCCGCGCAGCCGCGCCACCTCCTCACGCCCTTGCGCGTGGACTTGCCGCACCGTCTCTTGCGGGGCGCCGGACGCGAGCAGGTCGAGGGTGACCGAAATGCCGTTGAGCGAATTCTTCACCTCGTGCGCGATGGCCGCGGCGGTCACCCCCATGGCGGCGAGATTGCGCGAGGCGGCCAGCTCTTCGCGCGCCGCCTCGAGCCGGGCGATCACCAGCGCGAGCACACCGCCGGCTAGAACGGCGAGCAGCAGCGCCAGGCCGGACGTGGCAAGCATGCGGTTGAAAGCGGGATCGAGCTCCGCGTTCAGCTCGTCCGCGGCCTGCACGACGCGCAGGGCGACGCCGTCCATCACCGGTTCCTCGCTGACGATCCAAGCGCGGCCGCGCGCGTCGTCGACCTTGCCCGAGGACGTGGAGGGCAGCGAAGCCTCCACGGGTCCCGTCGAGGCGAGAAGGTCTCGACCTTCGCGGCTCACCAGCGAAGCGGTTCCGCTTCGCCCGAGCGTATGCCGGATGCCGCTTCCGAAGAGGTCGCGGGAGCGGAGATCGATGAAGCCTACCATGGTGCCGGTCGTCGGAATCGGCGTCGCCACGTCCAGTTCGCC
>Ga0209217_1000289_pt1 | contig 13030 bp, 11 predicted proteins | sample JacPinW_OM3H0_M2_FD_187957 | JGI IMG/M metagenome (GOLD analysis project Ga0209217, IMG submission 187957) | Forest soil microbial communities from Algoma, Ontario, Canada - Jack Pine, Ontario site 1_JW_OM3H0_M2 (SPAdes) (version 2) | ecosystem: Environmental > Terrestrial > Soil > Boreal...
TAGATAGTCGCTGCGGCGCAATAGCTCAGGGAGGCGCTCCGGCCCGCCCACCCATTCCATCCCCAGGCGCTCGGCCACTGCGGGCTCCGGGCGGCGCTGGAGGCCAATCAGGCGCATTCCGAATGGACGCAGACGCGCCGCCAGCGCCTGCCCGATGCCGCCCAGGCCGACGATTCCAGCGGTGCGGCCCATCAGCGCCCGCCCCATCGGCGTGCCCCAGGTCCCTCCGGCGCGGATGTTCTCCTGCGCCGCCGGAAGCCGCCGGCTGACTGCGATTGCCGCCATCACGCACCATTCCGCCACCGACTCCGCATTGCCGGTGCCAGCGGTGGGCACATTGGCGACCGCAACATTGCGCTCCGTAGCAGCCGCGATGTCGACGCCCTCGAGGCCCGCCCCCCATTGCTGGATCAGGCGCAGACCTTCGATACGATCCATCAACGCCCCGTCGATACGCGACATCGCCGGCAGCAGCACGTCGGCCGTATGGCCGTTCGCGCGCAGCGCCGTCACGTCGATCATGTCGAGCGCGACTTCTGGCAGCGCTTCGGTCATGAACCGGCGCACTGCCGTGAATCCGGTTCCGGCCACGACGACTCTGGGCGAAGACATAGAAATTACCTGGCTCGTGGGCGCGATTCCGCTACATTTGAACCCGAGACGCCGCCAGGCTGCAACCGCCCGGGGAAAGTGCACAGAGCCGGCTTACGAAACGGCAGTCGCCGCCGCCACCGGCGCGCGCGCATGGCGAATCGCCCAGTAGCACGGCGCCGCGGCGAGCAGGATCAGCCGCCGCTTCATCGGCCCTCGAACGCCGGCCCGAGCAGGCCGCGCGGCCGCCAGAGCAGCACCGCGGCCATCACGGCGTACACGATGGCGCTGGCAAAGCCGGGAAGGAGCACCTTGCCGAAGGTGTCGGCGAGGCCGACCAGCAGCGCACCGAAAAAGGCGCCCTTGATCGAACCGATCCCGCCGATCACCACGACCACGAACGAAAGGATGAGAACGTTCTCGCCCATCCCCGGGTACACGGTGGTGAGCGGGGCCGCCAGCATCCCGGCGAAGCCGGCCAGCGCGGTCCCGGCGCTGAAGACGATCGCGAACAGGCGGCGGACGTCGATCCCGAGCGCCTCCACCATCTCAGCATTCGAAGCGCCGGCGCGCACGCGCATGCCGAACCGCGTCTTGAGGACGATCTGGCGCATGGCGACGCCGATGCAGACGCAGGCCAGGGCGGTGAGTGCCCGCCACGCCGGCCAGGTCTGCGTCTCGCCGAGCGGCATCGTCCCGTAGTCGCGCAGCAGCCGCATCCAGGCGTCAAAGGCAGCCGGCACAGCGGCAGCCAAGAGACCAGTGCCGGGGATCAGATCAAGACCGAGATCACGGAACTTCGCGATTGTCGCGGCAGCAGGTGCCACCCCCTGGCCGCAGATCATGTCGCAGCGGCGGTTTGCTTCGCTCCACACCAGCATCGGCGCCTCGCCGAGCGGGCCGTTGGTGCTCGGCTCGACCACCTGCAACGTGAAGCCCGCAGCGGCCGACGCATCGAACGCGTTGCCGCCTTTTTCGAGAATGCTCATGCCCACCGCAGAAGCGAGCCAATGGGTCGAGGCGACGACGCCGAATGTGCCACGGATCTCGGGACGGGTGGTAAAGCCGGGCATCGCGTGCTCTCCCGATGTCAGTTTCGTGAACGGCAAGTTAGACGAGGTCTCCCGACGAAGAAACCACTGGGCCATCGCAACCGGGGCAAATCATCTTATTTATGTCTCCGAGACGGCCGCTTTCGGGCGTGCCCGCTGACCTGTTGCGCCAATGGACGCGAGCATGCCGTTAGATATCCCGGCCGACACCACGACCAGCGGTGAAGATTTCTTCCGCACGGAAGGCGTCTATACCGGTCTGGGAGCCCCGATACCGGGAGGCCGAATCGATCGCTGGATCCTCACCGAGGGGCCGCAGATCGACAGCGATATCGAGCTCTTCGACGAACTGTGCTGGCGCTTGCTCGGCGATGGTGTGCCGCTGTGGCGGGCCACACTCTACATGGGCACATTGCATCCGCTGATCCGCGGCGTCGGCGCTCGCTGGCTGCGCGAGCACAAGGTCATCGAAGAGTTCCGCATCCTGCACGGCTCAGACGATACCGGCGAATATTTGCTGAGCCCGATCCGCGCTACGATCGAGCGCGGCACGCCATTCCGCCGCCGTCTCGTCGCCGAGATGCCCGAATACCCGCTGCTGACGAAGCTTCGCGAGGGGGGAGCCACCGATTACTTTGCGCTCGCGCTCAATCGCACCTTCCAGCGATTTCCGGTCGTCAGCTGGTCGACCGACCAGCGGGGCGGGTTCAGCGATGCCGATATCAGCGCTCTCGAAGACATCAACCCCGCTCTTGCAGCTATTGTGGATGCCCGCTCGGTGCGGCGCATCAGTGCCAATCTGCTCGACACCTATCTCGGCCCGCAGGCTGGCCGACGCATCCTCGCCGGGCAGATCCGCCGGGCCGAGGGCGAGCGCCTGCGCGCGGTGATCATGATGACCGATCTGCGCGGGTTTACCGCACTCTCCGATCAGTTGCCTGGTGACGAGGTGATCGAGCTGCTCGACGATTATTTCGACGCCATCGCCACGCCGATCGAGAACCGCAAAGGGGAGATCCTCAAATTCATCGGCGATGGCATGCTGGCGATCTTTCCGGCCGAGGACGACGATGATTTCTCTCAGTCGAGCGTGCACGCCCTCGAAGCGGCGAGCGAGGGGCTCGCGCGCCTCGATGCGGTCAATCAGGTGCGGCGGGGTGCCGGCCGGAGTGAGCTGAGAATCGGCATCGGCCTGCATCTCGGCGAGGTAATTTACGGCAATGTCGGCTCTGCCGGCCGGCTCGACTTCACGGTGATCGGGCCGGCGGTCAACCTCGCCTCGCGGATCGAGGACCTGACCAAGCGGCTCGGGCGCCCGATGCTGTTTTCCAGCGCCTTCGCCCGCATCTGCCCGCGCCCGCTGGTCTCGCTGGGCCTGCAGCCAGTGCGCGGCCTCAGCGAGCCCGAGGAGGTCTTCGGCCTGCCGGAATAGCTCGAGGTGACCTGTCCGGAAATGAATCGCGAAGTCTCAACGGGTTACCCGTCATTCCCGCGAAAGAACGTGTGAAAGAGCTCCACCGCCGGCGATTCTCCCGTCGCCTCGACGAAGGAGCTTGAGAAAATTGCCACACAGCCGGTCATTCCGAGGCGCGGGCCCCCGGGTCGGGCCTTAGGCCCGCCCGAGGACAGGCTCCGCCTGCGAGCCCGGAACCCATGAACACCGCTTGTTAATACTGTGGATGGGCCGGTGTTCATAGATTCCCGGGATGGCCCTCTGGGGCCATCCCGGGATGACTTTCGCTACTGTGACCGGGGATTGCCTCTAATCGGAATTCTTCACAAGCTCCAAAAGTGGGAATCCAAAACCGCAAGGCTCTATCGATTGCCTCCGTTTGAGCTAGCGCAAGCCCTGGACCCCCGGCTTTCGCGGCGAGAAAGGAGCCGGTTACTGCGGCAAGGCGTCGCGCACCCGCAGGCGCGCATCGAACTCGTCAGCGACGCGCGCGTCGCTGACGAGCAGGGCTGCGGCGTCGACCCCGGCGAACTCGATCGCACCCATCGCCGCGAAAGCCTCCTGGACGTGCTGACCCCACAATCCGATATCCCGCACCGTTGGGACGATACGGCTGAAGATCCGGCTGCGGAACAGGTTCATCGCCTCGGACCGATCAACGATCTGCAGGCACTCCTCGATCGGCAAACCGAGCTGCTGCCAGACCTCGAGCTGGTTGAACCGGTCGCGCATGTGCCAGCATGCTTCAACGACGAACTCCTCGCGCTCGCCGCGCTCGGCGTCGGTGAGCTGCGGATAGTAGTCGCGCAACGCGATCCGGCCGAAGGCGACGTGCCGGGCCTCGTCCTGCATGACATATGCGTTGACCGCGGCGGCAAGCGGGTTTTTCGACTGGTCGCGAATCCGCTGAAACGCCGCCAGTGCCAATCCCTCGATCAGGATCTGCATCGTCAGATAGGTCATGTCCCAGCGACTGTCGCTGAGCCCCTGCTCGAGCAGCGTCGACAGGCCGTGAGTGATCGGGTAGGCGAGCTCGAACTTCTCGTGCAGAAGCCGCGAGTAGGCCTCGACATGCCGCGCTTCGTCCATCACTTGCGTCGCGGCGTAAAACTTTGAATCGAGGTCCGGCACGGTCTGCACGATCTTGGATGTGGCGATCAGCGCGCCCTGCTCGCCGTGCATGAACTGCGAGATTTGCGAGGCCTGCAGGTGATGACGGACCTTGCGGCGCTCGGCCTCGGTCATCCGGTTCCAGATGTCGGTGCCGAAGATCGGGATGACCCGGTCGTCGAGCATCATCGGGTTCTCAGGGTCGAGATCGAGCGACCAGTCGATTCGCTCCGCGGCGTTCCATTGCTGCTTCTTGCCCTTGTCATAGAGCTGCAGCAATGCCGCGCGCGAATCGTCGTATTCCCAGGTAAAGCAGGTCTCGGTCTTGCCGTCGAACTTCCACTTGGTCTGCTCGACCGGCAGTGTGTAGCGGTACATCGTCGACATCGCTGACCCCTCCCGAGAAGCGTCAGGTGAATATGCCGCCGTAAAAGGCACTTTCAAGCCGGGCGCTGCGACCGGCCGCGTCGGGGCAGAGATGTTGCGTCGCATTCGAAGCATCCAGCCGATGCAATGCTGCAAAACTCCACACGGTACCCACGAAGTGGGCGGATTCCGGTTGAGAATCGCGACCTGCGCCACGATTTCATGATACGTGGAGAGCCGTCCAGCCAGTACAACGCGCCGCACAACGGAGCGGTCAGCCTGCTTCAATTCGGGTTGAATCAGCTTCGATGCTGTTCAATTCGCCGATCTTCTTGTTCCTCTTTCTGCCGGCGACGGTGGGCCTCTACGTCCTGCTACGCCAGTTCTACGGCCCGCGCGCTGTCCTGGGGCTGCTTCTCGGCGCTTCGTTGCTATTCTACGGCTGGTGGAACCCGCTCTATCTGCCGCTGCTCGGCGGCATCGCGGTATTCAACTTCATCGTTGCGCGTTGGATTACGGCGCAGCGCTTGGCCGGCCGCGCCGACCGGGTCCGCCTGCTGCTGACCTTCGGGATCGTGGTCGACGTGCTTGTGCTCGGCTATTTCAAATACACCGATTTCCTGATCGACACCGCCAACGCCGCGTTGCAAACCGATTTTATGTTGCAGCACATTCTGCTGCCGCTCGGCATTTCGTTCTTCACCTTTCAGAAGATTGCCTATCTCGTCGATTCCGCCCGCGGCGAGGTCGCCGAGCACGACTTCCTCGAATATTGCTTCTTCGTGATGTTTTTCCCGCAGCTGCTGGCCGGGCCGATCACCCACCACAGCGAGATCTTTCCGCAGATCAAGGGCCCGTGGGCGTTCGCCATCAAGCCAAGCAACTTTATGCTCGGGCTCACGATCTTCGTCATCGGGCTGTTCAAGAAGGTCGTTCTCGCCGACCATTTCGCGCCCTCGGTGGCGAGCGTCTACGATGCCGCCGCCGCCGGCCAGACACTCGATTTCTTCACCGCCTGGCAGGGGGCGATCGCGTTCAAGTTCCAGCTCTATTTCGACTTCTCGGGGTATTCCGAGATGGCGCTTGGCGCGGCGCGGCTGTTCGGCATTCAGCTGCCGCTGAATTTCAACTCGCCCTATCGGGCGGTCAACGTCGTCGATTTTTGGCGGCGCTGGCACATGACGCTGTCGCGTTGGCTGCGCGACTACATCTACATCCCGCTCGGCGGCAGCCGGTGCAGCACCGGGCGGCTCTATTTCAACCTGATGGTGACCATGACGGTGTCCGGCCTGTGGCACGGGGCGGCGTGGCATTTCGTCTTCTGGGGCGCGCTGCAAGGCGGCGCCATGGTTATGAACCACGCGTGGCGGAAGGCGTGGCGACCGATCAACGCCTGGTGGTCGGTGACGATCGCCCGGCTGGTGACTTTCTTTGGGCTGACGATGGTGCTGGTGACGCATCGCGCGCCGTCGATGGACATCGCCGTGCGGGTGTTTCGCGGCATGTTCAACCTGCCGCATTCGTGGCACGATGCCCTCGGTCCCTTGGCCGTAGGGCTCGGCGGGCTGGGGGTTCGCTTCGAGGGACCGCCGGTCTCCGCCGATCAGCATGAGCTCGTGCTGTGGCTGATCTTTTGGATGGCGGTTCTGTGGTACCTGCCGAATACGCAGCAAATGCTGGCGCGTTGGCACCCCGCCTTTAACTATGGGGTGGCCGAACGGGAGCGCGATCCGCCGCTGCTCGAGCGGGCGCCGTCATTGACGCGGTTCTTGCCGGGGCGCCTGGAGTGGCGCCCGAGTGCCGCGGCGGCGGTGTTTATCGGCCTCCTCGCTGCCCTGGCCTTCCTCAATCTTCACCACGTCAGCGAATTCCTGTACTTCCGGTATTGAGCGCCCGGGGTCGGCCCCGTTCATAAGCGGGGGGTGACGATAAGAGGCGCTTCTCGTCATAATTCACAAAGCGGGGAGGAGAAGCGTGGTGAAATCCAGACAGCGATTCCGCTCCTATATCGGGTGGCTGCTGGCCACCGCCGGGGTGATCGTCGCAGCCTGCTTCGTCGTCAATTGTCTGGTCGATCCCCTCTGGTATCTGAGAGGGAATGCCCTGACCGGGGTCAATTACGCCTTCAACGAGCGCCTGGCCGGGATCGTCAGGTTCTTGCCGCGCCGCGCCGATTACGATTGCGTAATCTTCGGGACCTCGCGCGCAAGCCTTTTGCCCGAGGAAAACATCGAAGGATACCGTTGCTACAACCTATCCGTTTCCGACGGTAACGCACCGGAATACGTTCTCTACGCGAAGTATTTGCGGGAACGCGGCTATATGCCCCGCCTGATGATCGTAGACGTCAAGCGCGCCGAGTTCATCGGGCCGCAACAGGCAGTCGAGGTGCCGGACTTCATCCGCAGCGGATCCTCGCCGCCGTCGATTTTCGCCAGCTATCTGTCCCTCGACGCGCTCGATTTCTCGATCCGCACGTTGCGCGGGGACTCGCCGCACCATCGCTACTACGATGCGAACTTTCGTGCCGAACTCGAGGTCAGATCGAAGCGCCATCGCTACGATCCAAAAGGCCCGATCAAGCCGCAGCCCGCGCCGTTCGATGTGCATGCAGAGCGCGCCCAGGCTTATGTCGAGCTGCGCCGCCAATTCCCGACGGCACGGGCCATCGGCTACATCCCGCCCGAATCCGCTTGGCGCATCGCCGCCTTCAGCCTCACCGGCCAACTCGACGCCTACCTCGCCGCGATCAGCCAGGTTGCCGCGGCCTATGACGAGTTTCTCGACTTCTCGATCCCGTCGGCGCTGACCCAAAGCAAAGAGGGAACCTATGACGGCTCGCATTATACGCGCGCGGTGAACGCCCGCGTGCTGGCCGGCTTGATGGCAAAGCAAAGCGATCTCGCCGTCGATTGGCGGAAGGAGGATCTGGCGGCGATCACCGCGCTCTACCACCGCCGGCTGGCGGAATTCATGGAAACGACGGCCGAGGCTGAGGCGAGCCCGAAGAGATAACTGCCGAAGCTGCCGTCGGGCGACGATCCAGTGGCGAGCTAGGGTACGGAGGCTCTCGGCATCACCCATGCGTCGATGATGTCGAATGTGATCATGCTTTGCGGCTCGATTCCGAACCGCAGTGATTTCGCCCCGGGTATGATAGCAAGCGCCGGCCTCGTATCGCCAGTAAACGTCGCGGCGCGGTAAACCGAGACAGCGTCGGTCATGGACCCGCCTACGGTCGTCACCGTGGCTGGGACGGTCATTGCGAATGAGCGCTCGTCGAGGATCCTTCCCGCCGAATCGACCTGATTAAGCGATACCTCGACCGTCCCGGTTGCGGTGCCATGAGCTACCGCAGCAATGGCGTAATCGTACGGGGTGCCCGACGTAAGCTTCGAAATCGGGATATTCTGATAAATCATCTGGCCTGGCTGGCAGGCTCCGCGGCAACCGAGAGATAGGTAGAAGACGTGCTTGTCGGCCTGGGTCGTCGACGTGGCCACCGCCGCATTGATCGCCGAGCCGGTTGTTTTCCATGGCAAAAGGCTGCCGCTGAAGTGGAAGTTCGACAGCAGGTTCAGATCGGGGACCGGCCAGACCGGGTGCCTTGCGGGGGTGATGACCTGAGTAGCCGACCAATCGCGGCAATCGACGCGGGTCATCGGGATACCTTGATAGACCGTTGTATTCGGCCCGTTGCATGTGACAACAGCTTGCGGCGGTCGATTTTGCTGGGTCGGATACCATGCCTCCCAGCGGGTCACTCCATACAGCCTGGTGAAGTAAAAATTTTCGATATGCCCACTTGTGACAAAGCTGGTATCATTAGAGTAGCCACGGGAAGAAATGATGGTGTCGATGTATTTTACGGCAGCCCCATTGAGACCGCCAAATGCGAACTGCGGTTTGAATTCCCAGCTGGTTATCTTATTCCTAGTAAAATTCGAAAACGCATTGCACACTCCCGGCCAAGATTGGCCGTTCCGTTCCCAGTAATCGTCCATAATGGCCATAGTCGTCGACCCGGATGTGCTGGGCGACAGTGAAGACAGGATCGATGTGGGGAAAAACACAAAGCCGTTGTACGGCGTGCAGCCGGAACCGTAAAATGTTTGCGAGTATCCGCCGCCGTCTCGCGTCTGTGTTGCGCTGACCCAGCCGTTACGGATGCTGTAGAGGTCATAACCGTCGCCGTCACCTGCCTCAAATGCGAAGTAAGGTTGAAAGTAGTCGAAGTCGAATTCGTTGACGACCAAAGCATTACCCGAGAGATCGGTTACCGGATAGGCGTCGCGGCGTTGGTAACCGTTCGGGTGATCCCCATTCGGACCCGGCTGGTCATGATTAATGTAGGGAAGCTCCTCGCCCTCGGCGATGTCGCGTTGCGTTGGGCAGCCGTAATACGGGTCCACTGCAACAGGCCGGTTGGAGCCGTCGGTACACACATCCTTGGTGATCCAGTCGCTTCCGGGCGGTGGTGTTGCGGCGCACATTGCAGGAGCGGCAACGCAACACGATACGAGAAACGTTGCAGTCGCAAGCGGACTCTTAATGAACATCCTCCGGCCCTCCTCTTTTGCCACAATTATAGTTGCCGGGCCGATGATGACAATATCCTTGTAAGCCCAGATATGTGCGGGCAGCCCAAGCATTCGGATGGCCTTGCCCTAAAACTAATTCTCGTGTGTGCCACAAGTCATTACAACTTGCGGTTGTTCTCAATATTGCAACCCGCTGAACCTACAGCGGATCTGCAGCGAGAACTCCCTTCACGGTTGTAATGCCCGAATTCGCAGACCGCTCCTGGGACAGCCGCCCGGTACGCTGTTTCTGCAGTTTCACTGTCACTGCATTAACCATACTCGTCTACCCGCGTCTGACACCCTTCAGGCGTCGCGATCAACCTTATCTATTATGCTAATAAGGCAATTTATGGATGCTAAATGCGCATCCCAATCCATAGGCTTATCGGTCGCGGTTCAGGATCTCGACGAGGCCGGCGGCGGGATCCACGCGCAGCATGTCGCCGGTGCGGAAGAATGCGGTCACGTCGCCGGCGAAGCGATCGACCAGTGCCACGCCGCCGAAGGCCGCGCCCTGGGCGAGGATCGGGTTGACCCGGTTGAAGATCAGCGCCCGCGGCACGATCCCCCGCGCCCTCATGTCGTGCAGCATCCAGGCGGTGGCCACACCCCCCTTGGCGCCGTCGAGAACGAGGATACGGTCGACATAGCTCTCGCCGGCGAGCTTGTGGCTCGGGCGCGAGAACACGCCGCGAACGCGGTCAAGGTCATAGCGTGCGCTGAAATTGTCGGCGGCGACGAGGGCCGTGCCGGTGACCGCCGGGCCGACGCCCTGATGGCAGCGCAGCACGATCGGCATTTTAGAGCACCTTCCCGGCGACCGCCGAGTCGACGCAAAGCTCGAGGCTTGCCAGGCTCGACTGGTAGCCATAGCCGCCGAGGATGTTGACGAGCTTCGCCGAGTTGGTCATCAGGCGCGTCCAGCCGTTGGCCTCGGCCATCTCGCGGGCGTAGCCCTGATAGAAGCAGATCCCTTGCGCGACGACGGCACCCGACGCCTCGATGCGGGCAGTCAGACCCATGCGATCGGCGGCGTGCTTGATCTCGGGCGAGGTCGCGACAATCACCGTCGTATCAGGATGCACCCGCCGCCCGTCGAGGGCGCCCGCCACCGCCTCAATTTCGAACAATGACAGCTGCGGTGCCGCAAAGACGACGACATCGAGCTTGTCGCCCGGCGCCTCGAAGCGAGCGCGGAAGGCCGCGATCTCGGCGGCGCCGATCGGAACGGCTGCAGGCGGAGGCCCGGCGAACACGGCTTGCTCGGCGGTGATGCCGGGCATGTGAAAGAGCGCCACCGACCCGAAGCTTGCCAAGGCCGCACCGAAATGCTTCAGCGCGTCCGAACCCGGGACCGCTTCCAGCCCCTCGATGACCGGAACCTCCCCGTAGGAGCCGCACGCCTCGCCGACGAGGGCGCCTAAGGCACCCCATTCGCTGAGGTCGCGCGGGTTCGCCCTCAGCCGGAACCGCTGGGTGGCGCGTCGGGTTGTATCGAGGTGATAGCCGTAACGCGGGGTGCGGCCGGTGAGTGCGGCGGAAAGCGCGGAGGGTCCGCCTTCGAAATTGCTGCGGGCGCCGAGGACGCTGTTGGCATAGATGACGGAGCCGGTATCGCCATAGGCAACATGCTCGCCGCGCAGCGGCGCCATGATCGTCTGATAGTTGATGCAGGTGTCGGTCATCAGCACGCCACAGGCCGAGAGTGCCTCGATCGCTCGTTTTTCGAGGGCCGCCATTGCGGCATTCTGCCCGAGCCGCCGATAGATCGCGAAATCGATGCCGCGCGGGTTGGTGATCGCCGGCACCCGAACCCGCCGCTCCGGCTCGGGTGCGGCAGCGAGGCCTTCGAGAAAGCGCACCCCGGCCTCGCCCAGGGATTCGGTGTCGGCCATGATGTGCGCGTGCGAGACGGCCACGAAATCGGCCGCGTCGAAGAATGCGCCGACCTCGATCTGATGGGCAATCGCCCAGCGCCGCGGCTCACCGAGCTCGCCCGCCAGCATCGCCCTTTCTTCGTCGGTCAGCCGCATTAACGAAACCTTGATCCCCGTGGGCTAGCGTTCGAGGAAAGGAGGGCCGCCGCATGACCGAAGCAGCTCCTACATTGCTTTATCTCGGGTGCGCGGCATTGCTGATCGCCGCGGTCCTGCTCCCTCTGTCGGCGAAATTGCGGGCGGGGTTCTTCGCCGCGGTGATCATCGCCGCGGTCGCCGGCGGGCCAAGCCAACAGGTCGAGCCCGTCACAACCGAAATCATCGCGCTGAATTAGCCGCGCGCTCATGCCGCGGCGATCGCGATCCTGCGGGCGAGGAGATCGTCGACCTCGCGCTCACCGAACCCGGCCTCGAGCAGGATCTCGCGCGAGTGCTCGCCGAGCCGCGGCGCCGGTAGCCTCACTGCGCACCCGGCCTCGCCAAATCGCACCGGCGGCCGCACCATCCGGATCGACCCCTCCGAAGGATGCTCGGCTCGCTGAAAGAAGTCGACGGCGGCGAGGTGATTGTCGGCCGGCAATTCGGCAAGCGCGTTGACCGGACCGCACGGGATGTCGGCGGCCTCGAGCTTATCGAGCCAGTACGCGGTCGGCGCGTCACGCACGCATTCGGCGACGAGCGCGTAGAGCTCGGCGACGTGGCGGCTGCGCGTCGGCGCGTCCGCGAGCCGGGTATCCTCGGCGAGTTCCGGACGGCCAGCGATGCGGAAGAAATCCCGCCAGTGCCGATCGGTATAGGGAAGGATGCAGATATGCCCGTCGAGGGTCTGATGCGGCCGCCGGTCGGGTGCCAGCATCCGGGAATAGCCGGGCGGCCCGAGCGGTGGCTCGAAGGTCAAGCCACCCATATGCTCGGCCATGACAAAGGCGGTCATCGTTTCGAGCATCGGCACCTCGACCGCTTGGCCGAGGCCGGTGCGTTCGCGCTGCAAGAGTGCGGCCATAACCGCATAGACCATGGTTAGCCCGACCGTCTTGTCGCCGATCAGGGTCGGAACGAACCGCGCCTCGCCGCCGGTCGCCATCTCGAGCGCCACGAGCCCGCTGCCGCCTTGGATGATGTCGTCGAAGGCCGGCCGGTCGGCGAGCGGGCCGTTCTGCCCATAACCCTGGGCCGAGCAATAGACGAGCCGCGGGTTTACCTCGCACAGTCGCTCCCAGGAAAAGCCGAGCCGCGCCATCGCCTGCGGACGCATGTTGTGCATCAAGACGTCGCTCTGCGCGGCGAGGGCCAGCAGCACCGGTGCGGCGTCGGGCTGTTTCAGGTCGAGGACCAACGAGCGCTTGTTGCGGTTGAGGTTGAGGAAGATGTGGCCCATCTCGGGGTGCCGGGCAGGGCCGGCATAGCGCATGATGTCGCCGTCCGGCGACTCGATCTTGATCACCTCGGCGCCGAGATCGCCGAGGATCTGCGTCGCCAACGGCCCGAGGACGACCGTGGTCAGATCGAGCACCTTAGTCCCGGCGAGCGGCCCCGGCTTAGCTTCGCTCACCGCGCTACCTGCAACATCATCAGCACCTTCGATCGATCGAGCGGGTCAGTGGAGGCGAGGCCAACGCAAGCGGCAGGCCCATCCGGCTGGCACCCGTGACTTTATTCGGATGAGAGGCCGTCAGACAGCCTTTCTGAAAAACGCGCCCGATCGGGGTCCCAACCCGCAACCAAAACTTGCATCGAGTATTTCACGAGTCGCCATCTACAGCGAATCTGCAAAATTTCTCGTGAAAGTTGCACCAAACCTCAGGTCCGACGGCCCCGGCATCTACTCGACTTGACCGTTGGCCACTGAGACGCACCCTGGCCGAAATAATGCGGGGCTAAGTCGGCGATTTTATGATCGTCACGGTGGCCGCAAAGCCGCCGCCAGACGACCGAACC
>Ga0209217_1000290_pt1 | contig 13021 bp, 11 predicted proteins | sample JacPinW_OM3H0_M2_FD_187957 | JGI IMG/M metagenome (GOLD analysis project Ga0209217, IMG submission 187957) | Forest soil microbial communities from Algoma, Ontario, Canada - Jack Pine, Ontario site 1_JW_OM3H0_M2 (SPAdes) (version 2) | ecosystem: Environmental > Terrestrial > Soil > Boreal...
CCGGCCACCGGTGTCCCCGGCCAGTGTCACCAGGCTTTCCTGGGTGGTGAAGTTGGAGTCGTACTGGCTCAACGCGGACTTGCCTGAATAGGGAGAAGTTCCGCGCAGGCTGGCATTCTGGGCCTCGCCTCCCGGGACCATCGCCTGCAGACCGCGAATATCCAGGGTGTAGATCGCCATGTTCGCTTTCACTGCCGCGTTGGTTGCCGAACGCAGTTGCGACTGATTTTCAATGCCGGTGCGATCCATGCCACTGGAGAAATAGATCAACGATTTTTTCTCTTCGATGTGCCGGAGCTTATCCGCGATCGAACGCAACGCCTGAAGCCGGCGGTCGGTATTGAAGATGTTGTACTCGGTGTCGTCCACCGTGAAAGACCCACCCGTCTCGGTGGTACCCTCGGTCGTTCCCGTATTCCCTTCTTCGAACCCCCCGCCCGCGCCGAGGTTGAAACCCTGCAGCGTCTTTTTCAGCGCGGCTCGATTGGTCGTGAAGTCCTGGTTAACCGCCAGCGTGCTGCCCAGCGAAACTACCGCGACCAGGTCAGCCGGCACCATCTGTCTGTCCACGTAGTTTTGTGCCGCGGTGGTGGCGCGATCGATTTCGTCCGGCTGCATGGAGCTGAGGTCGAAGAAGAGAATGATGAGCCGCCGGTCTTTCAACGGGCGCGTGGACAGGGCCTGAGTCTGATCAGCGCTCGGCGCCGGCTTTGCTTTCAGCAGCGGCGCCTCCGTCGTGGCCGTGGGCAGGACCGCGTCAGCATTTTCCAGATCAAAAGACACTACTTGCTGCGCCTTGTTGTCCTCGAGCACAGTAAAGTCTTCGCGCTTCAGATCCCGTACCGGGTTGCCGTTCTTGTCGCGTACCGTCACATTTACTAGCACCAGCTCTGTCTTGGCGCGGAAGGTATAGTCGGTTGTGTCTTGGGACACAAGCGGGGTACACCCCATCGCCAGGGTCAGGATGGAAGCAACCATCTGACTAATCCGGACGCGCCTGATTGATGCCCGCCTCAAAACCGGAACCTCGCCGTCAATTGCAGGGAGCGCATCGCTCCCACAGAAATCACCCGGCCGTAGGTCGGCGAGTTGACGATGGTGTCGATGCCGACAAACTGCGGCGTGTTGAAAATGTTTGAGAACTGCGCCCGGAATTCGAGAGACCGCGACTCCCGAATGGGAAAAATCTTGGTGAACGCCATATTGAACAGCTGCTGGCCCGGTCCCTCAATGCTGTTGCGCCGGGCGTTGCCGAAGGTGCCCCCCGGCGCCACGAACGCGGCTGTATTAAACCATTCGGCGATCGAGGGATTTGTCAGGCTAATCGGCTGCCCCGGCACCACATCCGCGCGGGTCGTGCCGCTTGTACCACGGTTCACGTCCTCAAACGAGCCCAGAACCCGGGGCGTGAAGGGAAGTCCGGACGCGATCGTCCAGTCCCCGCTCCAGTTCCAGTCGCCCAAAATGCCGCGTAGCGGGCTGTTACCGGTTAACCAGCGCCGGTCATGGCCGAAGGGTAATTCCCACAAGTAGTCGGCAGTGAACAGCTGACGCTGGTCGAAGCTTGACAAGCCTCGCTCGGCCGCAAGGTCGAAGGCGTCCTGTGCGACATTGGTTGTGCCCGACACTCCCCCGCGCCCGCCCCCACCCTGCGCCACAAGCGGCTCGCCGCTGCCGATGGTCGAAGCATTATCAATCGACTTGGAAAATGTGTAGCGGCCGCCAAAGGAGAAGCCTCCCTGCAGCCGCTTGCGCAAGCGCACCGAGCCGGCATAGGCGGTCGAATCTCCTAACGAATCCTCCCAATAGAAAGGCTGCACTCGGGGAAACAAAGGTCCGGTCGCAGTGCGGTTAGGGGCCTGCAGGATATCCAGCCGGGTGCCCTTCGTGCCGGTGTAATCGAGGTTCACGAACAGCGTGGGACGAATCTGCTGCTGGATGTCGAAATTCCAGATTTGCACATAGCCCAGCCGGTAGTTCGGGTCCACGCCAAAATTATTGGTGACCGAACCCGGCGGCGGAGGCGGAAATCCATTTGCCAGGCTGAGCTGAGTCGTCGCGGACTGCGTGTTCGTCGCCGTTGTCGAGAACGGCGGCTGGAAAGCCATGTTCTGCACGATGCTCTGATATGCACTGGTGTTGTAATTGATGCCATAGCCGGCGCGCACCACAGTGTTGTGCAGCGGTTTCCAGGCCACGCCGAGGCGCGGAGCGATGTTGTTGCGGTCGGGACGAACCAGCATCGCCGGAAAAGTTCCGTGGTAGGGTCCGCTCTGGCCCACTTGCACCGGCACCGGCGGAGCGCTGAAGTTGACGGGCAAATCGAGATTCACGATCCGGTTGTCGAGTTCCGAGAAGGGCGAGATGTATTCATAGCGCCATCCAAAATTCAGCGTCAGGTTGCCCCGCAGTCGCCATTCATCCTGGGCGTAAAGATCCCAGGAATTGCCCCGAAAATGATAGTTGGTATTGCCGAACTGCACCGAAGTCAACTGGGGAAGACCGAGCAGGAAATCGGCAAAGTCAAACCCGGTGTTGAACCCGGTAAAGATGAACGTTCCCCGCGCGTTGCTGTCAGTTTCGGTGTTGACCTGAATCCTGCGGAAGTCCCCACCCCAGCGCAGCGTGTGTTTCCGGTTGCTGGCGATCATGTTGTCGGAGAACGTCAAAGTCTGGTTGCGAAGCAATTGCGGACTGACGTCAGTCAGACTGCCGAAGTTGGTGAACGAAAGATTGGGCAGGCCCCAGTCAAACGGATTTGTAGAAACGCCCGCAATGCCCAGATCCCCGGTGATGTCCTGGTTGAAGGCGTAAAGATTTTGCGAGCGCACGCGGGAGCGGTTGAAGTCAAAGCGAAGGCTGTTGATCAGCTTGCCGAAGGTCTGGGTGTACCCGACGGGGACGTCGAAGCTGCGCGTGCTGGTCTTGCCGCCAACCCTGGGAAAAGGATTGGTGACGTTCGCGCTTGCCGCATGGTAATGGAACCCGAGATTCAGGTTATTTCGTGGACTGCGCCGGCCGCCCTGGCGGCGACCGTTGGTAGTGCTGCCCAGCGCCTGAACCAGGTGGACGTTCAAATCGTCGCTATCGTTGAGCGTCGAAGTCACAAAATGAAAATTCTGCGGGTTGGCAGTGGTGCCCTGCGCGTTGGGCAGCGGAATGAATCGCAAAAGACCCCGCGCAATCGAATCGATGCTCAGGCCCGCATTCTGTAGATTGTTCCCGGGGATGGGTTGTCCGTTGTTCGGATTCACCAACTGCGTGCTCAGGGCGGAAAAGTCTCCGCCGCGCTCGGCGATGGTAGGCACCGTGGAGAACGCGTCAAACGGCGAATTGCCTCGCGCGCCGTTGTAGTTGACGAAGAAAAAAGTCTTGGTCCCGCCCGTGTAGATTCTTGGAATGTTGAGAGGCCCGCCAATCGTCGCGCCGAAGCGCTGCCGAATGTAGCCGGCCTTCGAAACCGGGCTTTCCGTGAGCGCGTAGGGCGCGGCATCCAGGGCGGAATCGCCCACCGAGTAGTAGACCGATCCATGCGGGCGGTTGATATCAAATCTGCCCCGGCCGCCAAGGATCATGGCGCCGCCCCGTCCTCCCCCTCCTCCGAACCCGCCAAATCCGCCGCCAAGTGGGCCTCCGCCCGGACCGACGACGCCTGGACCACCGAACCCCCCTCCGCCTCCCCCTCCGCCAAACCCTCCCTGTTCCCGGCCTTCCCGCATCCTCTGATCCAGTTCGTCGGTGCTCAAAGCGAACATGCCCACTCCTGACGTGCTGCCCGTAAAGGACACGGACTCCGTGGCTGAATCCGCAGCGATTCCCGGGATCGGCATTCCGGACGGCACGACCTGGTCTCCCGCCCCGCCGCCGGCGTTCTCGGCCGCCGCCACGCCTTGCATCAGCGACAAACTCTGAAATCCTCGGTTGGTGCGCGCCAGGGTTGGACGCTGCTCCGTCCGCGCAACTTGCTGCGACCGGGAAAGCAGTGTCAGCTCCAGGTCGGCTCGTGTATTCGATTCTTTGAGGACAACTTCCCGGGTGACCGGCGCGAACCCGGGCATTTCGATGCGCAATTCATATTTCCCCTGGGCGCGCACTGGCAGCACATAGCTGCCATTCAGGTCCGTTGAGGTTATGCCTTTTTCTCCGCTGGAAGAGTGAGTTGCGGTAACCGTCGCCCCAGGAATGGGCGCGTTCCCTGACCTCACCACACCGGAAATGGAATAGCTTTGCGCTGCCGGGGCGTCCTGTGCCGGAGCACCGACCGCAATCAGTAGCAGGAGGACGAGAAGCTGCAGAACCCGGCCTGCTCCCCTCGCCCCAAAAAACAGGTAGCTCTCAACCTCGGATTCGGCGGGAACTCTCATGCGCCGCCAATGTCCACCATTACCGCAGCCATCTAACTATTCAACACTGCAGTTCTTGCCTGCGGGGTAAATAATTGGTCAACGACCGTAAAGTTTCGTAAACGCTTTGTTTTTCATGGGATTTCGCCCGTTGGGATACCGGGTGGAGCAGTGCTTTAGCGCTGCGCCAGATCCCCATTGCAGCGTTGGCTTCAGCCGCTGAGGTACGTGCTGATGACTCGCCCACTCCACCTCAGTGCGTAAACGAAAAGTTAGTCCCGGTAGTGAGCAGGATGTCGTTCTGCTTGCTTCCCGCCGGGGGATTGGTGACGTAGATATCGCCGAACGCGTTCTGCCATCCCAGCCATTGGTTGATCTTGGTCACCGTCCCAAGATTGAAAGTGGCCCGCTATTCGCCACTCTCGCTCAATTCAGGAAAGAAGTAGAGCTTTTGAGTAATCAGCGTGCTCTTGGCCAGTTTGTGAGTCAATTCCTCGCCCGCCGACGCGGCGGCAAAGCTGCGGCTGGGAAGCGCTGCATATTTCTCACGAGTGTAGTTGGCGCCGCCCAGCAGGGCCAGCGTGGTTCGATCATTCTTGATCACGTGCAAACCCAGGCCACCGCCAAACACGGATCGCAGATCGAGCGTCTGCAGCGCGTCCGTCTGGAAGTCGGCGCCCACGTAGCCGAGCAACCAGGGGTTCAAATCGTGATCTTAGCGAATTCCGCCCTGCAGCGCGTTGGCCGTGGTCGTCGAAGTCGCCCCGGGCGCGTCGAGGATGGCACGGAATTTTTAGCTGTTGAGCAACAACCGGAAAACTAGCTCGGCCGGTTGGAAGCATCCGCTGACGCGGTGCTCTTGGCATCGGCCCCGGGAGCTTTCGCTTGCTCGGTAGACGATTCCTTCATCCCATCCTTCAGAGCGCGAATTCCTTCGCCGATACCCTTGCCCAGCTCAGGCAGCTTCTTCGGGCCGAACACCAAAAGAGCGATGAAGAAGATCACCAGCAGATGCATGGGTTGGAATAGGCCTTCCAACATAACAATCCTCCGCTGCCTGCGTCTGGCAGCAAATTCAACATTATCGGAGCGGGTGCCCCGCGTCAACTCGCCCGTCGGCCAGCGGTTCGTCGGGCCAAGGGTCAATTCTTCGTGACCTACCAGGTCGCACTCCGCGGCTCTATGGTGCCAACTACCAAGGGTGAGCTTTATTCCCTGGCAAAAGGACTCGGAGTGCGCCACCAGGCCCTGTTCGTTCTGACGATTTTTCTGTTCCTGGCCTCGGCTCCTGCCCAGCAGAGCGATCTGAATCCGGTAAGTTGCACCCAGTTCTTTGCCCAGACCGCTGGAGGAGTCTCCAGCCAGAGGCTCAACCGCCTCGCTCGCTTACGCCTGCGAATTGATTCAGCACAAGAAGTATCAGGATGCCCAGTCCATCTTGCGCAAGCTGATTGCCACCGATCCCGGCAATGCCGCGTTGCGCTTTGCCGCTGGTTACGTCGACCAGCAGCAAGAGAATTGGGACGAGGCTCTCGATTCCTACCAGAAATCCCTGGCACTGGTGCCCGGCCTCTCCGATACCCACAGCCGCCTGTCATATCTCTTTTACCGCGATGACGACGGTGACAATGCTATTGCCGAAGGTCCGCACCGCCCTCAGTATCGATCCCGGCAATGCCGAACCGATCGCTTTGTCGGGCTTGGCTTGTATGCCAACAACCAGTTCGCCGCCGCGGCTCACGCCTTCAGGAATCGCTGGCTCGCCAGCCTGAACGCGGACGTTTACTACGACATGGGAATCACGCTGCGCGATCAGGGCGAGGTCGATGCCGCCGCGGCCGCAAAGCTATCGGGCTGAATCCGCGCTTCTGGGAGGCGCATAACAATCTGGGCATGCTGCTCCACGATCTCCGAAGTCTCGATCGCGCCATCGCCAAATACCTCGAAGCCAAAACGCCTGGCGCCGCAAGAATCTGTGGTTCGCTACAATCTCGCCCACACCCATTGCGACAAGGGCGACTACGACGCTGCCGTCTCCGAATTCCGCGAACTGTTCCGCATGGATTCCGCATGGCAACGCGGTCACACCTGCCTGGCTCGCGCCCTCATGTCCAGACGCGACTAAGAGTCTGCGCTTGCTGAGCTCAGGCTTGCCATCGTGGAGAATCCCACCAGCGCCGATGAGCACCGCTACCTGGGGACAAGCTCTTCTTCTTGTCCACCGGCAACCGGAGGCCGTGCAGCGAATTGACCACGGCACTCTTCAACGGAGAAGATTTCGCCGCCGCAGAAACCGAGTTTCGCCAGACTCTTCGCCTTCAACCCACGGACAACAACCACTGCTATTTGTCCGCTTGCCTGATGAGCCTGGGGCGTTACGACGACGCTCTCAATGAATTGGATAAGGCCCGCCTGGAGCCAGCGCAGAATCTCTATCGCGCGCGCAAGCAGGAACTACTCCGGCTCATGAAGGCCTCCAACGTGCGCTGAGCCACGCGATTTTTACAATCTCGATTGAAAATTTGATCACCGTCCCAGAACGGGAAGGAGGTCGTGTTGGCCCTAATTCCTTTCCTTTCAGTGCGAGGCTCTGGCCCCCCAACTGCAATGCACGATTGGGCAATGGCGCTGTTGAACTGACGTGCTTCGGCGAATCGAAAGCTGAGACCTAAAATATTTTCGGATGAGGGCGCCAGATTACCTTCGCCCCCAAGGCGCAATCAATTAAGGAGTAGGTCAATGAATTCGATGTCATCCTCACCGTCAGGCGAGACCAGGGCAGTTACGCCCGCTGTTCTTTCCGGTAGTCCTGAATCCCATCGCACGGCGCCTGCCGTGGGGAGTCTTCCTGCCGGCATGCAGCTTGGGCCCCGGCGGGTGGGATTCGGTCTGCCTTGCGCGAAGTGCCGGACCTACTACGCCGCCGATCTGCCGGCGTGCCCGGTATGCAGGACGGAAGAAAGGGTTTTACCCGTGGTCTCCGCCGTTGCCAGGCCGAACGCGGCAATCGCAGAACCCTCTCCGATTGTCCCCGCACTGTTGGATGATAACGCCCTGGAACAGGAGCGGGAGCGCTTCTTGCGGGAGTTTGCCGTTCACGCTCTCACCGAACCCGTCGGTCTGCATTGCACTCTCGACGATAACCATGAAGGCGAAGTCGAGCTCGCGACGATTTGCCAGAGCTGCTATGTAAGCTTGCAGGAGCGGGTGGACCTGATGGAGGCGGCGTTGCACATGGACGCGAAAGAAGCCACCCAGCTGGTTTACAACGCGGTCTGGTCCGATCCTTCCGATCCCAGCAAGACCTATCAGAATGCCGCCCACGCCCTTCTTTCGGAATTGCGCAAACGGGCGGGAATCTCAGCCGTGTTGGGGCCGCTTCAACCGCTGGCCCACTAGAGTTATCTGGTTTTCAGGCTGACCCACTTTCTGCCCGCATACAGCCGGTAGGAGTCCCCTTCCTGCACGATCTTCAGGGGCACCGGGTGCGCCAGCTTGTCGTCCACCGCCTCAGCCACGGTGAACAGATCGCTCGCCCCCACGTCCATCACCAGAAACTTTCCCTCCTTGGAAAACCCAAAACCATACTGGCCGGGATTCAATTCCGAGCCCTCGATGTTCAGCTTCACTTCCGTGATCAAAAACCCCTGGTACTTGGCCTGCACGTCGGCGGCGTAGCCCGACGTGTCACACCAGCCCGGCCAGGACCAGCTTGCCATCCCCCGTACTGAATCCCGCCGAATTGCGCAGTTGCACCGGGGCCGATTGCCCGCGAAAGAAATAAGCGGCGGGCACGACTTTCTTGAGGTCGTCGGCTGCGAGAATGCCTGCTTTCAGTTGAGCTGTCAGCAGCAGGGCGCTAAGCATGACCACCACAGCAACGCATTTCTTCATGAGTCATTCTCCCTGAGAACTACGAACTGAGAACCGACAACTAAGAACCGAGAACTGATCTCACCTTACTGCTTTTTGTCTTCTGCCATCTTGGAAAACCGCAATCTGCCGAAGGCACTGGGGACGTGGAAATTCGGCTCGGGCGTTCCCGTCGGTTGCCAGGCGAAGTAGGCTCGTGGTTCCTTTGCCCCCTCCACCCGGTAAAAATTCGCCCGCCAAACTGCGTTCGGATCGAAGCTCGAGGTCAGCGCTTTAATCGGAATGGCCAGTTCCGCCCTCCATCGGTGGCCCTTCTCGGCCAGAAACACCGATCGCGTCATGCCGCTCTTCAAGTCTGCAAGTCCTCCGGGAAAAATGTCCAGATCAATCCACATTCCGTTCGGGCTCACTTCGAACTCTTTGTAGTTTCGCTCGCGCGACGGATCCGGCTGCAAAAACGCTTCCGCCACGTCGCGGTCCCAGAGTTGGTCGCGCCGGCCATTGGGATCGGAGTCCTCGAACAGATGCAGCACGCGATATTGGCACTCAAAGCTCAAATACAAGGTCTGTGAAGACCACAAAGCGCGCACCCGGGTTTCACGTTCCGGGTCGGGATTCTTCCCTTGCCAGTCGTGGCAGAAAACAATGGGAACGGAGCGCTGCCACTCCTTCGCCGGATGACCGGCGTCCAGCTTAATCTTCTGAGCCACGTAGGTCGCCACAATCTCGGAAGGCTGTGTCGGGCACGGCGACGGCTGCGTCGTCTGACTCATCATAGAGAGTGAAAAGAGCAGGATCAGGGCTGCGAGTCCCGGTGCATATTTCACGGTGGGCATAAGCATAACCCAGAAAAAACAGTTTGACCGCAAGATCCGGATAGTCCACGCGGAGCCGTGGCCCTAGCCTTGGATCACCATGACAACCAATGCGATACTCGATCTGACAGAAGTGAACAGCATGCCCGGGAATGACAATCGCTGGCAGGCGGTTCTGGCCCGTGACGCCAATCAGGACGGCAGGTTCGTTTTTGCCGTCTCTTCTACCGGCGTCTATTGCCGCCCTTCCTGCCCCTCGCGGCGTCCCCGCAGGGAAAACGTTACCTTCTTCCGTCAGCCGGACGAAGCTGAAAAAGCCGGCTATCGTGCCTGCCTGCGCTGCCGGCCGAAGGCCTTTGGTGGCAATCGCCAGACGGAAATGGTCAAGGCCGTGTGTCGCTACATCGAGCAGCATCTGGATGAGCCCATCACCCTGACCCGCCTGGGAGCGGCCTTCCGCCAGAGTCCGTTCCATTTGCAACGCTCGTTCAAAGCCGTGTTGGGTATCTCCCCCCGCGCCTATGCGGATTCCTGCCGCATGAATCAGCTCAAGCGCAACCTGCAGGCGGGACACTCGGTGACCCGGGCCATGTATGACGCTGGCTACAGCTCCAGCAGCCGGTTATACGAACGTACCGCTTCGCAACTGGGCATGACTCCCGACAAATATCGTCGCGGGGCCATTGCCGCGCCCATTCGTTACACTTGCACCGATTCTCCTCTGGGGCGGATGCTGATCGCGGCCACCGACCGGGGTATCTGTGCTATCCAGTTCGCCGACTCCGATGGCGAGTTGGAGCATGGCCTCAAGCACGAGTTTCCGTTCGCGGTTCGCCGGCGTGACGACGCGACCATGCAGGACTGGAAACAGGACCTGCTCCGCCAGATGCATGGCCAGCGGCTGAACTCATCTCTTCCACTCCACATTCAGGCGACCGCGTTCCAGCGCAAGGTGTGGACATATCTGCAATCCATTCCCTTCGGCGATACGCGCTCTTACGGCCAGGTGGCGAAAGCTATTGGCCAGCCGACCGCTAGTCGCGCTGTGGCTCGGGCCTGCGCTACCAATCCCGTCGCCGTGGCCATCCCCTGTCACCGTGTGGTTCGGGAAGATGGCGACATGGGAGGATATCGCTGGGGTGTGGAACGTAAGAGAACCTTGCTGGAGCTGGAGCACGAAGCAGCCCGTGTTGGAGTGTGAACATCGCTTGCGCTGGAACCCTCGAGGGTAATCTCATAGATCGCGTCGAGCCAGCCTGGAAGGCACGGCTTCAGCCGTGCCGAAGAGGGGCTCAAGACACTCGGGCTTTAGTCCCTGAGGGCGAGAGGCGCGGCCATCGAGCGTCTATGAGAAGCTCTTGTCACTTTTGCATCTCCGCGTAAACCGCACGCGCCGACGCCAGCATCTCCAGTACGGCCTTCTTCTCCGCTGCCGTATTCCAGTCCTGGTTTGATGCTGCCTCGCCAGCCAGGCGGTCGATCCAGGCGATGAAGTAGGTCGCATCTTCAACTGGCTTCGGATGCGAGCCCGCGACGCTCACGTAGATCGGGCTGGTCGTGGCGTAGGGATACTGGTCCAGGACGGGATGCTCAGGCTTCTCGCCCCATGCCCGCAGCAGGCACCATCCGCTCCGCGAAACCGGAATCGTGTCTGCCACGTCGGCAGTTTCTCCGCCGCCGTTCAACTTCAAGTCGCGCATCACCTGGCCATTGCAAATCATCTGTAAATGATCGACCGACACGAACGATCGCAACCACGCGCTGAACTTCACCGTATTCTCGCCGGGGGGCAGATGAAGTTCTTCGCCCGGTTGAAGGCCTCCGAGCGAGAAGCCCAGGATGGGCCCGTTCGTCGCGAAGGTGCGACCATGCTTGAGTGTATCCAGCCAGGATTCAATCTTGAGCGGCCCGGGCGCCAGGCCGGCGTAGACGCGATTCAGCCCCACCGGCCCGCGCAGGGAACTGTAATTGGCCATGGCATCGGTGCCCGCCGCCGCGGGCAGGCGGAACCCGCAGTTCAGCAGCCGGTACCATATCTCCGCCGTAAGCCGGTGATCGGCGAAGCCCACCACTTCGATGTAGTCCACTTTTCCCAGAGCGACGTCGGCGGGCAGCTCGCGTGCGTTCCGGAAGGGGTCGGCGACAGTCTCGAATGGATGCGCATAACCGACCAATCCCTGCTGCTCATGCGCCAAATCGGCCACCGTCGCGTTGGCGGGGGCAAGGCTTGCCGCCGCAGTATTGGGATATCCGGCGTAGCCGGGCAGCAGAAAATTTCGTTTCAAGTTCAGCAGGCCTAAATGGCCCCAATAGCTGGTGTGAAATTCCTGGCCGTGCAGCAACAGATTCGTGGATGTCGATGCCGGATCAAGCGCGGCGCTGAAGTAGGCGATGTCGGGTATGCGCTGTTCCTTGTTGACGATCAGATCCTCGACGATGCCAAGATTTTCCGCCGCGGCCTGGGCCACCAGACCCTGCGGCGTGTCGCGATAGGTACCGCCGTAGTTCATGTGCACATGGACGTCACCGCTCACCCAGCGGGAATTCGCATCCTTCGGCAGGCTTAGCGGCCGCAACTGAATAGTCAGACTGGAATTTTGACCGGCGGCGATCGTCAGGCTCTTCTTCTCAAAGCGGTACTCGAAGCCTTTCATCACCTCGACATCCACCCGCCCCGCCGGGACGGTCAGTCCGGCGCTGCCCGTGGTGTGGAAATAGTGCGCTTCGAAAGGACGCTCGGAGCGGACGTAGTTATCATCCGCGTGCATCCACGCGTCATCGGGAGCATAAGCACGGCCGTCGTCGCCGGCGGTGAGGAAGACGCGGGCCGGGGTCGCATCTCCCACCTCGTCCAGCACCGTGATCTGCAGATGGCCGGCCGGATTGCGGTAATGCCTTACTTCCGCCAGCAACTGTCTCTGCTCTCCGCCCGGGACTTCCTGAATCCAAAGAGAAGTATTGCCGCCGCGATTCGAAATGAAAGCGATGCGCTTTCCATCCGGCGACCAGCGCGGCGCGACGTTATCAAAATCGCCGTACGAAAGCGGGAACGCATCTCCACCCTGAGCCGGGATGACCCACAGCTGGTGCCATTGCTGCCCCAGGTATGACGCGTACACGATGCGCTTGCCGTCGGGGGAAAAAGCGGGACGTGCTTTCCAGGCAGTCTCCTCGTAGTGGATCTCGCGTGCCTCGGCGCCCGGCTCCGCTCTCATGCGCCAGAAGCCCCCGGTGCCGTAAATGTGGCCGCGATTCGAAACGAAAAGAATCTCGCTTCCATCGGGCGACCATGCCGGGCTGATCTCATGATCGAACTGGCTGTAATAATAACGACCCGATTGGGTGGTCTCTCCGGTCAGGCGTTGCACATTCTTCAATTCGCCATTGCCGAATTGCCCCGCGAAAATGTGAAAGTGTCCCTGGAAAGAAGTGGAAACGAAGGCTAGGCGTTGGCCATCGGGTGAAAAACGAGGCTCCACGTTGACCGCGCCGCCCTGGGTGAGCTGCCGGGTGAGTTTCGTTTCCAGATTCAGGGCCCAGAGCTCGACCGCATCCTTCTGGTAGGACGCATACACCACCCAGCGCCCGTCAGGCGAGCAATCTGGTTGGTAGTGGTAGCCCGGACCATCCGTCAATTGCTCGGTGGCGGTGGATTCCAGGCTCTCCCGCCACAGCGATCCTGCCATCGAGTAAATCACCGTGCGGGAGTCTGGCGCCCACGCCACGGAACTGGGTCCGGTGGTGAGCTGGGGAAGATATAGCTCGCGGTAGTAATACGGATGGGGCAGATCGATCTGCGGCAGCACGGCTTCGCGCTGGGCAAAGGCAAAGACAGAGACAGAGACAAGGACGGAGACAAAGAAAAAGACCGGCAGGGAAGTGCGCAGCGGAAGCGGCAGCCGGGCGGGCCGCGTGGGCGTGGGCAAGAAGTCCTCCGATTTCCATCCGAACGCCGGATTATATCGGCTTTGCGAACTTTGCGGCCTTCCT
>Ga0209217_1000291_pt1 | contig 13020 bp, 10 predicted proteins | sample JacPinW_OM3H0_M2_FD_187957 | JGI IMG/M metagenome (GOLD analysis project Ga0209217, IMG submission 187957) | Forest soil microbial communities from Algoma, Ontario, Canada - Jack Pine, Ontario site 1_JW_OM3H0_M2 (SPAdes) (version 2) | ecosystem: Environmental > Terrestrial > Soil > Boreal...
CCTCGGGCTGCTCGCCCCGCCGGAATTGAGCCGAGAAGGCCTCCTCCGCCACTGCCGCATCACGCGCGGAATGGAAGCGCGTCACGATGGCGCGCGCCAACTCCACCTTGACGTCACGTGGGTTCTCGCCCCCGGACAGGCGCCTCTCGATTTCGCCCAGCTCGTCCTCGTTGCTGCCCACCACGAGGAGGAAGTAGCGACCGATCAGCCCGTCAGGGAGCGACATGATCTTGCCGAACATGTCGGCGGGCCCGTCGGCGACGCCGACATAGTTGCCCAGCGACTTGCTCATCTTCTGCACCCCATCGAGCCCCTCGAGCAACGGCAGCGTCAGCACGTCCTGTGGCTTCATCCCGGACTCCCGCTGGATGTCGCGCGCGAAGAGCAAGTTGAACAGCTGGTCCGTGCCTCCCAGCTCGACGTCGGCGTGGACGGCGACCGAGTCGTGTCCCTGGAGAAGCGGGTACAGCAGCTCGTGGAGCCCGACGGCGCCACCAGCACTCATGCGTTTGCGGAAATCGTCGCGCGTGGTGATCTGCGCCAGCGTCGCCCGCTGTGCCAATCGGATCGTGTCGGCCAGGTTCATATCTCCGAACCACTCCGACTGCCTGCGGATCTCGGTGGCCTCGCGGTCCACGATCTGGAAGACCTGATCGAGATAGGTCTGCGCATTGGCCTCGACCTCCGCCGCGTCGAGGGGCCGCCGGGTCGCCGACTGGCCGCTCGGGTCGCCGATGCGGGCGGTGAAATCGCCGATGATAAGGACAGCGGTATGTCCCAGCTCCTGGAAGTCGCGGAGCTTGCCGAGCACCACGGCATGGCCCAGGTGGATGTCGGGTGAGCTCGGGTCGATGCCCAGCTTTACCCGCAGCCTGGCTCCAGAGTCGATCGCGGCCCGCAGGTGGTCCGCCACCTCGATGTTGACCGCACCTCGCCTCACCTTTTCCCAGTCCGGCATCGCCCCAAATGGTAACGGGGGCTCTAATGGAGCCCAACTAGACTAGCCCGCAGCATGCGCCCAAGTGAGTTGGTCGTCTATCGCGCCCGCGCACGGCGCCGCCGATCGGCGCGCCGGCAACTGCTGACCACCGTCCTCGCCCTCTTCATCGCCGCAGTGCTGTCCGTCGGCGCCGAAGCCTTCGACCAGTACAACTACTACTCCAGCGACCTGCCCGACCCGGGGACCCTGGACATCAGCCAGCTTCCCCAGTCCACCTCGATCGTGGACCGGAACGGCAAGCTACTGTACGTGCGCCATGGCGCCCAGATCCGAACGGTGGTGCCGCTCGGCCGGATCGCGCCGCTGCTTCGCCAGGCGACCATCGACGTCGAAGACAAGAACTTCTATACCAACTCGGGCCTGGACTACCAGCGCCTCGCTGCGGCCGCCTATGGGGATCTTTCAGGCCACCCGCTGCAGGGCGCGAGCACCATCACCCAGCAGCTGGTGAAGCTCAAATACCTCACCTCCCAGCAATCGCTCGATCGGAAGATCAAGGAGGCGCTGCTGGCGGGCCAGCTCGAAGGCCGTTTCAGCAAGGACCAGATCCTGGAAACCTACCTGAACAGCATTTTCTACGGCCACCAGGCCTATGGCATCGAGGCTGCAAGCCAGACCTATTTCAGCAAGGGCGCCTCGGACCTGACCCTCAACGAGGCCACCTTCCTGGCAGGTATCCCGCAGGCGCCCAGCCTCTACGATCCACTCACTCCCGACGGTCTGGCGCTGGCCCGTGGGCGGCAACTGGACGTGCTCCAGGCAATGGTCAACCAGGGTCACATCACACCCGAGCAGAAGATCCAAACCCAGCTCCAGCCGATCGGTCTCCACCCGGCGCCCCCGGACCAGGTCCTCAACGCTCCGCACTTCGTCAACTACGTCCTCGAGTACCTGCGCCAGAAGTACGGCAGCGAGCTGGTCGACAATGGCGGGTTGCGGGTTACGACGAGCCTCGATCTCAACCTCCAGCAGCAGGCGGAGAAGATCGTCTTCAACGAGGTGACCAGGTTCAGCGGCCAGGGGGTGAACAATGGCGCGATGGTGGTGATGAACCCCAATACCGGCGAGGTCCTGGCCTACGTAGGCAGCGTCGACCCCTACAACAAGTCCATCGACGGCAGCGTTGACAACGTCAGCAACATCGGTGGGACTCCCCGCCAGCCGGGCTCGTCCTTCAAGCCTTACGTCTATCTCACCGCCTTCGCCGACGGGTACAGCACCACCTCGACCATCGACGACACCCAGGGAAGCATCGGGGGCACCGTGTTCCACGACTTCGACAACCACAGCGAGGGCACGATCACCCTGCGCCGGGCCCTGGTCGAGTCGCGCAACATCCCGGCCATCAAGCTCTTTCAGCAGCTCAGCTATCAGCGCGTCTTCCAGACCGCCAAGACACTCGGCATAACCACCAACCTCAAGCCCGAGCTGGGCAGCGCCATCGGCTCCAGCGGGGTCCACATGCTGGAGCACGCGGCGGCCTATGGCACCTTTGCCACCGAGGGCATCTACCGGCCGCCGGCGCCTGTCCTACGCATCCAGGGCTCCGGTGGGAACAACATTTTCCTGCTCCAGGACCACGGCGTCCGGGTCGTCAGCCCCCAGGTCACCTATATCCTCAACGACGTGCTCTCCGGGTATGCCAAGCAGTGGAACCTGAACCTGATGGGACCCACGGCGGGCAAGTCGGGAACCACCGACGACGGCGCCGACCTGTGGTACATGGGCTACACCCCCGACCTGGTGGTGGGTTCATGGATGGCCCACACCGGCCACAACCCAGACGGCAGCTCGATTGGCCGTTACCGGCTGCCAGGACTGTTCGGCGTCACCACGGCCGCTTACATGTTCAAGGACTTCCTCCCGGTCTACTACAACGGGCGCCAGATCCCGACCTTCCAGAAGCCGCCGGGGATCCAGGGCGGCGGCACCATCTGCCAAGCGGAACCGCGGCCCACGCCGACGCCAGGCTCCAACAACCCCACGTCCCCGGCAAACCCTGGCCCTGCCAAGCCGCAGTGCCCAGGCGGCGGAGAGCTGAAGATCGACGGAACCTAGCTTCGCCGGAACCTCAGGTCGAGGTCGGCGGCCCGTTGGATGCCGACCCGAGGTCCAACGACGATGTCCGCGTCGGGGACTTCACCTCCGGCCAGGATCCGGAGATCAGACCGGCTCAGGTCCCAACCGTTCATAGAGAGGTCAATCCCGAACTCGCGGCACAGCTTTCCTGGCCCGGCCAGCGACCGGCGAGTCCACATGGTCCCAGCCACGCCTGGTATCTCGGGGTCGAGGGCCCGGATCAGCACGGCCGAGCCGATCCCCTCGGCCTCGGTAACGGCGTTGAGGCAGTGGTACATGCCGTAGATGAAGTACACGTAGGCGACCCCCGGCGGCCCAAACATGACCGCCGATCGTTTTGTCATGCCTCGATGGGAATGACTGGCGGGGTCCCCGGCGCCCAGGTAGGCCTCTGTTTCGACGATGACGGCGGCAAGGCGGCGCTCCTGCCGGCGGAGCTCCAGCACCTTACCCAGGAGCTCGCGGGCCACGATCGGGGCAGGTCGCGCATAGAACGCCGCGCCGAGCGCTTTCAGCCGGCCCGGGTCACGAGTACGTCTTGGCGAAATAGGTCCCCGGCTCGGGCGGCAGCACCGGCCCGTAAAGGACCACGATGTACTGCCGCAGCTTGGACAGGGCCTTGGCCGTCGGGGATCCTTCGACCTGGCTGGCGATCGAGGTGATGATCGGTGGCTGGCTGGCTCCCGAGGGCATCGGGGTGGCATACATGAAGTTGAAGAGGTAAAGGAACACGGCCATCTCCAAAACCCCCGCGATCGCCCCTACCACAAGGCCAAAGAATCGATCGAAGATCAAGGCGTTGAACGCGTCCAGCACGCCTCCCAACCCAAACATCAACCCTTCGACCACGAGGACCAGGCCGAAGAGGACGACCATGAAGAGGAAGAAGTGGCCCGCCGTGGGGTGCGGGCCTGTGTTGTAGTTGAAAACCCCGGCCAGTCCAGGACTCATGGCCTGGGCCAGGAGCAGCCCGACGTAAAAAGCGGCGATGTGCAAAAAGCGGCGAAAAAGCCCGTAGCGGAAGCCGAGGAACGCGTTGATGACCACGTACAGGATGACGACGGCGTCGAACACGATCAGCTTCTGAGCTCTGCGCCCAGCCTCGAGCGCGCGGCGGCGAGGATCCGGGCCTCGGCCGCTGCCACCTCCTCACCCGTGAGAGTGCGGTCCTCGGACTGGAAGAGCAGGCGGAAGGTGAGACCCTTTCGTCCTTCCCCGACCTGGGCGCCGCGATACTCGTCGTAGAGTTCCACGCTGCGCAGGATAGCGCCTCCCGACTCCCGGATCAGCGAAATCGCGTAGCGGGCGAGCATCAGTTCGGGTACGGTGATTGCCAGATCTCGTACCACCGCGGGGAATCTCGGCACCGGGATATACCTGCGCCACCGTGGGCTGCCCACGATGGCATCGAAGTTCAGCTCGCCCAGGATCATGGCGCCGACGTCCATGCGCTCCGCCAACTCGGGGTGCAGCTGCCCCAGGCATCCCACCGGCTCGCCATCAACTGAAAGCCGCAGGCCTCGCCCGGGGTGGAAGCCCGCCACCGCGACCTGTTCCGCGCTCAGCTCACTCGCGGAGAGGGTCTCCGTAAGCAACTCGAAGAAGCCCTTGACCTCGAGGATCGCGTCGCGAAGGGCCGCGGCCGGCTGGCTGCCGCCGCCCAGATGGGCGGCGACGCCGATTATCCTGGGCTCTTCCGGCAGGTCTTCACCCGCCCGCGGCCAGAACACCCGGCCCAGCTCGAATACTCGCGCCCCGTCGACGTCGAGGGCCACGTTGCGGGCGATGATGCGAGCCAAACCCGGAAGTAGAGTGGTGCGCAGCAGGGCCTGGTTGGAAGCCATCGGGTTGGTCAGCTGCATGTGCGCCACCGGGTAGACCCCCAGCTCCGGTTCGTCCGGCGGCTCGAAGCCGGCATTGATGACCTCGTCGTAGCCGGCCCCGAGGGCGATCTCGCGTGCCTCCCACTCCGGGTCTGGTGGTGGCAAGATCCGCTCCAGCACGAGTCGCCGGCCGGGTAGGGTGCTGGGCAGGGAATCGTAGCCTCGCAGGCGCCCCACCTCCTCGACCAGGTCGATTGGCAGGGTGACATCGAGCCGGAAGTTGGGCGCCGTGGCGACGACACCCTCCGCGTCGCCCTCGGCCTTGAAGTCCAGGCGGCGCAGGTCCTCCACGGCCTCGGCATCAGCGATCTCGGTGCCCAGTGACTGGCTGAAGAACCCGGCCCGACAACGGATGGCGGGGTTGACCACGGGTCTCGGGTAGCTTTCGATGGCCGGCGACGCCGGTCCCCCGCCGGCGATCTCCTGCACCAGGTGCGCCATCCGTGCTGATGCGGGGGGGACCAGCTCCGGGTGAAGTTGCTTCTCAAACCGAGTCGACGCTTCAGTCCGCAGCCCCAGCCGCCGGCTGGTGGAGCGGACGTTGATGCCGTGGAAGTTGGCTGCCTCGATGACGATGCGGGTGGTCGCGGCGGTGACAGCGCTGTCGGCGCCGCCGATGATGCCCGCGATCGCCACCGGCCCCGACTGGTCGGCGATGACCAGCATCTCTGGTGAAAGCTCCCGGGTCTTGCCATCGAGGCAGTCGATCGATTCCCTGGAACGGGCCCGGCGTCCGACGATGCCGCCGTCGAGGCGATCGCGGTCAAAGGCGTGAAGCGGCTGGCCGCTCTCAAGCATGGAGTAGTTGGCGGCGTCGACGACGTTGCCGATCGGTCGCTGGCCGACGGCCCGTAGGCGGCGCTGCATCCATGCCGGCGACGGCCCGACCCTCACCGCATCCAGGGATCGCGCGGAATAGCGAGCGCAAAGATCGGCATCGACGATCTCGACCGCGACCGCGTCGGGCCCGGGACCCTCTTCAGGCCTTGCCTCAGGGACTCGCAGGGGTCGCCGCAGCAGAGCCGAAAGCTCGCGCGCTATACCCAGGTGGCACAGCAGGTCGGGCCGGTTGGTGGTGACCTCTATCACCAGCACACGGTCTTTGGGCAGCAGCTCCGTCAGGGGCACTCCAGTGGGACCGTCGGTGCCCAGCACCAGGAGGCCGTCCGCCTCGCTGGAGAGGCCGAGCTCGATCGGACTGCACATCATCCCCTGCGATACCTCGCCCATGAACTTGCGCTCGCCGATCTCGGTGCCATTTGGCAGCCGGGTTCCGGGCGGCGCCAGGGCGACAAGGTCCCCCACCCGGATGTTGGGCGCTCCCGAGACCACCTGGGCGCGCCCCTCCCCGACTTCCAGCCGCGCCACCTTGAGGTGGTCGGAACCGGGGACCAGCTCGGCCTCGATGATGCGAGCGACCACGACCCCTTCCCACCCGACGCCCAGCTCGATGATGCGCTCCACCTCGGTCCCGGAGAGGGTCAGCGCCTCAGCCAGCTGCTCAGGGGGCTCTGGCAGCTCGATGTACTCCTTGAGCCACTCCAGGGACACGCGTAGGGGCATGGGCTAACCCGGTTGCACTAGAACTGGCGAATGAAGCGGATGTCGTTCTCGAGCATGGTCCGGAGGTCGTCAACCCCGTACTTGAGCATGGCGATGCGATCGATGCCCATGCCGAAGGCGAACCCGGTGAACTGCTCGGGGTCGATGCCACCGAAGCGCAGCACGTTGGGATGGACCATGCCGGAACCAAGAATCTCGATCCAGCCGCTGTGACGGCACAGGGCACAGCCCCTCCCGTCGCACTGGAAGCAGCTGACGTGAACCTCAAGACTGGGCTCGGTGAAGGGAAAGTGGTCAGGTCTGAGCCGGATGCGCCGGTCATCGCCGAACATCGCTCGGGCGAAGTACTCCAGGGTGCCCCGGAGATCGGCGACGGTAACCCCCTCGTCGACCATCAGGCCCTCCAGCTGGTGGAACACCGGGACGTGGGTGGCATCGCTGTCGCGCCGGTAGGTCTTCCCCGGGATCACCACCTTGATTGGGGGGCGATATCGCTCCATGTAACGCACCTGCATCGGCGAGGTGTGGGGCCGGAGCAGAACGCGGCCCTCGGCGGTGGGGTCCGCTTCCTCATCACTCCCCGGCGGCGCCACGAAGAACGTGTCGAAGCCGTCACGGGCGGGGTGGCCGACAGGAATGTTCAGGGCCTCGAAGGCATAGTAGTCGAGCTCCACCTCGGGGCCCCGAGCGACGTCGTAGCCAAGGCCCCGGAAGATCTCCTCCATGTCGCGCATCACGAGCATCACCGGGTGAAGATGCCCGCGCCTGGGGAGGGTGCCGGGAAAGGTGAGGTCGATCGCCTCCGCCACGGCCAGGCTGCCAGCCTGGACCATGCCCAGGGCCTGGGCGCGGTTCTCCAGGGCAGCACGGATCGCGCGTTTGACGCTGTTGGCTTGCTGTCCGGCCTGGCGCCGCTCCTCCTCGGGCAGGCCGCCCACTCGGGAGAGCTCCCGACTCACCGCAGACTTCCGACCCAGGAACTGGACCCGAAGCAGCTCCAAAGCCGCCTCGTCGGGGGCTTCGCCGATACGCTCTAGGGCTTCCTTCTGGTGCTGTTCGAGATCCAGTCCGGTCCCGCTGGTCAACTGGCCTGGGCCTGGCTGGCGCCAGACCTCGCCACTTCGACCAGCTGACTAAAGTAGGCGGCGTCGCGGACGGCCAGGTCGGCCAGGATCTTGCGGTCGACCTCAACCCCGGACTGCTTGAGGCCGTGCGTGAAGGTGCTGTAGGTCATGCCGTTAAGACGGGCGGCGGCATTGATGCGGGCGATCCAAAGCGCGCGCATATCGCGCTTGCGAACCCGGCGGTCCCGGTACTGGTACGCAAGGGAGTGCATGACCGCCTCGTTGGCAGCCTTGAAGAGGTCGCTGCGGGCGCCACGCATACCCTCGGCGCGGTCCAGGACCTTCTTGTGTCGGGCACGGGCGGCTACGCTCCGATTGGCTCTTGGCATCTGTTCCCTCCTTACAGGTAGGGGGCGACGCGCTTGATCGCCCGGGCATCCGACTTGGCGGACTCGCGGGTGCCGCTGAAGGCTCGCTTACGCTTGGCGGACTTCTTCTCCAGGATGTGGCTCTGCTGCGCGTGCCGGCTCATCACCTTGCCGGTGCTGGTTACACGGAATCGTTTGGCGGTGCCCTTATGGGTCCTTATCTTTGGCATCGTCTGTCCTCTCTAATTGCCGGCCGGTCAGAGCCTCAGGCCGAGGCGGTGCTGGTCCCGGCTGAGGCTTCGGCGGCCTCCCTGGGTTCGATCTTGCGTGCTTCTCCGGGCTTCACCAGGGGTCCCATGATTTGGCTCATGTTCTTGCCTTCAAGGAGGGGGGTGCGCTCGACGTGGGCCACGTCGCCAAGGTCGTTGGCCATGCGCTCGAGGATCTTGCGGCCGATGTCCTGGTGGACCATCTCGCGGCCGCGGAACCAGATCGTGACCTTGACCTTGTCGCCCTCGAGGAGGAACTCACGGACCCGCTTGAGCTTGGTCTGATAATCGTGGTCCCCGATCTTGGGCCTGAAATTCATCTGCTTGAGCCGCGAGCCGGCCTGCTTGCGACGAGATTCCTGCTCTCGTTTGTGAGCGTCGAACCTGAACCGTCCGTAATCCATCAGGCGGCAGACCGGCGGGTTGGCCTGGGGCGCCACTTCGACCAGGTCCAGCCCTCTCTCTACTGCGATCTGCCTTGCTCTGTCGGTGGTAAGGACACCAAGTTGCTCGTTGCGTTCGTCGATGAGCCGTACGCTCGGGACCCGAATCTGGTCGTTGACCCTCAGCTCTTTAAAGGCGATAGATGTACTCTCCGATGTCCGCCCCCGGCCCCGGGCGGGTTAAACAAAGAACGGACAGCTGAAGCCGTCCGCCAAACCCCCGGTTGACCGGGGACCTGAGCAACCTTTTGGCGCCGTCAGGTGAGGAGCGGATGGCTCCTTCTTTCCGCCGGGCCGGACTGGCCCGAGCCGGGTGCGATCATAACAGGCCAGAAGCCGTCTGGGAGCCGCGGCATAGCCGCGGAGACCCTATGGGATCTAGTTCCGGCTGAGCACCCTGGCGCCGAGGATGGCCATGATCTCTTCGGGTCTCATGGCGCCCCTGTCGCCCACATGCCGCTCCCGCAGGCTGACGGTCCCGGCCTCCTCGTCGCGTCCCCCGCAGACCCCTACGAAAGGGATCTTCTGGAGCTCGGCGTCTCTGATCTTGGCCTGCATCCTCTCCGGGCGCGAGTCGATCTCGACCCTGAGGCCCTGGGCGCGGAAGTAGTCGGCCTGCGTCTTAACGTAATCCAGGTTCTTGTCGGAGATGGGGATCAGGAGGAGCTGGACCGGCGCGATCCAGAGCGGGAAGTCGCCCGCAAAATGCTCGATCACGAAGGCGAAGAACCGCTCCATGCTCCCGATCGGGGCCCTGTGGATCATGGCCGGTCGCTGCATGGAGCCGTCGGCGGCCACGTACTCCAGTCCAAAACGCTCTGGCAGGTTGAAGTCCAGCTGCGTAGTGGAGGCGGAGAACTCGCGCCCGAGGGCGTCGCGGATCTGGACATCGAGCTTGGGTCCATAGAAGGCAGCCTCCCCCGGGGCCTCTTCGAACGGGTGGCCCACCTCGAGCAGCGCCTCGCGGATGGAAGCCTCGGCCAGCTCCCAATCCGACGGCTCGCCCATGAACTTCTCGCTGCCGTCGGTTCGCGAGAGGCGGAACTTGAAGTCCTCGATCTTTAGCGCCTGGTAGAGCTCCAGGATCAGCTGGGTGCTGGAAATGAACTCCTGCTTGACCTGCTCGGGGGTGCAGAAGATATGGGCGTCGTTGATGGTGAAGCCGCGCACCCGCATCAGGCCGCTCAGCTCACCTGACTTCTCGTAGCGATACACGGTGCCGAGCTCGGCCACACGCAAGGGCAGGTCCCGATAGCTATGGCGCCCGTGCTGGTAGATGCGAATGTGGTGGGGGCAGTTCATGGGTCGCAGCACGTAGGTCTCGTCTTCCACGCCGAAGCCGGCGAACATCGACTCTCTGAAGGACTGCAGGTGCCCGCTGGTGCGGTAGAGCTCTTCGCTGGCTATGTGGGGGGTGTAGACGTGCTGGTAGCCGCCGCGACGCTCCGCGTCCAGGATGTACTCCTCCAGCAGGCGCCGGACGGTCGCCCCGCGTGGCAGCCACATCGGCAGACCCTTGCCCACCTTGTCGTCGATCATGAAAAGGTCGAGCTCACGCCCCAGCTTCTTGTGGTCGCGCTCGCGCGCCAGCTCGAGGCGATGGAAGTACTCATCCATCTCGCCGGCCGAGTTCCACGCGGTGCCGTAGACCCGCTGCAACATCTGGTTGCGTTCGTCGCCGCGCCAGTAGGCCCCGGCCACCCGGGTCAGCTTGAAGTGCTGGATCTGGCCGGCGTCGGCGACGTGGGGACCGCGGCAAAGGTCCACGAAGTCACCCGTCCGATAGAGGCTGACCTCCGTTTCGTCGGTCGCCTCGCCTTCCGTCAGGATCTCGATCTTGTAGTCCTGGCCCAGCTCCCTGAAGAGCGAGATGGCGCGGTCCTTCCCTACCAGCTCCTGGACGTAGGGAGGGCGTCTCTGGGCGATCTCGCGCATGCGGGTTTCGATTTCCGCCAGCTCTTCTTCTTTGAGGGTGCGGCCGAGGTCGAAGTCGTAGTAGAACCCGTCCTCGATGGCGGGGCCGATGGCGTATTTGGCCCCCGGGTGAAGCTCGCACACGGCCGCCGCCAGCAAGTGCGCAGCCGAATGGCGAAGGACATCGAGTTCGACCGCCGCGGACATGGCTGAGAGTCTAGCCAGCGGACCAGGCGCGCCCGCCCGGTGCCGCCGCCTGAGCTAACCGGCCGCCAGGCGCGAAAGGCCGGCAGGCGCATCCTCGAGACCGGCGCACACGGCCGCCAGTCCCAATTCCTCGCTGGCCCATACCGAGAGATCCAGCTGCCTCGCCATGGGCAGTACCCGCCTACGAGAGGATTCCCGAAGACGCTCTATGCGGGCGGGATCCAGGACGCAGCATTCCCGGCTGCAGTACTTGTTAGTCGGCTTCTTGACCGGCTGTTCGCAGCCACGACGGGAACAGAGCCGTAAACCGGAAGGCAATATTTCGCACTCCTTGAACGATCCCTCAATCGGCCCTGTAGATACATCATAGAACGGCTCCTCGAAGACTTGTCAAGCCTATGACGCAGTGCAACATGTGACATGTCCCGGGCCCGAAAAGAACCTTTCCACGCTCACTGTGAACAACCTGTGCAGGTTGGGGAGAACCTCCGTACCCGCGATCTCAAGCAGCCGGACGATCGCCTGGACGACCTAGCCGGCGGCCGCGACCGCCTCTGCGGTGCGGTGGGCCAGGGCCATGATTGAGATCATGGGGTTGGTCCCGGTGGCGGTGGGAAAGGCGCTGCCATCGCCCACCCACACCCCTTTCGTGTCGTGCAGCTCTCCCCAGGGATTGGCGACGCTGGTGCCAGGGTCGCTCCCCATGCGGCATGACCCCATGTGGTGCAGAGAGAAGGTGGCGTGCTCATAGGGGTCCAGCGACGCGTCGTGGACCCGCCTGGCGAATTCGGCGATGTCGTCGCCTCCGTCTCGATCCCAGATCATGGGCCGGGAGTGCAGGGAGTAGATCTTGCGAGCGCCGGCGGCGTGCTGAAGCATGACCAGCTCCTGCAGGCCACGGCGAAAATGGCGCTCGTCGAGAGGATCGTCCAGGTGATAGTTGGGGACGGCGTTACCAGATGCGTCGACGGTGACAGAGCCGTGGCCGCGGTCGCGGATGAGGAAGACGAAGGGTGAGGCGAACCGCTGCAGCTGCAACAGCTCCTTGACCCCGAGGCCCGAGGGCCAGGGCACGACAGCGGCCCCCAGCCCGGGGTTGGCGTGGGCGCACTCGATCAGGAAGCCATAGCCGTCCTCGAGGTCCGAGAACTGGTCTGAGAGGGCCGTCTGAGGTGGTCCCCACCAGGCCTGCTGAGGCTCGTCGTAGATGCCGGCGACCGCGGTGGCCGGGTGGAGACGCAGGTAATTTCCTACGGCCGGACCGCCGATGCCGGATCGCAGCAGGACCGCTGGCGACTCCAACGCGCCGGCGGCGAGGACCACGATGGGGGCGTGCACGGTCACTGTGTGCGTGGCTCCCGACGGATCGGTGTAGTTCGCCTCCACCCCTACGGCGCGACCGCCTTCGACCAGGATGCGCTGCACCTGGCAGCGCACAACGAATTCAGCGCCGTGCTCGTAGGCGTCCTCGAGGTAGGTCTTGAGGGTGCCCATCTTGGAGCCGGACTGGTCGCCGAAGCCCATGAAGCCCGCTGAGGCGGGGTCGTACGTGGCCGCGTCGGCGTTGCGCGTAACGCGCTTGAACGGATATCCGAGCTTCTCGCACGCCTCCTGCAAACGCTTGTGCGGATCGTTGTAATCGCTGCACTGGTCGTTGACACCAAGCCTCTCCCAGATGGCGTCCAGGTGACGGTCGAAGTCAGGACTGTCGAGCCCCTCGAGGCCGTGCACGCGGGCCCATTCCTCGCGCACCGCGGGCCTGGTCTTGATGCAATTGGTCCAGTTGACAGTCGTCCCCCCGCCCAGGTTGGAGCCGGTCATCAGCGAGAGGGAACCGTCCTCGGTGCCTGACAGCCCCCCCGCCCGGTATAGGTTCTGGTAGGCCCACAGCTCGTACTGGTTGAAGTCGGCCTCGTTGTAATAACCGCCGGCCTCAAGGACGACCACGTGCTTGCCCTGTGCGGCCAGTGTTCCGGCCATGACGCCACCGCCAGCCCCGGATCCGATGACGACGACGTCGGCTTCCAGCTTCAGCCCGCCAGCAGCCGGCTGAATCGTGCGGATCGGCTTGGGAGTGCTTGGCGGAGCGGAGAGCGGACCGGGATACCCCATGGTTGTCCAGTTGGGGTTCTTGCCAGTCATGGCTTCTGGAGTGCCACAGAAGAACAGCAAGGTCAGGGACTTGAAGGTCATCATCCCGGCCAGGGCCTCCGGGGTCGCGTCCATGAAG
>Ga0209217_1000294_pt1 | contig 12994 bp, 12 predicted proteins | sample JacPinW_OM3H0_M2_FD_187957 | JGI IMG/M metagenome (GOLD analysis project Ga0209217, IMG submission 187957) | Forest soil microbial communities from Algoma, Ontario, Canada - Jack Pine, Ontario site 1_JW_OM3H0_M2 (SPAdes) (version 2) | ecosystem: Environmental > Terrestrial > Soil > Boreal...
TTAAGCTCAATAGTAATGGCGGGCAGTATGGCGGTTATAGCGGTGGTGCGGCCGCGGGGGTGTGGTAGCGGCCCCGACGGCAGCCCCGACGCCTCCGCCGACCGCCGCGCCAACCGCAGCACCACGCCCGCCGCCGGCGATCGCGCCAATTGCAGCGCCGGTGCCGGCGCCGAGTAGACCGCCACCGATAGCGCGCTCGGCCGGATTGTAAGGGTCTGCCCAGGCTGTCGTTGCAAACATCAATCCGGCGCCGATTACACTGACAGCTATCGATGGTGTTTTCATTCGTCAAAGTCTTCAGGTTGACCGAGGTGTGGTGTAGGCAAACAAAAAGCCAAGGTTGGAGTTCCTTCATTCAAGGTGCGGCGCGACCCCGACCGTGCGAGCGACGCAGGACGGCCGGTTCGGGTGCGAACCTATCCTGAGGCTGAGGTTGGGGAGCGCATCAGCGAAAAACACTGAGCGCTCGCCGGTAGGCGCAGCCGGTCATTGAAGGAAGGCCGCGAACGTCATAGTTCGCGGCCTCCAGTGCCCGGCTCTCAGCGACTACCTGCCTGAGTTGCCGACCGGACTACCGAGGCCGGTGCAGAAGTCCCAGCCCTCAGCGGCCCAGTAGCCCTGTTGCGGACCGCAGGAACCTTTTTTGATGTCGGTGAACGCAGAGGTGTTCCGATAGAGGGTGGTGAGTTCGCTTTGGCTAGAAGCGGCAAAGCTGCTGGTTGTCGAGTTGACGATGCCGGCCCAGACCGGGGCGGAAACGCTGGTGCCGCCGACGATGTACCATTGATTGTTGGCAAGGACCCACACACCGGTGGAGGGATCGGCAACGGCGGCTACATCCGGGGTGGCTCGCCGGGTCTGAGGGATACCCGGAACCCCGATCTGGAAGCTGGGGAGGGGCTCGTAGATGCTGGGTCCGCCACCCCCGGATTGCCAGGCGAGCTCCCCTTTAAAGGCCCCTGTCATGGGATCCCGGCTGAGGCTGGTGCCGCCGACCGAGACGACGTTGCGAGATGCCGACGGCCAGATCACACCGGGGCTGTCGCCTGAGGATGCGAAATAAACGACATTTGATTGTGTAAAATACCCGTCGTAGTACGTCTCGGCGCCAAACTCGCTGCCGCCCCAGCTCATCGAAACCTCGCCGCCGCCTGCCGAATACACCAGACGATTGGCGACGGAGACGGCATAGAGCAGATCGGCAAAACTGTTCGAGGCCGCCTCGACCAGATAGATCTTCGCTGCGGGCGCCATCGCATGCGCCCACTGTATATCCAAGGCCGCCTCGATGTTCCAGTCGGCGTTCACCGGGGGCTGCCGGCCGTTGGCATAGACAACCTTGAAATTTGCGCTGCTTGGAGCCGGCAACCCGAACTGGGCCGAGAAGCGCTGCAGATCGCTCATCGCCGTCGGATAATGGTAGGCATCGACGATGGCGATAGCGTGGGAACCGCCCGAGGGGTTGGTGCTCGCCGAGTTGGGATCGCATACTGCATCCGCCGAGGGCACGAGCTTATAGACGCAAGCCAGCGATGCTGGCGTCTCGTAGAAATACCCCGCGAAGGGTGGCCCGGGTGGCCCGGCCTGAGGCGCCGCTTCGGGCGAGGTCTGGCGGGCAGCCATACCGGCGTTGGGCACGAACATCTTGAAGTTCGTATGAGCGCGTAGGCCGACGTGCTCCGGTAGCTCGATGCTCGACTCGGGCAGCACGGCATGGCCGCCGCGCGACGCCCACTCGCCGGAAGCCTCGCCTGCCGCCAACGTGCCGAAGGCGGCCAGCGGAACGATAAATTTGAGCAAGCCTCGTGGTGTCATGGTTCTCCCCCTTTGGGCGTTGTGCGCCCGCAGAACCGGTGCGGGCAGGACCGCTGGGACCAAATGTCGATGACGCGTTTCGACTATCCGCCCAGTGCCTTAACGCTCGGTTATCGATCGCTGATGGAAGCCTGAACCCCCGACGCCGGACCGCGAAGCTATTGCGGGCGCGCGGCTCCCCTGGCCGGGTCCGCCCCAGGTGCCTGGGGGGCGCCGGTATCGGTGCTGTCCGGCGGCGCGCGCGCCGCATCGGGACCCCGTTTGGGGATGAAGATCTGAGTGTTCGTGTGCGCCCGGACACCGGTGTCGCCAGGCTTCTCGATGGTGGATTGCGGGATCGAGACCTGCCCCCCGCCGGGCGTGGTTTGGCCGTACCCCTCGGCCGCCGCGATCAGCGCGAAGACGAATACCGGAAAGCACAGACGACTCCCGCACTTCGCCCTGCCAGACCTCAACCCGATCATGTGGTCCTCAATCGCCATGCGCTGCGGATCGTCGGCCGTATTTGTCCACGGAGGTGATTTGAAACCGCAATGTATATTAGTTACGCGATGGGGGCAACCCTGAATTCAGCGGAGACTAAGCCCGGATGACGACACTCCTTTGAGTGTTCGAAGATCCGGTCCGACATATTTAATCCTTCTTTCCTTTCGACTAGTCTGAACGAGCTCTACACGCGCCCCTCCGCGCTCCCGAAGTTGGCTGGGGCGGGAGGATTCGAACCTCCGTATGCCGGAATCAAAATCCGGTGCCTTACCACTTGGCTACGCCCCAAGAAACCTCCGCAGGTTATCCCGAATGCCGGTCCCCGGCAACAAGACCACCGGCAGCACACCACCAGCGAGGCTCGGCGGCGGCGAGGGCGGCGCGCGCCTCCTCGGCCGCTGCGCGATCGGCGAAGAGCGCAAAGCAGGTGGCGCCGCTGCCGCTCATCCGTGCCAGCAGAGCGCCAGGGAGCCGGGCGAGCCGGGGCAGCACGGCACCGATCTCGGGAACGAGGCCGATCGCGGCGTCGGTCAGGTCGTTGCGGTGCCACATCAGCGCTCGGGCGAGGCCGAGGGCGTCTCCCGGCATCGGGGCGAAGCGCCCAACCTCGCCGAAGGGGCCTTTGCGGGCGGCAAATACCGCGGCGGTCGGCAGCTCCCGGCGCGGATTGGCCAGCAAGATCCCCGCCTGCGGCAGGCCGGCGGCCGGCTCGATGCGCTCGCCGACGCCGCCGACCCAGGCGGCGCCACCGTAGAGGCAGGCCGCGAGATCGGCGCCGAGCTTGGCGCCGATCCGGTACATCGCGTCCTCGCCGAGCGATACTTGCCAGAGCGCCGCAAGCGCCCGCAGCGCCGCGGCGGCATCGCTCGATCCACCCCCGATGCCGGCCGCTATCGGGAGGTTCTTTTGCAAATGCAAGGCCGCGCCGCGGGTTGTCCCGGTGTAGTCGGAAAGTAGGCGGGCGGCGCGCAGCACCAGATTGGCGTCGCCCGCCGCGGCAAGATCGGCGGCCTCAGGCCCGCTGATTTCAAGCGACAGGGTCGCGCCGGGCTCGGCGGTGAGGCGATCGCCGATATCGGCGAAGGCGATCAGGCTGTCGAGCAGGTGATAGCCATCCTCCCGCCTTCCGACCACATGCAGGTAGAGGTTGACCTTTGCCGCGGCAAAGGCCGTCAGTCCCATTAGCCCCCGCCGGCCCGAGCGGGAGGCACCAAACCGCTGTCGAGCTTGGCCTCGATCGGCTTGATCTCGTTTGCTTCGGGTCCGAATTGCAATGCCCGCCGCCATTGAAAGCGGGCTTCGGTCGCTCGCCCACTCTGCCAATAGGCGTCGCCCAGGTGGTCGTTGATGGTCGGGTCCTCGGGCACCAGCTCGATCGCCTTTTCGAGATACTGCACCGCAGTCGGATAATCGCCGAGCCGATAATGAGCCCAACCCAGGCTGTCGACGATATAGCCGTCCTCTGGTCGCAGCTCGACGGCCTTCTCGATCATCTTGAGGCCGCGGTCCAAATTTTCGCCCCGATCAATCCAGGAATAGCCGAGGTAGTTGAGAACCAGCGGCTGGTCGGGCTTGAGTTCGAGCGCATGCAAAAGATCGGCCTCCGACGGCTTCCACTGACCCGAGCGCTCGAGCGCGATGCCCCGGCTGTAGAACAGCGACCAGCGCTCCGGTATGCCGGCAGCCGTGAGGCGGCGCATCGCTTCGTCATAGGCCTCGACCGCCTCGGCAAAGCGCTTCTTGGCACGCAGCAGATCGCCGAGCTGCATGGCGGCGCTGGCCCGCCTCGGCGCCTCCTCCGACATCTCTTTGAGCTGGGTAATCGCCTCGTCGGTGCGGTTGAGCATCTCGAGGTTGGCCGCGATGCGCAACCGCGCGGACCATGAATAGGGCGAGCTCGGCGGGATTTCGGCGAGAACGGCGAGGCTCGCTTCCGGTTTGTTCTGGGCGCTGAGGACATCGGCGAGCAACAGCTGAGCCAATGGCATATGCGGGCGCAGCTCAAGAGCAGACCGGCAATAGAGCAAGGCCAGGTCGATCGTCTCGGCCTGGTTGACGACACTCGCCAGATCGAACAGAGCCTCGGCGAGGCCATCTTCGGCAGTACGGACCAGCGGTGCCGGCGGCTCAGCCGGCTTGCGTGCCAACACCGACTCGCCCAGCTCGCTGCCGGCGTTCTCCCGGATGAAGCGCTGGTAAAGCGCGCCGGCTTTGTCGGCGCGGCCATGGCGCTCGTAGAAATTGGCAATCGCGTCGGTCAGCCGCCAGTTGAGTTGGCCGGTGGCATCAAGAGTCTTCTTGAAGTTGTCTTCCGCCGTATCCGGGTATCCGGCAAAGTCGTAGAGAAGACCGAGCTGATAAAATTCGAGCGGTGCAAGACCGTTGAACCTCTCGAGCTGGCGCAGCGCCGCATCGGCACCGGCGAGGTCGCCCATCCCCATTCGGGTCCACGCGCGCGCCAGCGGGCCCAGGAAGCGATGCAGGCCATCTGTCGGCAGGGTTTCGGCTCGCGCCAGCGCGCCGGCTTTGTCGCCCGCCTCGACGCGGTCGATCAGCAGAATGAGTTGGGCCACTGCATCCGTCGGATCGAGCCGAAGCTCCTTCTCGGCGAGGGCCCGCGCCCGGTCGAAGCGGCCCTCGCTCGCCTCCATCAGAAAGGTGCGGGTGATCAGCTCCGGCGACTCGGGATCGGATTTGAGCGCGTCCTCGAACCACGCCGCCGCCGCCGCGTAGTCGCGCCTCTCCTGGGCATGACGACCGGCTAGATAAGCGCCGTACGGCGTCTCGGTATCGGCTGCCGCCACACTCCCGGTCGCCAACATGCCGGCGAGCAGAACAGCCGCGGCGACTCGCTTGCAAAAAACTTCACCCACCGATCGTTCCATCTACCCTCTGTCCATATACCCGGTCACATGTTCGGGTAATTGGGTCCGCCGCTCCCCTCCGGCACAACCCAGTCGATGTTCTGCTCCGGGTCCTTGATGTCGCACGTCTTGCAGTGAACGCAATTTTGCGCGTTGATCTGCAAGTAGGGGCCTCCCGTCTCTGCTTGCTGCACGATCTCATAGACCCCGGCGGGACAATAACGCTGTTCCGGCGAATCGTAGAGCCGATAGTTGACCGCGATCGCTTTCGCCGGGTCGCGCAGGCGCAGATGCGGCGGCTGATCTTCCTCATGGTTGGTGTTCGAAATGAAGACCGAAGAGAGCCGGTCGAAGCTGATCTTGCCGTCGGGCCGGGGATAATCGATCGGCGATGCCGCATTCGCCGGGATCAGCTGCAAGTGGTCTGGGTGGTGATGGAATGTCCAGGGAGCGGCGCCGCGCAAGACGTAGGTGTCGAGCGCGGAGTAGGCGAGGCCGGCCCATAGGCCCCAGCGAAAGCTCGGCCGGATGTTGCGGACGCGACGCAGCTCCTCCCACACCCAGCTCTCTTCGAGGGCACGCCGGACCTCGGCCCCGGTATCCCCGCCGAGCCGGCGAAAGATCGTCTCGGCTGCGACCATCCCCGATTTCATCGCAGTGTGGCTGCCTTTGATCTTGGGGACGTTGAGGAACCCGGCAGCACAGCCGATCAGCGCGCCGCCGGGGAAGTCGAGCCGCGGGATCGATTGAAAGCCGCCCTCGTTGAGCGCCCGCGCGCCATAGGCGATGCGCCGGCCGTTCTCGAAGAAAGGGCGGATCGCCGGATGCGTCTTGAAGCGCTGAAATTCCTCAAAAGGGTTGAGGAATGGGTTCTTGTAATCGAGCCCGATGACGAAGCCGACCGCCACTTGGCGATTCTCGATATGATAGAGGAATGAGCCGCCATAAGTAGCGGTGTCGAGGGGCCAGCCGACGGTATGCACGATGAGGCCCGGCTGGTGCCGGGCCGGCGCTACCTCCCACAATTCCTTGATGCCGATAGCATAGGTTTGCGGATCGATGCCGTCGCCCAGGCGAAACCGCTCGACCAGCGTCTTGGTCAGCGAGCCGCGGCAGCCTTCGGCGAACAGCGTCTCCTTGGCGAGGAGCTCGACGCCGCGCTGAAAGCGATCGGTCGGTCGGCCGTCCTTGCCGACGCCCATATCGCCTGTCGCGATCCCCTGCACCCGTCCGGCGGCGTCGTACAGCACCTCGGCCGCGGCAAACCCCGGATAGATCTCGACGCCGAGCGCCTCGGCCTGCTGCGCCAGCCAGCGGCAGAGATTGCCGAGGCTGATGATGTAGTTGCCGTGGTTGCGCATCTGCGGCGGCGTCGGCAGGCGCAGCGCCCGGCTCGCGGTCAGCAGTAGAAAGCGGTCCTCGACCGCCGGGGTGAGGAGCGGGGCGCCCTGCTCGCGCCAGTCCGGGATCAGCTCGTCGAGCGCACGTGGCTCGAACACGGCGCCCGACAGGATGTGGGCGCCGACCTCGGAGCCCTTTTCGACAACGCAGACAGCGACCTCGCGTTCTGCCGCAGCGGCGAGCTGTTTCAGGCGGATCGCCGCCGCCAGACCGGAAGGGCCGGCCCCGACGACGACGACGTCGTATTCCATCCGCTCGCGCTCGGTCCGCTCCTCGCTCACGGCCCTTTCCTCGGAATTCCGAGGACGACTATATCGGATCGCGGCGAAAACGGGAGCGCGCCGCTCGATCTTAATGATAGCATCGTCGCGATGCCGTCTCCCGCCATGCCCCCGAACCCTCGCGAGCGTGAGGCAGCGATCGCGCTGTTGCGCTGGTATATCGAGATGGGGGCCGATGAGGCGATCGGCGCCGACCCGGCGAATCGATTTGCACCGCCGCGGGCTGTCCGTGAAGCAGCGCCGGCGCCCGTCGTTGCGCCCCCGCAACACCCGGCTGGGGCTCGCGCGGTCCCGGCATCGCCCCCGAAGGCGCTGGCCGACTCGCCGGCAGAAGGCGCGCAATCGGCGCGCCGGCTTGCCGCAAGCGCGGAGACGGTGGCGGCGCTCGCGGCATTGGTCGCCGGTTTCGAGGGCTGCGCCCTGAAGCGCACAGCGACCAACACGGTCTTTGCCGATGGCGACCCGTCAGCACCCGTCATGATTATCGGCGAAGCACCCGGTGCCGACGAGGACCGTATCGGACGCCCCTTTGTCGGCCGAGCCGGCCAGCTTCTGGACCGCATGCTGGCGGCAATCGACCTGGACCGGCAAAGCGTGCTGATCACCAATGTCATCTATTGGCGGCCGCCGGGAAATCGCACGCCGACTACCGCCGAGATCGCTTCCTGCCTGCCCTTTGTGCTCCGCCATGTGGCGCTGGTGGGCCCCAAGATCCTGGTGCTGTGCGGGGGCACCGCTGCCGGCGCGCTGCTGCCGCAGGGGCAGGGCATCACCCGGCTGCGCGGGCGCTGGTTCGACCTCGAGATACCGGGCCTCGACAAACCGGTGCCGACATTGCCGATGTTCCATCCATCTTTTCTGCTGCGCACCCCCGAGCGCAAGCGCGAGGCCTGGCGCGATCTGCTGGCGCTGCGCGCGCGGCTCGACGAATTGCTGCGTGGCGACGAAAAATGACGGGCCGCGATCTTCCCGACCGGGCGACGGCATTGCTCGATGCGTGGTTCGGGCCAGCGGGCGATCCCGAGCGCGAAACGCATCGCCAGATCTGGTTCAAGAGCACCCCGGATTTCGACGCGGCGTTGCGCCGGGATTTCCTCGCCGATTACGAGGCGGCCGCAGCCGGGGAACTGGCCTCGTGGGAAGCCCTGCCGGAAGGCGCCCTTGCTCTGGTCTTGTTGCTCGACCAGATCCCGCGCAACATCTTCCGCGGCGCGCCGCGCGCTTATGCGACCGACGCCGCGGCATGCGCCACCGCCGACCGCGCGCTCGCCCGCGGCTTCGACCAGATGGTTCCGCTAGTCTGGCGGCGGTTCTTCTATATGCCGTTTCATCACAGCGAGAATATCGACGACCAGCGCCGCGCGCGGGCCTTGTTCGAAGCGCTGCCGCGCGATCCCGATCGAGCCGATTCCTTGCGTCGCTACGGGCACCCGTATATCGAGGTCATCGAGCGCTTCGGCCGTTTTCCGCACCGGAACGCGGTCCTTGGCCGGGCATCGACCCCGGCCGAACTCGCCTTTCTCGCCGGGCGAGACAAAAATGCCCCGCATACACCGACCAAAGGAAGGGGCCCATCATGACAAATCAGTCATATGTTTATGCTCGGTTGACGGTCGAGAGGAGGGAGACCGGCAAGAGGCAGGGCGGCACCGGTGCCGCGTCAGGCCTCGGTGTTGTGACGGGCAAGGCAGTCAGCGGAGTGTCGACCTAAGAGGCGCCTGCTCTGCCAGAGCGACAGACGCTCTCGATCAGCAAAATCAGGCACCCGAAAAGCAGCAGCGCACCCCCGACGAGTGGGTTTACGCCCGCAAAATCGACCAACGATCCAGCCACGGCAATGAGCGCGAGCACCGCCAGGGTCAGCCGCTTCTCGGCGACGAACATGCCGACCAATTCGGCGGCGACCTCTTTGAATATCTTGATCATGCGAAGCCCACAGCAAGTTTCCGGGCAAGAGTGGAGGCGAAGAGGCCTGCACCTAGGAATAAGACCGCGAACAAGAGCAGCGCCAAATCCTGTCCAGGCCAGGCAATGCCGAGCCCTTCGCCGGTCCAGAATACGCCGAAGGCGGACAACATCACGCCAACGCCGAATTTGAGAGTATTCTCGGGCACTCGCGACAGTGGCCGGTGGACTATTGCTCCGACGGCGAGAACCAGGGCACAGGCGGCGAGCGCGCCGAGGCTCGCGGGGACCAGCAGGCCGCGCCCGGCACCCACCGCGATCACGATGAAGACGACTTCAAGGCCTTCGAGCAAGACGGCCTTAAACGCTGTTACGCCGGCCGCCCAACCGAGATTTCTCTGCCGCCGACGCTCTTGTTCAGTCAATTCGGCGGCCTCGGCTGCGAAGATGGCGTCTTCGTCGTGCAAGGGAATGACGCCCGCTGCCCGCAGCGATGCTTTCCTGAGCCACCCCATGCCGAAGAGCAGCAGCATGATGCCGATCGCCAGCTGTAGCGCGGTCATCGGAACCCGGTCGAGAAGCGGTCCCAACAGCAGGACGATCGCCGCCAATAACCCAAGACCGGCGGTCGTGCCGAGCGCCGCCGGGCGCCATCCGCGCAAAGTCGCGACCGCGAGCACGATGGTGAAGGCCTCGACCACCTCGACTATCGAGGCGAGGAACGCGGCGCTTACCGCGGGTGCCGCAGCGGATAGAGCCATCATGTTCCTCTCCTAGCGGTTCTCGTCATGTGCCTCGAAGACCCGCCGCGCATAAGCATCGAGCAGGCCTTCGCAGCCCTGCAGCCGGGTCGCAGCTTCGGCCGCGAGCCCGCCACCGTAAAAATCGAGCTTCCTTATTTTGTCGAGCCAGCCCTGCAGCTTTTTCAGCTCGACGTCGTTTTCTTCGAGCTCGTTGTAGGTGAAGTGCTGGGTAGCCGTTTCCTTGGCGATTTCGGTTTCGAAGTCGTCACATTTGTCGATGAACTCGCGATAAGCGTCGTCTCTATCGGCCTTGAAGCGGGCAACGACCTTGTCCTGCTGCACGCGGTCGAGCGCCACCGTCTCTAGGATGACCGCGTCGCCGCCCATCTCCGCGATTTCGTTCTCCAGCATCTTGAGCCGCCGCTCGTGATCGTCGGTTTTGGGCAGCAGGCACACACCGTTCTGCAAATATACGGCACCCATGCTCTTCAGCCGCCGCCACAGCGCGACCCGCTTCGACGCCGGTTCGGGCGGCACCTTATAGGTGAGAAGTAGCCAAGAGGGCGTAGCCATCGCTCCCTGAAATATGTTACGGCCGTAACATTTCAACCCGCCGAAAGACATTGCCGATCAATCCGCTTGCGCCGCGGCGGCAATTTCAGCCCTGCTATATGCTCTATTGGGAGTTCGACGATGACCAATCTCGAGATCGAAATCGACGCGGTCGAGCCGTTTGCCGAGGGGCGGATATTCGGCGAGTCGGGTTCCTATCTGCGCATTCGCGGCACGGCCAAGGGCGAGCTCGATCCGGCGGCTCCGCAGAACCAGGTCATCGCCGATCTCGACCTGGCGCCGCGGAACGCGCGAGGGCTGGTCGAATACGAAACCGATTTCTTCATCTTGCGGCCAGCGGATCCTGGCCGAACCAATGGCGTGCTGGTCTATGACGTGACCAATCGCGGCAGGAAGCGGCTTTTTGCCATGCTCGAGGATGCGTCGGAGGATTCGCCGGGTGCCGCGAACGATCCGAAAACCGCTGAACATGCGGGGATCGGTTTTTCGCTCGGGCGCGGCTACACGCTCGTCTGGTCCGGCTGGGATCCGGGTGCCCCGAATGCCAACAACGGCCTGACCGCACGTTTCCCGACGGCGATGAAAAATGGTCGGCCAATCACCGGCCAGATCCGTCACGAATTCCACATCGGCACCCGCACGCCCGGCAAAGGCGACATCGTGCGGCTAAATTACCCCGCGGTCTCGATCGCAACGCGAGAGGCCCGGCTGACCTTCCGTGACCGCGAAGGCGACGCCCGCACCGAGATCCCGACGGGAGCTTGGGAATTCACCGACGCCCAGTCGATTCGGCTCTTGCCGCAAGGCAGCCTTCTTGCGCCGTTCAAGATCTACGAACTCTGGTACGAGGCGACCGGGTCCAAGGTGCTCGGCATCGGCTTTGCCGCGGTGCGCGATCTCGTCTCGTTCCTACGCTGGGAGGCCACCGATCGCAACCGCACTCCGAACCCGATGATCGCCGAAGGAGCCCGGACCGACGATACCGGCATTCGTCACGCGCTCGCCTTTGGGGTCTCGCAGAGCGGGCGCTTTCTGCGCCATTTCCTCGAGCTCGGCATGAACGATGACGGGCACGGGCGGCGAGTCTTCGACGGTGTGCTGAGCCATGTCGCCGGCGCCGGCAAGGTGTTCGCCAATCACCGCTTCGGCATGCCGGGGCGCACCGCCACACAGCATGAGGATCGCCTCTATCCGGAGAACTGGTTCCCGTTTGGCAACGCGGTCACCACCGACCCGTTCTCGCGAAAGTCCGGCGCGATCCTCCAGGGTCGGCCGACCGACCCGCTGGTCATCGAGACCAATAGCTCGACCGAGTACTGGCAGAAGGGCGCCTCGCTCGTCCACACCGACCCGATTGGCCGCAGCGACGCCGATCTGCTGCCGAATGTCCGGGTATACATGATCGCCGGGACCCAGCATGGCGGTCGACCCGGGGTCGATCCCAGCCCCGGGCCCTGCGTCAACCCGCGCAACCCGCACAGCGCCACCCCGGCATTGCGTGCGCTCTTTCTGGCGCTCGAAGAATGGGTAAGGAACGGCGCGGCACCACCGGCGAGCCGCGTCCCGAGGGTCGGCGACGGCACCGCGGTCGCCGCCGAGAGCATCGAGATGCCGGCGGTGCCGGGCTTTGCCGTGGCACCCGGCGCCAACCTTATCGTCCCGCCGGTCGATTGGGTCGATACGCCGGCGAGATTGGATAATTTCTACGGCACCGCCGTGTGCGCCGTCGACGCCGACGGCAATGAAATCGCCGGGATAAGACTGCCATCGATTGCCGTCCCGCTCGGTACCTATACCGGGTGGAACGTCTATCGGGCCCAACCTTGCGAGCTGTGCGACCGCGACGGATCATTCATCCCCTTCGCCAGAACAAAAAGAGAGCGCGAAGCCGCGGGCGACCCGCGACCCTCGCTCGAGGAGCGGTATCACGATCGCGACGCCTATGTCGCGCGCCTGAAGAAGGCAGTGCGATCAGGCGGCCACATCATCATCGCGACCTTCGCGCCCGATGGTCCGGAAAGGTGCAGCGGCTTGCCGGTCGTGCGCTACGATCCGGATGCGCTGGCGCGCACGCTCGGGCTGGGCTTCGAACTGGTCGAGTCCCGGCGGCACGATCACATGACCCCGGGGGGCAACACGCAGCGGTTTCAGTTCAGCCGGTTTGTGCGACAGGGAACAAAAGCATAAGATAACCGTGCTCGGGCAGGAGCGGATACGGTGGAAGCAGTTTCGGATCGGAGGGCAAGGGCGCGGGTCGTAATCGCCTTCCTGCTCCTGCTTGTCGTTGCGGCGGCGCTCTCGGTCGGGGTCTATTACCTCGGCAAGCTTCAGGAGAATATGGCCGCACAGGAGAGCCGAACGGCGCTCGAAGCCCTCAAAGACGCCACGCCGGTCGAAGCGGCGCTGGCACGATATCCGTCGAACCGGTTCCTGAAGCTGATGGCGATGGCGACCAGGGCAGCCATCGAAACCAGCGCGGCCACTGAAAAGCTGTCTCGTGACATCGAGCCACCGGCGCTTTCAAAAGCTATTACCCTGGCTGCAGCGAGTCGCAGCGATCTTGATGCCCTTCGCCGCGATTTGAAGATTGCGGAGACCAACGCGACGACATTCATGCCGCGCTACCTCGCCCTCCTCAAGGCCGAGCGCGACCGACTGGAAAATGACGCGCTCTCGCTGAATCTGGGAAAGAACGCGGTCAGCAGCTTTATGGACGGCGTCGACCGGCGACACGCGGAAATCGCGGCGCTCGTTTCCAAAATGCTGGCGGCGCGCGCCGAGTATTATCGCGCTTACGATAAATGCGCCGCGGCTCTGCTCGCGGAATTCGGCATCTACAAGGTGACGAACGGTCAGTTCATATTTCCAATTCAGTATATGGCGGACCGTTACAACGTCGCCGCCAACGCCATGACATCGGCCGCAC
>Ga0209217_1000295_pt1 | contig 12979 bp, 11 predicted proteins | sample JacPinW_OM3H0_M2_FD_187957 | JGI IMG/M metagenome (GOLD analysis project Ga0209217, IMG submission 187957) | Forest soil microbial communities from Algoma, Ontario, Canada - Jack Pine, Ontario site 1_JW_OM3H0_M2 (SPAdes) (version 2) | ecosystem: Environmental > Terrestrial > Soil > Boreal...
GGGTCTGCTTCGGCCCGCTGTACCGAGCCGTCGAGCCGGCAATCTCAGGTTGTTCGGTGCCGTCCTGTTGGCTGCACCTGCAGCGAATCAGCAGCAAGGCTCATCTTTTGGTTGAATCTGAAACGGGGAGGGGGGCTGCTCTGAAAACCATGTCGGCCCACCGGCATCTTCCGCTTCTGCGACACCCGTTCCAGACACCGCGACGCGAAGGTATGTCATGCCAATTTGTCGATTTCGCGATGTCCTGCGGACGCTCTCACACCGCCAGCCCTACACCTCGAAGCCGGGCCGCTTGAAATTCCGATCGAGGTGACCCTTACCCTGCTGGTCGCCGATACCAAACAACCAGCGGTACCCACCCTCGGGATTCGTCAGGATCTCCCAGCAGTTGCCGTCGCCATCCCAGAAAAAGAAGCTATAGGTGCCGTGCTGCAGCACCGGCTTGGTGATCTTGGTGAGTTTCCACTTATCGGCCTGCTCGGTGACGATGCGGTGCGCCGCGTCCACCTCCTCCTTGGTCCGAACGTCAAGCCCGTTATGGTTCAGAAGGTTCATTTCACGCATCTTCTTGCTTTTGACCACCGCGACGACGTGGTCGCCGCCCAGCCGGATCAGCAGTGAGATCGCGCTGGTTTGCACCACCTCGAGGCCGAGGAACTCCTCATAGAACTTGCGCGACCACTCGATCTCCCGACATTCGAGCGTCCCATGCGAGAGAAAATTGAGCTTTAGCGCCGGCTCGACTTTGGGACGCGCGTGCGCCTCGCCGGAAATCTTCTCCGTGACAGACATAAGCGCCTCCTGCGACCTCAATGTGGTCCCTCACGCACCAACGCCGGCTCCTCGAGGAATTCGTCCTCGGCGTCGCTGTCGAGGACGCGGTTCAAGCGCTCGTCGTCGAGCTCGCCCATCCATCGCGCAATCACCACAGTCGCGAAGATGTTGCTGAAGAGGTTCGTGACCGCGCGAATCTCGGACATGAAGCGCTCGACGCCGAGAAGCAGTGCCAGACCGCCCACCGGCAGCACGCCGAGCGTCGGTAATGTCGCGGCGAGCGCGACAAATCCGGCGCCGGCAATTCCCGCGGCGCCCTTGGAGGTAAACAGCATGACGAAAAGGATCGTCAGCTGCTGGCCGATCGTGAGGTTGATATCGGTCGCCTGGGCGATGAACAGGACCGCCGTGGTCATATAGATCGCGGTGCCGTCGGTGTTGAAAGAGAAGCCGGTCGGCAGCACCAGCCCGACGGTCTCCTCCGAACAACCCATCCGCTCGAGCTTGACGATCGAGCGCGGGATCATCGCCTCACCCGAGGTGGCGCTAAAGGCAATCAGCAGCTCGTCCTTGAAGTACCGGATGATCTTCCAGACGCGCAGGTCGAAGAACCGGGCGATCAATCCGAACACGATCAATACAAACAGGATCGACGTCAGATAGACACACCCCACCAGCCAGCCGAGGCTGGCGAGCATCCCGAAACCGAACTTGCCAATGGTGAACGCCATGGCGCCAAAGGCGGCGAGCGGCGCCACATACATGACAATCCGCACAACCGCGAACAACGCATGAATGAAGTCGTCGATCAGACTAGCCAGGCGCTGACCGCGCTCGCCGATAAGGCAAAGCGCAAAGCCGAACAAGATCGCGATGACGAGCACCGGCAGGATGTCGCCCTGGGCGATGGCGCCGACCATGTTGGTCGGGATCATCTTCATCAAGAAATCGACGATCGTCAGTGACTTGGCGCTGGTGACGTAGCCGGCGATGGCCTTTTCGTCGAGCGAAGCGGGGTCGATGTGAAGGCCGGCCCCCGGCTGGACCAGATTGCCCACGGCGATCCCGATCAGCAGTGCCAGCGTCGAGACGACCTCGAAATAGATGATCGCCCGAAGACCGACGACGCCGACCCGCCGCATGTCGCCCATTTTGGCGATGCCGACCGCAACGGTGGCAAAAATGATCGGGGGCACGACGGCTCGTATCAGCGTGATGAAGGCGTCGCTGAGCGGCTTCATGTCGACCGCTAGGCTCGGATAGAAGGCCCCGAGGAGAATGCCCGCTGCGATCGCGATCAGCACCTGAACATAGAGCTTCCTCAGAGGTGATCGGCGAGGTGCAGCCTCCGCTGCTGACCTCCCTCTATCCGCAGCTCCTATGTTCGCCATTCGGCCCCTCGTCGATAGACCGCGGCGCCTCCACCACCTCGCCCCCACAACTCGGCGTCGCCGGCTCTCGTACCACAGATCACTGGGCGAGCCAAACCTCGGTCAGGTCCTGCCCGATGAAGTGGCTCGGGGTAATGCTCCACCCCTTGAGCTTGGCTGAGGTCGCGACGATGCGGTTCCACCACAGGAGCGGCACCGTATACGCCTCGGACAGCGCATGCCGCTCGAAATCGCGGACGATCTGTGCGCGTTGTCGGGGGTCGGTGGTGACCGCTTGACCGATAAAAAGAGCATCGAGAAAGCGATCGGTCGAATAGGAGTAGTTGACCGGCGACAGATCGTGCGAGACGTACTTCGTCATCTGGATCGTCGGGTCGTCATAGTAGTCACCCGAGAAATCAAGTGCCACGTCGAACTGGCGACCATCGATTTCCTTTTGCCAATCCCAGATATTTCGCCGGTCCTGTGTCGTCGCTACGCCGATCTGGCGCCAGCTCTCGGCCAGCAAATCGGCTCCCGCATAATGCGGCATCGGGATATCACGAACCGTCACCGTAAGCTTGAGATCGTGCACCCCGGCCTCGTCGAGGAGCCGCCTCGCCTCGGCGCGCGCGGCGGCGATATCGCGCGAGAAGCCGGGTATCGTGACCAGTTCCGCCTCCGGTGTGGCCATGTTCGAGCCCGGCCGCATGACGCCGCCAACATATTTTAGAAAGGTCGACCCCTGCAGCTTCGCGACGGCTCCCCAGCGGTCGATAGCGAGCGAAAGCGCGCGCCGTACCCGCGCATCGTCGAACGGTGGTTTCTGCGTGTTGAACACGACCAACAGATTGGACAGCCAGGGGCTTTCGCTGATCTCGATGCGGTCGCCGAGCACTTCGACGAGGTCATCGCGTTGCGGAGGTGTAACGCTGCGGAACTCGGCGGCGATGCGGCCGCTCTTGTACGCCGCCATCACCGCATTGCCCGGGATGAAATCTGCCTGGTAGCCGTCGAGGTAGGGTCTGCCGGGCAGGAAATATCTGTCCCAGCGTTTGCCCCGCCAGTACTGACCCTTGACATACTCAGCGAAAGCGAATCCCCCGGTGCCGAGAATGTTGGTTTTGGGAAATTGGGGATCGGCCGAGAGTCTGGCTGCGCTGTAGATACAATTCCAGGGGGAAGCGAAATTCGCCAACATCGCCGCTTCCGGCCATTGCAGGCGAAATACCACGGTGAGCGGGTCGGGGGTGTCGATGGCTAATATGGCACCATAGTCGACCTTGCGCGCCGAGACGACACCCGGTGGAGGGTGCACGATGCGCTCGTAGCTCGCCTTGACATCGGCCGACGTCATCCGCGATCCGTCGTGAAAGAGAATATTGGGCCGTAGCTTGAAGGTGTAAGTGAGCCGGTCCGCCGACACGCTCCACGACTCGGCCAAATCGCCGATAATCTGCGGATAATTGGCCGCGTCGAATTTGAGCAAGGTTGAGTAATGAGGGGCAATGGGGTGCAGAAAAGCAAACGAGATGTTGCCGTGACAGTCGTAATTGCCGGGTTCGATCGTGACGGCGAATTCGAGCGTGCCGCCGCGTTTTGGGTTGATGTCGGCTAGGGCTTGGCAACCAATGGGCAGAACAGTGAGAACGCCGGCTGAGACGATAGCGGTTATCACTGTCAGCCGCCGCACCGCGCGCTTCACCGGGGAGTAGTGTGCACCCTCAAAGCGGGCGTTGATCTGAAAGCCGCCCATCGATGTCAGGAAATAGTCGTGTTGTGCGCAGCGCACTAACGGATTCGACCTTTCTGCCACGCTTCGAACTGGCCGAAGAGCTGATCCTTTTCCTGCTGGGTCATCGGCGGCCCGCCGGTCGCCTGCTGGCGCTCATCGACGAAGCGCGAGAAAATGCCTTTGAGATCCTGGAGATTGGGCGCGGCGGCCACCGGCGCATTGCGCTGCAGCCATTGCTCGGCAGGCGGAAAACGCCGCCAGCCGGGAAGCTCGGCCATAATATTGACCTCATGCCATTTCGGATGATGGCCGGGATCGAGCAGCGATTGGAACCCGGTAAAGAACGCATCGACAAAATTGACCAGATTCCGGTAGCGCTCAGAGCCGTACTGAAGATTAGCTGCCGCGAGCACGGTGCCGATCGCCACTGTATCCACCGGGCGGTCCCCCGTCACCAGGCCCGGGTAGTCCTGGGCGGTGAGCCGCGTCGGCACATAAGCGGCCGTTATCGCCGGATTGAGCGGGACCGCGAGGAAGTGCAGACCCTCCTCGGCAGCGATGTTGCAGAACAGCGGCGCGGGCTTGCCTGCGACAAAAGCAAGCGCGGCGATTTCACCCTTGCGCAGCTTCCCTAGCGCCACTTCCTGATCGTCGTAGACGGGCGTCACCGTGATCTTCAGAAGATCGAAGAGCCGGCTGGCGGTAATCGCGGTACCGGCGCCGCGCAGATCGAAATTGACCCTCTGGTTCGCCAGATCTGCGACCCCCTTGACGTCGCGCTTGGCCAGGAGATGGAACTCTTCATTGTAGAGCTTGGCGATATAGCTCACCCAAGTCTCGATACCCGGAAAGTAGTTCGCTTGCCTGGCATGATCGAGGACATCCGTCTGCAAAATGGCAAGATCGATGCCGCGCAGCAGCTTGAGATCGCCAAGGTTTTGCAGCGACCCTTTGCCGACGACCGGCAGGACCCGCCGCGTTGCCCCGTCGTCTATAATATTGGCGAGATCCTCGGCGATGCGCACTGAGATGCCGGAGGCACGCCCCGTTTCGAGTTCGACCACCCCTCTATTGGCGACCGCAACATCTGATAGTGCAGCGGTGCTTGCGGGCGCCGCGAGAGCCGTCATCGGGCTGAGTGCGGCGACGATAGCGGCCGCCAAAATCGAGCGCTTCACGGCGAACACCTTTCCCTATTTTGTTTCTCGGCTGTTCGGCTCGCGCGCCGCTGGGGCCGTGTCGAGGCCGCGGGCGCGGTGGTACCACATGTCTGCTCTGCCCTGGTCGCCGCGAGTTCCGACCAGACCGGCACGACCCAGGAAACTGGGGTCAAAAGTCGCCCCAAGCCGCATCGCCCCTTGGCCGCTTCCGGCGTCGGCGGCACGCTCGTAGAAGAGGCGGGCGGAGGTGACGTCCCCCATGCCAAGATAACCGTCGCCGCGCGCCAAAAGCCCGGCGACATCGACAGCGGGGAGGCCTGATGGCGCGACTGTGGCGGCTGGGATGGCGGCACTCGACGGCGGATCGCGGGTCACCACAACGGGTACGATAGCGTCCGTTGTCCCGCCAGCCTCGGCCTGCTTCGCCGCTTCCTCGACCGGCGCCTGATCGGCGGCGTCGCCTCCGGGGGCGTCGGCGACCGCTGATGGGGGCGCCGCGCCATTCTGCTCCGGCGACGGCATCTGATCGGCTGCCGGCGGCTGCGCCGCCGCGGCGGGCTGCAGGGCCGCCAGCGCCGCTGCGCGAGGCAACTCTGGCTTTATCGGCACCGTCACAACTTTGGTGTCGGCCGCAACCGCGCCGCCAAAAAAATTCGGTACAAGATCGTAAAGAAGCGATCTTACGCTGGAACCCTGACTGCGGGCAGCAGCTCCAGCTCCCAACGCGTCAGTCGGCTGCACGAGCAGGGAAAAGCCGATGCCGAACAAGACGCCGACCGTCGCGGTGGCCACAATTCCGATTGAGGCGAGGTAGAAAAGGATACCGATCGGGAATACCGGTTTCACCCGATGCTCGGGCCGAGCAGGTTCCGGTGCAGCAGACGCGACGGTTGGCAGCAGCCGTTCCTTCGCGGCATCGGAGTGCGAGGGTGGCGGCTCCTCGAACAAATCGGAGAGGGAGCGGACGGGCGTCGCACGACCTCTCGCGACGGGCTCGGGTGCCGCACCGCGAGGAGCCCTTAGTTCATCAGTTGCCGGGACTAACGACATTTCGCCGAACATTTCTCGCATTACTCTGTGTTTGAAAGCAACGGGAGTCGTCAGGTTGTAAAAAGCAGTGGGTTAGCCATCAGCTTATAACCAATGGCGCATACAAGGCAACGCTGCTCTAAAACTCTTTGACTATTTTTTAAGTCTCGTGCGGCGCATCGCCTTGCCGTGACCGCAGAACCCCTCTGGTTTTTCCGCGAATTGGTTAACAAAGGTAAATTAGTTAAGTAATATTACCGGGTTTTTCCGAATTCGGAGAGAAATCGTAAACGCTTACGCTTCCGGCCTTGCGCCAGGACGTCAACGCAGATGACAGGCGACCCTGTGGCCGGGGTTGACCTCGCGCAGCGCCGGGACATCGACCTTGCACCGCGCCTCGGCATAGGGACAGCGGGTATGGAATGTACAGCCTGGCGGCGGGTTGATTGGGCTCGGAACATCGCCCTGCAACAGCTGCTTCTTCCGCTTGACCCTTGGGTTGGGGACCGGCACTGCCGCCAGCAGCGCCTCGGTGTAGGGATGGAGCGGGTTTGTAAACAGGGTCTGTTTGTCGGTGTATTCGACGATCTTCCCGAGATACATCACCGCGATGCGGTGACTGATGTGCTCGACCACCGCAAGATCGTGAGCGATGAAGAGGTAGGAGAGGTTTTTCTCGCGCTGCAGATCCATCATCAAGTTGATGACCTGGGCCTGGATCGACACGTCGAGCGCCGAGACGGGCTCGTCGCCGATGATCAGATTGGGGTTCAGCGCCAGCGCCCGGGCGATGCAGATGCGCTGGCGCTGTCCGCCGGAAAACTCGTGCGGAAAGCTGCGCATCTGCAGCCGGCGCAGCCCGACCTGATCGAACAGCGCGGCAACGCGCCCCTCCTTTTCCTTACCATGGGCGAGGCCGTGCACCTGCAACGGTTCGCCGACGATGTCGCCGGCGGACATGCGCGGGTTCAGCGAAGAAAACGGATCCTGGAAAATGATCTGCATCTGCCGCCGATGCGGCCGCATAGCAGTTTTGCCCAAGTGGGTGATGTCTTCACCATTGAGCTTGATCGTGCCGGCGGTCGGCTCGACGAGGCGCAGCACGGTCCGCGCGACGGTCGACTTGCCGCACCCGCTTTCGCCCACCAAACCCAAGGTCTCTCCTTGATCGATCGAAAAGCTGACGCCGTCGACGGCGTAGACGTAGCCCGCCGTCCGCCGCAGCAGACCCTTCTTGACCGGGAAATGCTTCTTCAGCCCGGCGACCTCGATCACCGGGACAGAGCTGCGAGGCGACACATTCTCCGCGACGACTTCGGCGACGGCGAGGTTAGCCATCCCGCCCACCATAGAGCCTCTCCGAATGCCAGCAGGCCGCCCAGTGCCCGGGTCGTAGCTGTTCATACGGCGGATATTGCGAGCGGCAGCGGTCATCGGCGAAGGTGCAGCGCGGGGCAAAAACGCAGCCCGGGGGCAGATTATTGAGCGCCGGCACCATGCCGGAGATTTCCTGCAACCGCCCGACCGACGCGGAGTTGCGCCCCGCCATGATCTCGAGCCGCGGGATAGATGCCAGCAGGCCATGGGTGTAGGGGTGAAGCGGCTGTGAGAACAGGGCGTCGACCTCGGCCTCTTCGACCTTTTTGCCCGCATACATTACGATTACCCGCTGCGCGGTTTCGGCTACGACGCCGAGATTATGCGTGATCAGGATGACGGCGGTGCCGAGTTGCTTCTGCAGTTCCAGGATCAAATCGAGGATCTGCGCCTGGATCGTCACGTCCAGCGCGGTGGTCGGCTCGTCGGCGATCAGCACCCGCGGGTTGCAGGCGAGCGCCATCGCGATCATCGCTCGCTGCCGCATGCCGCCGGAGAGCTGGTGAGGGTATTCGCGCGCCCGCTGTGCCGCCTCGGGGATCTTGACGAGCCGAAGCATCTCGACGGCTTTCTCGTTGGCGGCGGACTTCGAGAGATCCTGGTGCAGCCGCAGCGCCTCGGCGATCTGGTGGCCGATCGTCAGCACCGGATTGAGCGAGGTCATCGGCTCCTGAAAGATCATCGAAATGTCGTTGCCGCGGATGTCGCGCATTTCGTCTTCGTCGAGCTGTAGCAGGTCCCTCCCCTCCAGGGTGATCGTGCCGCCGACGATCTTTCCAGGAGGATTGGGAACGAGGCGCATGATCGACAGTGCTGTCATCGACTTGCCGCAGCCCGACTCGCCGACGATTGCCAAGGTTTCGCTTCGCCGCAGCGAGAACGAGACGTCATCCACGGCTTTGACGATGCCCGATCGGGTAAAGAGGTAGGTCTGCAGGCCTTTGACGTCGATCGCCGTACCAGCTTGTTCGGCCGCTTTCGTCAGCGCATAGGCGGGTGCCGCGGTGCGGTCGATCGTTGTCTCGTCATTCGCCATCCGAGGCATCCCGCTCTTGGTCGATTGATCTGAGGTGGCCTCGTCCCGTTGCGCGCGGCGCGATCAGCTGCGCTGCCGTGGATCCAGAAGGTCGCGCAAGGCATCGCCGAAGAGGTTCGTGCCAAATACAACGAGGCTGATCGCCAGACCTGGGAAGATCACCAGCCACGGCGCGGTGCGGACATATTCGGCCGCCGATTCCGACAGCATCCGGCCCCAGGAAGGGTGCGGCTCCGGCACGCCGAGCCCCAGAAACGACAGCGTCGCCTCGATCAAGATCGTCGCGCCAAGCTGGGCGGTCCCCAGCACGATCAGTGGCGCCAGGGTGTTAGGAAGTACATGACGGAAGGCGATTCGCACTTCGCTCATGCCGATCGCCTTCGCCGACTCGACGAAGGGCTGCTCACGGAGAGACAGCGTCGTGGAGCGGACGACGCGGGCCGAAGAGGGGATCAGCGCGATCGAGATCGCAATGATCGTGTTCTTGAGCGAGGGCCCCAGCGAGGCGGTCATCAACAATGCCATGACGAGCAATGGCAGCGATTGCAGGATGTCGATCAAACGCTGGGCGGCCAGGTCGATCCAGCCGCCGAGATAGCCCGATGTCAACCCGATGAGGATGCCGCAGGTGAGCCCTAGGCTCAGCGAGCCGATGCCGACCGCGAGCGAGATACGGGAGCCGTAGACGATACGGCTGTATACGTCGCGGCCCATGAAGTCGCAGCCGAGCCAGTGCTGCGCGGAGGGCCGCGCCAATGAAAACGCCGCATTCGTCGACAACGGGTCGTAGACCGTGATGTACGGGGCGAACAGGGCAGCGAAGACGCACACCGCCATGATTACCGCGCCGAACGCGCCCAGCGGATAGCGGCGTGCGAGGAAGCGGATGGCGCTCCAGCGTCCTTCGACGTTGGCTCCTGCCCTGGTCAATTCCGCACGGTAGTCGATGATGGCCATTGCAAAATCTCCGGCTCAATCCGAGTACTTGATCCGCGGGTCCAACGCAGCGTAGAGCATATCAACGATAAAGTTGACCAAGACGACGATTAGAGCAATGTACATGATTATATTTTGCACGATAGGATAATCTCGCCAACGGATAGCTTCGATTAGAAACCGCGCCACCCCCGGAATATTGAACACGGTCTCGATTACGACCAGCCCACCCAAAAGGATCCCGACCTCGAGCCCAAGCACGGTGACGACCGGCAATACCGCGTTCTTCAGGGCATGGTGGTAGTTGACGACGTTCTCGGAGGCGCCTTTGGAGCGCGCTGTGCGGATATAATCCTGGCGCAACACTTCGAGCATCGACGAGCGGGTGAGCCGCATTATCAAGGCTTGGCTGCGGATCCCGACGACGGCGGCCGGCACGCTGTACATCGCCAGCGCCTGCCAGAAGCTCTGCGGCGCATCGCTGTAGATCGGGATCGTGCCGAAATAGGCGACGCAGAACATCAAGACCAGCAATCCGAGCCAGAAGGCCGGTAATGACAGCGCGGACAACGAAAACACGCGCAAAACATAGTCGAGGCGGGTATTCTGCTTGACGGCGCTGATCACGCCGAGCGGGATCCCGATCCCCGCGGCGAAGATCAACGCCAGCCCGGCGATCCTGGCGGTGATCGGGATGCGCGGCAGGATTTCCCGAATAGCCGGCCGGTCGGTAACATAGGAAAAACCGAGATCGCCTTGCGCCAGGCCGGCAATCCAGCTCGCATATTGCACCGGAAGCGACTTGTCGAGACCGAGATCCTTCATGATCTGCGCCTTCTCGGTCGGGTCGACAAAGCCCGCGGCGTCGAACAGGATGTCGGCAATGTTGCCCGGGGCGAGCCGCAGCATCAAAAAGATGATCACCGAAATCCCGAACAGTGTCAGGAGCATCAAGCCAAAGCGGCGCACGAGATAGGAGCCCACAGTCTTCCTCCCTCCCCCGCAGCATGCGATTCCGCGGAGCCGATATGAGAGCATAGCATGCCTCGCCCCTTCCGGTCGATCGCATCTCCGTGATGTCATCCTTTCCGTGGTTTACGGCGAAAGGGCATTTGCGGCCCCACTCGCGGCTTATCGGCCGCTCTCTCACAGCTCGCCCCTCCCTGAGAGCAGGGAGAACATTTTCTTGGATCCGGAAAATCGCCTGTCCGATCGACCATAACGCCATCCACATCAAATGGTTAGATGCCCGAACCAGAACCCGGGCAGCAGGGAGCCGAGGGATGCTCCTGAGGGAGGCTGCAGGGAGAATTTGCGGCGGCATTTCGCACCACTTTCTGATCCATTCATCTTTGTGAAAAGCACACGTCATGATTTGCTATAATAGCACTAAACTTCGCTAAGTTCAAGCTCCCCAGGCAATGTTGGCGGAAGCGGGTGCGGCCTTCGGACGAACCCCTTACCGGTCATGTACTCCGCTCCGCATCGAACCAAGCACATTACGGCGGGAACGCCTCGGTTGAGCCGCGGCGGTATAGGCGTCCGCGCGGACAGAGCCACCTACTTACCGGCCCTGATCGAGGCACATAGCTCTCCCCGACCGACTCGCGCGCCGAGCATGAATCCCGTATAAAATACGCGCCGCATTTCGCAGCCGGTCGTCGCTGGCGGCGGCTTGCCGGACTCGCGGCGGGTCAGAACCCGTGACGCTACCCGCCCGCCCGTGCTTGCGATCGAGATTGAAGCCACTGAGAAGCAGCTGCAGCGTGAACAAAAGCGCTATAATGACTGACCGTGCGGAAGGGTCCACAGGTGTCGGGGCGAGGCTAACCCTGGCGCGCTGGAATATCGAATCGCACGGGATCCGCTCACCGATCCTGCGCTATGGTTTGTCAGTCGTTTCCGTTGCCATTGGGGTTGGGCTGGCTCTGATGTTGCAACATTACGAGTTCCGCGACGTGGAGCTGCCGGTCCTTACTCTGTCGGTGGCCCTCACCACCTGGTACGCAGGAGCAGGGCCTTCTGTGCTCTCCATCCTGTTAGCCATGGCGTGCTTCAACTACTTCTTTACGGAGCCCATCCACTCCTTCGCCGTTTCCAGCAGAGATCTACCTTACTTTTTCGTCTTCTTAGCATGGGCGGTAATTGTTGCCGCGTTTGCCGCTGTTCGTCGCCGGATCGAGGAGAATCTTCGTCAAGCCCGCGATCATCTCCAGGTAGAAGTGGAACAGCGAAAGCGCCGAGAAGACGAAATTCGCACACTCAATAAAGAACTCGTCAAACGGGCGATGGAGCTCGAAACGAGCAACAACGAATTAGAATCTTTTGCCTATTCCGTCTCCCACGATCTTCGCGCGCCGCTTCGCCATGTAGTCGGATACTCGGAGCTGCTGCAGAAACAGGCGTCTTCCTTGCTCGACGAGAAGAGTCGTCGGTACACGCGAACGATTCTCGAATCAGCAAAAAGAATGGGTAACCTGATCGACGATCTGCTGGCGTTTTCCAGGATCGGGCGGGCCGAGACCAAAAAGACGCTGGTGAGCTTGGACCAGCTCGTCAAGGAGGTCGTCGCGGAGACCCGGCTGGACACGGGGGGGCGAGACATTGTCTGGAAAATCCATCCCCTTCCGGTCTGTTATGGCGACCGTTCCATGCTCAGGCTGGTGATCGGCAACCTTCTCTCCAACGCGGTCAAATTCACGCGCATGCGCGCCCGGGCCGAAATCGAGATTGGCTGTGCCGATCGGGAAGATGAAGGCGAAGTGTTCGTGAGGGATAATGGCGCCGGCTTCGACATGCAGTATGTAGATAAACTGTTCGGCGTGTTTCAACGCCTACATCTCCCGGAAGAGTTTGAAGGCACTGGAATTGGGCTCGCGACCGTTCGGCGGATCATCCACCGCCATGGAGGGGAGGTCCGAGCCGAGGGCGGTGTCGATCAAGGCGCGACGTTCTATTTCTCACTCCCTAAAGCACAAGATGCGGCGGAGAGGACCGCGGACACGCTATGAGCGAACTGGCACGCATTTTGCTCGTCGAGGACGACCCGAGAGACGTGGAACTTACTCTGACGGCGCTGGGCGAATATAACCTGGCGAACGAGGTCGTGGTTACCCGCGACGGAGAAAAAGCCCTGGATTTCCTCTATTGTCGAGGCGAGTTCAGCACTCGCTCCAAGGACAACCCTGCAGTCATGCTGCTGGACCTAAAACTGCCGAAAGTCGATGGCCTGGAAGTCTTACAGCAAATCAAATCCGACGAGCGCCTAAAGCTGATACCGGTGGTGGTGCTGACGTCGTCCCAAGAGGAAAAAGACATGATGAGAAGCTACAAACTCGGAGTGAATGCATATGTTGTGAAGCCGGTCGATTTTCATGAATTCGTCAATGCCATCAAGGAGCTCGGCGTCTTCTGGGCGGTCATCAATGAACCGCCGCCGGGCAGCGTGAAGAAGGCACCGTGACGTCTCCGCTCCGCATTCTGTTGGTGGAGGACAGCATCCAGGACGCGGAGCTCATTCGAGAGCTCCTTGAGTCGGATCATTTCGTCTGTGAAGTCACCC
>Ga0209217_1000297_pt1 | contig 12927 bp, 12 predicted proteins | sample JacPinW_OM3H0_M2_FD_187957 | JGI IMG/M metagenome (GOLD analysis project Ga0209217, IMG submission 187957) | Forest soil microbial communities from Algoma, Ontario, Canada - Jack Pine, Ontario site 1_JW_OM3H0_M2 (SPAdes) (version 2) | ecosystem: Environmental > Terrestrial > Soil > Boreal...
ATCGCACTGTCGCTGATCACCGGTCAGGTCGGCCGGCCCGGCACCGGGCTCCATCCCTTGCGCGGCCAGAACAACGTCCAGGGCGCCTCAGACGCCGGGTTGATCCCGATGGTCTACCCCGATTACCAATCGGTCGAGGAGCCGGCGATCCGCGCGAAATTCGAGGCATTGTGGCAGACCCCGCTCGACGCCGAGCGCGGGCTGACCGTGGTCGAGATCATGGACGCGGTGCATCGCGACGAGATCCGAGGCATGTACATCATGGGCGAGAACCCGGCGATGTCGGACCCCGATGTCGAGCATGCGCGCGAGGCCCTCGCCAAGCTCGAGCATCTCGTCGTCCAGGACATCTTCCTGACCGAGACCGCGAAATATGCCGATGTCGTGTTGCCGGCCTCGGCCTGGCCGGAGAAAGACGGCACCGTCTCCAACACCAACCGCCAGGTGCAGATGGGCCGCGCTGCGCTGCCGTTGCCGGGGAATGCGCGGCTCGATTGGCGGATCATCCAGGAGATCGCGCGGCGCATCGGGCTCGATTGGTCCTACACCCACCCGCGCGACGTCTTCGCCGAGATGAAACTGGCGATGCCGTCGCTCGACAACATCACCTGGGAGCGGCTCGAGCGCGAGGACTCGGTGACCTATCCGTGCGACGCCGAGGACCAGCCCGGTAACGAGATTGTTTTTGGCGATGGGTTTCCCACGGCATCGGGACGCGGCCGCCTGGTTCCCGCCGCGATCATCCCGCCGGCCGAGGAACCCGACGCCGATTACCCGATGGTGCTGACCACCGGCCGCCAGCTCGAACATTGGCACACCGGGGCGATGACCCGGCGGGCAAGTGTGCTCGACGAGCTCGAGCCCGAGGCGGTCGCCAGCCTCGCCCCGGCCGAGCTGCGCCGGCTCGGCATCGCCGCCGGCGATCATATCCGCGTCACGACGCGGCGCGGCACAATCGAGCTAAAGGCGCGCAGCGACAGCGCCGTCGCTCCGGGCCAGGTCTTCATTCCGTTCTGCTATGCCGAAGCGGCCGCCAATGTGCTGACCAATCCGCAGCTCGACCCGTTCGGCAAAATCCCCGAATACAAATTCTGCGCCGCAAAGGTCGAACCGGCCACTGTCAGGGCGGCCGCAGAGTAGCCGGCCCAGCTCAGCTCGGGATTGCTTCACTTCGTTCGCAATGACAAAAAGGGTTGTCACTGCGGGTGCGCAGCGCCGAAGCAATCTCGTCACGAAGTGAGGCGTATTCCAGTCTGGCGGCCGCGCTGCTTTTCGTGTTTCTGTCAGGCTGTGCCGTGTCACCGACGCAACCGGCGCCTCCATCCTCAGAGGCCGCTGCGTATTCCTGCCTGCTGCCGACGGAGCAGCGGATGCTCGTCGCCGAATTGTTCTTCGCCCGCGGCATTAGAGGGCGCGAGCCGCTGACCGATGCCGAATGGGCCGAGTTTGCCGCGCTAACCATCACACCCAACTTCCCCGACGGCTTCACCGTCTTCGACGGTGACGGCCAATGGCGCAACCCGCAGACCGGGCGGATCGCCGGCAACCGGACCAAGATCCTGCTCGTCGCGGCTCCGCGTACACCCGATCTGGCACGGCGGGTGTCGGCGGTGATCGAGGCTTACAAAGCACGGTTCCACCACCAATCGGTCGGCATCATCACCCGCGACTCCTGCGCCGCGTTCTAGCGAGCACCTCAAATAACTTGTCAGTTTAGGCAAATTCTGCGCCGTCCGGGTCGAGCCAGCCGCGATGACAGGGCCGGGAGGATTAGTTCGGGGCGATCAGCATAATCCCCGGGAAATAAGTTCTATATCGCGTAACGTCCCGCGTGATCAGCGGAGATCCGGATACGACGGCGTGAGCGCCAAGGAAGAAATCGGGCAACACCCCGGTCCTGACGCCGCCTGCCGAGCGATACTGTCGGAAAGCTTTGCCGGCGAGGAACAAGGCAATGCGCGGGATCGCGGCGCTCACAACCCCAGCTCTGCGGATCATCTCATCGAGGTCTTCAATTCTCCCGTAACCCACCGAGAGCTCGGCATAGACGATGTCATTAATTGCGATCTCGTCTCGGGCGGCAGCCAACTCCAGCTGCTGTTGCGACCATTCGGCCCATCGCCGGTCGCCGGTGACCAGGTCCAGGAGGACATTAGTGTCGACGAGGATCAATCGATATGCTCGCCTCGCGTTAGAGCCATGATTTCGTCTGTCGTCATGCCAAGCTTGGCGCTACCGCGCAGCCGGGCAAAGCGGCTCTCCGGCTTTGGACCATGCGTTTTCAGGAACACGCGGCCGTCATCGGCGAGCTCGAAATCGACATTTGCCCCCGGTTTGAGACCGAGGTGTTCGCGTAGTCGCTTCGGGATCGTCACCTGACCTTTCGTCGTGATCTTTGTCATATTGCCGCCGTAATACCTGTATACAACTCCGGTAATACCTAGCACGGTGGGGACGATCATGCCAGGGCTCGATCTCGTGATCTCGGCGACCCCGCCCCGGTAGAGGGGCGCGACATAGCGGACGTCAGGCGGAAAATGCCGCGATACCGGTCTGGGCGCGGCCGAGGATCAGGGCGTGGATATCGTGGGTGCCCTCGTAAGTATTAACCGCCTCGAGGTTCATCACGTGGCGGATCACGTGGTACTCGTCGGCGATGCCGTTGCCGCCGTGCATGTCGCGCGACGCACGGGCGATGTCGAGCGCCTTGCCGCAATTGTTGCGCTTCAAGATCGAGACCATCTCGGGGGTGTCGCGGCCGATATCCTTGAGCCGGCCGAGGCGCAGGCAGGCGTGCAGGCCTAATGTGATCTCGGTCTGCATGTCGACGAGCTTCTTCTGGATCAGCTGATTGGCGGCGAGCGGGCGGCCAAACTGGCGGCGTTCGAGGGTGTAATTGCGTGCGGCGTGCCAGCAGAACTCGGCCGCACCGAGCGTCCCCCAGGCGATCCCGTAGCGGGCACTGTTGAGGCACGAGAACGGGCCGCGCAGCCCTTTGACCCCCGGCAGCAGGTTCTCTTCGGGCACGAACACGTCGTCCATCACGATCTCGCCGGTGGCGGACGCGCGCAGGCTGAACTTGCCCTCGATCTTGGGCGTGCTGAGCCCTTTCATGCCCCGTTCAAGGATAAAGCCGCGGATTATGTCGTCCTCGGTCTTGGCCCAGACCACCAGCACATCGGCGATCGGCGAGTTTGTGATCCACATCTTGGCGCCGTTCAGCCGGTAGCCGCCCTCGACCTTGGCCGCCCGTGTTGTCATGCCGGCGGGGTCGGAGCCGTGATCGGGCTCGGTCAGGCCGAAGCAGCCGACCCATTCGCCTGACGCCAGCTTGGGCAGGTATTTCTGTCGTTGCGCCTCGCTGCCGAAGGCTTGGATCGGATGCATGACGAGGCTCGACTGCACGCTCATCGCCGAGCGATAGCCGCTGTCGACGCGCTCGACCTCGCGCGCGATCAGCCCGTAGCTGACGTAATTCACCCCGGCGCAGCCATAGCCTTCGATAGTCGCGCCGAGAAACCCGAGCGCCCCCATCTCAGTCATGATCTCGCGGTCGAAGCGCTCGTGCCGGTTGGCTTCGAGCACCCGCGGAAAGAGCTTCTCCTGGCAATACGCGTGGGCGCTGTCGCGCACCATCCGTTCCTCGTCGCTCAACGCGTCGTCGAGGAGCAATGGGTCGGTCCAGTCGAAGACCGCATCGGCCGAAACGGCGGAGGGCTGGGCAAGGGCGAGGCTGCTGGTCATCGAGGCTCTCGGGGGTGAGCGAGTGCGGTCGCGGACTATATGCGCCTGACCCCGTTAAGGAATCAAATTCGGCCCGCGGTTGGCAACTCGATCAAGAAATTGCCTGATTCACAATGCAGATTGTCAAACCGATCGTAGCACACCCGGCTTCGGGCAGATTTCTCGACCGGAAGCGGGAACGATTGCAACCAATGGGCGATTTTTTGCTGCAGATTCGCTGTAAATGGCGCGACAGGAAATATTCGACTCAACCTTAAGTAATCGCTAAACGCAGCCTGGCCGGCGGCTCTGCGGGTCAACAGCGCGGTCGGCTTGCGGGTGGTGGGTCGTTCTGCATACTTTCGAGCGAAGCGGGGCGGGGCAGGGGGCGCGATCGGCGCGAGGATGGCATATTTTCTGCAGCAGCTGATCAACGGCCTGACTTTGGGGTCGATCTACGGGTTGATCGCGATCGGCTACACGATGGTGTACGGCATCATCGGCATGATCAATTTTGCCCATGGCGAGATCTACATGATCGGCGCCTTTATCTCGATCATCGCCTTTCTGGTGCTGGGGCTCGCCGGGATCAGTTATGTTCCGCTCGCGCTGGCACTCGTCTTGCTGACGACGATGTCGTTCACCGCGATCTATGGTTGGGCTGTCGAACGCGTCGCTTACCGGCCTTTGCGGGGGTCGTTCCGGCTGGCCCCGCTGATCTCGGCGATCGGCACTTCGATCTTTCTCCAGAATTACGTGCAAATACTGCAGGGCGCCCGAGCAAAGCCGATGCCGCCGATGGTCCAGGGCGGCTTTACCGTACTCGAGAGCGGCGGCTTCGCTGTCCATCTCAGCTACCTGCAGCTCTTGATCATTCTGACGACTCTGGTGCTGATGGCCGGGTTCAGCACGCTGATCGCCAGCACTTCGCTCGGTCGTGCGCAGCGCGCTTGCGAGCAAGACATGCAGATGGCAGCACTGCTCGGGATTGATGTCGACCGGGTGATCTCGACAACCTTCGTGATCGGCGCGGCGCTGGCGGCTGTTGCCGGGTTGATGGTCACCCTCTATTACGGCGTCGTCGACTTCTTCATCGGGTTTCTTGCCGGGGTAAAGGCGTTTACCGCTGCGGTTCTGGGGGGCATCGGCTCGCTGCCGGGAGCGGTTCTGGGCGGTGTTCTGATCGGGCTGATCGAAGCCTTCTGGTCGGGCTATTTCTCGGTCGAGTACAAGGACGTCTCGGTCTTTGTGGTCCTTATTCTCGTGCTGGTCTTGCGCCCGACGGGGCTGCTCGGCCGACCCGAGCTGGAGAAGGTGTGATGACCGCCGCCTCCGGGCTCGCCGCTGAGAACTCGGCGCGGCTGGCCCCGGACTGGGCGGCATATCTCAAAGACGCGGCTTTGGCGGCGCTGGTCGCCGCCCTGCTGGCCCTGCCGTTGATGGGCCTGCAGACCTATGACATCGGCGGCGGTGCCCTCGGCATCCGCACCCATTTCGATTGGGTGGCGATCGCCGCCGCCGCGGTTTTCGCCGGCAGGCTGGCGCTCCGCCTGTGGCCTCGACTCCATCGTCGCGGCGACAGACGCGGCGATACGGCGTTTGCCCGTCTCGCGGCCTGGGCCAATCGCCGGCTCTTCGCGATCACCCTCGCAGGGATCGCCCTGGCCGTCGCCCTGCCGTTTCTGCCGTTCTCGTCGCGCTACCTGATCGACCTCGGCACGACGGTGCTGATCTACGTCATGCTCGGCTGGGGGCTCAATGTCGTCGTCGGGCTCGCCGGTCTGCTCGATCTCGGCTACGTCGCGTTTTACGCCGTCGGCGCCTATACTTTCGCCCTCTTGGCGCGCGACTTCGGCTTTACCTTCTGGGAGGCGCTGCCGTTCTCGGGCCTAGTGGCGGCCGGCTTCGGGGTCATTCTGGGGTTTCCGGTGCTGCGTTTGCGTGGCGATTATCTCGCGATCGTCACCCTCGGCTTTGGCGAGATCATCCGCATCGTGCTGCTGAACTGGTCGCCGGTCACCGGCGGACCGAACGGAATCTCGGATATCCCGCGGCCGTCGTTCCTTGGTCTGCCCTTCGCCCGCTCGGCTCCCGAAGGTGTCACAACCTTTCACCAGTTTTTCGGGCTCGAATTCTCCCCCGACCAGCGCGTCATCTTTATCTATTTTGTCATTCTGACATTGGCGCTTGTCACCAACCTGTTCACCTTGCGGCTGCGCAGGCTGCCGATCGGGCGCGCTTGGGAAGCCTTGCGCGAGGATGAGGTCGCCTGCCGCGCGCTCGGCATCAACCCGACCAACGTCAAGCTATCCGCCTTTGGCATCGGCGCGATGCTTGGCGGCCTGGCCGGCTGTTTTTTTGCGACACGGCAAGGGTTCATCAGCCCCGAGAGTTTCGCCTTTACCGAATCGGCGACGATCCTCGCGATCGTCGTGCTCGGCGGCATGGGGAGCCAGATGGGGGTCGTCCTCGCAGCGATCCTGCTGGTCACTCTGCCCGAATTCGGCCGCGCGTTCGCCGAGTTCCGCATGCTGATCTTTGGCGCAGCCATGGTTGCGATCATGGTATGGCGCCCGCGCGGGCTCCTGGCGCACCGCGAGCCTTCGCTGCGCCTCGGCGTGCGGCCTTCGTCGACGTGACGCGCCTCCCCGAGGACCGCCAGCCGCTGCTCGCCGTCGAGCATCTGACGATGCGGTTTGGCGGCCTCGTCGCGATTTCCGATCTTTCGTTTGTCGCCTATCCGCGCGAGATCACCGCCCTGATCGGACCAAACGGGGCCGGCAAGACGACGGTCTTCAATTGCCTGACCGGCTTTTACAGACCGAGTGCAGGTCGCCTCGCGATGCAAGTCAACGGCGAAAGCCTGCTGCTCGAGCGGATCGACGGCTTCAGAATCGCCCGCCAGGCCGGTGTCGCTCGTACGTTCCAGAACATCCGCCTCTTTGCCGGAATGACGGTTCTCGAAAACCTGGTCGTCGCGCAGCACAACGTCCTGATGCGAGCGAGCATGTTTTCGATGGCGGGTCTCCTGGGCCTGCCGCGCTACCGTTCGGCGGAGCGTGCGGCGATCGAGCGGGCATGTCATTGGCTGGACAAAATCGGCCTGACCGAGCGCGCCGATTGGACGGCCGGAGCGCTCCCCTACGGTGCCCAGCGCCGTCTGGAGATTGCGCGGGCGCTGTGCACCGGCCCGGCATTGCTGTGCCTTGACGAGCCCGCCGCCGGGCTCAACCCGCGTGAGTCGGCCGAGCTCAACGAGCTGCTGCTTGCGATCCGTGCCGAGGAGGGGATCACGATTCTGCTGATCGAGCACGACATGAGCGTCGTGATGGGGATTTCCGATCACATCATCGTGCTCGACTACGGGCGTAAGATCGCAGACGGGACCCCGGCAGAAGTACGTGCCGACCCCAACGTGATCAAGGCGTATCTCGGCGAGGATGAAGCTGAGACGCTGCTTGAGGAGGCCTTCGCCGATCACGGCATCGCGCCTGCGCCGTGCTAAAGGTATCCGGCGTCCACGCTCGCTATGGCAATATCGCGGCGCTCCGAGGGGTCGATCTCGAAATCGGAGCCGGCGAAATCGTCGCCTTGATCGGCGCCAATGGGGCCGGCAAATCCACCCTGCTGATGACGCTTTGCGGCCGGCCGCGGGCGGCCAGCGGGGAGATCCTGTTCGAAGGGCGCGACATCACCCGGCTGTCGACGTTCGAAATCGTGCGGCTTCGCATCGCTCAGGTTCCCGAGGGTCGGCGGATCTTCCCGCGCATGACGGTGCTCGAGAACCTCAAGATCGGCGCGTCGATAGCCGATCGGGCTTGGTTCGACGAGGATCTGGCGCGCGCTTTTGCGCTGTTTCCGATCCTCGGGCAGCGCCAGAAGCAGCGCGGCGGCACGCTTTCGGGCGGGGAGCAGCAGATGTTGGCTATCGCCCGGGCGTTGATGAGCCGGCCACGGCTGCTGCTGCTCGATGAGCCCTCGCTCGGATTGGCGCCTCTCGTCGTCAAACAGATCTTCGACGCGATTCGAGGAATCAACGAGCGCGAGCAGGTGACCGTGTTCCTCGTGGAGCAGAACGCCCATCATGCGCTCCGGCTCGCCGATCGCGGTTACGTCATGCAGACCGGCCGAATCATACTCGGCGGCACCGGGCCCGAGCTTCTGGCTAACCCCGAGGTGCGCGCCGCTTATCTCGAAGGCGGCCGGCGATGAATCAGCGTGATGTCCTCGCCGGCCGGCGATACTTTCTCTTGCGGCGCCCCACTCATGCTACACTTGCCGTGACGCGATGCCGGTCGGAGGGGGTTTTCGATGCGACGCTCTGCTTTATGCATCATCTTTGCGATGATGCTCGGGATTGGCGCCGGTGCCGCTAAGGCGCAGGACATCTCGATTGCCGTGGTCGGGCCGATCACCGGCTCGAATGCTGCTCTCGGCGAGCAGATGACACGCGGCGCCAAGATGGCTGTTGCCGATATCAACGCCAAGGGCGGAGTACTCGGCAAGAAACTCAATCTCATCCTCGCAGACGATGCGTGCGACCCCAAGCAGGCGGTTGCGGCGGCCAACGACGTGGTCGGCAAAAAGGTAGTGTTCGTCGCTGGCCACTACTGCTCCTCTTCGTCAATTCCCGCCTCTGCCGTCTACAACGAGGCGGGTGTTTTGCAAATGACGCCAGCCTCGACAAATCCGGCCTTGACCGACGATGCGGCGAAGAAGGGGTGGAACAACGTGTTCCGAGCTTGTGGCCGCGACGACGTGCAAGGCGGGACCGCCGGCAAATACCTCGCCGATCGCTTCAAAGGAAAGCGCGTGGCAATCGTCCACGACAAGACCGCCTATGGGAAGGGAATTGCCGATGAGACCAAGAAGGCGATGAATGCGGCCGGCCTCAACGAGACGATGTACGAAGCGATCACCCAGGGTGACAAGGACTTCTCGGCCCTGATCAGCAAGATGAAGCAGGCGAACATCGACGTTATTTATTATGGCGGTTACCAGACCGAGGCCGGGCTGATCGTCCGGCAGGCGCGCGATCAGGGCTTGCAGGCGCAGCTCATCGGTGCCGACGCGCTGGTCACCGAAGAGTTCTGGAAGATCACCGGACCGGCGGGCGAAGGGACGCTGATGACCTTCCCTCCCGATCCCCGTAACGTACCCGCTGCCAAGGCCGTCGTCGACAAGTTCATGGCCGAAGGATACAACCCTGAGGGCTACACGCTTTACACCTACGCGGCGATCCAGGCCTTTGCCGCGGCGGCGGAAAAGGCGAAGTCGGTAAAGCTCGATGATCTGTCCAAGGCGCTCAAGTCGATGACTGTCGACACCGTCATCGGGCCGCTGAGCTGGGATAAAAAGGGCGACGTCACCGACCCGAAATATGTGTTCTACATTTGGAAGGCCGGAAAATACGCGGAGATGTAAACGGCGCCCCCGTCAGCCCGCAACACCCCCGACCCCTGGTCGCAGGCGACGGGCCATCCCGCGCGTTCAGGAGGATCTTTTGGCGCGCGGCGAGAGCCGGCCGGCTCCGCGCCCCAACCCGATCTTCTTGGCGAATTCGGAGCGGCGCGCGGCGTAGTTTGGTGCAACCATAGGATACTCTGGCGCGAGCCCCCATTTTACACGGTATTCGTCCGGCGTCATATTATAGGTCGACCGCAGATGCCGCTTCAGCATCTTCAGTTTCTTGCCGTCCTCGAGGCAGATAAGGAATTCAGGTGTTACCGATTTTCGAATCGGCACCGCCGGTTTCACCGGCTCGAGTTGTGGTTGCGCCACCTGACCCTCGAGCCCTTTTAAAGAGCTGTAGACGGCATTGATGATCTCGGCCAGCTGCGTCGTAGGCAACGTATTGTTGCTGACATAAGCCGCGACCAGATCCGCCGTCATCCGCAGCAATTCCTCCTCCGCCAGCTTCGGCGCCACCACTTCTGCCATCTGTCGCCCCATTTTTTTCTAAAAAGTTCAACCTAACGTTCATAGTCGCAGCGGGGGTCTCGTCTGTCAACTGCTACTTACGAGTTCCGATAGTAATCGCCATGTCACCGCCCTAATAACGACTTGTGGACGCCAGCGGTGGCTCAAATTGCGATAATTAATATCGCGGTTGAACGGACCGCCTCTGCCCTGGTCAAGCTCTGTTGAGACCCCGCTTTCTCCGGGACGCGATTTATAGTAGCAGACTGGTATCTCCGATCGAGATCTGGTAGAAGGTCGGCGGTCGCGATCTCGTTCCCCCGGCTGGGTGCAAACGGGACGTGGCCGATCCTCTCGCTCAACTGTGGTCTGCGATGGTCTCAGCCATATTCTCTTCGCCAGGGTCCGTTGCGGACGGGTTTTTTTCTTGCAGCCTTTTGGAGGCCGATCCCGAGCTAGCCGCGGCGATCGATCACGAGCGTGAACGCCAACAATGGCAGATCGAGCTGATCGCCAGCGAGAATATCGTCTCGCGAGCAGTGCTGGAGGCGCAAGGTTCGGTCCTAACCAACAAGTATGCCGAAGGCTACCCCGGTCGCCGATATTATGGCGGGTGCGAATTCGCCGATGCCGCCGAAACTCTGGCGATCGACCGCGCCAAGCGGCTGTTCGATTGCGCGTTCGCCAATGTCCAGCCGCATTCCGGGGCCCAGGCGAACCAGGCGGTGTTCCTGGCGCTGCTCCAGCCCGGCGATACCGTGCTCGGAATGGCGCTTGCCGCGGGCGGCCACCTGACGCACGGAGCCCGGCCAAACCTTTCCGGCAAATGGTTTAACGCGATTTCCTATGGTGTCCGGCGCGAGGACGGGCGGATCGACTTCGACGAAGTCGAGCGCCTGGCCGAGATGCACCGCCCGAGGTTGATTATCGCCGGAGGCAGCGCCTATTCACGCATCATCGATTTCGCCCGGTTTCGAACGATTGCCGATCGTGTCGGCGCCTATCTGATGGTCGACATGGCGCATTTCGCCGGGCTGGTAGCCGGCGACGCCTACCCGACCCCCCTGCCGCACGCACACATCGTCACGACGACCACACACAAAACTCTGCGAGGGCCGAGGGGTGGTCTAATCCTTGCCAATGACGAAGAGATCGGCAGGAGAATCAACGCTGCGGTCTTTCCCGGGCTGCAGGGCGGTCCGCTGATGCATGTGATCGCCGCCAAGGCGGTCGCGTTGCACGAGGCTTTGCAGCCTGCGTTCAGGCAATACGCGAGTGCGGTCGTGGCAAACGCGAAAGCGCTTGCTGCCGCCCTTGAGCAGGCGGGGCTCGAGATCGTCTCCGGCGGGACCGACTCGCACCTGATGCTGGTGGATCTCCGATCCGTGGGAATTACCGGCCGGGACGCCGAGAGGAACCTCGAGCGAGCCGGCATCACCTGCAACAAGAACGCGATTCCGTTCGACCCGGAAAAGCCTACCGTGACCTCAGGCGTTCGTTTGGGCTCGCCTGCGGCAACGACGCGCGGCTTCGGCCAAGATGAATTTCAGACCGTTGGGCGATGCATCGTGGAGACCTTGCATGGGCTCGCGACGCAGTCCCGCGATACCGGCGCGGCAGAAGCCTGGGTGCGCGCGAAGGTCCGGGAGCTTTGCGCACGTTTTCCGATCTACCCGAAGCGCGGGGAGCTCGCGGGGCGGAAGAAGTAGCGTCGCTCCCCGCATCGGGGCGACCGAGGAACGCGGAGGAACAGAGATGCGCTGTCCGTTTTGCGGAACCGACGATACCCAGGTAAAGGATTCTCGGCCGACCGACGATCGCGGTGCGATTCGGCGTCGCCGCTTTTGCCCGAATTGCGGGGCGCGTTTTACTACCTTCGAGCGCGTCCAGCTGCGCGAATTGACCGTGATAAAGAAAAGTGGCCAGCGCGAACCTTTCGACCGTGATAAGCTTGCTCGCTCAATTTATATTGCACTGCGCAAACGGCCGTTCGAACCCGAGCGAGTGGAGCGGATTATTAATTCGCTGGTGCGGCAGCTGGAGAGTTCGGGCGAGACCGACATACCAAGCGATATGATCGGGGGCTTTGTCATGGAAGCGTTGGCAAGCCTCGATCAGGTCGCTTACATCCGTTTCGCCTCGGTCTACCGCAACTTTCGCGAAGCCAAGGATTTTGGCGATTTTGTCGGGCGGATCGCGGCGGATGGCGACTGAATCGGGGGCAGCGCGCGCTAGTTCTACCGGCCGGCCCGGTTTCGACCTCTGGGCGATGCGCACCGCGCTGGCGCTTGCTCGCCGCGGCCTCGGCACAGTTTGGCCGAACCCGGCGGTCGGATGCGTCATCGTCGGTAACGCATGGGTCGTCGGACGCGGCTGGACGCAGCCCGGCGGCAGACCGCATGGTGAGACCGAGGCGCTTCGACGAGCGGGGGAAGCGGCGCGTGGCGCTTCAGCCTATGTCAGTCTCGAGCCATGCTGCCACTGGGGCCGTACTCCCCCTTGCGTCGATGCGCTGATCAAAGCCGGAGTGCAGCGAGTGGTTGTCGCTCTTGAGGACCCCGATCCTCGCGTCGCAGGCGAGGGGCTCCGGCGATTGCGGGACGCCGGCCTCGCGGTCGAGACCGGTCTTTGCGCCGCGGAAGCGGCTGAGGTCAACGCCGGGTTCCTGAGCCGCCTGAGGCTCGGCCGGCCGCTCGTTACCCTGAAGCTCGGCACCTCGCTTGACGGCCGCATCGCCACCGCCAGCGGCGAGAGCCAGTGGATCACCGGACCCCCGGCGCGCGAGCGCGCCCACGCAATGCGTGCCAGTCACGACGCGATCATGGTCGGCACCGGCACGGTCGTCGCAGACAATCCCCAGTTGACTTGCCGTCTTCCGGGACTGAGCCGGCAATCGCCGGTCCGGGTCGTGATCGACCGCCATTTGCGGATTCCGCAGACGGCGCGCCTCATTGCCGAGGCGCGTCACGTGCCAACCTGGGTCTTGACGTTGCGCTCAGCTGATCCGGGCCGGCGCGCCGCATTCCTCGACAGCGGCGTGACCCTGATCGACGTTGGTTCCGACGCCGAGGGGCAGATTGATCTCGCCGCAGCTCTCGCCGCGCTCGGTGAGCGCGGCATTACCCGGCTCCTCGTCGAAGGAGGCGCCAAGCTCGCCGCGGCCCTCTTCCGTGCCGGGCTCGTCGACCGCGTCGCCTGGGTCCACGCTCCGCTGCTGATTGGCGGCGACGGCATTCCGGCGATTGGCGGCCTCGGCCTCGCCGAGCTGGCTGACGCCCCGGGATT
>Ga0209217_1000298_pt1 | contig 12911 bp, 12 predicted proteins | sample JacPinW_OM3H0_M2_FD_187957 | JGI IMG/M metagenome (GOLD analysis project Ga0209217, IMG submission 187957) | Forest soil microbial communities from Algoma, Ontario, Canada - Jack Pine, Ontario site 1_JW_OM3H0_M2 (SPAdes) (version 2) | ecosystem: Environmental > Terrestrial > Soil > Boreal...
AAATGGCGTCTGCATCATCGCGCACGGTCGCTCCGACGCCGAGGCGATGAAGAACGCGATCCTCCGCGGCGCCGAGGCGGTTCGCAGCAAGCTGGTTGTGGCAGTCAGCGAAGCCGTCGGGGCGTCGCTTTCCGCTACCGTATCCGAACCGCCTGAGCCCAGGCTCGACGCGATCGCAGCGGCAGTCGAGGGATCTTCGTGAACAACGGCAAGCCCCGAGTGGTCATCACCGGCATGGGGACGGTCAACCCCATCGCCAACAGTGTCGACGCCTTCTATGACGCCCTAATCGAGGGCAAGTCGGGCATCGCCCCGCTGGAGGGTTACCCCACCGACAACATCCCCAGCAAGATTGCCGGGCAAGTCAAGAACCTCGACCTGGCGCAACACTTCGGGCCCAAGGAGCTGAGGAGGACCGCGCGCTTCAGCCAGATCGCCATCGTTGCCGCACGGCAAGCGGTGGCGCAGGCCGGGTTGGCGCTGGAGAAGCCGCCGTCGGGAGAGCGGCCCGACGGCTTCGATCGCGATCGGGTCGGCGTGGTCAACGGCACCTCGCTGGGGAGCTTCAACGACACTGTCGAGACGATCCTTACCGGCGGCCCGACCCATGAGCGAGTATCTCCGTTCTATGTCTCCCGGATGCTCCCCAACATGGCCGGCGCCGCGCTGGCGATGGAGTTTGGCTTCCGCGGCCACAACGACACCTCCACCACCGCCTGCGCCGCCAGCACCCAATCGATTGGCAACGCCCTGCGGGTGCTGCAGTACGGCGACGCCGACGCCGTGCTCGCCGGCGGCACCGAGGCCAACCTCTCCGACTGGGGAATCTCCACGTTCTGCGCCATGAAAGCCCTGACGACGCACAACGAGGAGCCCGAAAAGGCAAGCCGTCCCTTCGACCTCAACCGCGACGGCTTCGTCGGCGCGGAGGGCGCGGGCTACCTCTTCCTGGAGACCGAGGAGCGGGCGCTGGCGCGCGGCGCCGCGATCATCGCCGAGGTCATCGGCTTCGCCTCTACCGACGACGCCTACCACCAGGTCATGCCCGAAGACAATGGCTCCGGCGCGGCCCTGGCCATAGAGCGGGCCCTGCGCGATGCCAACGTCGCTCCCGACGAGGTGGGGTATATCAATGCCCATGGCACCTCGACCCAGCTGAACGACAAGGCCGAGACAGCCGCCATCAAGAAGGCCCTGGGCGCCCATGCTTACAAAGTCGCCATCAGCTCGACCAAGTCGATGATCGGTCACGCCCTCGGCGCTGCCGGAGGGGTCGAAGCCGTCGCAACCGTGCTCTGCATGACCCGCGGCATCCTCCATCCCACCATCAACCACGAAACTCCCGACCCCGACTGCGACCTCGACTACATCCCCAACCAGGCACGCCGCCTCGACGTCGACATTGCGATGTCGAACTCCTTCGGTTTTGGGGGGCAGAACGCCTGCCTGGTCTTTCGCAGGTACCTGAACCATGGCTGACGACGAGCGAACCACAACCCCGGGCGGCCAGATGATCGGCGTGATCCACGGGCGCGAGATCGAGAGCGAGATGTCGACCTCCTACATGGACTACGCCATGTCAGTCATCGTCTCGAGGGCGCTGCCAGACGTGCGCGACGGCCTCAAGCCGGTCCAGCGCCGGATTCTGTATTCCATGTACGACCAGGGCATGACGCCGGGGGCGCGGTACCAGAAATGCGCCGCCATCGTCGGCGAGGTGCTCAAGCAGTACCACCCCCACGGCGATGCCTCCGTGTACGACACCCTCGTGCGCCTGGCTCAGCCGTGGAACCTGCGCTATCCCCTGGTCCAGGGGCAGGGCAACTTCGGTAGCCAGGACGGCGATTCCGCGGCGGCCTACCGCTACACCGAGGCGCGCCTTTCAACCCCCGCGATGGAGATCCTCAACGACCTCGAGAAGGAGACCGTCGACTGGGTCGACAACTACTCGGCCACCACCCTGGAGCCATCCGTCCTGCCCGCGCTGCTACCCAACCTCCTCCTCAATGGCAGCTCCGGAATCGCTGTGGGCATGACCACCAACGTACCGCCACACAACCTGAACGAGATCTGCGACGCCACCGCAGCCCTGATCGACAACCCCGAGATCACGACCGAGGAGCTGCTGCAATACGTTCAAGGCCCTGACTTCCCCACCGGCGGCATCATTGTCGGCTCCGAGGGGATAAAGGCCGCCTACGGCACCGGCCACGGACGCATCATCGTCCGCGCGCGGCACGTCTTTGAAGAGAGCAAGAGCGGCTACGAGCAGATCGTCATCGAGGAGATCCCCTACCAGGTCAACAAGTCCTCGCTGGTGGCGAAGATTGCCGAGCTCGTCGGGGAGCGCAAGCTTGAGGGAATTCGCGACCTCAGTGACCAGTCGGACCGCAACGGCATGCGGATTGTCATCGAGCTGAAGAAAGATGCGCGGCCGATGACTGTTCTCAACAACCTCTATAAGCACACCGCGCTGCAGTCGACGTTCGGGGTGATCATGCTGGCGCTGGTCGATGGGCGCCCGGTCACGCTGAACCTCAAGTCGATGCTGCAACACCACATCGACTACCGCCGCGACGTCATCTCGCGGCGCACGCGCTACGAGCTGGCGCGCGCGCAGGAGCGGGCGCACATCCTCGAAGGGCTCAAGATCGCCATCGACAACATCGACAAGGTGATCAAGATCATCCGAGGGTCGGACAACGAACCGGCCGCCCAGGAGAACCTGCAGAAGCAGCTGAGGCTTTCCGAGCGCCAGGCCAAGGCCATCATCGACATGCGCCTGGGGCGGCTGAGCAAGATGGAGGCGGGCAAGGTCGCGGCCGAGTACAAAGAGGTGATCGAGCGGATCGCCTCCCTCGAAGACATCCTCGCCAACCCGCGCAAGGTGCTGCAGCTGATCCAGGATGACCTGGTCGACCTGAAGCGCAAGTACGGCGACGCGCGCCGCACCACCATCGCCTGGGATGCCTCAACCGACATGGATGATGAGGCGCTGATTCCCACCGAAGACGTGGTCGTCACCCTGACCGACAAGGGTTACATCAAGCGCGTCCCGGCCCGCACGTACAAGCCGCAAAAGCGCGGCGGTAAGGGACTTATGGGCGGCAAGGTGCGCGAAGAGGATTACGTCAAGCACGTCATCGTCGCCAGCACCAAGAGTGACCTGCTCTTCTTCACGGGCAGTGGCAAGGTCTACCGCGTCCGCACCCACGAGGTGCCAGACGCGTCGCGCCAGTCGAAAGGCATCCCCGTCGTCAACATGATCGACATCAGCCAGCACGACGTCATCACGTCGCTGGTGGCGGTGCAGGAATGGTCAGATGACCACTACCTCTTCAGTGCCACCGTCGAGGGCATGATCAAGAAGACCCCGGCGACAGAGTTCCGCTCGGTCAACAAGAACGGCAAGATCGCGATGGCGCTGCGCGGCGGGGATCGCCTCCAGTGGGTGGCAATGACCAGCGGCAACGACGAGGTGCTTTTCGCCACCACCGATGGCAAGGCCATCCGGTTCCACGAACGCGAGGTAAGGCCAATGGCGCGCGACACCATGGGCGTGCGCGGCCTCAGGCTGCGCGCGGGCGCCCGGGCCGCCGGCATGGAGATCGTCAAGCCCGACTCCTACCTGCTGGTAGTCAGCGAGAAGGGCTATGGCAAGCTGACGCCGATTGGCGAGTACCCCACCAAACACCGCGCCGGCCAGGGCGTGTACACCCTGCAGGTCACCGACAAGACCGGAATCCTCATCGGCATCCGCATGGTCGAGAACACCACCGAGGAGCTGATGGTCGTCAGCGCCCAGGGACAGGTCATCCGCACCGACCTCTCCGAGGTGCGGATAACGGGGCGACAGACTCAGGGCGTGATCATCATGCGTCTGAACGAGGACGACACGGTGGGCTCGATCGCCGGTGTGGGTGAGCGCGAGGAGGTGGAGGAAGAGAACTGAGGGTCGTCGACGATTGCCAGCAGCCCGGCGCTTACCTAGACTTGGCTCGCACGCGGCAAGGAGGAAATCTTGGACGCCACTAGCTTCTACCTTCTCTTCATCCCCGGCTTTACGATCGTGTCTTTCCTGATCGGCTCCGTCCTGGCCACCATCGCCCTGGGCAACCGCGTCGATATGCCGGCCGAGGACGAAGAGGCGGAGGGCCAGCCGGCCCACTAGATGTCGGAGTCTGGCTTCTACTTCCTGTTCCTACCTGGCCTGGCGCTGGCCACGGTCGCGCTGGGCTTCACCTTTGCCGCCTTCGCCCTGAACCAGGGCGAGTTTCAGCCCTCCACGAGGCGAGGCCTGTTGTCCCTGGTGCTGGTGCTGGTCCTGGCAGCCGTGTTGGGCGTTCTCGCCTTTCAGCTGGACCATCTCAACCTGCCGCCGGGAGCGGGCTGAGCGCGACTTGACGGCCCTGCGTTCGCCGGCGGAGGTCCGGGTTGACGACGATAGCCTGGTGCCTCTCGAGGTCAGGAACCCGGAGCTCCTGGCCCCACTGGCTCGGGCGATTCACAACGGCAAGTGCCCGGCCTGCGGAGCCGGTGTGCACGGCGTCGAGGACAGAGCGCCTGACGGCTCCCTCCGCGTTCAGATCACCTGCTTCGGTCTGCCTGCGCACGCATACTTCTTCGACGCCGGCAGCGGCCACATCAGCAACGTGCCCGAGGTGATGGGCGAGGTGACGGGCTGAGCCCCGCCGGGCCAGCGCTGCTGCTGGTCCACGGTTTCCCCCTGGACAGTCGCATGTGGCAGGCCCAGGCGGCGGATCTCGGCGATCTCCGCAGGGTACTGGCCCCGGACCTACCCGGCCATGGACGCCGCGCCGACCGCGAGCCAGCGCGCTCGACGGAGGCGATCGCCCAGGACCTGGCGTCCTGGCTCGACGATGAGGGGGTTGAGGCGGTGGACCTCGGCGGATTCTCGATGGGGGGCTACGTCGCCTTCGCGTTCTGCCGCCTTTACCCAGCGCGGGTGAGCAGCTTGACCCTCATAGCCACACGGGCCGCCCCCGATACCGAGGCGGGGCGCCAGGGGCGCGACCAGATGGCGGCTGACATCGAGAGGCGGGGCGCCGCTGCCGCGGTGGACGCGATGCTCCCCAAGATGCTCACCGACGGCGCTCCTGCGGCGATGCGGGACGAGGTTGGCGAGTGGATGCGAGCCCAGGCGCCGGCGGCGCTCGTGGCGGACGTGATCGCGATGCGAGACCGTCCAGATTCCACCCAGACCCTGGCGGAGCTGGACGTGCCGGTCCTGGTCATAGCAGGGGAACGGGACCCCATCATCCCGCTCACCGAGTCTGAGGCGATGGCCGCCGCAGCGCGCCAGGGCCGCCTGGTCGTCGTGGAGAACGCGGCCCACCTGGTCCCGGTGGAGCAACCGGCGGCGGTCAACCAGGCAATCAGGAAACACCTGGCGGCCTGAGGCGGGCCGCCCGCACCCGACCAGGAGTGGCGCCAGCCCGTCGCGGGCACTAAGATCGCCGAAAGGATCGGCAGCAACTGAGCTCGCGTGACCGGCGGGCGGGCAAGGGGCATCATCGAACTTCTCCAACGGCAGCGTTCTGCCACTGACCTCCTGACCCACTACTTTGAGGTCAACTTCGACGAGGTCGCCGAAGAGCTGGCGGCCACAGGGCCAGAGCCCGAGACGCCGGGCACCGAAGCCAGGGTGGCGCGCCGCCAGGCGGCGGCGGCACACCTGCGCGAGTTCATTCGCGGCTTGATCCGGCTCCGCGCCGGCCAGCACGGTGTCGAAGCCGCCCACGCGCTGGTTGAGGACCTCGCCGAGCTGTCCGAGTCCCAGCGCACGAAGCTGCACGACCTGGTCCGGGGTGTCATCACCCGGGTGAGCGCAACCCGGCCGCCGGCTGCAGCCAGCGCTCCCCAGGGGCCGTCAGTCGCGCCCGCGAGCCCTTCCGGAACCCGCGTGGCACGGCCGCCTGCTGCGCCGGAGCTTGCCGAGGTTCGGCAGCGGCTGTCGCGCACGGCGGTTAACACCGTCCTCCATCCGCTCGCCGCCAAGGGACTTGACCGATTGGCTGCCGACTTTTGCCAGATCTACATCGAGGACGACAAGACACTGACCCTGCGCGCCGAGTCGCGGGCTGAAGGCGCCTCCACCACTGGTACGGTCACGCTCAGCCGCGAAGGCGGGCTTGTGGCCGGGGCGGGGAGCCTCAAACAGGCCATCGCGCTCAGCAACCCGAGCGAGCTGACCGGCACCGATGCGCCCTGGCGCAGCCGCGCCATCCAGCGCCTGGCAGCTGTCGCGGTGGGGACGGCCGGCGAGAGCCAGAGCGGCGTCATGATCGCAGCCCGGAAGTCGACGCGCGCGTTCTCCGAGGAAGAGCTCAACGAACTGGATCGCCTGGCCATCGAGGTCTCCTCGGCCATGGCGAGCGCGGACCTTCTCTCTCGCGCCGAGGAGCTGGCGGTGCTGACTGAGCGCATGAGGCTCGCGCGCGAAATCCACGATGGCCTGGCCAGCGACTTGTCTGCCGTCGTCGCCCTCTTCAAATACCACGACCATCGTCGCAAGACAGACCCGGCCGACGCGGAGCGGCTGCTGCACCAGATGCGCGACCTTGTCGAGGGAGCGCTCCAGAGCGCTCGCGATATCCTGGCCACGCTTCGGCCCCGCCAGGTGCCACCCGTGAACCTCGTCGAATCGGTTCGGCGACAGGTTGAGGACTTTTCCAGCACATACGGGGTCACCGCCGCCGCGCGCATCGAAGGCGAAGGTGCGGACCTCGCCGGCGAGGAGCGTGATGCCTTCTACCAGATCCTCAAGGAATCGCTCTCCAACGTGCGCAAGCACAGCGATGCCACCGCGGTCGAGGTACGCCTGGACCTGCGCCGGCGACCCTACACCCTGCAGGTGGAAGACGACGGCGTGGGCGTGGACCCGAGCAAACTGGAGGACAAGCTAGGCTCATTCGGACTGATGGGCATGCGAGAGCGGGCCGAGCTGCTGGGCGGATGGATCGAAATCGGCAACGGTTCGATGGGAGGCGCCCGCGTGACGTTCCGCGGCTCCGAGGTGCCAATGGGGAGTCGGTGATGGACCTCATCAGGGTGCTCATCGTCGATGACCGGCCGATCTTCCGGGCCGGCGCACGCGGCATGCTCTCGGAGTACAAACACATCAACGTCGTCGGGGAGGCGGTGAACGGACGCGAGGCCGTGCATATGGCCAAGAGCCTCAGGCCCGCCGTGATCCTGATGGATATCTCGATGCCGGAGATGGATGGCATCAGTGCCACCGAGGCCATTCTCCAGGACAGCCACGAGGTCGCCATCCTTGCGCTTTCTGTCTCCGAGAACGAAGACGACGTGTCGAGCATGCTCGAGGCCGGGGCCTGCGGCTACATCCTCAAGGACAGCGGCCCCGAGGACCTGGCCAGGGCGATCGAGGACGCCCACGCTGGGCGCTTCCCGCTCGACCGCTCGGTTGCCCGCAAGATGGTGCGCCGCCTCGCCGCTGTTCGACCTCGGCCGCAGCTTCACAGCACCGAAGCACTCGCGCCCAGGGAGAAGACCGTGCTCCGGCTGGTCCTCCAGGGAAAGCCCAACAAGGCCATCGCGGTTGACCTCGGCATAAGCGAAAGCACCGTCAAATCAAGCCTCAGGGACATCTTCCGCAAGTTGGAAGTCGACAGCAGGGCGGCCGCCGCCGCCCGCGGCGCCCAGATGGACCTCGGCGCTGAGCCGGAGGAGCTCCCCCAGGCCTGAGCCCATCGGGATGGCCAAGTGGTCATTTCGCGTAACCAGGTGGTCATGGCGGGATGTCCAAACGGCTGGAGCCGTTGACCAAATGAGGGGGTGTGCCATCTGCTGGGGGACCCTAGTGTGGGTTTATGCCCCCGCCAAAAGGGGTTCTGATCCGGGTCCTTCTGGTGGATGACAACCCAAATGTCATCGCGATCACCCGACTGATCCTTTTGACAAATGAAGATATCGAGGTCGTCGGCGAGGCCGGCGATGGAGACGAGTCCCTGGAGGAGGTCCAGCGGCTGAGACCAGACGTCGTACTGATGGATGGCCGCATGCCGAGGATGGATGGAGCGGAAGCCACGCGGCGGATACTCCGGAAATTTCCAGGGACCGGGGTTGTGGCCCTAAGCATCGGTGATGACGGAGAACTGATTCGCAGGATGCAGCAGGCTGGAGCCAGGAACACAGTGCTCAAGGGCGCCGGGCCCGAGGAGCTCGGTCGTGCGATCCGTACGGCCGCCGTTTAACAGCTCCTCAATCTGGGGACAAAGGGAATACAAGATGCGTAGTTTCGGATGGACACCCGCTTCCAGCTTCGGCTGGTAAGCCCCGTAGTAATACGAGAAAAGACCATGCGTAGCATTCTGTCTGCATTGACTGGGTTCGTATCCGCTGTCGCCACGGGCGGCGGCACTTACGGCTTCTAGGTCAGACAAAACAAAGCCGCGGCAGTCGGGTTAGGCTGTCGCGTCTTAGTTCGCCTGGGGCCACCAGGTGCGCACGCGTAGGACGCACAGTTCCGGCTCGTCTTCTTAAGCACGTATAGCCGCGCCCTCAGGTTCTACCTAGAATGGGCGGCGGGTGTCAGGACTCTCGCCGCTTGCTCGCTTCTACATCACGGCTGTCAGCGTCGCAGGGCTGGCGGTCCTCGGGGTGCTGCTCTGGTTTGACCGGGCGGAACTTTTCGCCTTCGCCAAAGGGGAAGACCTAGGCAACCTCGAACTCTTCGCCTTTTTCCTGATCTTTGCGTTTCTGGCCTCGGTATCGCCGGTAGAAACGCCCACTGGCCTGACATTCACTGTCAGCTTTGCGCCCCTGTATGCGGCGGTCCTGACGCTCTCACCCGGTCTGGTCGCACTCATCGCCTGCATCGGGACCGTCGATCAAAGGGTGCCGGGACGCCAGATCCGCTGGTACCGGTTCCTCTTCAACCGGGGAATGTTCGCGCTCGTCTACGGCCTGGCGGCCGTGGTTTATCGGGCCCTGCTGGCGCTGCAGCCCGCCTCCGGCGCGTCGGCCAACCTGACCCTGATCTCCGCGGCGCTGGTGGCGGTAGTGCTGATTACGGTCCTCAACCCACCGTTGATCATCATCGCCATTGCCCTGACCTCCCGAGTCTCGGCGCGCAAGATCGCCTACCAGTCGCTGCAGGGCGCGGTGCTCAGCTACGCGGGCCTGGCGCCGCTGGGCGGCTTGCTCGCTTACCTCGTGAGCAGCCGACAGGGCGTCGGGTTTCTGATGGCGGGCGTGATCTTCGTCCTCCTTGGCGTTTACCGCGAGCTGTCGCGGCGCTCACTCAAGTTGCAGACTGTGGCCCGGGGTTCGTACGTCGCCCAGAGCCGCCTGATCGACAAGAAGGACCGCTCAACCTTCGGGCATTCTGAGCGCGTCGGCATCCTCGCCGAGGCCACGGCTACGAAGATGCGATTGACCGCCGACCTCGTCGAGCAGATAAAGATCGGAGCCACCCTCCACGACATTGGCAAGATCGCCATTCCTGACGCCATCCTCCACAAGATTGGCAAGTTGACCGATGAGGAGTGGGAAATCCTGAAGACGCATCCGCAGGAGGGTTGGGATGTCCTACGCGAACAAGACGTGCTGTCGCGTGCGGCCGACATAGTCCGATCGCACCACGAAAATTACGATGGAACAGGCTACCCGGATGGGTCGACGGCTCGATCGATACCCGTCGGGGGGCGCATCACGCGGGTGATCGACTCGTACGACTGCATGACCAACGTGCGCGATTACCGCGCATGGGTGCGGCAGCCGTTTGAGGCCCTGTCAGAGATCCACTCGATGGCGGGCACCACCTACGACAGCGAGGTGGTGCAGGCCTTCACCTCCGTACTGGTGGAACGCGAACCGGAATTGGCACGGCAGCTGATGGGCGATCAGCCACGGCCCCGTGTGGGCTTCGGGCAGGCCCTTGCATTTCCCCCGTTCCTAAAGCTGTGGTCGGCCCACGCCCTTTCGAGCTTTGGAGACATGCTCACCACCACCGGTCTCGCCCTGGCCGCTTACCAGGTCGGTAACCACTCGACACTCGGCGTCGGAGCGGTGTTCATTGCCCGCGCGCTACCCAACCTTTTACTCGGACTTTTCGCCGGCCCCCTTGTCGATCGATACGACCGCAAGGCACTGATGATCGTCATGGACTTGTTGCGGGCCGCCCTGGTGGGCGCAATTCCCTTCCTGCTGCACACAAATTTTGCCGTGATCCTGGGCATAGCTTTCCTGGTGTCGACCGGCACCGTCCTGTTCCAGCCGTCCAGGGCGGCTGCCCTGCCAGACCTGGTGCCGTTCAACCTGCTGCAGCCCAGCAACGCGGCGATGCAGTTTGCCGAGCGGATAACAGAGATCCTGGGTTACGGGGGTGCCGGCGCCATCATCGTCTTCGGTGGCGTCCCACTTCTGTTCTCGATAGATGCGCTGACATTCGTCATCTCGGCTGGATTGTTGCTGACCATCGAGTTCCCAGAGTTGATACGTGAGAAGGCCAGCGGCGTCGGCTGGCGCCAGGTGCGAGATGAGATCGTTGCCGGGCTGCAGCAGGTTCGCAAGACCCCCGAATTACGCGTGATCTTTCCCTTCAGTTTTTTCATGGTGGCGGCCGGCTCAGCTCTGCTGCCGCTGACGGTGCCGCTGGCGATCGAAAGGCTGCACGCGGGCCAGGCAGGTTTCGCCCTACTCGAGGCGTCGATCGCGGTCGGGGCGACAGTGGGCGCGGTCATCAGCGGATACCTGCAGGACGTCAGGCGAGGTCAGCTGATGATCTTTGGCGGTCTCGGTATGGGCTTCTTTGTGGCCTTCGCGGGGCTCTCGCCGGCGTTAGCACTGACGATGATTTTCCTGGTGGTCGCGGGTATCGCAAACATGGTCTACCTCATCCCCATGATCACCGCGGTGCAGGAGGTCACCGACACGTCGATTCGGGGCCGGGTCTTCGCCGCGCGTTTCGCCCTGGTGCAGGCTGGAATCCTGGTAGGGATCGGCTACGCGACCCTCATGACCTCTGTGCTGCTACCCGGGGGGGTCAGCGCGGCGGGGATCGCGGTGCTCCTGTCCGGCGTCCTCATGGTCATCGTCAGCTCGATTGCGGCGCTTTCCCCCGCGCTGCGTCACGTCTGATCGCCGGCTCCCGTTGCCTTCTCCAGCACCTTGTCCTCGATCCCCATCCGTTTGCCGAAGTAGTAGGCGACGCCGAGCAGGATTAATACGACTATCGCCGCCGGGATTGTGAACGGGCCAAGGGTCTTCTCAACCCTGTCGTAGTTGTTACCCAGCTGCAGTCCAACAAAGGCGAGTGCCAGGTTCCAGGGTATGGCCCCAAGGATCGTGGCCACAAGGAACGGCAGTGTGCGGATCCGAGACAGGCCGGCCGGGAACGAGATATAGGTCCGCACCACGGGCAAAAGACGCCCCGCGAACACCGCCAGCAGCCCCCAGCGCTCAAAGAACCGCTGGGCCAGCTTGAGGTGACCCTGGTTGAGTCCTATCTTCTGTCCCGGACCCAGGATGAAGCGCTCCCCGTAGCGGCGCACCAGGGCGTACGCCACCAGCGAACCGAGCAGGTTGCCGAGGCTGCTGGCGGCCACCACGCCCGCAAAGCTGAGATGAGCCTGCCCTGCCAGGGCGCCGCTGGCCAGCGCACCCCCCAGGGGCACGACGATCTCGCTGGAGATGGGTATGCCGGCGCTCTCCAGGGCCATCAGGACGAAGATCGCGACCAGGCCGCCGCTGTTGACGAATTGGACCAGCGCGTGCGACATGGTGCATTAGGCTACCGGACGCACCGCTCTGGCGGTGGGTTCAGATGCCGGCAAACGGCATAATCCCAGCGATGACACGCGTCGCCTACATGGGCCCAGAAGGCAGCTTCAGCGAGGAGGCGGCCCGACTTGAGTTCCCCACCGACGCCGAGCTGGTTGGCTTCGCCGACATCCCCGCGGTGATCTCGGCGCTGGGACACAGGCTCGTCGACGCGGCCGTGGTCCCGATCGAGAACTCGATCGAGGGCGCGATCAACGTCACCCTCGACGAGCTGATCCACGACGAGTCGCCGCCACCGATCGTCGCTGAGCGCAACCTCCCCGTTCGCCACAACCTCATCGCACGGCCGGGAACGGGGCTGACTGAGATCGAGCGGGTGGTCTCCATCCCCGTGGCGGTGGCGCAGTGCCGGCGGTTCATGCTCGAACATCTGCCCCAGGTCCAGGTCCTTCCCGCGCTCTCCACCTCGGCCGCGGTGCAGAGCCTGGTCCACTCCATCCACATCGCCGCCATCGGCAACGAGAGGGCGGCTCACCTCTACGGCATGGAGATCATCGCCGCCGACATCCAGGACGGTGACGACAACACCACACGCTTTGTCGTTCTCGGGGGCGAACCAGCGGCCCCGACGGGCAGGGATAAGACATCGATGTGCTGTTCGATCGCCGAAGATCGCCCGGGGAGCCTGATGGCCATCCTGGCCGAGTTTGCCGACCGAGGCATCAACCTGACGAAGATCGAGTCACGGCCGACCCGCAGCGGCCTGGGTAAGTACTTCTTCCTTATCGACCTGCAAGGCCACCAGGCAGACCCGCAGGTTGCGGCCGCGCTCAAGGGTGTGCGCGGTAAGAGCCACGTCCTCAAGGTCCTGGGCTCCTACCCCACCGCCGGGCGGAGTGATGCTCAGTGCCTCGACAGCGCGACTTGTTGAGGGCGCGGCGACTCTTGGCGAGCCGGAGATGATGCGCATCAAAGGCGCGGATCAACCGGTCTGCGCGCAGCGGCTATTGGGCATGGCAGAAGGCCATCGCGCTGGCGGGCGTGCCGAGTCCAATCTGGTCGGTCGGCAATGGGAGATGTCGGCTGTCGAAGCCCTGTTGGATCGGGTAATCGATGGCCACGGCGCGGTGGTCGGAGTGGTGGGG
>Ga0209217_1000299_pt1 | contig 12875 bp, 9 predicted proteins | sample JacPinW_OM3H0_M2_FD_187957 | JGI IMG/M metagenome (GOLD analysis project Ga0209217, IMG submission 187957) | Forest soil microbial communities from Algoma, Ontario, Canada - Jack Pine, Ontario site 1_JW_OM3H0_M2 (SPAdes) (version 2) | ecosystem: Environmental > Terrestrial > Soil > Boreal...
CCGGGTGGGACCTGGTGAAGTTCTACTTCATGATCGGGCTGCCCACCGAACGCGACGAGGACGTGCGCGCCATCGTCACGCTCTGCGGCGAGGCGCTGCGGCGGGGGAAGAAGCTCAACCCGCGGGCGGAGATCAACGTCGGCATCTCCACCTTCTGCCCCAAGCCCTTCACGCCGTTCCAGTGGGAGCCGATGATCTCCTACCAGGAGACGCAGCGGAAGCACTCCATACTCCGGGACGAGATTCGCAAGCTGGGGCGCGGCTATCGCGACCTGCACCTCAAGCCGCACGACGCGCGGCAGGGCTCGCTGGAAGGCGCGCTGGCGCTGGGCGATCGGCGCCTCGCCAGCGCGGTGCTCCACGCCTACCGCCGCGGGCAGCGCCTCGACGGCTGGACGGAGCACTTCAGGCTCGAGGCCTGGCACGAGGCGTTCGCGGAGGCGGAGCGCCGGCACGGGGTCGGCATGCATTTCTTCGCCCATCGCGAGAAGCGCGAGCACGAGGTGCTGCCGTTCGACCACATCGACTGCGAAGTCACCAAGCCGCACCTTTGGAAGGCGCGGTTGGCGGCGCGCCAGGAAGGCCAGGTGCCCGACTGCGCCTATGGCGAGGAGATCTGCACCGCCTGCGGCGCCTGCGACTACGAGGTGGTCGACAACATCGTCTACCACCCGGAGGATTACCGCCGGCAACCGCCGCGCGCGCCGGAAGTGCTGCCGGTCGAGCGGACGTTGCTGCGGCTGCGCTATGCAAAGGAGGACGTGGCGGTCGCACTCAGCCATCTGGAGACGATGACGGCGCTCCTGCGCACGTTCCGGCGCGCGAAGCTGTCGATTCCGCACTCGCAGGGGTTCCATCCCAAACCCAAGGTCAGCTTCGGACCGGCCTGTCCGGTGGGGACGGTGAGCCGCGCCGAATACCTCGATCTGGAGCTGTTCGGCATCCAGGACGCAGGACAGGTCGCGGCCGCCATTCGCGCCAATCTTCCCCAAGGGCTGCGCCTGCTGTCCTGCGAAGAGCTGCAGCCGGGCGGCGAGTCCCTCGCGCGGACGATTCGCGGCATCGAATACCGCGTCGAGTTGCCCGAAGGCGCGCCCGATGCCGGGCAGCGCCTGGCGGAATTCGCGGCGCGCCCTGAAGCGAGCGTCCTGCGCGAGCGGGAAGGAAAGAGGCCGGTGCGCGTCGACTTGAAGAAGTCCGTCGACGGCCTCGTCGCGGAAGGCCCGCGCGAGATCCGGTTCACGCTGCGAGCCGGCGAGCAGGAAGCGGTGGCGCGCCCCTCTGAGCTGCTCGCGGCCCTGTTCGGGTCAGAGATCGTCAAGCCAGGCTTGACCCGGCTGATTCGCGAGAGCGTTGTCTTCGGTCCGCCCGCCGCCTGAGCCGCCTCTGGGCGGCGCTGCTCGTCGCGCTCTCGGCGGATGACCTCTGCCGCGCTGCTCCCGCTCCTGATCGGATGCGCCGGCGCGACCAACAGCAATGCCCAGGCCCGGCCGCCGCAGGCGGCTGACGCAGGCTTGCAGGCGTTAGGAGGCGCAATCACACAGGCGCCTCCCCGCTTTTCCGCACTGTCAGGATTCCCAACCAGTTCAATCGCGCTCTTCTTGCGGCACCGGAACCGGGATGCTACGCTCTCTATGTCTGCTCCGGAGGTATTTTTTTCAGCCGCCGGGGCCTCACCGCGCCTTCGGCGACGGGGGCGGCGCGCAGCCGCGCACCTCCGACGCTGCCGGCGCCATGAGCGAGGCTGGGTGGCCGAGCCAGGTTCACTCTCCGGTTTCACGAAGCGGCGCCTAAATGGCGCCCGAACGCGGCGGCGCGACCTGCGCGCGGCCGCGCAAGAAGGATCTTTCGATGTCCAACATCCTGGTGATCAACGCCTCGGGTCAAGAGACCCGGGTGGCGCTGATCGAGCAAGGCACGATCTCTGAGTACTACCTGGAGCGGAAGAACGAGAAAGGAATAGTCGGCAACATCTACAAGGGAAAGGTCGTCCGGGTGCTCCCCGGCATGCAGGCCGCGTTCGTCGACATCGGCCTGGACAAGGCGGCCTTCCTGTACGTCGGCGACATCGTCTCCGATCCGAGCTTTCCGGGGTTCTCCGAAGAGATGGACATCAAGGCGGGGTCGGTCGAGGGCGATCCCCTCGAGGCCGACGACCTGCCGGAGCCCCTGGAGGAGTCGGTTCCGCAAGCCGTGGACACGCCTCTTCCGGCCGCCGTCGAAGCCGGCGCCACGGCGGAGGCTGGCATCGAGTCGGCCGCCGCCCAAGGTCCCGCAGAACAGGCCGCTCCGGCGGCCGAGGCTCCGCGCCAGGAATTGGCCCCCCCGGAGTCCGCAGCCGGAGCGCCGGGGGCGGAACCTGCCGAGATCGTCGAGTTGCATCCGGACGACGCGCTCGAGGACGAAGAGGGCGACGACGAGGACGACGAAGAGGAAGAGCTGGACGAAGCCGACGTCGCCCACGCCGCAGCGGAAGAAGTGCTCGCGGCGGAGCAGGCGCAGACCGACTCGCCGGGTCCGGCAGAGGGTGCCGCGCAACCCGCCACACCCGAGCCCCAGCCGCAGGCCGTGGCTCCGGAGCCGCAACCCCACGGAGCACAAGCTCCGGAAGCGGGCGCCAGGGGCCTCCCCGCGGATCAGCGCCCCGCTGCGCGCGAGGGCAGAAGGGGCCGCCGCCGCGGTGGGCGCGGCCGCCGCCGCGGTGGGGGCGAGGGGCCACGTCCGGCGGGCGAGCAGCCGAAGACCGAGCGCCGGCAGCAGGAGAACGGAAAGCCCTGGGTGGGGCAGGATCGGCGCGGAGGCAACGGGGAGAAGCGCAACGGCAACGGCAAGGGCCGCGCGCAGATCCAGGACCTGCTCAAGGAGGGCGACGAGGTCCTGGTCCAGGTGGTGAAGGACCCCATCGGCACCAAGGGCGCGCGCATCACCTGCCACATCTCCTTGCCCGGGCGGCACCTGGTCTTCATGCCGACGGTGGACCACGTCGGCATCTCCCGCCGGATCGAGAACGAGAAGGAGCGCCGCCGGCTGCGCGAGCTGGTCGACCGGTACCGGCCGCCCGGCACGGGGTTCATCGTCCGCACCGTGGCGGAGAACGAGCCCAGCGAGAAGCTCACGGCGGACATCAAGTTCCTGCTCGGTCTCTGGAACGAGGTGGGGAAGAAGCGCGAATCGATGAAGGCCCCCGCCTGCGTCCACCCGGACCTCGATCTGATCCTGCGCAGCATCCGCGACCTGTTCTCGGACGAGGTGGAGAAGCTGGTGATCGACGAGCGCGCCGAGTTCGAGCGGGTGCGCGCCTTCGTCGAGCAGGCCGCGCCCGAGCTGAAGGAGCGCATCGAGCTGTACGGCGGCGAGGAGCCCATCTTCGACGAGTACGGCATCGAGCAGGAGCTGATCCGCGCCCAGAACCGCAAGGTCTGGCTGAAGAGCGGCGGGTACATCATCATCGACCAGACCGAGGCGCTGGTCGCCATCGACGTGAACTCGGGCCGCTATGTCGGCAAGAAGGGCGCGGGCGCGTCGCTGGAAGACACCATCACCAAGATCAACTGCGAGGCTGCCAAGGAGATCGTCTACCAGCTCCGCCTGCGCAACATCGGCGGCATCATCATCATCGACTTCATCGACATGGACAAAGGCGCCAATCGGGAGAAGGTCTTCAAGACCCTCCAGGAAGCGCTGGCGGCCGACCGCGCGAAGACCAACGTCCTCAAGATCAGCGACATCGGCCTGGTGGAGATGACGCGCAAGCGCGTGCGCGAGAGCATCACCCGCCTGACCACCGAGATCTGCTCGACCTGCGACGGCCGCGGACACGTGCGCAGCAAGACGACCATGGCGTACGACATCATGCGGGAGGTCCAGCGCGCCGCCGGCAAGCACCGCGAGGACCAGCTGGTGATCTCCTGCCACCCCGAGGTGGCGAAGCTCCTGCAGGGCCCGGAGCGCGAGGCGATGCGCCTCCTGATGATGAAGCTCAACAAGAGCATCACCGTCCGGCCGCAGCCGCAGTACCACCTCGAGCAGTACGATCTCCATGCCAAGTGGAGCCGCCCCGAGCTGCAGCAGGCGCAGCGCGGACAGGGGCGGCGCGACGGGGGCCGGCGAGACGGGAATCGGGGCCAGCAGCAGCCGCCGCCGACGCAGCGCCCGGAGCAGGCGCGCCCACAGGCGGAAGCGCCCGTGCAGACTTCCGCCGCCAAGGTGGGAGACTGAAAGCGAAGGCGACAGCCTTGCTCGTCCGTTTCCGCGAGCGGGTCCAATCCATTCCCGCGGTGCGCCGGCTGGTTCGCGCGCTCGTGCTGGTGGGACGTGGATTCCGCGGGGAGGCGATCACCCTGCGGGCATGCGCGCTCACCTACCTGACCCTGTTCGCCCTCGTGCCGCTGCTGGCCGTGCTGTACAGCGTGCTCGATCTGTTCAGCGGGGAGGCGCAATTCCACGACCGCGTCCAGGCCTACGTGAACTCCCAGCTGGGGATCGGCGCCGGCGCGGCCATCGCCGCCGCGCTGACCACTTTCACCAGCAAGGCCACGGTCAAGACCCTGGGCGCCATCGGCTTCGCGGTGCTGCTCTTCTCCGCCCTCTCGCTCCTCTGGAACATCGAGAGCGCGTTCAACCACATCTACGCGGTGAGGAAGCCGCGCTCTCCCGTGCAGCGGCTGCTCAAGTACTGGTCCTTCCTCACCCTGGGTCCCATCTTGCTCGGCCTGTCCGTCTACGTGAGCTGGACGATCTCGCGGATGCAAGGCACCCACGCGGCGCACTCACATCCGGAGCACAGCGAGATCCTGCACGTCGCCGCGGCCCTGTCGTCCGTGGCCATCACGTACGCGGGGCTGGCATTCCTCTACAAGGTGGTTCCGAACGCGCGTGTGCGGTTCCGGTACGCGCTCTTCGCCGCTTTCGTCGCCGGCTCCGCCTGGGAGGTCGCCAAGTTCCTCTTCGCCTGGGCCTCGTCGCGGATGGTGCAGGTGCACCGGATCTACGGCTCGGTCGCCGTGCTGCCGATCACGCTCACCTGGATCTACATCTCCTGGTACATCGCGCTGGTGGGATGCAGGCTGTGCTACGCGCTGGACGCGTCGCGCAGGCCCGAACCGCAACCGGCGATCCAGGCGGCGGCGGCCCGGGAGACGTTCGTGACCCGCCTCATCGTGGCGCTCGTGCAGCTCCACCGTGAGCGGGGCGGCCCCGTCCGGGTGCAGGCGCTGGTCCGGGAGCTTGGCGTCACGGCCCGGCTCGCGCGCGAGGGCCTCGCCGCGCTGGCCGTGGGCGGCCTGGCGGTGGAGACGAGGCAGGGGGGATGGCTGCTGTCCCGGGACGCCTCCCGGATCACCCTGGGGCAGGTCCGCGCAGCAGCGCGGTCGTCCTTGCGATTTCCAGCGCAAGAAGCCGACGAGGTCACCGAGGTCATCGCGCATTCGCTCGAGCGCGCTGAGAACGCCGCGGAAGCCGCCCTGGACGAGTCCCTCGAGTCCTTCCTCGGGCGACTCGGACCCCCGGCTGCCGAGCCTGCTTCCTTGCCGGAACCCGTCCCGGCAGGGGTGGGACAAAGTGTGCACAAGCCTGCCTGATATTCGTGCTTCACGGCGCTTGCCCGCAGCCGGTCCGGTCATGTAACGTTCCCATCCGTCGAACGTTTTCGACCGTCGGACCTCGCGGAGTGCACGCATGCTGAAGAGCGATCTGATCGCCATCCTGGTGGCCAAGCGCCAGCTCACGCAGAAGCAGGCGGAGCTCACCATCGAGACGATCTTCGAGTCGATGAAGGCCGCCCTCTGCAAGGGCGACAACATCGAAATCCGCGGTCTTGGCGCGTTCCATGTCAAGAACTACCAGGGGTACAACGGGCGTAACCCCAAGACCGGAGAGGTGATCCCGGTCAAGCCGAAGCGCGGGATCCTCTTCCGCACCGGCAAGGAGCTGCGCGATCGCGTCAATCGCGCCCATGCTCCCCAGAAGCAGCAGTCGATGGCGCCGCCCAAGTCCGAGACCGGCACCGCCTAAGGGCGCGCCGCTCCTCGCATTCAGCGCGTCGCGCCCCGCAGGACCGGCTCGAGGACCGGCCAGACCATGTCCGCCACGATGCGGTAGCCCTCGGCGTTCGGGTGGATTCCGTCGCCCTGGTTGAATCGCGGCTCGCCAGCGACTCCTTCGAGCAGGAAGGGCAGCAGAGGAAGGTCGTACTCGCGGGCGAGGCTCGGATAGATCTCCTCAAAGCCACGCCGGTAGTCCTCCGGAAACCAGGGCGGGATCTTCATGCCGGCGAGAACGACGCGCGCTTTCGCTGCGCGGCCGCGAACGATGATGCGGGCGAGATTGCTGCGGATCTCGTCGGGGCTCCGGCGATGCATCAAGGCGTCGTTGATGCCGAGCTCGACGAAGAGCACGGCCACCGGGTACCGGAGGATCTTGTCGAGCCGGGCGAGGCCGTTGTCGGTCGAGTCGCCGGAAATGCCGGCATTGACCACGGGGAAATCGAAGCCGGCGCTCCGCATCCGCTTTTCCACCAAGGCGGGATAGGCCTGGCTGCGCTCGACACCCTGGCCTGCGGTAAGGCTGTCGCCCAGGAACACGACGGCGGGCCGGTCCCAGCGCTCCGGAATGCACGCCGGCCAGCGGCAGCCCGCGAAGGCGAGGAAAAGGAGGAGCAGCGACTTTTGCATTGCAGTCAGGCTACCCCCGTGGAGTTGGGCGGAAGGTCCTAGGAACCGGTGGGCAGTGAGAGCCTGAACAGCGCTCCTCGCACGCCGGCCAGCGCAACCAGCTCGCCCCCGTGGACCCGGGCGATCTCCGACGAGATCCACAGGCCCAGGCCGTTGCCACTCTCGCCCTTGGTGCTGAAGAAAGGCTCGAAGATGCGGCTCCTGAGCGCCTCCGGTATGCCCGGGCCGGTATCTTCGATCTCGACCAGCGCGCAGCAGTCCCCGCTGCGGATCCGCACGGTGAGATGCGCGCCCTCCTGCCCCGCCATCGCGTCGAGCGCATTGATCAGGAGGTTGACCAGCACTTGCCCGAGCAACGTGGGCTGGCAGGAAACCAGCGGAGCGTCGGGCGCGTACTCGCGCACGAGCGTCACTCCGGACGCGCGCATACGCTGCGCCACCAGCGTCAGGGCGAGATCCACTTCTTGCGGAAGGATCACCTCGCGCAATTCGCTCCCCGCGAAGCGTGCTCCCTGCCGCATGGCGATCAGCACTTCCCTCATCCGGGCGGTGCCGGCGCGCGCCGCCAGGACCTTCTCGCGCACCGACGCGGCCAGCGGATCGCTCTCCAGGCTCTCCAGCTCTACCGAGACCCAGGTCAGGGGCGTCGACAGCTCGTGCGCCAGCCCGCCGGCGAGCGTTCCCAGATTGATGAGCCCGATCTGCCGGGCCACCTCGACCCGCGCGCGGTGCTCGCGCCGGCGCAGGGTATCCTGATGGTGGGCGCCCGCCACCGCCACCACGGCGATGGTGACCAGATACGAGGCGGTGGTGAGCAGGGCAAGGCCTTCCCCTGGCCCCAGCCGCAGCAGCACGGGACCCAGCGCGATGACCAGACCGAGCAGCTGCAACCTCAGCGACTGGCGGGCGGTGAGCGGAATGAGGATGCCGATCCCGGCCAGCACCGCGATGTTGGAGGTGAGGTAAGGGCTGCTGGCGCCACCGGTGGCGAAAGCCCCGGCCTCGATGGTCCCGCAGATCAACGCGACCGCGCACGCCGCCAGCGTGACTGGCGAGCCCGCAAACCGGGGCGCCAGCCGCGCCAAAGCCGCCAGCGTGGCGGCGGCCGCAAGCCGGATCCCGAGGAGCGGCAGCCACGAGCCAGGCGCGCTCGCGCGGTCGAGCAGCGTGAACGCGACGAGGATGGGAGCGGCGAGCAGCGCCGCCGTCCTCAGCGCCGTGCGCTGGTTGGCGGCGAGCTCCGTCTCGTACTCGGGAAGCGTCACCGACAGTCGCGCCTCGGTCATCCGTCGAGGGACACTATTCGGCGCGGCCGTTGGAGTAAATCGACCCCATGCCAGGCGCGTGTAGGTTTGACAGCCCCCTGCCTGCGCATATACTGCCGCGTTTTCGCGGGGCTCCTCCGCGTGAAGCGAGGCCCTTCGCGGGCCGGAAGGTGGTGATTCGGAGAATGCCGGGCGTGCGCGTCAAGGAAGGCGAGTCGTTCGAGAACGCCATGAAGCGCTTCAAGAAACAGTGCGAGAAGGCTGGTATCCTGAGCGAGATCAGGAAGCGCGAGCACTACGAGAAGCCGTCGGTCAAGCGCAAGAAGAAGGCGCTGGCGGCAAAGAAGCGCGCCCTCAAGAAGGCGCGGAAGGGCATGATGTAGTCCTTTTGCTCTGAATCCCACCCCCTGGGGACACCATTGCATGGTGTCCCCCATCCCTGCGAGCCGTTCGTGCGCCGGGCTTTGATCGAGCAGGACATGCTGGTCGAACGGATCGACGCGGACATGAAGGACGCGGCGCGCGCCAAAGACGCGCGGCGGCTCGGAACGCTTCGCATGCTGAAGAGCCAGATGAAGTACCGCGAGATCGAGAAGGCCAATCCGCTCGACGATGCGGACGTGGTGGGCGTGATCGGCTCGATGATCAAGCAGCGCAAGGATTCCGCGGCGCAGTTCACCAAGGGCAACCGGCCGGAGCTGGCCGCCAACGAGAACGCGGAGATCGTGATTCTCGAGAGCTATCTGCCACGCCAGCTGACCGATGCGGAGCTGGTCGCTCTGGTGCAAGAATCGGTCGCCGGGTCGGGGGCGAAGGGCGCCAAGGACATGGGCGCGGTCATGAAGGTGCTGATGCCGAAGATCGCCGGGCGCGCCGAGGGCAAGCGCGTCAGCGACGCGGTCAGGAGCGCCTTGTCGAAGCTGGCGAAGTAGCGGTCCAATCGGAGCCCGGGCGGCGGACGAGTTTGGCGAGCATCTCCGACGAGAAGCTGCAAGAGTTGCGCGACCGGGTGGACCTGGTCGCGGTGGTGCAGCGGCGCGTGCCGCTGAAGAAGAGCGGGCACGACTGGAAGGGGCTCTGTCCCATCCATGGCGAGAAGACGCCCAGCTTCTACGTCATCCCGGACAAGAAGATGTTCCATTGCTTCGGCTGCGGGGTCTCCGGCGACGCCATCAAGTTCGTCATGCAGGTGGAGGGGCGCAGCTTTCGCGAGGCAGTCGAGCAGCTCGCCAACGAGGCGGGCGTTGACCTCACTCCGCCGGACCCGGAGGAAGCCCGCAGGTCGGCGCGCCGCGCGGCGCTGGCGGAGGTGAACGAGAAGGCGTGCATCTTCTACGAGCGCGTGCTCTGGGAGCATCCCAAAGGGGAGATCGCGCGCGAGCACCTGCGCAAGCGCGGCATCACCGAGGACACGGCCAAGGCATGGCGCCTCGGATACTCCCCCAATCTCTGGGATTCGTTGATCAAGTCCCACGCCCTGAAGGGCGTCGATCCACATCTGGCCGAGGAAGCCGGCCTCGGGGTTCCGCGCAAGAAGGGCCAGGGCCTGTACGACCGGTTTCGTGGCCGGCTGATGATCCCGATCCGCGAGAGCGGCCGCATCGTCGGCTTCGGCGGGCGCCTCATCGAGGGGCAGAGCGAGGCGAAGTACCTCAACTCGCCCGACACGCCGCTCTACCAGAAGGGTCTCACGCTCTTCGCGCTGGACCGGGCCCGCGAGAACATCCGGCGCGAAGCAGTGGCGTTGTTCGTCGAGGGATACTTCGACGCCATCGGGCTCCACCAGGCGGGTGTGGTGACCGCGGTCGCGACCTGCGGCACCGCGCTCACGGACAAACACCTCGAGTTGGTCACCAAGGCCGGGGCCCGGGAGCTGGTCTTCGTCTTCGACGGCGACGCTGCAGGCATGCGCGCGGCCCAGCGCGCCTCGGAGATCGCCGCGGCCCAGGGCGTGCCGGCCCGCGTGCTGGTGCCGCCGGGGGGCGAGGATCCCGATGAGACGGTGTTGCGCGTCGGGGTCCAGGGCTTCCGCGAGATGCTCGGCGCGGCGCAGCCGTCGCTCGAGTTCCTGCTGGATCGTGCCTTGGGGCAGCTGCCGAAAGGTGCGCCGATCGAGGTGCGTGTGCGCGCGGTGGACGCGGTCAAGGGCATCGTCCAGGCGGCGCCCAGCCCCCTCGCCCGCGACCTGTACGTCGAGAAGGTCGCCGAGAAGATCGGAGCCGGAGTGGACGCCATCCGGCGCGCCCTCGCTGGAAAAGCCGTCACCCAGCCCGCCGCGAAGGCCTCGCCGAAGCGCGGATCCGAGCCCGAAAAACCCCTGCCCGTCTCGGTGTTGAAGGCGGAAGTGGTGATCCTCGCCGCCGTCCTCCGCCATCCCGAGCTGGCGCAGGAGCTGGCCCACTCGGGCGCCGTGGGAGAGTTTGCGCACCCCTCGCTGCGGGATGCGGCGGACGCCGTCTGCTCGGGGCAGGACGCGCAGGGCGCCATCCGCGCGGTGGAGCCGGATTCCCTGCGCCAGCGCCTGCTCGATGCCGTGACCGAGATGGAGCAGGCAGGCGACCAGACTGACGCGAAGCGTCTATCCAACCTGGTGCGAAAACATGCGCAAAGCCTTGCGTTGGAGCGGAAGCAGCGCGCTTCGCCACGGGTTCCAAGAGCTTGAAACGATCTGAAAAAAAAGGGCGGTAAGCCCTTGAGTCCATTAATCTCCACCTTCCCCCGCTCGCCGCATCCCATTGGAGTTGACCGAAATGGCCGACAAGAAGTCCGCAGCCGCACGCAAGAAGCACGTCGCCCCTGGAAGGGGCGAGGCGAAGAGGGGCAAGCGCGACAGGAAGGCTGAGCCGGAGCGCAGGAAGCTGGCCAAGGCCACGGAAAAGGCCGAAGCGCCGGCCGCGAAGGTGAAGCGCGGCGAGAAGGAGAAGGCGCCGAAGCAGGCAAAGAAGACGGCGAAGGGCGGCGACGAAGAGGCGGACTCCGAGGAAGGCCCGGAAGGCGACGAGCCTGAGGTCGAGGTGGTGGTGGCGGACGTCGGCGACGACGACGAGGTCGTAGCCGAGGCGATCGACGAAGACGACGACGAGGACCTCGCCCCGCCCAAGAAGGGCGGCAAGGCCACCGAGCGGAAGGAAGTGAAGGACCTGCTCGCGCTCGGGCGCGACAAGGGCTTCCTCACCTACGACGAGGTCAACGACGCGCTGCCCTCGGACATCGTCTCCTCCGATCAGATCGACGACGTGATGTCGATGTTCGGCGACAACGACATCGCCATCGTGGACGAGGCGAACAAGGTCAAGCTCCCGGAGACCAAGCCGCCCGAGCCGGAGCCGGTGGCGGTCAAGGAAGAGGACACCACCACTCCCCAGGAGAAGGCGGAGCAGGAGGAGGAGGACGCCTACTCCAAGTCGAACGATCCGGTGCGGATGTACCTGCGCAAGATGGGCTCGGTCTCGCTGCTCACCCGCGAGGGTGAGGTGGAGATCGCCAAGCGCATCGAGGACGGCGAGAAGGAAGTGCTGGACGCCGTGCTCCACTCCAGCATCGCCATCAAGGAGATCATCCAGATCGGCGAGCGGCTGAAGAAGGGCAAGATGCGCGTGCGCGAGGTGATCCGCGACGCGCCGGACGAGGACGACGAGACTTTCGACGAGCAGGGGCGCACCGAGCAGGTGGTGAAGCTGATCGACAAGATCCGCCGCCTCGACCGCGAGAACGAGCATTTCAACGAGCTGATGGGCTCGAAGATCCGCAAGGTCTCCGACGGGAAGCGCAAGGAGTACCGGGACGCGATCGGCCGCAACGAGGCGGCGATGGCGGAGACCCTCGCCGAGGTCAAGCTCAACAAGCGGCAGATCGAGCGGATCATCGAAAACCTCAAGAAGCTGATCGAGCGCGTCGATCAGGTCGAGAGGGAGCTGAGGCAAATCGAGCATCGGCTGGGCGCGCCGCTGAAAGAGCTGAAGTCGTTCCTGCGCGACGCCGAGGACGAGGGGAAGACGGGGCAGGCCGCGCGCAAGAAGCTCAAGACCCTGGGGCTCTCGGAGGACGAGGTCGGTGAGGTGGCCCGCACCATCGCCGCCGCCCCGCGGAAGGTGAAGCGCGTCGAGGAAGAGGCGCTGCTCCCGGTCGACGAGCTGAAGAAGAGCTACGGCGGGATCATCGCCGGCGAGCGGAAGGCGGAGAAGGCCAAGGCGGAGCTGGTGGAGGCCAACCTGCGCCTGGTGGTCTCCATCGCCAAGAAGTACACCAACCGCGGCCTGCAGTTCCTGGACCTGATCCAGGAGGGCAACATCGGCCTGATGAAGGCGGTGGACAAGTTCGAGTACAAGCGCGGCTACAAGTTCTCCACCTACGCCACCTGGTGGATCCGGCAGGCCATCACCCGCGCCATCGCCGATCAGGCCCGGACCATCCGGATCCCGGTCCACATGATCGAGACCATCAACAAGCTCATCCGGACCTCGCGCTACCTGGTGCAGGAGATCGGGCGCGAGCCGACTCCCGAGGAGATCGCGGAGAAGATGGAGCTGCCGCTCGACAAGGTCCGCAAGGTCCTGAAGATCGCCAAGGAGCCCATCTCGCTGGAGACCCCCATCGGCGAGGAAGAGGACAGCCACCTCGGTGACTTCATCGAGGACAAGGCGATCACCTCGCCGTCCGACGCGGTGATCAACATGAACCTGGCGGAGCAGACCCGGAAAGTGCTGGCGACGCTCACCCCGCGCGAAGAGAAGGTGCTCCGCATGCGGTTCGGCATCGGCGAGAAATCCGACCACACCCTCGAGGAAGTGGGCCAGGATTTCGAGGTGACTCGCGAGCGCATCCGGCAGATCGAGGCGAAGGCGCTGCGGAAGCTGCGCCACCCTTCGCGCTCGAAGCGGCTGCGCAGCTTCGTGGAGAACTAGCCCAGCCGGTGGGCGGGAGGCTCGCTTCTGGTACG
>Ga0209217_1000301_pt1 | contig 12871 bp, 17 predicted proteins | sample JacPinW_OM3H0_M2_FD_187957 | JGI IMG/M metagenome (GOLD analysis project Ga0209217, IMG submission 187957) | Forest soil microbial communities from Algoma, Ontario, Canada - Jack Pine, Ontario site 1_JW_OM3H0_M2 (SPAdes) (version 2) | ecosystem: Environmental > Terrestrial > Soil > Boreal...
GGGACAGGTGTAAGGAACAATCGATCCAAAATGAAGGGTTGTCCGGCTAACCTAAGCCGCGGCGAACACAATGCGAAGCGGCAGCGAGCGGGTTGTTGCAGGCTCACTGAGCAGCAGATCACGCCTGTGGCGCTCATTCATCGGAAATAACGAACTGGCGCTGCAGTTGTTCGACAATATGAGATATGGCCGCATCGCATTGAGCTCGTTCGGCGCTTCCGTATTTCACTCCTCTAAGTGCCCAATTGACGTCTCCACGAGACTTGGGAACGATCGGCCTGATAAAAATTCCAACGAAAGCTTCACACTGAGGGCTACTGTCCCTAACCGCCGCGGCGATGACCGATTGGAGGGCGTCGCGCGTTATCAATTTCCGTTTCATCGCGGTATGTTGTGTCCCTGTTTGGAGCTCAGTCGGATTGTGTTTTGAATCAGTTTTGACTTTAAAATTGGCCTTGGATGGTCCGATCAGTAAATTTTCTGCAATTTGCCTGCCCTCGTTGTGCGCAATTTCGAAGCTAACTCTCCGACCCTTGCGCAGTTTGGCAAGCTCAGATTCTTTGACCTGAGAGATATGAAAGAAAACCTCATTGGCACCCGAATCCGGTTGTATGAATCCATAACGCTTTGTCGGATTGAAAGATTTAACAGTTCCTGTAGCCACGACATCGAACCTTAAAACAGGCTGCAACGTACTGAGAATAGTCGATTTAAATCGTCGTCAGCCAGCAATTTCGCACAGCTGGTAGCTTTCTTTTTGAGCGACAATATGGCGCCCGACTTGTCGGAGTGCCGGCAACCAAGGATTTCAAAGCCTTAGCTGGCCGACGGGCGGCAAAAGGGCCGCCTGCGTCAGCATCGGTGGGCGGGAAGTTCCCATTTGCCTATGGCCGGACAAGGACCAAGGCGTCGTGAGCAAACGAGAAAGCGCGGCCGAACCAAATCATTGCACACGAAAATCTCGATTTTCAGTCGCGGACATATGTTATTCCGCCCATTGATGAAGCGGAGGTTCAGCTTGGCAGATTGTCAGGCCGATTGGATCGCGGGCCAGTCAAATACTATAATGAACTATATTGTCATACGGCTCAGTGTGTGCGTGAAAGTTCTGAGAGAAACCGACCCCATCGGGGCAATAACATCTACAAATGCCGGTAATAAATGATGTTACGCGATCGGCTACTATCATTGTTGTTAAGCCGCGTCATTGAGCCAGGGAGAATTAGGTGTTCTCTGCTTGCATGCTGTATTTCGCTCGTCGGCACCGGCGCGATAGCGCAGACGAGCAGCGAACCAGCGAAATCGGATCAGCGTAGCACTCAAGTGGAAAGTTCAACGGCGGACAAAGTTCCGGCAGGGGGCTGCATGCCTATCGGTTTAACCGCTCGGGGTGATCTCGTGTTTCCACTGCAGTGTCGGGAACTAATAGAACGAGAGCGGGGTCCGATCTCAGAAGAACAAACACGTGCTGTCCAGCAGAAACTCGACTCGGCTTCTCAGACGGTTCCAAAAATACCGGCAACCAAGCAAAAGGAAGTTGGCACCCCGGAACAGCGCGAGCGTGTGCGTAAGAAAAAACCATCAAACCGGGCACGACAGAAGCAAACGGCCCCGATGCTGATAGCTCCGCAGGAAGCGGATCCAGAGACGACTGGAGACGCTGAAAATCAATCCCGTCCGGGCGATGAGCGCTAGGGAGGATGCAATTATGGCGCATGAACCTGGCGGGACCTTTCCTAGAAGTTTCGGCAATTCTTCCAGCAGCAGTTGACTAATGGCGATCACGCTACGGCGTTCGGCTTCAGAAATCTTCCATAATGCGATAACTTGAGGTGAGCCAAGAGTCCTTCTGTTGCGAAAGCACTAAGCGACTTTCACGATCTGGCTGCTGTTCGGTAATGACACGGATACCCATTCGATTCAATTAATCTGGCACCGCTTAATTTCGAAGTCGCGAATGACATAGGTTGGATTGATGGACATCAACAAGTCTATTACGCTATTCCTGACAATGAAGAGTTTTTTCGGTGCTGAAGGCAGTTTTGCGGGACGGCTACGTAGCCGATAATCCGGCCCCGATAGATTAGATCGCCTCCCGCGACTTCCTGTTCATGGAGGCACAACAACCGCCCTTGCGGCTGCGGACAGGGCCACTAGAATTTGAGGGCAGGAACGGGCTTAGGGTGCTTTTACGGGAGGACGAGAGCTTATGAGTGTTTCTGGAAAAATAAGTCAAATCGCCGGTCTGGCGACTTACCCGACAAATCTGATGTGGAGCGCGGCTAGCGGGATGGTCGCCCGCAAATTCTGGCGCGACGAGTTGTCAAAGCAGGGCTGGCTCAACACCTATAGAGCATGCGAATTCACTAGTGAGCTGTCCTATACTCATGCCTCCTATTGGTGGCATTCGTTCAAAAACATGCGCGAAGATGTGAGGGACTACCTTGAGCTGGGATCATGGGAAGGGCAGAGTTCCGTTTTCGCCGGTTGGCTGTTTCCCGGGGCCAGGATCACCGCAGTCGATTGGTTTGCAAACCCTCAGGCTAATGACCGTTTCGATCGCAACACTGCCTCTTTTTCGAACCGGCTTGAAAAGATAAAGGGGACTACGGTCGACATCCTGATGCGCTTCGCCCAGGAGGGTCGCACATTCGATTTCATCTATGTCGATGCCGATCATCGCTTCGACGGGGTGCTTCTCGATACTATCTTGAGCTGGCCGTTGCTGCGCAAGGGCGGACACTTAGTGTGGGATGATTACCTATGGACACACCCGGCAGTCCCTCACCTGAACCCGAAGCGCGCGATTGATGCTTGGCTAGCCTCACGTCGGGACAGCATCGATGTCGTCTTTGCCGGACATCAAGTCTGTGTCCAAAAGATCGCGGACGATACGCAGATCACCGACATGGCTTATTGGAACTGAATTACCGTTTGTCGCGTTTTGTAAAATCGGTTTCGTCAAAGGTCGCGGATTTTCCACCCCAATAAGCGGCAGAGCCACCAAGCATGCGACAGCGCACGCCAGACGGCTGAAGGTCGTGATCAAATGGAGGCATATTGTTGCTATGGAAAATCTTGCGAAATTTATTGATGCTTCGCCTTTGGGCTCACCGCCGCTTTGCAGGCGATTGAATTCCATATGAGCAGCACTCTCGGTCTCAAGCCCGCTTTCCATTATTAAAATCGTCGCCGCTGAGTTCATAAACTCTCGGGCGACGGTGAGGCCAGCAGGTCCACCACCAACGATGACGACATCCGCCTCAAACCGAGAGCCGGCTGGGTAAGACCTTAAGTTATCGATCTTCATAAATCGAATTTGAATCCAAAATGGCTTTTCGGGCAGCATATTAAGAAATATAACGTGCCACACCACCGGGCGATCCCGATTGCCGAAAAAACCGATTGAGATTTGTTTTTTGAGGAATCCGAACGATGGCCAATTTGTCCGAAATGAGCAGTTTGTCGCCGCCCAATAGCCGAATCCTCCCCTTGGTCATGTGCGAAGGCGCCGGGACACGCCTTTGGCCCGCGTCGCGTGAAGGGCGCCCCAAGCAATTCATCAAATTTTTCGGCACCCGTTCGACATTCCAGGAAACGCTGCTGCGCCTTTCGGCTCCGCTATTTAACGGCCAATCGTCATCACAAACGCGGCTTACCGATTTATGGTCCTTGAGCAGCTTGCTGTCTGCGATTAGAGGCTGACGTTCTTCTTGAACCAACCCGACGCGATTCGGGGCCAGCCATTGCCGCCGGGGCGGCCTTTGCCCTCAAGCGGCACGCCGACGCGGTTGTTCTGGCGCTCGCGGCCGATCATGTGGTGCGAGACAGCGAGGCGTTTGTCGAGGCCTGTCGAAAATCGCGGCCGGCGCTAACTGCTGGACGTATCGTAGCGTTTGGTGTTCGGCCGGAACGCGCTGCCACCGAATACGGCTATATCTCTCCCGGGGATCAAATTTCCGGTGACGTACGCGCCGTTTCAAAGTTCGTCGAGAAACCTAACGCCGAAAAGGCCGCCGAGTACGTGCAGGCTGGTTATCTTTGGAACAGCGGCAATTTCATGTTCAAAGCCGAGATGCTCCTTGAGGAATATGCGCGCCTCGACCCGGCGAGTGTGCGAAATGTGACCAAATCAGTCGCTGAGGCGGGCCGCGATCTGAGCTTCATCACCCTGGAGAAAGAATCGTTTGAGAAGGCAAAATCGATCTCGATCGATTATGCCGTTATGGAGAAGACCACGGCCGCTGCCGTGATGGTCGTCTCGATGGGATGGTCTGATGTCGGGTCATGGCATGCTGTTTGGGAGTTGTCCGACAAAGATGAAAGTGGCAACGCTGCGAACGGCACGGCCGTATTCGAAGATTCACGAAATTGCAATGTCTCCAGCGACAAGGCGTTGGTGGCTCTCGAAGGCGTTGACGATCTGGTCGTCGTAGCGACCCAGGACGCCATCCTGGTTTCCCGTCAGATGAATGCCAATGGGCTGAAGCGGCTGGTGGCAAAGTTGAAGAAAGCATCGCCGCAGGTGACCGAGGATCATCTAAAGGTTCATCGGCCGTGGGGATCCTACCAGTCGCTCGACATCGGGACGCGCCATCAGGTGAAGCGCATCGTCGTCAAGCCCGGCGGCCGGCTCTCCCTGCAGAAGCATCATCATCGCTCCGAGCATTGGATCGTGGTGCACGGCGCAGCACTTGTCACGGTGAACGAGACGACGAAGATTGTTCATGAAAATGAATCAATCTACATTCCGATCGGGGCAATCCACCGAATGGAAAACCCGGGGAAGATTCCTTTGGAGCTTATTGAGGTACAAACTGGTAGTTATCTCGGCGAGGATGATATCGTTCGGATAGAGGATGATTATCGCAGGCTGTGAATTGGTCTCCTCTCGGTCTGTCGGAGGAGCGAGGGGTCAGCGGCGTTTCGAGGGTGATGCTGCTGGGTTGGCGCGTTGATAGCTTCGCTTGAGCTGACGCGGCCCTTCAGCAGGTTTAAGTGGTGAACTCGTACCAGCGAATAAGTCGGTTGGCCCAATCAGGGCGACATTGCGGGTGTGCGGGTCGAGGCTATTATGCTACATAGTCGATCGGAAGCGAGGCTTAACATGAAATTTATGTCGGTAATCTTCTTCCTTCTCGGGTCCGTCACAGGCGCGTTTGCCCAATACGGTGTTTCAAGTGCGCGAGATGGTAGTGGAAATCTCATCCGCGATCGCGGCGTGAGTTCGACAAGAACTTTCGATCAGTCGCCCGTCAACAATGTCAACAATTCTGTTAATCGGAATGCGCCCGCCGCTACGCCGACCAAGGGCGCATCAAAGGGCGTAAGTAGATAAAGCTCTAGATGAGCGACGGAAGCGCTTTAGCGCAGTTTCTTGCTCCAGGCTTAGGCGTGGCTGTTCCCAATAAGGAAGGATTGTCGCGATCATTCCTTCTAACCGCACACTAGAACAGGAAGACGTCGATATCCGTGAGGGGTTTCAACGTGCTGCATTTGGATGCAGTCGGGGTAGATCGCCACGCTGTACTTGAAAGGTGGCTGATCGAAATACCCATGGATCGGACAGAGATAGGCGAGGTAGGGACCACATCGCGTCATGGGAAATAGGCGTCCGCGGGCTGAGGCATCTGTTAGCGTGCTGCCCAGCGCCATTCCAACCAGAGCGGCGACCAAAGCGATCTTAGATACATATGACATTTCACGGCCCTTGAAATTGACGACACAAATGGACGATTCAAAACGGCGCTTGGGCAGTTCCTGAACACTAACGCGATTTGCTGTGCCTCGCCAAGATGCTTGGATCCAACGGAGGCTCATATTGCGGGAACTTGGCTGGAGCGCCGTAGATGTGGCCGGAAGCTATTGGAGAGGGCCTGCGGTTTTGCCGGGGGTCGGACGTTGAAAACCGCCATAGTATGAGCCGATTGCCGCGGTTTGTTCCGTTCGGTAAAATGTCACCGATCAGCTAAGTTGTTCATGAAATACGAAATCACAACGATTGATCACGACGAAAATAGCTCGCCTCACACCCAGGAGGTCGAGTTCGCGCTGCTTCTTTCGCACTTGATTAACACGGTCAAGCAGGATCCCGAGCAATTGCGCTTGACGATCTACGATTTCGCCCGAACCAAGCTCAAAAACGACCTGTCCTGGGCCAATGAGGAGGAGAGGAAGCGCTTGCTGGGCGCGCTGGAAACGGCGATTCGGGGCGTTGAAAGGTTTTCCCTGAGTTCTGATCGGCTCGAACGACTGCCGCCCCCGGCGCAGACTTCGCATGTCGCACCTGAGCGCTCAGCAGCAGTTCCGGCACTGGGCGCCATCAATCAGGGCGGAGTGCCGGAATATGGTCCGGAACCGATAGAAATCCGTTCGGGGCCGAACGCGCGGCCATCTGGGCCGCAGACGAGTCGGTCAATGAAGGCAGCGAACCTTGTTCTGTTTGCCGTCGGCGGCCTGCTGGCGGGCTCGGTGGTCGCCGCGGCGGTCTACACGCTGCGGACCCCCCTGCTACAGAGATTGGGCGCTGGCACGCCTCCGCAAGCCCCGATCTCGCAGGCGGCCGGCCCAAGCGCACCCCAGCAAGCAGCACCCCCCGCCGCGCCTAAGGATGTGTCTCAGCCTTCTTTCCCCATTCCGACTGATTATGGGGTGTACGCCCTGAATAATGGGACGCTTAGTGAACTGGACATCCTACCGGAACACGTTCCCGATAAACGGGTCGCCCTGTCGACCCCCGTTACCAAGGCCAGTCGGACTGTTTTGCCCGATGGCCGGGCGAGATTCATCGTGTTCCGGCGTGACCTCGCGGTCAACGCGCCTGAACGGGTTGATGTTCGCGTCGTCGCGCAGGTCACGCGGGCGTTGACTTTCGATGCCAAAGGGAAGGCGACCTATTCCCCCGTGACGGGTGCTTGGAACATTCGAAATATCTTGCATCAATTTCGGGTCCGGCCGGTCGCTGGCAATCCCGAAATGCTGCTGATTCAACCAGAAAATAGCGAGTTCACGCTTCCCGCTGGTCGGTACGTGCTTGCGTTGAAGAATGAAGGTTACGACTTTACCATTGCGGGCGAAATGGTCGATCCTTCGCAATGCCTGGAACGAACTGACGCCGCGAATGGAACTTTTTATTCAGACTGCCAAAAACAGTAGGGTTGCTGCCGCTTTTGGGCGATTCTCGCCCGCACAAGAATTCCCAAAAAATAGCCGACCTGCATGATTGTTTGAGTTGTTACGATGGCAAGAAACGTGTTGAAAAAGTTCCATCCCTGTAAAACTGCAAAAATCCCTGAACCGATAAGCAAAAGCACCAAGACAGGCAGCAACACTTTAAGCCGAAATCTGAGGCCGACCACGAACCCCACTATCGCAAGCGTAATCGCTGCGTATCCCATTCCGTAACGCTTTCTGGCCTTTGTGTGTCCCCGGCCCATCAAAATCAGGGCAAAACAGAGCCAAGTTGTAGAAAAAATAAGTTAACAGGGGCCTCGCCGCAACCAGAACTGACCGCGGCATCCTCGAGTATCCTGAGCTCTTAGGCATCTTAAGGCGCTTTGCGAGGCAAATCGGGCGCCCACAACTGCGAATGCTGTGGCGCAGATGCCACAACCCGTTTGATTCAGGTTTGGCGCCTCAAACGGCTATTTGAACGTGGCGGGCTCGCCTGTAAGGTCCCGCCAATAGATGCAAGAGGGCAGGTGAATTAACGACAAATCAATCGTAACAAATTAATCGTAATTGGACCAATGCAACGAATAGGGGCCGATTTGATGCCGACCAGGCGAGCCGTTTCCGGCGGATGGATCGCAACGACTATCGGGGCGCTCTGAAATGCTCGATCGTCTTGCGCCGGCGCTCTTTGCCATCACTCTGGCAGGTTTCTTGCCAGCCTGCGGTTTGTTGCCAGGAACCGGTCCGACGAGCGACGCTGTTAACGCCAATGCAACCGCCGGAATAAGATCCACCGCATCCCTACCGTACGCGTTGGTGGACATCAGCTCAGATACCATCGGCTTCTTGTCGCAGCCCAATCTGATCACTTTAAAAGGGTCATTCCCCGATAAGCGCGCAAAGCCGACCCAAGTCGTGGGCGTCGGTGACATCTTGAACATATCGATTTTTGAAGCGGCCCCGGGCGGACTGTTCACACCAGGAACTGCCGCGGGAGCGCGCCCTGGCAACTTCGTCGATTTGCCGCCGCAGGCCGTCGATCAGAAGGGTAGCATCTACGTCCCTTACGCTGGAGAGATTCCCGCTGCCGCGCGAACAATTCCGGACATTCAACAGGCTGTCGTGGCTCGGCTGCGAAATCGCGCGATCGAGCCGCAGGTTGTGATTAGCCTCAATCAGCAGCATGCGAGTGTTGTGAGCGTTTTGGGAGATGTGAACGCGCCCGGCGTCTTAGCGCTTAACAGCGTTGGTGAGCGGTTGCTCGCGCTGGTGGCGCGCGCTGGCGGTCCTAAATTCGAGGCCATCGAGAGCTACGTCACCCTACAACGGGACGGTAAGCGGGTGAGGGTCCTGCTGAGCCACGTTGTGCACGATCCGCGCGAAAATATTTTCATTCGTCCGAATGACGTTATTTTCATCAATCATGAAGCCCCGACCTTCACGGCGCTAGGGGCGTTGAATCAAAACATATTCGGATTTAATTCGGAAATACCGTTCGATGTTGAGACGCTGACGCTTTCTCAAGCGATAGGCAAAGCAGGCGGACTTTCCGACGTTCAGTCAGACCCTGGCGAAATTTACGTCTACCGATTTGAAGAACGCCGTTTCCTTGAGAAACTCGGCGTCGATACAACAAGATTCATTCTCGATAAAATACCGACGATTTACCACATCAACTTGCGAGATCCGTCGGGACTTCTGCTGGCATCTGCCTTCCAGATGCGGACAAAGGACGTGATGTATATCGCCAATGCCAAGGTCGTCGACTACTACAAGCTGTTGACGTTGATAAACAACACGACATCTACCGTGAGGAACGTGAACTCCGCCGTCCATGAAGTTGCAGCACCGATCAACTAGCCGTCTCGAATCGGGCGTCACCACTTCAAGAGCGCTATCGCGACGGCAATCGGGATCTCCCGGCGTGAAGAAGACATCCAGCTTTGGATGACGACTGCGGTTTTGGTTCTTGCGTTGTTTTTCGGGTCCGTGGATCTGTTTTGATCGCGCGGTCTGGTCCATATTGCTGTCGGTTAGCGCATTGTGCGGCATTGCCACCGCGTTTGCAGCTTAACAGCGTCGATAGTTGCTGTTGTTCTTGGCTCTATGCTGTCTGTACGGACTAACCGTCGTTATCAAATTCTCTCTGACGTATTCCAACGGTGGAACGACCCGATCTGGCGAAGGGCGAGCGAACTTCTCGGCACTGCTTTGGTACCGCGAATTTCCACGCGCGGGGAAATTCCTCCGCTTGCAGCTCGGCACTTCCTGCTTTTTGCGACGTCTTTCAACGGAGTTTAGTTTTTCCAGCACGCGTTCCCACACGAACGCTCGGACCTGAGCCATTGGAGAAAGCGGCTCGGCGACAAGCTGGAGCTGCTATTGGCCGAGAGTTTGGGGGTGGCGCATGCGAGCGGCGCGTTGCGGACCCGTGACCTTAAGCGGGTCACGGTCGACACGACGGTGCAGCCCAAAAACATCACCTTCCCGACCGACGCCAAGCTGTTGCACGCGGCGATCAAAGGCCTTAACCGCCTGGCCAACAATCACGGAGTGCGGCTGCGGCAATCCTACGTCCCGCATCGCCAAGCGCGCGGCGATGATGGCGGGGCGCTATGCCCACGCCAAGCAGTTCAACCGTCACCGCCGGCAGTCGCGCATCCTGCGCACGCGTCTGGGCCGGCTGATCCCTGACATCGGTCGCAAGATCGCCGGCCACGCCAACGTCGAGGCGGCCTTTGCAGTCCCGCTGGCGCGTGCCTCCCAGATCCGGTCGCAGCAGCAGCGCCAGCGCGGCTGGAAGCTCTATTCTTTCCATGCCCCCGAGACCGGAGTGCATTGGCAAGGGCAAACCCAGCGGGCCTTACGAGTTTGGGGTGAAGGCATCCATTGTCACCACCAACGCCCGCGCCCCGGGGCGGCCAATTCGTGCTCGCCAGGGCGCTACCCGACAACCCATACGACGGTCACACCCTGCGGGATGTCATCGAGGAGACCCAAAGGCTCACCGGCTGCGAGATCGAGCGGGCCTATGTCGACAAGGGATACCGCGGTTCACGACACGGAGAACCCGCGCCGCGTCTTCATCTCCGGCCAAAAGCGTGGCGTGTTCGGCCCCATCAAGCGCGAACTGCGGCGTCGATTCGCCAAATCTGTAGGGGGACGGATGTTGTTGGGAAACGAGCCGTGACCTATGCTGATGCAACTCGCGCGTGCCAGTTCCATGCGGTCCTGATGATCAAGATCATAACGAGGCGACCAATGAATTATGTGTTTGGCCAAGGTATTGTCTGCGACAAGTGCAGGAGAGTCACCGTCCCGACGCTGGCCATATTCAACGCGGAAATTGCTGCCTGAGACGCGCTGGATCGCCGAAAGCAATTCTTTTACGGTCGTGCCCTGGCCGGTTCCCAAATTCAAAGCGACGCTGTCGCCTCCGCTCAAAAGATGCTGGACCGCGCGAGTATGGGCATCGGCCAAGTCTGAGACGTGGACGAAGTCACGGATACAGGACCCGTCGCGGGCTCTGTAGTCGGACCCCATAACCTGGAAATGCGACCGCTTGCCTAGCGCAGTCTCAATCGCGAGTGGAATTGCGTGGGTTTCCGGCAAATGCCGTTCGCCGATCCTTCCTTCAGGGTCGGCACCCGCTGCATTGAAATAGCGCAGAATGACGGATCGAACGCCGCGATAGCGATCTAAGTCCTGTAGAATCTGCTCGACGATCAGCTTGCTCCGACCGTATGGATTAATTGGCAACTGAGGATGAGACTCACCCATCGGTATCGAAACGGGAATACCGTAGGTGGCGCAGGTCGACGAAAAAACGATCTTATCGAGGCCAGCAGCCTGCGCGGCCAATAGGAGAGAGATCGTTCCGGATACGTTGTTGTCGTAAAAGCCTGCAGGGTTTTGAACGGATTCGCCGATCTCGATCGCAGCGGCAAAATGGACAATCGCGGCCGGTCGATATTTCTTGATCACATCATCCAATTTACAGCGGTCTCGGATATCCCCTGTTTCCAAAGGCCCCCATTTCACAAAATCTGCATGGCCGTTCGAAAGGTTATCATAGGTGACGGGGATAAAACCCTTGTTGAAGAGATCAAGACACGTATGCGATCCGATGTAACCAGCCCCTCCGGCAACAAGAATGTTTGTCATTTATCTCCAGTCCCACAACATCTGTTTGTAGCACGCCTACCTTTGCGTCCGCACCTGCAAAAGCCGGAAACGAAGCGCCACTAGAACCACGTCCAGAGGACTTGCAGGCGGCAACGAATGAAATACCCCAATAAGTCCCCAGGAGATGATATCACCGCGAAACAGACAACCAAAGTCAACAAGATAAGCGTTGAGCGCAAGAAGGTTAGCGCAAATCGCGCTCCATACCTCATGCGCCGCAAGCCACATGACGGCACCGTCGCGTCAGAACATCGAATGTGAAAACGCTAATAAGCGTTGTCGGAATCTAGCAGTGCCGGAATCGTGACGATGATGATCTTCGCGTCCAGCAGCATCGACCAGTTGCGAGCATAAAATGTATCGCACGCGACACGTTTGCTGTAGGTGGTTCCGCTGCGGCCGCTGACTTGCCAAAGCCCGGTGATGCCGGGTCGACAGGCCAAGTAAGCATCGACGCCGGTGGAATATCTCACAAGCTCCTCAGGAGTGACCGGGCGCGGCCCAACCATGCTCATATCGCCTTTGAGTACGTTGAACAGCTGAGGAAGTTCATCAAGACTGGTCTTGCGAAGAATCGAACCTATTGCAGTGACCCTAGGATCGAATTGTAGTTTGCGAGTAGCAGCCCATTCGGCATTCGCCTCAGGGTTCGAAACCAAGTAATCGCGAAGACACTCTTCAGAATCCACGACCATTGTGCGAAATTTAAAACAATCGAATAGTTTACCGCCAAACCCAACGCGCTTATGACGGAAAACAGCGGGGCCGGACCAGGTGAGGGCGCAAGCTATAAAACAAAGCAACAACAGGGGGGCCAGCACGATGATGCCTGAAGTAGCTAAAACGATATCTACGACCCTCTTGCTTGAAAGCCCCACGGGGAGAGGCGTGTCCGTAGCCGCTAAACTCAAATTTTTACGAGACTCAGCAAAACCGACCATGCCGCACTCCAGAACACAATAATAGCAATAAGACCCAGTTATTTAATTCGCGGTTAGCCATTAAATCCGCACTGCACAAAATGCGCAAGCGCCTTTTTAAAGCAATCTATGATTTAATTTTAGTTACTATTAAGCCTTTACGATTGCTGCAAAATTCCCCTGCTGCCCGCTATTGCGGCGGCTTTGGCGCGGTTTTGGCCTGCGATTCGCGCATTATTTTGCGCGATGTCCGTCGAGGGGGAGTGATTAATATGAGAAGTTCCGCAGTTCAAAATTCAAAAGAAGCGACTCTTAAGTCTAAGTCACTTGCCTGTGGGCAGGCCGAAGAACAGCGCCAGGGGGGGTTTTCTCCCACAATGCGGCCAAATTCGAGAGATTTCTAGTGGTCTGATTCATTCGGACGATTCCCAAATCGACCGAAGCAGTTCAAGCTGTCGGCATGAGAGCAGGAATTGTCGTGAACGTCACCCGAGCGGACCGCCATCGACTTGAGGCGATCGTCTCGGATCGCAGTGCGCCGCAAAAGCACGTGTGGCGGGCCAACATCATTCTGGCCACTGCCGAAGGCTGCG
>Ga0209217_1000302_pt1 | contig 12850 bp, 12 predicted proteins | sample JacPinW_OM3H0_M2_FD_187957 | JGI IMG/M metagenome (GOLD analysis project Ga0209217, IMG submission 187957) | Forest soil microbial communities from Algoma, Ontario, Canada - Jack Pine, Ontario site 1_JW_OM3H0_M2 (SPAdes) (version 2) | ecosystem: Environmental > Terrestrial > Soil > Boreal...
TGGGGATGGTCCCCTCGAAGTCGTAGTAGCTGACCGGGTGGTCCTCGACATGCGCGGCGAGGCGCTTCTCGGCGGGATTCAGCGTTGGACCTTTGGGGATGGCCCAGCTGACGAGGACGCCGTCCATCTCCAGGCGGAAGTCGTAATGGAGCCTCGTCGCCCAGTGCTTCTGGACGACGAAGCGATTCTGCCCGCTGGGCTCCGGCGTGCCCTTAGGCTCGGGCGTCTTGCTGAAATCGCGTTTTCGCTGGTACTCGGCGAGCGAACGCGGCATCGAATTCAGTTTGACAGAATGCTTTCGATGGCCTCGACACAACGGCCCGCGCTGCTTGAGCCCGACGCCGCCACCACGCAGCACCTCATCACGCACCGACGCGAGCTCCATGCGTCTCCGGAGCTGAGCTTCAAAGAGGATGAGACCGCTCGGTACATCGTCGAGCGACTCGATACGCTCGGACTCGACAAGCTGACGCAGGGGGTCGGCGGGACCGGTGTGGTGGCCGACATTCGCGGGGAGCGGCCGGGACGGTCGGTCCTGGTGCGGGCCGACATGGACGGTCTGCCGCTAACGGAAACGGCAGACGTGCCGTTTCGGTCGACCCGAATCGGCGTGATGCATGCCTGCGGCCACGACGTCCACATGGCGATCGCCCTGGAGCTCGCCCGCTGGCTGGCCGATCGCAGGCACGAGCTACCGGGGATGGTTCGCTTTGCGTTTCAGCCTGCCGAAGAACGGGCAGGTGGCGCCAAGCCGATGATCGACGCAGGAGTCCTCACCGGCATCGACCGCGTGATCGGCCTGCACGTCTGGTCCGAGCTACCGCTTGGACAGGTTTCGGTCCGTCCTAACGCCGTGATGGCGAGCGCCGACATGTTCACCCTCACCATCCACGGCAAGGGCGGTCACGGCGCCCTGCCACATCAGACGATTGACGCGGTGGTGATCGCGGCGCAGGTGATCAGCGCCCTGCAAACGCTCGCCAGTCGCGAAACGGCGCCGAGATCCCCCGTCGTCATCACCCTGGGCAGCGTCCACGGTGGCACGGCCGCCAACATCGTGGCGGGCGAGGTGGTCATCCAGGGCACCCTGCGCACCTTGGATCGTGAGCTGCGCACCCGGTTGCTCGAGCGAATTGCCGCGCTCGCTGCAGGCGTCGCCGTGGCGATGCGTGGCCGTTGCGAATTCCGGCTCGATTCCGCCGCACCCCCCGTGATCAACGACCCCGCGATCGCGGCGCTGGTCGGCGAGGAGGCGCGCCGCGTGGTCGGCGCCGACGGCGTGGTCCCCTTCGAGCCGCTGATGGTGGGGGAGGACTTTGCGTATTTCCTCGAGGCGCGCCCGGGTTGCTTCTTCCTCCTCGGCGGGGCGCCCGAAGGACCGCCGGTTGTCCATCACACGCCGGAGTTTCGGATCGATGAGAAGTGCCTGCCCATCGGCTTTCAGGTCATGACTGCGGCGGTGCTGAGGCTGCTGCGGCCGGATTAGAACTTCGGCTTGCGCAAGCTGGGACGGACGCTGAAACCGATCAGGACCAGGCTGGCGACGAGGGCGAGCAGCATGCTCACCCAGTTGATCGGAAAGCCTGCGACCGCGGCCAGCAGTCCGAGCGCAGAAGCGAGCAGGGTGACCAGGCCGAGCATGCGGATGAAGCGGTAGACGCCGCTGCGGTAGGGAAGGTGAATCCGGGCGCGGAAGCCACCCAGATCGCGGGGCAGGTCCAGGTCAGGGGTCGATAGCGGCGCGAGGTTTTTGGCCAAGTCCGACTCATATAACGGGGCATTGCCTCCATATCCGTCACGCCGCCGTTACAGTCGGCTGTCGGGAGGATGACGGGAGTGCCCACCTATAATTTCGAGCGATGCCCACGGCGCTCCGGGACGCGCGTACGGTCGAGCAGGCGATGTCCGGCCAGTTCGCGTTCTGCTTCCCCAGCACCAGCCTCGCCCAGGCGGCCAGGATGATGGCGCAGAACCGGGTCTACGAGCTGCCCGTCATCGTCGACCAGCGCTCTCTCGGTTACGTGTCCTATCTGGACATCCTGCAGCGCTACGTCAGCGCGCAACTCGGGGCGCGTGCGGCCGACATCATACGCACTCCCCTGCCGGAGGTACGCCCGGACGTTCCACTGTCGGAGGGGGTGCGCCTGCTGCGGGATAGCGGGCGGCAGGTGATCCTCGTGACCACGCCCGCGGGCCAGCCGGTCGGAGCGCTAACGGCCCGCGACGTCGCGCTGGCCATGGCGGCCGCCTGATGCCCACGCTCAGCAGAGTCCTGCAACCCGTTGGCCCGACCTGCTCGGCTGATGTCACTGCCACCGATGCCTTGAAGCGATTGGCCGCCTCGGGAGCCGACGCCCTGCTGGTGGTCAAGGACGGGGCCTTTGTCGGCCTCTTCGGGCCGCGCGAGGCGCTCGCGGCCTTCGCCGACGGCAATGGCCCGGTCGAGCAGTACATGCGCCGTCCGCTGCCGGGACGCAACGTCGCCGACTCGCTCGAGTCCGGCGCGGACATCATGTATCGAGAAGACACCCCGGTGGTGCTGATGACGGAGGATGAGGGGCCGCTCTTCAGGAAGACCTCGAAGACGGTGGGGATCGTGAGCGCCCACGAGGTCCTGGAGGAGATCGGCAAGACGACGACCGATACCGCCTCGAACAAGGTGTTCGTCGGCCGCCGTGACCTCGGCCTCAACGTTCCCGTGTCACCCTGCCAGCGCGCCTGCCCGATCCACCAGGACATCGCCGCCTATGTCGACTACGTCTCGCAGGGTCGGTACCTCGACTCCTGGCTCGTGATCCACGAGACCAACCCATTTCCGTCGATGCTCGGCCGGCTGTGCAACCATCCATGCGAGACCGATTGCAAGCGCGGCTGGGTGCAGGGACCGGAGAACGCGGTCTCGATCAAATCGCTCAAGCGCTTCGCCACCGATTACGCCTGGGCTCGCCGGGTGCGGATCGATTGGCAGCGGGCGCCGGAGAATGGCAAACGGGTCGCCGTCGTGGGCTCGGGGCCGGCGGGGATGACCGCGGTGCAGGATCTCCGGCTGATGGGATATGGAGTCGACCTCTACGAGCGGGAAGCCAAGCTCGGAGGTTTACTCTCGGCCAGCATCCCGCACTTCCGTTTCGACCACGACCAGCTGCTCTGGGAAATCCAGATGATCGTCGACATGGGCGTCAATGTCTTCCTTAGCAAAAACGTCGGCAAGGACATCAAGCTCGAGCAGCTCCTCAATGATTACGACGCCGTCTTCCTCTCGGTCGGCATGATGACGGGGCGCATCCTGCCGGTGCCGGGCTCCGATTTGCCGGAGGTCATCTCGGCGATGGAATTCCTGCGGGTGCGGTCCTACGACATCGTCCCGGACAATTTCCCTCGCGGCGGTGACGTGGTCGTGATCGGCGGTGGTGCCGTCGCCACCGATGCCGCCCAGACCTCGATCAAGAGCGGGGCGCGCAAGGTCTGGATGGTTTCAATCGAGCCCGCCGACCGTCTGCCTGCCTTCGGCAACGAGCTGGTGGAAGCACGCGAGATCGGCTTGACGCTGCACACCGGCGTGATCGTGAACGCGATCAAGGCGGACTCGAGCGGCCACGTCAATGGCGTCGAATTCATCCGGGTCGACGAGAACAAGCTGGAGTTCGATCCGGAGAGCGGCAAGCTGCTGATCAACACGGTGCAAAAACTGCCGGGCACCGAGCACGTGATCCCCTGCCGCTACGCCATCTTCGCGTCCGGCCAGATCATGGACTTCCCGCAGGACCAGGGCGTGCCGCTGACGCCGCGCAAATTGATGGAGGCCGATACCGGTGCGCACACCAAGGTGCCGAAGCTGTTCGCCGGCGGGGACAGTGTCCAGGGGCCGTCGTTCATCGTCGACGCCGTCGCCTGGGGACACCGGGCGGCGCGCTCGATCAACGAGTTCATCGGCGCCTCCGTTCCGCGCGACGCCAAGCCGTTGACCGTCATCGAAACGACCGACGACCACCGCGAGGCGGACTATTACCCGCGCGAGGAGCCACCCATCCTGCCGGCCGAGAAGCGGATGGACATGACGCCGGTCGAACTGCCGTGGAACGATGAGCAGGCGATCACCGCGGCGCTGCGCTGCTTCCAGTGCGACACCGTCCACCACGTCGATGAATCGACCTGCATTCTCTGCGGCGCCTGTGACGACGTCTGCCCGGAGAAGGCACTGGACGTCGTCGTCTCCGGCGAAAATCGGGATACCTCGAGCGGCGGCTTCGTCGAGATCTGCAACACCGTGCTCGGCGAGGAGTTCGGTGGCAAGTCCGGCAAGATCCTCGTCAACTACGACCGCTGCACGAACTGCCGGATCTGCGAAGACCACTGCCCCGTCAACTGCATCACCTTCCAGCGGGTGCGTTTCCGCGACGACGCGATGCAGATGATTCCCCTGACCCCGGTGGCCTCCGGCGGTAAGGTCGCGACCAGGGCGGGGGCCTGAAATGGCGCGGGTCACGGTCGCAGAAAAAGTCGGGACGGCGGCGGTTGCCGGGCGTCGCGGCCCAGCGCTCTGGCGGCTCATCCCGCTGGCGTTCTACCTGCTTGCGTTCGGCCTGGTTCGCGGCGACCTGGCTCGCTTGCCCGGCGGCGTCGCCGATCTTTCGCTACACCTCTATTTCGCCGCGATGGGACTCTACGTCGGCGGCATGTTCTTCTATTTCGCCTTCTTCGCGTACCGAACGGAGGCGTTGCGCTGGGTCGGGATCGCGCTGGTCGCGCCCGGCGCGGCGATCCATCTGGCCGCCATCGTCTCGCGCGGCTTTGCCGACGGGCACTACCCGCTGGCCAACATGTACGAGTACAGCTCGATGCTGTCCCTGGTCGCGGTCATCGCCTTCCTGCTGATGACGATTCGCTGGCCGGTGGCGTCGCTGGGCGGAGGCGTCGCCCTCTTCGTGGTGGTCGCGCTGATGGGCATCGGCTACGGCCTCTACCAGTCACCGGAGCCGCTGGTGCCCGCCCTGCAGAGCTACTGGCTGAAGATCCACGTTTCCAGCATGATGGCGTCCTCCGGCATCCTCGTCTCGAGCTTCGTCTTCGCCGCGCTCTACCTGGTCAAGGACCGGAGCGCAAACGTGAAGTCGTGGTTGCACGGCTCGGCGATCGCCGCTCGCCTGCCCTCGCTGGAGACGCTCGACCGCTTGACCTTCCGTGCCATCTTGCTCGGCTTCCCCATCTGGACCTTCGGCACCATGGCCGGCGCCATCTGGGGTGAGCACGCGTGGGGTCGGTGGTGGGGTTGGGATCCGAAAGAGACCTGGGCCGCCATCACCTGGATCGTTTACGCGATCTACCTGCACTCGCACAGTCTTCGGGCCTGGCGCGGCCGGCGCACGGCGCTGATTGCGACGGCGGGCTTCATCTCCATCATGATCACGCTCTATGCCGTCAACCTCTGGATCGTCGGACTTCATAGCTACGCGAAAGGCGCCGGCTAACCCGCGGCCTCGCTGACCGCGGCACGACGAGGCTGACGTGAGATTTCGGCCTCCTCCACCGAGTCACGTGTCCGGGCTGCTGAGCCCCAGCTGGCAAACCAGTCTTTACGTCACCTGCGTCGCGCAGGCGACCGCGATGCTCGCCTTTGGCTTCGTACTGCCGTTTCTCCCGCTCTATCTCAAGGAGATTGGCGTCAGACCGGACAGCGCGGTCGTCTTTTGGTCCGGCGCGCTGGTCACCAGCACGGGCGTCTCGCTGGCGATCTTCAGTCCGATCTGGGGTGCGCTCGCCGACCGGCACGGCCGCAAGCTCATGGTGCTTCGCTCGATGCTGATCGGCGGGCTGATCATCGCGCTGATGGGGCTGGTGCAAAACGTCGAGCAGTTCCTCGCGCTGCGCATCCTGCAGGGCGTGTTCACCGGCACGATCGCGGCGGCCACCGCGCTGGTGGCGGGCATCGTCCCGCGGGAGCGCCTGGCCTGGAGCATGGGGCTGCTCCAGACCAGCGTGTACGTGGGGATCTCGGCCGGGCCCGTGCTCGGTGGTCTGATCGCCCAGGCGGTCGGGATCCGCGGAACGTTCTTCGTTGCCGGGGCGATGCTCGCCATCGCTGGGATCTTCGTCTGGCAATTCGTCCACGAGCATTTCACGCCGCCGTCGATGACCAAGCGCCTGGGTTTCTTCGAGACGGTGGGTATCGGCCTGCGCTCGCCGATCCTGATGCCCCTGATGGTGACGCTCTTGCTCGTGCAGTTGAGCTCGGCCATCGTGTTTCCCATCCTGCCGTTGTTCGTCGAACGTCTCTCCTCGGCCACCGATCCGGTCAAGCTCTATGCCGGTCTGGCGTTCGGGGCGACGGCGGTGTTCAGCGCGCTGGCGGCGCTTTTCTACAGCCGCCTCGTCGACCGTTCGGGCTACCGGCGGATCCTCATCCTTGCCTGCTTCGGCGCCGCCCTCTTCTTCCTGCCGCAGGCATTCGTGAAGAACATCGGCCAGTTTCTCCTGTTGCGCGGCGGGCTCGGCATCTTCTTCGGCGTGCTGATTCCCGCCACCAACGCCATCGTCGGGCTTTCGACGCCGCCGGAGCTGCGTGGTTCCGCCTACGGGCTGACCAGCAGCGCGACCGCCGTCGGCAACGCGATCGGGCCGCTGCTCGGGTCCACGTTGGCGGCCAGCCTCGGCTATCCTTCCGTGTTCATCGTCACGGCCGGGGTGCTGACGCTGCTCGGGCTGTGGGTGATTGCTCTCGTGCGCGAACCGGTGAGCCACCCCCCACCCTGAGAGCCCCGCCCCGACCCTCCCGCGTGAGGGGGAGGGAGACGGAACTCTACTTGGACTTCTGGGCAGCGGTGGCTGCGATCTCGGCCCGGGCGGCCACCGTGAGGTCGGCGCCGGTGTTGGCGTGCCCGTTGACCCCCCAGCCACCCTCGGGTGACTCGGTCAGCAACACCCAGGTGCGAGCGCTCAGCGTGGGGTCACCACCGGCGGCGGCCACGATGTCGGTCAGTTCCTTGACCACGCCGAGCTGCTTGGTGCGATCGAGAACGCCGACCGGCGTCAGGACCTGAACGCGGACGTAGTTGGTGTCGCCCACGACGTTGGACAGCGAATCGGCCGGCAGCTCGTGGATGAACGCGGCGGTATTGTTGCGGAACAGCGCGAGGTTGGGTACCCGCTCCCACTTCATCACCGCTGCGGCGAGGTCCTTCGCGAGTGCGTGCTTGTCGGCAAACGTTCCCTCAGCGGCATAAACGTCAATCATTGGCATTGGCTGTCTCCTCGAGTGGTTATGATGGTCGTCATAGTGGCTGCCACAGTATGCACTATGATGAACGTCATAGTCAAGAGGCCGATTGATGGCGACCGATAGCCGCGCGAGTATGGTGCGCAGCGCGGCCTCGCTCATCCGTTCCCGAGGTGTGAGCGCCACGTCACTTTCGGATGTGCTCGCCGACAGCGGAGCCCCGCGTGGTTCGATCTATCATCACTTTCCCGAGGGGAAGAAGCAGCTCGCCGAGGACGCGATCCAATGGACGTCCGAGCGGTTGCTCGCCCACCTTCGCGCCGGTGCCCCCTCCAGCCCGTCGGACGTTTTGAAACGATTCATCGATGTGTGGCGCCGGACGGTGGTCGCCTCGGCCGGCACCGCGGGTTGCGTCGTCGCGGGCGTCGCGATCGACACCGTGCCCGACGAGACGGGCGTGATGGAGCTCGTGCGCGCGACGTTTCGATCCTGGGCGGCCTTGCTCGCGGAGCAGCTCGAGGCAGCCGGTGTTCCATCGCGTCGTGCGACGCCGATCGCGATGGCCACGCTGGCCGGGATGGAAGGCGCGCTCATCCTGTGTCGAGCCGAGGGCAACGTCAAGCCGCTCGACGCCGTTGCCGAGGAGCTGATGCGACTGTTGCCACCTGAAAAGTTGGCGCGACGGAAAAGGCCGGTACACTCAAGCTGATGCCCCTGCTTGACCAATCCCTCGTGGACAGCGTCATCAAGCGCGCGCTGCGGTCTGGCGCCGATTTCGTGGAGCTCTTCGTCGAGCGCAAGCGCAATCAGTCGATCAGTGTCGAGGAGAGCAAGGTGCAGCGGGTCAGCTCCGGGAATGACCTGGGCGCCGGTTTGCGCATCATCCACCAGGGCACCGTCAGCTATGTCTACACCGAGGATCTCTCGGAGGACGGCCTGCTCAAGACGGCCGACCTGGCGGCACAGATTGGGCGACGTGGGGGTGGGAAGTTTGCGTTTGGCGAGTTGACCGGGACGCCGCGCGCGCTGCAGCGGATCGATGTCCCGCCCGACAGCGTCGGGCCCGAAGCAAAGATCGAGCTCTTGCTGGAAGCGGACCAGGCAGCGCGAGCGGTGAGTGGCGCGATCAAACAGGTTGCGGTCGGCTATGGCCAGAGCGCCCAGGAAGTGCTGGTCGCCACCTCGGACGGCATTCACTACGCGGATTCCCGCACTCGCGTCCGCCTGATGGTGCACGCCGTCGCCGAGCGCAATGGCGAGATTCAGACGGCAATGGAGGCGCCCGGCATGCAGCGTGGCTTCGAATTCTTCGACGACACATCGGCGGCCGAGTATGCGCGGGCCGCCGCCGAGCGTGCCGTTGCGTTGCTGGATGCGGCGCCATCGCCCGCCGGTCAGATGGCGGTCATCATCGGCAACGAATTCGGCGGCGTCCTTTTCCACGAAGCGTGCGGGCATGGGCTCGAAGCGGACTTCGTGGGCAAGGGATCGACCGTCTTCACCGGCAAGATCGGCCAGGCCGTCGCGAGCCCGATCGTCACGGCTGTCGACGACGGCACCATGCCGAGCCGCTGGGGGACGCTGACCGTCGACGACGAGGGTGTACCCACCCGACGCAACGTCCTGATTCAGGACGGCGTCCTTGTCAGTTACATGTACGACCGGCTGCGAGCCGGCCAGCAAAACCACCCGGTCACGGGAAATGGCCGGCGCCAGTCCTACCAGCACCTGCCGATCCCGCGCATGACCAACACGTTCATCGCCGCCGGCGCGCACACGGTGGAGGACATCATCACCGCGACGCCGCGGGGGCTGTACGCGAAGAAGCTCGGTGCGGGCCAGGTCGATGTCACGAGCGGTGACTTCGTCTTCGCCGTCACCGAGGGCTACCTGATCGAGGGCGGCCGCATCGGCCGTCCGGTGCGCGGCGCCACGATCGTCGGCAACGGGCCACGCGCCCTGCACAAGATCGACATGGTCGCCAATGACCTCAAGCTCGCGCCCGGCACTTGCGGCAAGGAAGGGCAGGGTGTTCCGGTGTCGGTCGGCCAGCCCACCATCCGCATTTCGGAGCTGACCGTCGGCGGCACCGGCGTGGTCCCGGCCGGCGCTATGCGGCAGTGAACCCGATCGGCGAGAGCGTCCTGGCGCGCTGCAAAGCGCAAGGGGCCGAGGACGCCGAGCTTTATGTCTCCCGCGGTACGGAATTCACGGTCCGCGTTTACAAAGGTGAGATCGAGTCGCTGGTGTCCGCGGAAAGCCGCGGTGTCGGTCTTCGCACCTTTCGTGAACACCGTGTCGGCTTTTCCTACACCTCCGACTTCGAACCGGCGGCGCTCGACAGCCTCGTCGATGAGGCGCTTCTCAACGGCCGCTACAACCACGCCGACGACGCGAACGTGCTGCCGGAACCGCGCGCCTTCGACCCACTTGCCGGGCTCGCGTCGCCGAAGCTCGCCGGCGTCGACCCGCAGCGGAAGATCGACTTCGCGCTCGAGATGGAGCGGCGCGCCACCTCGCTCGATGCGCGGGTCCGCCGTGTCAGCGATGCGATGTACAGCGACGGCAGTGGCCAGGTCGAGATCTACAACAGCCGCGGACTCGAGGCGTCCTTCGATCGGACCGTCGCCTACGGCGTGCTGGAGACGATTGCCGAACAGGACTCCGAGATGCAATCGGGGTTTGCCTTCACGCACGGCCGCGACATGGATCAGCTGGATCTTGCCGGCGTGGTGAAGGAGGCGGTTGAAAACGCGGCCGGCCTGCTCGGGGCACGGCCGGTGCCGACGGCCAGAGTCCCAGTGGTGCTGCATCCGCACGCCGCGGCGATGATCCTTGGCGTGCTGGCCAGCTCCTTCAGCGCGGACGCCGTGATCAAACGGCGGTCCTTGCTGGCTGGCAAGGTCGGCGAGCAGGTGGCCGCCGGGATCGTCACCATCACCGACGATCCGCGCCTTCCGGAAGGCCTCGCGAGCCGGCCCTTCGACGGCGAGGGGGTGCCGGCCGGCCGCAACGAGCTGATCGCAGCAGGCGTCCTCAAGGGCTATCTCCACAACACCTACACGGCGATGCGCACCAACAGTCAGTCAACCGGGAGCGCGGTGCGCTCCTACAAGAGCGTGCCCGAGGTTGGCGTCTCGAACCTCGTGCTCAAGCCCGGCGAGCTTTCGCGGGAGGCGTTGCTGGCGCGGGTGAGCAATGGGCTGCATGTCTCGCAGCTCACCGGCCTGAACACTGTCAATCCGGTCTCGGGCGAGTTTTCGTTGGGACTGACCGGGCACTGGATCGAGAACGGCCGCTTGACCAGGCCGGTCAAAGAACTGACCGTTGCGGGCAATGTGATCACCCTGCTGAAGAAAGTGGTGGCGGTTGCCGACGACCTCCGCTTCATGTTCGCCGGCGGTTTCTGCGGCAGCCCGACAGTGCTGATCGAGGAGCTACCCGTCGGCGGTTTGTAGCTGGTCGCGTTAAGAACGTCTCAAACGCTCGTATGGCACTAAAGCGCCACTCGCGTCGGGCGACGCCCGGCCCGGCACTCGTACTCCTCCTGCTGTGGCTGGTGGGTGTCAACCTGCGCACCGTCATCCTCGGCGTCCCGCCCACCCTGCCCGCCCTGCACCGGGCGCTCTCGCTCTCCTACAGCGCTGCCGGACTCTTGACCTCACTGCCGGTGCTGTTGATGGCGGCGGGAGCGATCCCGGGCGCGTACCTGGTCAGCCGCGTCGGCGCGCGCCGGGCGGTCGCCGTGGGACTCGCCCTCGTCGCGCTCGGGGCCGCTCTGCGCGGCGCCTTTCCCAGCGCGGCCATGCTCTTCGCCTTCACCGTGGTGTTCGCCCTCGGGATCGCGGTGGCGCAACCCGCGCTGCCGAGCCTGGCGCAAGCCTGGTTTCCCACGCGCATCGGACGGGCGATCGCGATCTACTCCAACGGCCTGCTCGTCGGCGAGGTGATCGCGGCCAGCATTACCCTGCCCTTGCTGCTGGTGCCCTTTGGCTGGCAGGTCGCTCTGGCGATATGGGCGGTGCCGGCCGCCATCGTGCTCGCGCTCTGGCTGATCGTCACCCCCGCATCAGAGGCGACGAAGGCGACGGCCGGCGCCTGGCTTCCCGACTGGCGGAACGGGAGGATGCTGCGCGTCGGTTTGCTGATGGGCGGGGCCAGCCTCGTCTACTTCGGGATGAACAGCTGGGTCCCCGATACGCTCGACGCACGGCATGCCCATGCCCTGATTCCCTTGACGTTGGGTGCGCTGAACGCGATGCAGCTCCCCGTCAGTTTCTGGCTGGCGTTACGCGGAGACGCGATGCTGGGACGCCGCTGGCCGTACGTCCTCGCCGGGGTTGCGTCGGTGGTGGGCGTTGCCGGCTATGCGCTGGCCCCGGCCGGCAGCGCCCCGTTTTGGGCCGGCCTTGCTGGCGCCGGCGCCAGTCTCGCCTTCATCCTCAACCTGGGCCTGCCCGCCCTGTTCTCACCGTCGGAAGTGGCGCGCACCAGCGGCTTGATGTTCACCATCGGCTACGGTGCGGCCTTCTTCGGCCCGGCCCTCGGTGGCTTCGCCTGGGATTGGAGCGGCCAGTTTCGGTTTGCCTTGCTGCCGATGCTGGTCGGGGCGCTCGCGATGCTTGCCTTCGGCGCGACGTTGCCCGGGATGCGGGTCAGGACGGCAGCGCGCTCGGCGGAGTCCGCAACAGAGTCGTGATCGCCCGCAATCCGTTCAACACATCGCTGCGGTCGATCGCGTCGCGCTCCGCGCGCAGCGCGCGCGCCATCGCGATCACCTGCGCGCTGAACGTGACGTAGCTCGTCAGGATGCTGCCGCGGACCGCGTGCAGCTTTTCCTGCGTGACCTCCGCCTCCACGGTGCCGAGCAGGCGGCCGGCGCGGCGCAGCATCGGGTAGGCGTTGTCGCGGGTGAGCTTGATGCGGCGCAGCCGGTGGAAGTAGGCAATATCCGGCTCGGCCGGCGGTGCCGTGTCCAGAAAATCTTCGGCGCCGGCCAGCAGTCGACGCATGGCGCCGTAGGCGGCATCGAGCCGGGCGCTGCCCGTGCGCTCCTGTGTGTAGCCGTAGTGCCAGAGGATCACGGCATCAGCGAAGGAGAAGAACACATTGCGATAGAGCGTCTCTCCGGTCAGGGTCGACATCAGGGCGTTGCGCAGCCCGGCTTTCGCCTGCTTCAAGAGGGGTCGTTCGAAGAGGTCGTCGACCAGGCCGGCCCACTGCGGGCGCGCCGCCTGCGAGGCGGTGGCCATCACCTGGAAGGCGGGGAGGGAGGGGAGTCCCTCGATGGCGGCGGCGATCGCGGTCGATTCGCGGCCACCGAGCTCGAGCAAGGCGGCTCGGGCGTCCGCGACCGCCGGGTTGACCAGCGTCGGGCTCATCCGGCTTTCTCCAGGACCGGCCACTGCACGCGGGAGCCGAGCCGCTCGAGGTACCGGATGTCGATGAGGGTTTTGGGGGCTTCATAGTCATCGCCGTTGAAGCCGTGGTAATCGCTCCCCACGGTCATCAGCAGCCCGTGCCGGCGGGCCAGTTCTTCGTAAATGGGGATCTGCTCCGGTTTGTGCCGGCGAGTGTAGACCTCCAGGCCATCGAGCATGGGCAGGACCTCCTTCATCAGGTCCTGGTCGGGCACCA
>Ga0209217_1000304_pt1 | contig 12826 bp, 10 predicted proteins | sample JacPinW_OM3H0_M2_FD_187957 | JGI IMG/M metagenome (GOLD analysis project Ga0209217, IMG submission 187957) | Forest soil microbial communities from Algoma, Ontario, Canada - Jack Pine, Ontario site 1_JW_OM3H0_M2 (SPAdes) (version 2) | ecosystem: Environmental > Terrestrial > Soil > Boreal...
GATTGGGGCGAGTGACCGGGATCGAACCGGCGACATCCAGATCCACAATCTGGCGCTCTAACCAGCTGAGCTACACCCGCCGCCGGGGCTGGAGGTAGCGATTCGCAGGGGTGGCGTCAAGCTTGGGCTTCTTCGCTCAAGGTGCCCTCCCCACATCTCGGCCATGACGATTTCTCCGGCGGGCTGGCGCCGTCATGCGCTCTTGACGCCGCAGCAGATGGGCGAGGCCGACCGGCTGACGATCGCCAGCGGCATCCCGGGCATGACCCTGATGGAGAATGCGGGCCGCGGCGTCGCGGACGCCGTCTCGCGGCGCTGGTCGCTGCGACCCGTCGTCATCCTCTGCGGACCGGGGAACAATGGCGGCGACGGCTTCGTCGCGGCGCGCCTGCTCGCCGAGCGGGGCTGGGCGGTGCGGGTGGCGGCGCTGGGCGAGCGCGCGGCGCTGCGTGGCGATGCGGCCGAAGCCGCCGCCCGCTGGCGGGGGCCAGTCGAGCCGCTGGCGCCAGCGGCGCTCGACGGCGCCGAGCTCGTCGTCGACGGCATCTTTGGCGCCGGGCTGACGCGCCCGGTCGACGGCATGACTGCGGCGGTCATTGCCGCGCTCGGGGAGCGCCGGTTGCCGGTGGTCGCGATCGACGTGCCGAGCGGCGTCGACGGGGCGAGCGGCGAGGTGCGCGGGGCTGCACCGTGGGCAACAGTGACCGTCACCTTCTTTCGCAGAAAACCAGGTCATCTGTTGCTGCCCGGCCGCGGCCGTTGCGGCGAGATCGTAGTCGTGCAGATCGGCATTGCCGAGGCGGTTCTCGATGATGTCGTCCCGGACACCGGCGCCAACGAGCCCGCCTGGTGGCTCGGCGAATTACCCCGGCCCGGCCTCGAAAGCCACAAATACACCCGCGGGCACGCCCTCGTTCTCGGCGGAGCCAGGATGACCGGAGCGGCCCGGCTGGCGGCAAGGAGTGCCGCTCGGATTGGCGCCGGGCTTGTCACCCTGGCAGCACCCGAGGCCATATTCCCGATTTATGCGGCGGCGCTGACCGGCGTCATTGTTGATCCGGTCGGCGGTCTCGAGGATTTCCGCGCTCTCGTTGAAGACCGGAGACGCAACGCCGTGCTGCTCGGTCCTGGCGCTGGGGTCGGCGCCGAGACCCGTGAGAAGACCCTGGCGGTGCTCGCAGCGGAAAAGCGCACGGTGCTCGACGCCGATGCGCTGACCTCGTTTTCCGACCAGCCCGACAGATTATTCTCGGCGATCCGCTCACCCTGCGTGATGACCCCGCACGAAGGCGAATTTGGCCGTCTGTTCGACGCGGCCGGCAGCAAGCTGGAGCGGGCGCGGCGCGCAGCTCGGCAAAGCGGCGCCGTTATTCTCCTGAAGGGCGCCGACACGGTTATCGCCGCCCCGAACGGCCGCGCTGCGATCAACGCGAACGCGCCGCCCGAGCTGGCGACCGCCGGCAGCGGCGACGTCCTCGCCGGGATCGTCGTCGGGCTCCTTGCCCAAGGGATGGAGCCGTTCGCGGCGGCCGCCGCGGCGGCCTGGATGCACGGCGATGCCGCCTGCCGGATCGGGCCCGCTCTGATCTCGGAGGATCTCGTCGAGGAGTTGGCTGTCGTGCTTCGGGAGGTGGGCCGGCGACAGCTGAGCGAGCGCCCGATGGGATCATGGCGCTAAGCTCTTTTAGGATTGACGGCGGTTGCGTTCTCGCGTCTCGTCCGGGCCGTTCCGGCCTATCCGAGGCGTCATGACCGATCCCGTTCCCTCCGGTTTTTTCGAAGGCGTCTTCGATCGGACCTTGACCAACCTGCGGAGCGCTTGGCGCGAGATCGCCGAATCGGCGCGTGGTGTGCTGGCTGGTGCGCCCAGGCCCGACACCGCTGGCTACGACACCGATCGACTTCGCCAACAGATGCTGAGCTGTCTCGACGGTCGGGGCGGCGAGGTCACCGCTCGCGCTCGCGCCGCCGATCTCGGCCGCACCTATCTGCTGCTTGATTCGGATGGGCGCGAGCGGTTTCTCCAGCTGCTCGCGTCCGAATTCGATGTCGACCGCGTCGAAATCGATCGCCGCTGCCGCGCGCTGACTAACACCGCGGGGTCGGGCGAGCGTGCTGGCGCCGAACGGGCGTTGCGCGCCGCCCTGGAGCCGCCGCGCATTACCTTGCTGCGCCGGTTCAACGCGCTTCCCGAGGGGGTCAAGTTTCTCGTCGATCGGCGTGCGGAACTGATCGATTTGGGACAACGCGATCCCCTGCTTGCTGGCCTCGACGAGGACCTGAAGCGGTTGCTCGCCAACTGGTTCGACATCGGCTTTCTCGAGCTCAGGCGAATCACTTGGGAATCACCTGCGGCGCTGCTCGAAAAGCTGATGGCCTATGAAGCTGTTCACGAGATCCGCGGCTGGACCGATCTGAAAAACCGGCTGGAGGCGGATCGCCGGTGCTTCGCCTTCTTTCATCCCCGCATGCCGGACGAACCCTTGATCTTCGTCGAGGTTGCACTGGTGAACGGCATGACTGGTGACATCCAGGCCCTGCTCGACGAGGCAGCTCCGATCACCGATCCCCACCTGGCCGATACCGCGATCTTCTATTCAATCTCGAACTGCCAGCGCGGCCTCGCCGGGATCAGCTTTGGCGACTTTCTGATCAAGCGCGTCGTGGATGCGCTGGCGATCGAGCTGCCTCGCCTGAAGGTGTTCGCTACACTCTCCCCGGTTCCCGGTTTTCGCGGGTGGCTCGAGGGGCAGGGTCGGGTCGGGCGGGACGATCTGCTGCTGCCGGCCGAGCGGACGGCGATCGAAGCGATAGGCGAGGGAGCTTCAGAAACGGATCTTCCGGCCCTGCTCGATCGCCATGCCGATCCAAGGGTCGCGGCTGTGCTGCGGGATCCGCTGATCCGCCTCTGCGCATGGTACCTGCTGCGCGAGAAGGCCTCCTCCGGCCGGGCACTTGACCAGGTCGCCCATTTTCACCTGAGCAACGGAGCGCGGGTCGAGCGGTTGAACTGGCTAGGCGATGTCTCCGATAAGGGTATCCAGCAATCCGCGGGAATCATGGTCAACTATCTTTACCGTCTCGCCGATATTGAAGCGAATCACGAGGCCTATCGCGGAGAAGGGCGGGTGGTCGCGGCGAGTGCGATCCGCAATTTGGTGCGATCTGCCTGAGAACCTTGCGGTGGTCCTTCCTGTTTTGGTCGCGTCAGATGCCGGATCAATTCGATGCGCCTCGTCTATGGTGCAGCGGATGGCTGTGCTAAGAACGGGCCCGGATCGGGCCGGAGGGTCGGTTCCGGCAGAGATAGCCGCGGGCGTGGCGGAATTGGCAGACGCACTGGATTTAGGTTCCAGCGATGTAAATCGTGGGGGTTCAAATCCCCCCGCCCGCACCATGGCGCGGTCCGGGGGAGGGTACGTCTCGATAACTACGGGCTCCGCTTCATGCAAGTGACAGAAATCAGCGCCGACGGCCTCAAACGCGAATTCACGATCACCGTGCCGGCGGGCGACTTGGAGCAGGAGATTACTCGCCGGCTGGACGAGTTGGGCCGGCAGGTGCGACTGCCGGGGTTTCGTCCCGGCAAAGTGCCGATGCAGATCTTGCGCAAGCGCTTCGGCCCGTCGGTGCGCGGCGAGGTGCTGCAGAGCACTCTCCAAGCCAGCTCGGCCGAAGCCATCAGCGAGCGCAATTTGCGCCCGGCCCTGCCGCCGAAGGTCGACATCGTATCGGCCGGTGAAGGCGCCGATCTGGAATACAAAATGGCTGTCGAGCTGTTGCCGGAGATCCCCGAGCCGAGCTTCGCCGACCTCGCCGTCGAGCGGCTCGTGGTTGAGGTTCCGGATCAGGATGTCGACCGCGCAATCGAGCGCATCGCCGAGCAGCAGCGCAAATCCGAGATAGTCGAGCGCCCCGCCGAGCTGGGCGATATTGTTGTTGTCGACGTCGAGGGCAAGATCGGCGAGAAGGAGATTGCGGGTGCCGGTGGCAAAGATCGACAGATCGTGCTCGGTGCCGGCAGTTCCATTCCCGGCTTCGAGGACCAGCTGGTCGGTGCCGCCGCCGGCGAGCAGCGGACGGTACAAGTGACCTTCCCTGAGGATTACGCGGCGGCTGATCTTGCTGGAAAGGACGGGCTCTTCACGGTCGATGTGAAGGAAGTCCGCGAGCGCCTGCCGATCACGCTCGACGACGAGCTCGGCCGAGCGGTCGGGCTCGAGAGCCTCGCGGAGCTCCGGCAGGAACTGCGGCAGCAGATGCAGCGGGATTATGACGCGGCTTCCCGATTGCGCTTGAAGCGGGCGCTGCTCGACAAATTGGCGGAGGGTTGCGACTTCGCCGTTCCGCCGGGGATGGTCGATATCGAGTTCGACAACATCTGGAGGCAGTACCAGGCTCAGAAGGTCTCGACGCAACGGGAGGCTACCATCGATGCGCCGTCGGCGGCCGCAGAGGAAAGTGGCGCCGACACAAGCCCGGCCGCAGCGGAGCCCGATGGTTCGGGCGAGAGCGAGGAGTCGTCGAAAGCCGAATTCCGCAAGATAGCCGAGCGCCGGGTACGGCTCGGTCTGCTGCTTGCAGAGGTCGGACGGCGGAACAACATTACCGTGACCCCGGACGAGGTGAACCAGGCGATTACCCGCGAGGCGCGACGGCACCCGGGTTACGAGCGCCAGGTCCTCGACTTCTATCGTCAGAACCCCGGCGCAATCGATACCCTTCGGGCGCCGATCTTCGAGGACAAGGTGATCGACTTCATCGTGGAGCTGGCAAAGATCGGAGAACGCAAAATCACCCCGCAGGAACTGCTGGCCATGCCCGAGCCTGCCGGAGAAGATGCGGTGCCGGATTGAGCCATTCCAACTGCACGGCTTTGCCAAGGAGGCGCTAAATGTCCGAGCACTTTGAACAATACATGAACAACCTAGTCCCGATGGTCGTCGAACAGACGAATCGCGGCGAGCGGGCTTATGACATCTATTCTCGCCTGCTGAAGGAAAGGATCATCTTCCTGGTCGGACCGATCCACGATGCTGTCGCCAGCCTCATTTGTGCACAGCTGCTATTTCTGGAAGCAGACAACCCTAACAAAGACATCAATTTCTACATCAACTCGCCAGGCGGCGTCGTCACGTCCAGCCTCGCGATCTACGATACTATGCAGTACATACGCTCGCCGGTGGCGACGGTATGCATCGGTCAGGCCGCTTCCGCCGGCTCGCTGCTGCTGGCCGCCGGCGCCAAGGGCAAGCGCTACTCACTGCCGAACTCTCGGATCATGATCCATCAGCCCTCGGGCGGGGCGCAGGGACAGGCTACCGACATCGAGATCCAGGCGCGAGAGATCTTGGCCTTGCGGGCGAGGCTCAACGAAATTTACGTCAAGCACACCAACCAGCCTCTCGAAGCGATCCAAAGCGCGCTCGAGCGCGATAAGTTTTTGTCGCCGATCGAGGCGATGGAGTTCGGCCTGATCGACGAGGTGGTCGAGAGCCGGCCCGGCCGTGAGGAGTCGGAGCGAGGCTTCAAGTAGGAGCGGGCGCGCGCTTGACGATGACAAGATTATACCATCAGACCATATGATTAACTGGTTGTTGATCGGCCAGGAGCACATATACTTGTGCAACCGGGGGCCGGGCCGCCGGCGACGGAGTGGCGATGACCAAATCTAGCGGTAGCGATTCAAAGAACACACTCTACTGCTCGTTTTGTGGCAAGAGCCAGCACGAGGTGCGGAAGCTGATTGCTGGGCCCACCGTCTTTATCTGCGACGAATGTGTCGAGCTCTGCATGGACATCATCCGTGAGGAGCACAAAACGACGCTGGTCAAGTCGCGCGACGGCGTCCCAGGACCGCGCGACATCTGCAGGGTGCTGGACGACTACGTAATCGGACAAGACCACGCCAAGCGCGTCCTTTCGGTTGCCGTGCACAACCACTACAAGCGTCTGGCCCACGGCGCAAAGAATAACGACGTTGAGCTGGCTAAGTCGAACATCCTGCTGGTCGGTCCGACCGGCTCTGGCAAAACCCTGCTTGCCCAGACGCTGGCGCGGATCATCGACGTGCCCTTCACGATGGCGGATGCGACCACGCTGACCGAGGCCGGCTATGTCGGAGAGGATGTCGAGAATATCATCCTCAAGCTGCTGCAGGCCGCCGACTACAACGTCGAGCGCGCGCAGCGCGGGATCGTCTACATCGATGAGGTCGACAAGATTTCTCGCAAGTCCGATAATCCGTCGATCACACGCGACGTATCGGGCGAAGGCGTCCAGCAAGCCCTGCTCAAGATCATGGAAGGCACGATCGCGTCGGTGCCGCCGCAAGGCGGCCGCAAGCATCCGCAGCAAGAATTCCTCCAAGTCGATACCACCAACATTCTGTTTGTCTGCGGCGGCGCCTTTTCCGGGCTCGAGAAAATCATAGCCCAACGCCGACAGGGCACCTCGATCGGCTTTGGCGCCGAGGTGCGCGGGCCTGACGAGCGCAAGACAGGAGAAATTTTGAAGGATCTCGAACCGGAGGATCTCCTGAAGTTCGGCTTGATCCCCGAATTCGTCGGCCGTCTTCCGGTCATTGCTACGCTCGACGACCTCGACGAGACGGTGTTGGTCGACATCCTCACGAAGCCCAAAAACGCCCTCGTCAAGCAGTATCAGCGGTTGTTCGAGATGGAAGACGTTCGCCTCGAATTGAACGACGAGGCTCTAAAAGCCGTTGCACACAAAGCGATATTACGGAAAACCGGGGCCCGCGGGCTGCGGTCGATCCTCGAAGCGATCCTGCTCGATTCCATGTTCGAGCTGCCGAGCCTTGTCGGTGTCAGCGAGATTGTGATCAATCGAGAGGTCGTCGAGGGGCGGGCGAGACCGCTCCACATCTATTCCGATCGCCGGGGCGATGTCGGCACCGGAGATTGATCGCTTCGTGCAACGGTGGGTCGCAGCTGCCGCAGGGCGGCTTGACTGCCGGCGTAATCAAGCCAACCTTAGAATGCTACTCGTGTTCCTCCTGTTCCGGGTGCGACCCGGGACGATCCTTTGCTGATGAGGGCTCATGTCAGAACATGCGCGCGGTGCGCTCTACCCGGTTCTGCCGCTTCGCGACATCGTAGTGTTTCCGCACATGATCGTGCCGCTGTTCGTCGGGCGCGAGAAGTCAGTGCGGGCGCTCGAGGACGTGATGAAGGACGACAAACAGATCCTCCTCGTCACTCAGAAGAACGCTGCCCAGGACGATCCCTCGACCGCAGACATCTTTACAGTGGGCACGGTGGGCACCGTGCTCCAGTTGCTGAAGCTGCCTGACGGTACCGTTAAAGTACTGGTGGAGGGCAGGCACCGTGCCCGCATCGAGCGCTTCGCGGACAACGAGCAGTTCTTCCAGGCCTTCGCCGACACTATTGGCGAGAAGGCGGGAGTGCAGCAGGAGACCGAGGCGCTCGCGCGGACCGTGGTCTCGCAATTCGAGCAGTACATCAAGCTCAATAAGAAAATTCCGCCGGAGGTGCTGGTCTCGATCAATCAAATAGAAGAGCCGGGCAAGCTCGCCGATACCGTCGCTTCGCACTTGACCTTGAAGATCCCCGAGAAACAGGAACTTCTCGAGACCGAGGCGGTTGCCGAGCGGCTCGAGAAGGTGTTCGGCTACATGGAGGGAGAGATCGGGGTCCTTCAGGTCGAAAAGCGGATCCGGAATCGAGTCAAGCGGCAAATGGAGAAAACCCAGCGTGAGTACTACTTGAACGAGCAGCTGAAGGCGATCCAAAAGGAACTCGGCGAAGGCGAGGATGGTCGTGACGAGATGGCCGAGCTCGAGGAGCGCATCACCAAGACCAAGTTCTCCAAAGAGGCCCGCGACAAAGCAATAGCCGAGCTAAGAAAGCTCAAGAGCATGAGCCCGATGTCGGCCGAGGCGACAGTCGTCCGCAATTATCTCGATTGGCTGCTGTCAGTCCCCTGGCAAAATCGTACCAAGATCAAGCGCGACATTAAAGGTGCTGAAAAAGTTCTCAACGCCGATCATTTTGGGCTCGAGAAGGTCAAGGAGCGCATCCTTGAATACCTTGCTGTCCAGCAGCGCATGAAGAAGATGAAGGGTCCGATCTTGTGCCTGGTCGGGGCGCCCGGGGTAGGCAAGACATCGCTTGGCAAGTCGGTAGCGCGCGCGACCGGACGCAATTTCGTGCGGATGTCGCTTGGCGGCGTGCGTGACGAGGCCGAGATCCGCGGCCATCGCCGCACCTACATCGGCTCGATGCCGGGTAAGGTGCTGCAGGGCATGAAGAAGGCGAAGTCGTCGAACCCGCTCTTCTTGCTCGACGAGGTCGACAAACTTGGTGCCGATTGGCGCGGCGACCCGTCTTCCGCCCTGCTCGAGGTGCTCGATCCCGAGCAGAACTCCGCGTTCAACGATCATTATCTCGAGGTCGATTACGACTTGTCGGATGTGATGTTCGTCACCACAGCGAACACCTTGCGGATTCCGCAGCCACTGATGGATCGGATGGAGATCATCCGTATCCCGGGCTATACCGAGGATGAAAAGGTTGAGATCGCCCGGCGGCATCTCATCCCCAAGCAAACGTCAGCGCACGGCTTGAAGAAAAACGAGTGGGCGATCAGCGACGAGGCTGTGCGCGACATTATTCGCTACTACACGCGCGAGGCCGGAGTCCGCAATCTCGAGCGCGAGATCGCCAATCTGACCCGCAAGGCGATCAAAGACATCTTGATGAAGAAGGGCGATCGGGTGACCGTGACGCGGCGTAATCTCGAAAAGTACGCCGGGGTGCGTCGGTTCCGCTTTGGTGAGGCCGAGACCGAGGACATGGTCGGGATCACCACCGGGCTCGCCTGGACCGAGGTCGGCGGCGAGCTGTTGACCATCGAGGCCGTTACGCTACCCGGCAAGGGGCGCGTCACCGCGACCGGCAAGCTCGGCGATGTCATGAAGGAGTCGGTTCAGGCGGCGGAAAGCTATGTCAAGTCGCGCAGCTACGCCTTCGGGATCAAACCGACCATCTTCGAGAAGAAGGATATCCACGTGCACGTCCCGGAGGGCGCCACGCCGAAGGATGGGCCGTCGGCCGGGGTTGCAATGGTGACGTCGATCGTTTCGGTACTGACTGGAATCCCGGTCAAGCGCGACATCGCGATGACGGGCGAGATCACGCTTCGCGGCCGGGTTCTGCCGATCGGCGGCCTCAAAGAAAAACTTCTTGCGGCGCTCCGCGGTGGACTAAAGACCGTGCTGATCCCGAAGGAGAATGAAAAGGATCTCGCTGAGATTCCCGATAACGTAAAGCGGGGATTGAAGATCATTCCAGTCGGCACCGTCGATGAATTGCTCGGCAACGCCCTCGCATCGCCGCTGACCCCTGTAGCGTGGCCCGAGGAAGGCGAAGCAGAGCCGGTGATTCCCGCAACTGGCGAAGAGCGCTCGGGACTGGTAACGCATTGATCACTTTGCTCCCTGTGTCATCTGTGCGACGGAGTGAGATGGTGCATCCACAACGGGCGGTAATGCCCGAATATCGCTTCGATTCTCAGTCGGCAGCACAGTTGACCGGTCCGCTGCTGCGCTCTAAACTTTCCGGCGAATAGGCAGCAACGATCCGGCACACTCGCTCAGGGGGGCTACCCGTGAACAGAAACGAACTCGTCGACAACGTGGCAGGCAAGACCGAACTCAGAAAAGCGGAGGCGAGCAAGGCTGTCGACGCGGTATTTGATGCCATCGCGGAGGCCTTGAAAGGCGGCGACGAGGTGCGCCTCGTCGGCTTCGGCACATTCTCAGTCGCATCTCGGGCAGCCTCCGAAGGGCGCAATCCACGCACCGGCGAAAAAATCAAGATCGCCGCTTCGAAGCAGGCGAAATTCAAGCCGGGTAAGGGATTGCGCGACTCGCTTAATTAACGCTATCCGACCCGCCGAGGGCGGGGAGGGCACATGCGCGGGTGCGATAAGGCGGTCGCCGGGCGATTAGCTCAGCTGGCAGAGCATCTCGTTTACACCGAGGGGGTCGGGGGTTCGAGTCCCTCATCGCCCACCATCTCCGCCTTATACGGATGCGGATCGGGCTGCGCCTTGACACCCCTCGGAGGGAGCAGTAGGACTGCCTTCCTGGGATCGAGGCCGCGGGGGCGTAGCTCAGTTGGTTAGAGCGCCGGCCTGTCACGCCGGAGGTCGCGGGTTCGAGCCCCGTCGCTCCCGCCATCGATCGCGGAGCGCGGGACCCGGCTGAGGTCAGCCCGCCGGCTGCGGCGACACCACCTTTAGTCATGCGATGGAAAGCCTGCTCCGCGACTACTTCCCGATCCTCGTATTCCTGGCAATAGCCGGCGGCATCTCCGCTGCGATGGTCGCGGCGTCGTTCGTGGTGGCCCGGCAGCGACCGGACGTAGCAAAACTGTCGCCCTACGAATGCGGCTTCGACCCGTTTGACGATGCTCGGATCCGCTTCGATGTCCGCTACTACCTCGTAGCAATTCTGTTCATCATTTTTGACCTGGAGGTCGCTTTCCTCTTTCCCTGGGCGGTGGCCTTGGCTGATCTGGGCGCATTCGGCTTCTGGTCGATGATCGTGTTCCTTGCCGTACTGACTATTGGATTTATCTATGAATGGAAGAAGGGGGCGCTGGAATGGGAGTAATCGGCACGCCCGCTCGACCAATTCCGCCCGGCCGCGAGAGCGACCTGTTGCTGAGAGCCGCGACACAGGAGGCCGAGGACCGGGGCTTCATCGTTGCCACGCTCGACAATCTCGTGAACTGGGCGCGGACGGGGTCGTTGTGGCCGATGACCTTCGGGCTCGCCTGTTGCGCCGTCGAGATGATGCACACCGGCGCCAGCCGCTACGACCTCGATCGCTTCGGGGTAGTTTTCCGCGCCAGCCCGCGCCAATCGGACGTCATGATCGTCGCCGGCACGCTATGCAACAAGATGGCGCCGGCGCTCCGCAAGGTCTATGATCAAATGGCCGAACCGCGCTGGGTCATCTCAATGGGCTCCTGCGCCAATGGCGGCGGCTATTATCATTATTCGTACTCGGTCGTTCGCGGCTGCGACCGGATCGTACCGGTCGACATCTATGTACCGGGTTGCCCGCCGACGGCTGAGGCGTTGCTCTACGGCATCCTGTTGCTGCAAAAGAAGATACGGCGGACCCGCAATTTCGCCCGCTGATCCGCTCGATGGATAAAAAACTCAAGGCCCTAGCCGAGCATCTCGCGGCGGCGCTGCCCGACGCCTTAATCACCACAGAGATCATCGCCGGCGAGTTGTGCTGTCACGTTGTGCGCGAGTCCTTGCCGCGGGTTCTGATTTTTCTGCGGGACGATCCCAGCTGCCGCTTCACGGTATTGTGCGACATTTGCGGCGTCGACTACCCAGACCGCCCGTTGCGTTTTGAGGTCGTCTATCACCTCCTGAGTATGCCCCTTAACCAGCGCGTACGTTTGAAGGTTGATACCGACGAGGAGCAGCCGGTGCCGTCTGCGGTCGATATCTTCAGCAGTGCCGGTTGGTGGGAGCGTGAGGCTTGGGATCTGTTTGGAATTTATTTCGCCGGCAATCCGGACCTGCGCCGAATCTTGACCGATTACGGTTTCGAGGGTCATCCGTTGCGCAAGGATTTTCCGCTCACCGGATATGTCGAGCTGCGCTACGATGAGGACCAGAAGGCCGTCGTCTACGAGCCGGTCCGTCTGCAGCAGGAGTTCCGCAGTTTTGATTTCCTGTCGCCCTGGGAGGGGATGGACAAGATCCTGCCCGGCGATGAAAAGGCCACGCCCAGTGCCGGTGAACCCGAAGGACAGAGCGGGCGATGAGCGATCAGCGTCAGGAGGAGATCGCCGAAGAGCTCGAAGGTCCGCCGCGGATCAGGAACTTCATGATGAATTTCGGTCCGCAGCACCCGGCGGCGCACGGTGTGATGCGGCTTGTCCTGGAGATGGACGGCGAGGTCGTCGAACGCGCTGATCCACATATCGGCCTGCTGCATCGCGGGACCGAAAAATTGATCGAACACAAGACGTACCTGCAAGCGATCCCGTACTTCGACCGGCTCGACTACGTATCGCCAATGTGCCAGGAGCATGCCTTCGCACTAGCCGTAGAAAAGCTCATGGGGATTACGCCGCCGCCCCGGGCGCAATATATCCGGGTGCTTTATGCAGAAATTACCCGGATCCTCAACCATTTGCTGTGTATCTGTGCGTTCGGTCTCGATGTCGGAGCGATCACGCCGTTCCTCTGGGGCTTCGAAGAACGCGAGCGGCTAATGGAGTTTTACGAGCGCGTCTCGGGCGCACGCCTGCACGCCAACTACTTCCGCCCGGGTGGTGTCCATCTCGATCTACCTGCCGGCCTCACGGACGACATCCTGGCGTTCTGCGGCAGCTTTCCGCAGACGATCGACGACATCGAACGGTTGCTGACCGACAACCGGATCTTCAAGGAGCGCACCGTTGACATCGGCGTGGTGACTGCCGAGCAGGCCGCCGATTGGGGGTTTTCCGGGCCGATGTTGCGCGGCTCGAACGTCGCCTGGGATCTCCGCCGGGCGCAGCCGTATGATGCTTACGACAAAATGGAGTTCGACGTTCCGATAGGGCGCAACGGGGATTCCTACGATCGGTATCTCGTTCGGATCGAGGAAATGCGGCAGTCGGTTCGCATCATCGAGCAGGCGATCGCCGGGATGCCGGAGGGACCGATCAAAATCGACGATCGCAAGGTAGCGCCACCAACCCGCGGCGAAATGAAGCGCTCGATGGAAGCGCTGATCCACCATTTCAAATTGTATACCGAGGGTTAT
>Ga0209217_1000305_pt1 | contig 12803 bp, 9 predicted proteins | sample JacPinW_OM3H0_M2_FD_187957 | JGI IMG/M metagenome (GOLD analysis project Ga0209217, IMG submission 187957) | Forest soil microbial communities from Algoma, Ontario, Canada - Jack Pine, Ontario site 1_JW_OM3H0_M2 (SPAdes) (version 2) | ecosystem: Environmental > Terrestrial > Soil > Boreal...
TCGTTGCCAGAATCGGATGTCGATCTTTACATGGGCATCGGCGGTTCGCCCGAAGCGGTGCTCGCCGCGGCGGGGATCAAATGTCTCGGCGGCGAGATGCAATCCAAAATGTGGCCGCGCGATGACAAGGAGCGGAAACAACTCATCGCCGACGGACATGAAAAAGATCTCGACCACGTTTTTACCGCCGACGATCTCGCTCAAGGCGAGAACATCGTTTTCTGCGCAACCGGAATCAGCGACAGCGCGCTTCTCCGTGGCGTGAAATCAAAGGGCACGACCGCGATCACGCATTCGATTTTGATGCGGGCGAAAAGCAAAACCGTCCGGCTCATCCGCGCGATGCACAATTTGCAGAACAAAACGATCCGGCTGCGCTCCGACAACCGCGAACATTTGATCTGAGAAAACTCAGACAGAATTAACAGAATTAGCAAAATGGCTCAGATGAATGGGATGGAAATCTGGGGTTTTTCATTCTGTTCATTCTGTCGAATAAGGAAAATCTCTCTGCTCGACAGCCCCGCTTGGATTGGTTCAAGATCGACATCGAACCTCCGCCGCTTATGAGACAAATACCGAAAACCGAATTGTCGCCGGATAACGGCTGTATCATCGACATGAAATGGAAACTGGGGTCGCTCGGATATCACGCCAGCGCGGCCGGCAAAGAAGCTGCGCCCGCCTCCAAGGAAGCCATTCGACTACCCGAGCTTGTCCTTTATGATCACATTGGGTTCAAAGGCGCTTACGCGCGAACGAACTTGAGTTTTCATTACATCGGCGATTTTTGGAACGACCGGATCAGTTGTCTCATTGTCGTCAGCGGCGTCTGGCGATTTTATCGCGACGAATATTACAAAGGTCCGCACTGGGACCTCGGGCCCGGTTATTACGAAAGCTTCTTCGCCGCCAAAGGCCCCGACGATGTCGTCAGCTCCTTCCAGTGCATCGCGCTGACGTAGCTGCCCATTTCGTCACCAATGACATGCACGTTCGCGCGGATGCGCCGTGTGTGTTGGTGAGACTTCGACTCGAGCGCTGCTGACGAATTATTCACTGCCGAGTTCATCTAGCCACATTGAGAACTGCCTTTGGGGTGGCTTTGATCGCGACCGGCCTTTACCTGTTGACCGCGAGCGGTCATCTGCTCGGTCAGGATGAGGAGTACTATTATCGAATGGCTCGGTCGGTTGCCCGCGATCACAGCTTTGCGATTGAGCCGCTCGTGTTCCGCAATATCGAAATTGCCGGCGCACGCGGAGAAGATGGCAGCTTTTACGCAGAGTACGCGCCGGGCTTGCCGGTCGCATTGGCTCCGTTGGTCCTACTCGGCGATGGCATAAACGCGCTGCCGTTAGATTTGGTTTCGCGATACGTGTGGTTGCAGGAGGGCGAACGGGACATCGCTCCTCGAATAGCTGTCAGTTATTTCAACATTCCTGTCGTCGGGTTGATTACTGCCCTTTTGATTCTGATCATCATTGGACTTGGCTACTCGAGGTTCGCTGCCGGTTTTGTAGGCGCTGGTTTTGCATTGAGCACCTTTGCCTTGGGCCAGGCGAGGATGATTTACCCAGAGCCGCTTCAAACTCTGTTTATTTTGACGGCATGGTTGTTGATGTCCCGAGGTTCGACTAAGGCGGCGTTAGTCGCTGGGTGTGCACTTGGTTGTGGCATTCTGGTTAAATTGACAACCGTGCTCGCGCTGCCAGCGCTATTGTTGTTGCCAGATGAGCGGGCCATCATGGTTTGGCGGCGGCCCTGGCACATCATCGCCATTGTCTTGCCACTGATCGGCGCACTCGCAGTGTACGCTTGGTACAATTACAATCGCTTCGGCAGCTTCATCGCTACCGGGTACAGCACTTCGGGAACAGTGGCGGAGCTGGGCGGTAATGGAATCGGTAATCCCATGACCGGACTTTACGGTCTGCTATTCTCAACTGGGCGTGGAGTAATCTGGTACGCGCCGCTAGTAATCGTGGCCGTCGCGAGTGCTCGTCGCTTCTATCACGAAAAGAAAGAGACAGCCGTGGCCGTTTTCGTATTCGTCGCGGTTTGGTTGGCAGTTCACTCCTGTTACAAAGGCTGGGACTCAGGTTGGGGCTGGGGACCTCGCTATTTGTTTCCGGTTCTTCCTCTCGCCCTCCTGCCATTGGCATCGAGTGCATCTTCTTTCGCTACCAGGTTAGCGCGGGTCGGACTTTTCGCAGCCGGAGTCGTCGTCCAGCTACCAGGCGCTCTGGTAGACTTTATGGCATCCGGCCAACAGAGCATGATAGTTTTCGAGAGAACAGCTGCACAACGCAGTCAGGAAATGTTTGTGGCTTGGCGAAATTTTAACGTGGCAGGATCGGAGATCGTGCAGCATTCAACATTGCTGTTGCGAGGTCAGCTGGACATAGCGTGGCTGACGTTTCGTAACAGCTGGCTGACAACGACGACACTTGGATTTGTGGCGCTTCTCGTTGGGACCGGATTTGTTCTGCTGCTATGGCCGCGATTGCGCGAAGCTTGCAAAAGCAAGGACCTCCTGGGCACAACCCCATGACAAGGTGAAGCCGGAGCCACCGTGGCCATAGTTGTGGATGACGGTGTGGCCGTCGCGAAGTTTTTCGCGCTCCAGGCGAACGCCTAATTTTCGAAATGGACGGAGACCGACGCGTTCGTGGAGAACTCGCGGCTTCCCAATTTCCAAAACGCGGCTGCATTCGGCGACGATGCGCGATGTCGATGTTGGATCGACCTCGAGATTGTCGCTGACTTCGTTCGTGCCACCGAAGACGCAATCGTTGGTGCGCGGGATCGCATACATCAGCGGCGCGTCGTCGCAAACGACCGCGTAATTCAGATTGTCGATCTTGGGGACGATCGCGACCTGGCCGCGATGCGGTTCGAGATCGACATCGTGCGCGAGTTCGCGCGCACCGACGCCGGCACAATTGATTGCGAGGTCGAATTTTGGATCGACATCTTCGAATTTTTCCAAGCGAACGCCTTCTTTGATTTCGCCGCCCGCTTTTCGAAAACGGTCGGCGAGATAATCGAGATAGATGGTGGTGTCCATGAGCGGGACGTTGATGGAGAAGCCGCTCTTAAAAGCAGAAGCAGAAATAGTAAGAGATGTCTCGACTTTCCGCCTTCGCTGCGCTACGGCGCGGCGAGCTCTCGACATGACGGAGGCGCCTAACGAACGCGCCCAATCGGGAATTTCGATCTCACCGGCGCGACAATATTGGCGGAGCTCGTTCATTGAGACCCCGGTGCGCGGATCCTTGCTAAGATCGACAAGGACTTTGTAGGTCGCGAGCGCCCACGAAATTACTTTGTCGATTGGCTCGGCGTCGTACGGAAACCAAAGCGCGCCCGCGGCGCCGGAAGTGGTTTGCTGGCCAATTTGTTCGGCAAGGATTGCGGTGCGAAATCCGCGCTCGGCAAACAGAACGCCGCAGGTCAATCCGGACACACCGGCACCAATAACGGCGACCCGACGGGGAACGGCTGATGCGCTCAAGGTGGAATCTTTGTTTGGCGAAACCGCCAGAACGCTACAAGGAAAAGAAGGGTTGCGCCGAGCGAGATCCATTTCCCGGCGGCAAACGCGGTGGATGAATACTCGACTCGCAAGCGGTGATGTCCGGCGATCAAAGGCACCGCGCGCAAAATATAATTCGCTGGTTGCAATTCGTACTTGGATTGGACGCTGCCCGGCAGAGAAATTGCGCGCCACGATGGCGTGAAAGCATCGGTAATCAACAAAATTGCCGGCTGGTCTGTGTCGGCTTCAATCGTGAGGCGATCGCTCGAGGCGGCGATAACCTGCGCGTGACCGGGAGTTTCAGTCGAAAGCGGTGCTGGATTCGGTTCCGTTTCCAAAATCACTTCGGCGCGCGGATTGAAATCCGACGAGCGCATCGCGTCGAATATGGCGTCCCGATTTTTGGCGATTCGATATTTTGAAACGAGCAGCACGTGAGGCAGAGCTGGAGTTTCAACCTCGAACGCCCGAAAATCTCCGGGCGCAGGCAGCAAGACATAACGCAAACGCACGATCGCGTAGAGCGGGTCCGCCCACTTGAAGGTTACATCTTGAGTAGCCTTATCCGGATCAACGCCCTGACTCCAGGCCACGAACTCGGCATAGCGCCGGACAATACTGGCATCGTAGCCCCACAATTCCGGAATGCCGATCGACATCGCGCTGTTCGGATGAAATAGATTAAGGATGCGGTAATCGCCCGGGTGCTGATCCAAGAACGATTTTTCGTCTCGGTTAATCACGCTCGCGCTGTCGAAAGTCGGGCGAGCGGCGCGTGCGAACCAGAACATTTCGACGACGCCAAGCACGACAACTCCATAAATCGAAGGAGCGTTCCATTTGGAAAACAGGAGCAAACCGGCAAAGAGTGCACAGGTGATGGCCGCGACCATCAGCGACACGGCAGCGCTGTGTTGCGATAGCGCGGCGAACTCAGGCGACGCGTAGAACTGCGGTGAGAAGAACGACTCTTCCGCGGTGTGGATTCTATCCATTAACGGTCTCCACGCATTTGTGGTGGTCGTCCAGTAGGCGCTGTATGCCAGCAGCACGGCCAGGAGAAATGCACCGACAATGAAAGCAAGTTCGGCGCGCTTCTGCCGCAGGAGACGATCGAAGCCAAGTCCAGCGAGGAGAACGAGAAACAGCGAAGCGCTGAAGATGAATTTTGAGACGCTGCGGAATTTGTCAAAGCCTGGAAGCGATTCATATAGAATCCGATATAAAGGGGTGTGGAGACCAGACGCGACGAGCAACGCGAAGACACAAACGACGAGCGGAATCCATTTGACCTTCCACTCGCAATAGATTGCAGCGTAAACCGATAGGAGAACACCGACAACACCAATGAAGAGACATGTTTCCCATAGAAAACCGCCGCCCCAGTAGGTCGCAGGCTCGCCAAAAAAATTCGGGGCGACGAGCGTAATCAGATTTTTTGGCGGGAAAGGAAGTCGCGACGCAAACGTGAACGGCAGCGAAATTCCGCGAATCGTTTCGCGCATGGTTTGGTTCGCGGTCAGCAACTGCACCGTCGAAAGAGCGGCGCCGCCAAAATAGATGCCAAGCAGTGGAGCGGCCAGCGACCAACTCCGCTGTTCGATCAGCCGCAAGGCTGAGTAAAGTCCCGCGACGAGCGCGGTGTAAAAAACGTGTTGAGGAAATCCGGCCAACACTTGCATGGCCACTGCGAACATTCCGAGAAAGCACCAGCCGATTTTTCGATGTTCATACAAGCCGTCGATCGCGCAAAAAATTAGCGGCGCCCACGTCATCGCGAGCAGGTGCGGCAGATGGCCGGCGAAAATGTGCAGAAAATGCGCGCCACAAAACATGACAAGAACGCTGGCAAAAAAACTAGCCGAGATGCAAAGACGTCGCACTCGCATCCAGAAAAAGGTGAATGCGCCAATCGCGAACACATGCAGGGCGATGCTCCAGTTCACCGCAGCCGCGAGCGGCAAAATCAAAAATAAACAGTTCGGCGGATAAAGCAGGGCAGCTTGCATCGCGCCGAAATATGGCGCGCCCCCAAAAATATGCGGGTTCCAAAGTGCAAGGTTTCCTTTTGCCAGCTCGCGAAAACCGAAGTCGCGCCAGGGCAGAAATTGCAAATACAAGTCGGTGATTGGATGCCCCACGACGCGCGTACTGCCGACGAAGAGCACATCACCAAACATTGCGAGCGTCAGTGCGAGCAATAAGGCAAGCGAGATCAGTTCTCCGCGCCGCGTTGTCATCAAACCGAAAATCGTCGCTGCCACAAATCGGAAAATCAACGCAACTTTGCGCCTCTACAATGAGGTCCGGTGAACAGCGCGAATCGGGCGTGCGCAATGTAGATCGATCATTTAACTTCGGCGCGTGAAAAACTTCGGCGCGCTTTTATTCATCATCGCAACCGCCGGCGGGCTCATTGCGCAACCGATCGTGAGCGAGTCAAAGTTGGTCGATGTCGATCATCTCAAGGTCCATTACACGAACTACGGCAAAGGCGACACGGCGCTGTTTTTTGTGCACGGCTGGAGCTGCGATGAAACGGTCTGGAGCGAACAAGCGCCGGCATTAGCGGAGAAAATCCGCGTGATCACGATCGACTTGCCTGGTCACGGCCAAAGCGAGAAGCCCCAGACGATTGAATACACGATGGATTTGTACGCTCGCGTGATCGACGCCGTCATGAGCGACGCGAGCGTAAAGTCAGTGATTTTGGTCGGACATAGCAACGGGACGCCGGTGATTCGGCAATATTACCGGAAATTTCCAGCCAAAGTGAAAGCGCTGGTGATTGTCGAAGGCCCGCTGCGCCCGTTCGTGAACAAAGACAACATGGAAAAGTTCATCGGGCCGTTCCGCGGCGACGGTTACGTGCAGGCGATGGGCGGATTCGTGGATGCAGTCACGAAGCCGATCAAGGACGGCGCGCTGCGCAAGAAGATCAAAGCGCTAATGCTCCGAACGCCACAGCGCGTGGCGGTAAGTGAGTTCGAAGCGACGGTCGATCCTGATTTATGGAAAGAGGACAAGATCGACGTGCCGGTATCGATGATTTTGGCGAAGCAACCGGTCTGGACGGCAGAGTATGAGCAATTCGTGCGTGGCCTGGCGCCGAAAGTGGATTATCAAGTGTGGGAGAACGTTTCCCATTTTCTGATGATGGAGAAGCCGCGAGAGTTCAACGCTGCGCTTACGGTCTTCTTGCAACAGAACCAGCTTCTCGATTAATATCCTCAGTCAGAAGGATAGTAAGCGTGACGTAGGAGCAGGCGGCGAGCCTGCGACGCGAGGGTTGGGATTTCAGGGATTCGGGCGTTGGCTTTACGGCGTTGCAGTCATGGAAATTAATCTCGGTGCCCGGCTTCCCTGGGTGCCCTCGCTGCGCTCGGCACCTCCCGCCGTAAGTCGGCTAAAGCCAACGCCTGCCAAATCGCTCGTAAGTGGCGGCCGAATCAGTTAAATTAGCGTCAATGGTTTCACTCAATCGGGACGCGCTCAGCGACAAGGTTCTCGAAGGCGAGCGGATTTCATTCGACCAAGCGATCGAGCTGTATTCGATGCCGCTGGAAGAATTGGGCGCGCTGGCAGATGTGCGGCGGAACCTGGCGAAGGAAAAAAGTTATGGCGGTCGCGGTCGCGAGATCGTGACCTACATCGCCGACCGCAACATCAATTACACGAATGTTTGCAACGTCTATTGCAAGTTCTGCGCGTTTTACCGGACGGAGCGCGACGACGACCATTACGTGCTATCGCTCGAACAGATCGACCAAAAACTCGACGAACTTTCGGCGGCCGGCGGAGTTCAAATCCTAATGCAAGGCGGACACCATCCGAAATTGCCGTTTCAGTGGTATGTCGATCTTTTGCAGCACATCAAAAGGAAATATCCGCACATCAACATCCACGGATTCAGTCCACCGGAATTCCAGCATTTCGCCGAAACATTCCGGATGCCGCTGCGGGAAGTGATTGTCGAATTCAAGAAAGCCGGGCTCGGATCGATTCCCGGCGGCGGCGGCGAAATCCTAGTCGATCGGGTCCGCAAAAAGATTTCGCCGTTAAAAATCAACAGCGACCAATGGCTGGAAGTGATGCAGGTCGCGCACGAGCTCGGTTTGAAATCGAGCGCGACCATGATGTTCGGACACGTAGAGACGATCGAAGAACGGATCGAACATTTGCAACGCATTCGCGATCAGCAGGACCGGAGCGGAGGGTTCACCGCCTTCATTTGCTGGACGTTTCAGCCTCAGCACACGGTCTTGAAGGTGAAACAGCCGACCGGCGTGGCCGAATATTTACGGACGCAGGCGCTCTCCCGGATTTTTTTGGACAACATCGACAACATCCAGAGTTCATGGGTCACACAAGGGCCGGAGATCGGTCAGGTCGCGTTGAAATACGGCGCCAACGATTTTGGTTCGGTGATGATGGAGGAAAATGTGGTGAGCGCGGCGGGGACGACGTTCCGCCTGGACGCGGAGAAGATCGAATCGCTGATCCGCGATGCGGGTTACGAACCGCGCCGCCGAAATAATTCTTACGAACTGTTGAACTGAACGGCCCCCGGCACTGTCTATGACAGGCACCGCGCCACTCTCGAAAAAATCCCGCCTTGACGATAGCCTGCTTCTCCTCTAAGTCCCGCGTGTCCCGCGCCAGGTTTTACGCTGCGCGGGATTCGGCATCTTGATTGTTATGAGAGAATTTTGGGGATCGGCGAGGGGCTGGACACTGGCGATGTTCTTCGTGACCTGCGCAGCGTTGTTTACGCCTGCAGTCGCGCAGGCGCAACAAGAAGCACCGACCATACGTTCGATCGACGTGCAATACTCCGGTCCGGCGACGGTGTCGAAGGAGGTGATTCTCGCACAAATCCGGACGGCAGTTGGTCAGCCGTATTCCGATGCGACGGTCGAAGACGACATTCGCAGCCTTTACAAGACCGGCGTGATTCAGAATGTGCGAATTTTTGCGCAGCCTGAAGCGGACGGCGTCAAAGTGATTGTGGCCGTGCAAACGCGGCAGGTGCTGCGCGAACTGGTTATCGACGGTGCGCACCGCGTCAGCGCGAAGAAGCTTCGCAAGGAAATCGGAGTAAGACTCAACGCGCCGGTCAACGAGGACGATTTGCAGAAAGCGCGGCAGAAGATCGTCGACAGGTATCAGAGCAGGGGTTTCACCGACATCACAGTGGATTTCCACGTCGAGCCGATCGACGAGAGTCGTGGGACGGCGCGCGTCATTTACACGATCAACGAAGGTGTGAAGGGAGCGGTCAGCCGGATTCATTTTGAAGGCAACGAGCATTTCAGCGAGCGAATTCTACGCAAGCAGATGAAGACTCGGGGCAAGACGATGATCGCTTTCATCGACAAATCGGGACGGTTGGATGAGGTCCAATTGCAGCAGGACCTCGATGCCATAAAAGAGTTTTACCAAAACAACGGCTACGTCGACGTGGAAGTGCAAGAGGTCAGGCGGGAGCGAAAGAAGGGGCCGCTTCTTATCACCATCGGGATCAAGGAGGGGACCCTCTATCACGTCAACAAACTCTCTTTCGCGGGTTACAAACAAACCACTGAGCAGAAAGTTCGCGCCATCATCAAAATGAAAGAGGGCTCCGTCTACTCGCCCAAACAATTGCACGATGACGCGAAAGCCGTCGCTGACGCCTACGGTCACGGAGGGTATGTCGATCTTGTGATTCTCCCGCAAGGGACTCCCGCCGGCACCGGTTTGATCGATGTTCATTACAAGATCGAGGAGGGCAATCGTTCATTCGTGGAACGGATCAACATCATTGGGAACTCGCGCACCAAAGACAAAGTGCTCCGCCGCGAGATTCTGGTCGCGCCGGGCGATGTGTTCGACACCGTGCGAGTGGAGACGAGCAAGAAACGTCTCGAAAACCTCGGCTACTTTACCAGAGTCGAGACTTATCCGGAAGAAACCGGGGTTGAGGGTCGCAAAGACCTGGTCGTGCAGGTGGAAGAAAAGCGAACGGGTTCGTTAAATTTCGGCGCCGGCTATAGCACGGTCGACAAATTGATCGGATTCGTGGAGCTGACTCAGGGTAACTTCGATATCACAAACTGGCCCGGATTAACCGGTGCCGGTCAAAAATTCCGGGCAAAAGCACAAGTCGGCAGTCAACGGAAGGACTTTTCGGTTGGCCTGACCGAGCCGTATTTCCTCGACCGGCGATTTTCGCTTGGCGGACAGATATTTTATTCAGAGGCGTCCTACCTGAGTTCGGTCTACGACCAGCGGAACTACGGCTTTTCATTGGAAGCGCGAAAGCCGATCTACTCATGGATCTACGGCGTGCTCGGATATAGTCTGCAAAACTACCAAATCTACAACGTCGCCACCGGCGTCTCGCCGGAAATTCGGGCTGAAGCAGGCACAACGACAAAAAGCATGGTGAGCACCAGTCTGGTTTGGGACCGGCGCGACAATCCATTTTTAACTCGCAAGGGCGAGCGCATTTCAATTTCGCCCTTTGTTGCCGGAGGCCCGCTCGGTGGAGATGAGCAAATTTACGGAGTGGATATCGGAGCGACCAAATACGTCCGGGTGTGGAAAGACATAATCGTTTTGGCGGATGTTGAGGCCGCAACTGTGGACGTTTGGAGTGGGCCCGAGACAAAATTGTTCCAAACGAGCGGCCTCGTAACCGACGCCAAAGGCGTGCCGATCCCCGGTGGTACGCCTGTGCCTTTCACGCAACAATTTCCAGCCGTGCCGATCTACGATCGTTTGTATCTCGGCGGTTCTAATAACCTCCGCGGCTTCCGGTTTCGCGATATCGGTCCTAAAGATACGTTTAGCCAACCGATTGGTGGCCAGTCCATGGCCCGCGCGACGGTAGAAGTAAGTTTTCCGATCATCGAAAAAGCGCGCGGGGCCTTTTTTTACGACTGCGGCTTCGTCAATCCTGATCCCTGGGATTTTGCTCCCGAGACACTTGCGGTGCCTCGTGGAAATAACGCGATTGCGACTGCGATCGCCAATGGTGCGCCAGTGGGCCCTAATGGCGTTCCTATCGTCAGTCCTCGCCGGACTTTCGACAGCTTCGGTTCGGACTTCGGAGTCGGGGTTCGCCTCGATTTGCCGATTGGGCCGTTGCGCCTCGATTACGGGTTTCCAATTGACACGGCCGGGAATGCAAAGCATGGCCATCTGAACTTCAGCGTCGGCTACCAGTTTTAATCGAATATTGGCACTTGCGGTGTGGACGGTTTCCGACGACTTATTTAGCCCTCTTATGAAAAAATTGCTTTGTTTGACACTGGTTTCCTTGCTCGTCCTGCCGATCGCGGCGCGGGCGCAAGGAACCCTGAAAATCGGGACGGTCGATATGAACCGCACCTTCCGGGAATACAATAAGACCAAGGATGCTGAGGCGAAGATTAACGACGCTAAGAATCAGGCGAAAAAAGAATACGACGAACGTGCAGACGCCTACAAAAAAGCGCTCGACGATATCAACAACCTCAACAAACAGCTTGAGGCCCCGGCCTTGAGCGCCGATGCGAAGGCCCAGAAAGCCAAAGAGCGGGACGACAAGATTTCAAACATCAAGAACATGGAGCGAGAGATCACCGAGTTTCGGCAGACGCGCGAGCGCCAGCTTCAGGAGCAGGCGTTGCGGATGCGCGAGGGCATCGTCAAAGAAATTACCGACGTCGTCATGGACAAGGTGAAAGCGAGCAATCTCGACCTGGTCTTCGATAAATCCGGCAACAGTCTCAACGGCGTTCCGGTGCTGATGTATTCCCGAGACAGCGTCGATTTCACCAACGACGTGATCACGGTTTTGAACAAGCCCGGCCGGGCCAGCTCGGCAACGACCACTGGACCCAGTCCGAGCGCCTCAGCTCCGAGCGCTTCCGCGACCCCGAAGAAGCCTTAACGGCAATTCGCGAATTAAAAACACACGCGGGAACGAACTCGCGTGTGTTTTTTGCGTACAGGTTCGCAATTCGCGATTACGTTTCGGCTGGATCCGGAGCGAACGTGAATTCAAACGAATACAAGCGAAGTCGGCTTGGGAGATGGAGGGCGCTCTCTGTCTGCTTGACCACCCTCCTTCCGCTAGCGTTCGTTGGAATCGGACAAGCCGCCCCAAGTTGGGAATCCACTCTGACCAAAGATCCGCCTGGTAATTTTCCCGAGCTCCGACCGGTACGCACTACCTATCATTTCGGCTGGTCCGGATTTACCGCCGGTGTCGGAGACATGCACTTTACCAAGACGGGTGATAAACGCTTTCAGCTTGAGGCGACCGGTCGAACCATTGGTCTCGTTCGCGCTTGGTGGAAATTGGACGCGAGCTACCGCGGATTAACCAATGCCGAAACGCTTCGCCCGATCGAAAGTAAACAGATCGAAATCTACCGAAGGAAAAAACTCGTCACTGATCTTACCTTCACTGATTCCGGCGTGATGCGCGCGCGAACGGAAGGAACCGGCGCCAAAGCAACCAAACCATTCAATTTCCCCGAGTTGTTCGATCTGCACAGCGCACTGCTCTATTTGCGCAGTCAGCCACTCAACGACCACAGTGTTCTTCGCATTGTCGTTTATCCCGCCACTTCCGCTTATCTAACAACGGTCACGGTCCTCGGCCGCGAACGCGTGACTGTCCGCGCGGGCGGCTACAACGCGATCAAAATCGATCTTCAACTGAAGCGCTTGGGGAAAAAACTTGAATTGGAGCCGCATCGGAAATTCCGGCGCGCGACAATATGGATCTCAGACGATGAGAATCGCATCCCGCTTCGCATTGAAGCGCAAATCTTTGTCGGCACTGTCTTCGCCGAGCTGCAAGCGATGCGCTTCGATCAAGACAAAACTTGAACGCAAGATCTCGATCCGCGCTACTGAGCGATAATCAGCGGTCGGGAATCCATTCGCCACGGACGGGCGCTTCCCGCAACGGACGGCGGCGCGGGACGTAAATCGGCGTGTGGGCACCCGGCAAAAGTTCGAGAGCGGCAAGAGTGTCCAGGTCGAGTCGCCCGGTGACAGGAAGCCGCGCCCGCGCCTGATAGGCCCGCAAGGAAAAGTCCAAATCAGGGCTGGCGGCTCCATCGATCGCACCGCGATAAAGCCCTCGTCGCGCCAAAATGCTTTGTGCTGAAATGATCACATTCCGCTGAACTTGCGGCGGCGCTGATTCGAAGGGCGTGCCGGCAAAATTCTCGGCCGGACGCGCCGCAACCGCGTCATAATTCGGACGGGCGGGTAATTGTCG
>Ga0209217_1000306_pt1 | contig 12793 bp, 13 predicted proteins | sample JacPinW_OM3H0_M2_FD_187957 | JGI IMG/M metagenome (GOLD analysis project Ga0209217, IMG submission 187957) | Forest soil microbial communities from Algoma, Ontario, Canada - Jack Pine, Ontario site 1_JW_OM3H0_M2 (SPAdes) (version 2) | ecosystem: Environmental > Terrestrial > Soil > Boreal...
TGCGGCGGCAGCAGCACAACCAGCAGCAATCTTGCGGCCGACCAGACGTTGCGGTTCCCCAGCGATAGCACCATTGGCACGCTCGACCCGGCGGCGATCAACGCTGAGACCGACGTCGAGATCTACCAGAACCTTTTCGACGGGCTCTTGAAGTTCGACGACAAGCTGACCGTTGTTCCCGACATTGCGACCGACCTGCCTCAGATCACGGATGGCGGGCTGACCTACACCTTCAAGCTCAACCCCAAAGCGAAGTTCTGGAACGGCCACCTTGTCAAAGCCTCCGACTTTATCTACTCGTTCAGCCGGTCGGCGGCCGAAGGCCAGGACGCGTATGGCAGTAACTTCGACCACGTGGTCGGCTATGACGTGGTCTCGACGACCAAAGACTGGGCCCACAACCAGAAGATGATGAGCGGCATGACCGCGCCCGACGATCACACGCTCGTCATCAAGCTGACCTCGCCCTGGGGCGTCTTCAACACCGAGCTCGCGCTGAGCTCCGCGGCCCAGGTGGTCGACCCGACGGTCGTCAACACGGACGACGCCAACTGGTGGGCGACGCCGGCAACCGCGGTCGGCACCGGCCCCTACAAGATGGTTTCGTACACGCCGAAGCAGTCGATAGCCTTCGATGCGGTCCCCAACTGGTGGGGGAGCCCGCAGCCGACCGTCCAGCACGTCAAGATCGACTTCATCAGCGACATGTCCCAGGGCGTCGTCAAGTACGAGCAGGGCGGTTATGACCTGATCGGCTACGGTGGCATGGGCAGCGACACCCCGATCGCCGACATCATCCGCCTCAAGGCGGATCCCGTCCTCTCCAAGCAGCTGAAGTTCATCAACAAGGTCCGCACCATCTGGGTGCAGTACGCATTCGGACCCCCGCCTGCCGGTTCCACCCGGGGGGTCAGCCCCTTCGCGGGCGACCTCGAGAGCGGGCCGGCGCATGACATTCGCCTGGCCCTTTCGCTCGCCATCGACCGCGACCAGATGGTCAACGTCGCCTGCGCCAACGGCATCACATGCTCGGCGGCGACCGGTGGACTGATCACGAAGGGCCTCGTGGGGTACGTCGGCGACAATAGTGATCCGCTGGCCAAGTTCGACCCGACCCAGGCCAAGGCGCTGCTCAAGAGCGGTGACCCGACCGGGGCGAAGACCGCGCATCTGACCTATTACTATGACCCGAACAAGGCGATCTACAAGGCGACGGCGGAGAACGTCGTGTCGCAGTGGAAGACCAACCTCAATCTCAACGTGACCCTGCAGCCCATCGACCACGCCACGTTCATCAAGGACTACACGAACCATCGGTACAACCTCTTCCGCGAGGGCTGGCAGGCCGACTACAACCACCCACAGGACTGGTTCGACAACCTGTTCCTCAAGACGGGTGGGAGTAACGGCGGCGCCTACACCGATCCCAAGGTCGAGGCGCTGGTCGCGAAGGCGGACGCCGAGCCGTCGCTCGACAAGGCATTGCCCGACTACATCGCGGCGTCGAAGCAGATGATGGCCGACGCGGCCTACGCGCCACTCGCCTACTTCAAAGGCGAGTTCATGTTCAAGCCCTACCTGATCCACGCCGGTTCGAACAACTTCAACGACTTCTACTGGAACGAGATGCAGATCGGTTCCCACTAGCCGAGGAAGGGTGCGGGGGCGCCTCCGTCGAGGCGCCCCCGTTTTCTTTTAATCTGAGGTCCCCATGTTCACCCGGGGCGCCCTCCTCTACATCGGGCAGCGGCTCGTCCTGATCGTCTTCACAGCCGTCGCCGTGTCCTCGATCGTCTTCCTCGGTGTGCACCAGCTTCCCGGCAGTGCGCTATTGAACGAGCGCCGCCCGGACCCCGCCTCCGAGGCCGTGCTACTCCACTATTACCACCTCGATCTGCCGCTGGGGGAGCAGTACGTTCTCTACGTCACCGGCATCTTCCGCGGCGACCTGGGCGAGTCGTACGTCAACCGCGGCGTGAAGATCACGCCGCTGCTGTTACGCGAGGCCGGGGTCAGCGCCGAGGTCGGGCTGGCTGCCATCGTCTTCACCATCGGGATCGGGGTCGTGTTGGGGGTGATCGCCGCTGTCCGGCAGAATACCTGGGTCGACTACCTGGCGACGACGACGTCGATCGTCGGATACAGCATGCCCAACTTCGTGATCGCGTCCCTGCTCTTTCTACTCTTTGGCGTCTTCCTCTACAAATGGACCGGGGGGGCAATCTATTACAACTCCGGATGGACGGGTAGCTATGGCACGCTCGATCAGATCATCGTTCCCGGCTTCGCCCTGGGGTTTCCGTACGCCAGCATCGTTGCCCGCCTGACCCGCGCCAGCATGCTCGAGGTCATCCGCCAGGATTACGTCCGCACCGCCCGCGCCAAGGGGTTGACCAACCGGATCGTCATCATTCGGCACGCGTTACGAAACGCGTTGATCCCCGTTGTCACAATCCTTGGGCCGCTGGTGATTGGGATCGTCACCGGCAGTGTCGTGATCGAGAACATCTTTGGCATCCCCGGTCTGGGCAAAGAGTTCGCCACCAGCATCCTGAATCGCGACTACAACATCGTCATCGGGCTCTTCACCTTCTACGCCATCATCATTGCGCTGGCGAACCTGGTGGTCGACCTGCTCTACACCGTCATCGACCCACGGATCAGGTACTGATGGCTGCCCTTCCCGGCATCGCCCAAGAGGTCATCGATGAAACGCTGGCGCACGAGCAGACCAGCCTGTGGGGTGACGCCTGGCGTCGCCTGCGTCGCAACCGCCTGGCGCTGGTCGCCACGGTCTTCCTGACGCTGCTGATCCTGATGGCGATCGTCGCCCAGTTCTGGACACCGTACTCCTACTTCGTCGAGGGGGTCGCGCCGATCTACCAGGGCCCGACCGCCCAGCACCTGCTCGGCGTCGACGACCTGGGCCGCGACGTCCTGACCCGGATCATGCTGGGGGCGCAGGTCTCGCTCAAGGTCGGCATCGGCACCCAGATCATCGTGATCATCGTCGGCGTGGTCGTCGGCCTGCTCGCCGGCTTCTATCGCGGCTTCCTCGACACCATCATCTCGACCGTGATCAACATCTTCTACGGCATTCCCGACCTACTGGTCGCTCTCACCCTGGTCCTCCTGTTGGGACGATCGCTGGGCATCATCATCTTCGCCATCGCCTTCACCCAGTGGATGAACATGGCCCGGCTCGTGCGCGGCCAGACCCTTCAGTTGCGAGAACGCGAATTCGTAGAGGCCGCCCGGTCCGGTGGCGCGAAGGCGAACCGGATCATCTTCCGGCACATTCTGCCTAACGCGCTGGGCCCGATCATCGTCCAGGCCACGATTGGCGTCCCGATGGCGATCCTCTTCGAGGCTTTCCTCAGCTTTCTCGGCCTGGGGGTACCACCGCCCACTCCCTCCTGGGGCGCGATGGCGGCGGACGGCTTCCACGCCATCCGGATCGCACCCCACATCGTCCTGGCGCCGGCGATCGCGCTCTCCTTCACGCTGATGGCGTTCAACTTCCTGGGTGACGGCCTGCGCGACGCCCTCGATCCAAGGCAGAAGCGATGAGCCAACCGGTGCTGCAGGTCAAGAACCTGAAGACGCAGTTCTTCACCGACGACGGCGTGGTGCAGGCCGTCGACGGCGTCAGTTTCGACCTGCATCCGGGCGAGACGCTCGGCATCGTGGGCGAGTCCGGCTGCGGCAAGAGCGTCACGGCATTGTCGATCCTCCGCCTGGTGCAGGAACCCGGCCGGATCGTCGGCGGCCAGATCCTCTTCAGGGGTACTGACATCGTCACCATGTCGGAGGAGGAGGTTCGCGAGATCCGTGGCAAAGACATCGCGATGATCTTCCAGGACCCTCTGAGCAGCCTCAACCCGGTGTTGACGGTCGGCTTCCAGATCGAGGAAGCGATCGAAGCGCATCGGAAGGTGCCGGGGAAAATGGCGCTCAGCCGGGCCGTGGAACTGCTCAAACAGGTGCGGATCCCGGCAGCGGAGTCCCGGGTACACGACTATCCGCACCAGTTCAGCGGAGGAATGCGGCAGCGGGCGATGATCGCGATGGGCCTGGCCAACTCGCCCTCGATCTTGATCGCCGACGAGCCGACCACGGCGCTCGATGTCACGGTGCAGGCCCAGATCCTCGAGCTGCTCCGCGATCTGAACCAAGACCTCAAGACCGCCATCATCATGATCACCCACAACATGGGGGTGGTCGCCAGCCTCTGCACCCGGGTGCTCGTGATGTACGCCGGCCGGATCGTGGAGCAGGGCCCCGTCGAGCGAATCTTCAAGAACCCGCAACACCCCTACACCTGGTCATTGCTGCAATCGATCCCTCGCCTGGACTCGGACCGGCACGACCGTCTCCTCTCGATCGAGGGCTTCCCCCCGGACTTGATCAAGCCACCGCACGGCTGCCGCTTCCACCCGCGCTGCCAGTTCAAGATCGCTCGTTGCCTGACCGACGACCCGGCCCTCATGGACGTGGGTCCCGACCAGGAGGCCGCGTGCTGGGTCACGATGCGCCGCGCGCTGACGCCCAATGGAGACGGCCGTGGCTGACCGGGTGCCGCTGCTGCGCGCCGAGAACGTGGTGAAGCACTTCCCGGCAGGACTCGGCACCTCCGTCAAAGCAGTCGAGAACGTGAGCCTCGAGATCTATCCGGGAGAGACCGTCGGGCTGGTGGGCGAGTCTGGTTGCGGAAAGTCGACACTGGGGCGTCTCATCACCCAACTCCTGCCGGTCACCTCCGGCAACGTCTTCTTCGACGGCGTCGACCTCACCAAGCTGAGGGGCGAGAAGCTACGGCAATATCGCCGCCAGCTGCAGATGATCTTCCAGGATCCGTACTCCTCGCTCAACCCACGGATGACGGTGGGCGACATCATCGCCGAGCCACTCGAGAACTTCGGCCTGCTGCGCGGCCGGGCGAAAGACCAGCGCGTCCAGGAGCTGCTGAAGGTCGTCGGTCTGAATCCGTATTTCAACAACCGCTACCCGCACGAGTTCAGCGGCGGCCAGCGACAGCGGATCGGCATCGCCAGGGCACTCGCGCTCAGGCCGAAGCTGATCGTCGCGGACGAACCGATCTCCGCGCTCGACGTCTCCATCCAGGCGCAGATCATCAACCTGATGGAGGATCTGCAGAAGGAGTTCCAGCTCACCTACTTATTCATCGCCCATGACCTCTCCGTGGTGCGGCACATCAGCGATCGGGTGATGGTGATGTACCTGGGGAAGATCGTCGAGGTCGCGGACAGCGTAGAGATCTACCGCAATCCGCGACATCCCTATACCAAGGCGCTCCTCTCCGCCATTCCGATCCCCGACCCGGAGATCCAATCCAAACGGCGGATCGTCGCGCTCGTCGGCGAGATCCCGTCGCCGGTCAACCCGCCCTCAGGCTGCCGCTTCCATACCCGCTGCCCGATCGCCCAGCTGCCGACGCCCTGCGCCGACCAGGAGCCGCCGCTGGAAGTGAAGGCGCGCGACCATCGTGCCGCCTGCTTCTTCTCCGAGAAAGTCCCGGTCGAGGTCTAGCTCAGGCCCCTGCCCGATGATCGCCCGTGGCCGCCGCCGGTCTTTCCAGCGCCGGGTGCTCGACTGGTATGCCGCGCACGGACGCGATCTACCGTGGCGGCGAACCCGCGATCCGTACGCAATCCTGGTTTCCGAGGTGCTCTCGCACCAAACGCAGATCGCCCGCGTCCTGCCCGTCTACGAACGCCTCCTCCGGAAGTACCCGTCGGTCACCGCCCTCGCCAGGGCGCCGCTCGCGGAGGTGAAGGCCATCACCGACCCCCTTGGTTACAAAATCCGCGGCCGCTGGCTCCATAGCGCCGCCCTGCGTGTCGCGGACCGTTCCGGCGCGACCTTTCCAGAAACGCTCGATGAGTTGCGCAGCCTTCCGGGGATCGGGCGCTATACCGCCGGCGCGGTGATGAGTTTCGCCCACCACCGGGATGCGCCGGTGCTCGACACCAACGTCGCCCGGCTGCTGCGGCGGTACTTCGGCGTGGTGACCACGCCGCGCGCGCGCACCGAGGAGCTCTGGTCACTCGCTGCCGCCGTGATTCCGAAAGGCAAGGGCTACCTGATCAACCAGGCCTTGATGGATCTGGGGGCGATGATTTGCCGGGCCCGAGCGCCGCGCTGTTCGGCCTGCCCGCTGCGGCGGAGTTGCACCTTCAGGCGAATCAGCCCGCCGCCTGCGCGCTCTCGTGGGCGAGGGTCGCCTCCGCGTCCGCACGCGAGATGACGCCCAGCAGACGGCCGTCCCCGGTCGTGATCAGGCTGTTCGTCTGGATGTCATGCTCGCGCATCGACTTGAGCAACTCCTCGAGCGTCACGTTCGGTCGAAACGTTTTTGGGCCCGGACGCATCACCTGTTCAGCGATTGCGTTGGGGTCACCATCGAGCTCCTTCTTCCGCAGCAGACCGAGGACCACTCGCTCCGGTGTCACGACGACGCACGTGTCCCAACCCGCGGTCCGACGCCGGATATCTTCGATCCGCTCCTTGAGCCCGCAGGTCGGCACCTCCGAATCCGCGACGTCACCGATCCATGTTTCGTCGGTGGCGGCCTTCCCCTCGCGCGGCTCGTTCTCCTCGTACCACGCGACCTTGCCGGGCCGATAGTCGATCACGTTGTTGAACCCCAGCGTCTCGAGCCGCCACGCGGCTCGCGGCGAGAGGTCTCAACCAAAGTCGTTGCAGTAAACCAGCACGGGCCGCGCGCGGTCGAGGCTTGCCGCCGTCGTTGCATCCAGGCGCTTGAGTGGGATATTGATCGCACCCGGAAGGTGGTCGTGTTCGTATTCGTCGTCGCTGAGCACGTCGACCAGTTGCGCCCCCTGCTCCAACAGGCGCTTCACGTCGGATACCGAGAAAACCTCCGAGGGCATGCGCCTAATCTACGCCGAGCCCTCGGCGAAGGTGCTCAGCGAGCTCGCATTCGGTTGTTCTTTGGGAGGTGCTCGACCTCGGCAAGTCCCATCGCTTCCATGACCGGTGGGACGTACATCCCGAAACGTCCGCGCAAGCCCTTCTTCAGTCCGTACCAGCCCCCGACCGGATTCTTCGGCGAGCGGCCCCATGCTTCGACCGTTCCCTCGGCGGCCGGTTTCTGCTCGTCGGCGCTGCCCAGCGGCATCCAGTCACCGTGTTGCTTCAGCATCTTGTGCAGGTCGTCGAGTGCGCGCAGCTGATAGCGGACTTCGGTCTTGCCCACCTGGACCACGAGCGTCGGTGGATCGAGTGTCTCGTCGCGGTATGCCTCGAACTCCGACGTCCCTGGCGGTGTCTTCAAGACCCACGGTGATTGGCGCGTCCCCGACCCCTTGACCTTCGCTTTCGCCATCACGTCCTCCCTCTTCGTATTTTTTGGTAACCATAAAGTTACGGTGTCAGGTTACGCTTTCGAGCGCTCGCCCGCTACCGCGCCCAAACACCAACCGGGGCGAAGCGCAGCGGAACGTCGACGAAAATCAGTTCCGACGTATCGTGCGCCTCGATGCGCAGCTGAGCTTCGTCCTGAATCTTGGCCGCGTCACCCGTGGCGAGCTCCTCGGTACCGACCCTGGCGCGGCCCTCGATCAGGTAGAGGTAGCCGCCTCGCCCCGTCTGAAAGTCGTGGGAGACCGCCGTGCCGGGTGAGAGACGGCTCACGTAAACCGAGGCGTCCTGGTGAACCCTGACCGGATCGCTTCCCGCCGGCCCGATCACCTTCAGCAGGCGATCGGTGCGCTCCTCGTTGGTGAACTGGCGCTGCTGGAGACTCGGCGGTAGGCTCGGCGTTTCGGGAAGGATCCAGAGCTGCAAGAACTCCATAGGCTCGGTTTCGGAACCGTTCTGTTCAGAATGCTCGGCGCCTGAGCCGAGCGTCATCAGTTGCACACCACCGCGATGGAGGATGCCGTCGTTGCCCAGGCTGTCGGCATGGCGGAAGGTGCCCTTCCAGACATAGGTGATGCCTTCGACGTCGGCGTGCGGGTGCATCGGCCAGATCGCGCCCGGAGCCAGGCGATCGTGGTTGAAGACGCGCAGCGGCCCAACCCCCATCTGTCGCGGATCGCGATAGCGATCGAAGGAGAAGTGCCAGCGGGCCACAAACCAGCCGCCGTCTTCCTTGTGGATCTCGCGATCGCGCCGGACCTGCAGCATGGCGCTCGACTAGGCGATCTGGATCGAGCGCTTGGAGAGCCCCATCCAGTAGCCATCGATGATGCTCGGCAGCGGCTCACCGCTGCTATCGCCGGCGCCGAGCGTCACGAACAAGGGCGCCAGGTGCTCGGTCCGAGGGTGCGCGTACCTTACCGCCGGGGCGCGGTGCATGAAGTCGGACAGTTCGTCGACGTCGCCATGGTCGAGGGCCTCGTGCGCCCAGGCGTCGAACTCGGTCGACCACGCCGGCGGTGGAGCATCGAGCCGGAAATCGCGGAGAAAGGGCAGGCCATGCGTCAGGAACCCGCTGCCGATGACGAGCACCCCCTGGTCCCGCAGCGGGCGAAGGCGCCGGCCGATCTGGAAGAGCTGTTCGGGGTCGAGGCTGGGCATCGAGACCTGCAGCACCGGCACGTCGGCGTCGGGATACATCACCGTGAGCGGAACATAGGCGCCGTGATCGAGCCCGTGGTCGGGCTGCTCTGCGACGGGCTGATCGGAGAGCAGGCGGCGGACGTCGGCGGCAAGCTCAGGCGCGCCCGGCGACCGGTACTGCGTGCGGTAATAGCGCTCGGGAAATCCGCCGAAGTCGTAGATCAGCGGCGTTCCGGTTCGGGTCGCGCCGATGGTGAGCGGGGCATTTTCCCAATGGGCGGAAACGATCAGCACCGCGGTCGGACGGGGCAACGCCTTGGCCCAGGCCGCGAGTTGGGCGACCCAGAGCGGATCATCGACGAGAGGGGGCGCGCCGTGTCCGATGTAGAGCGTCGGCATGCGACCAGAGGCGCTGGCGGCGCGAGCACGCTCCCCAACCGTGCTGGCCGCACCGTCGGCCGCCTCTTCGGGCGAGCTCGCCGGCTGCGGCTTCAACTCTTCATCCATCGCTCGCTCTTGACCATTCTCGCGCATGAAGACAAACCCTCGTTCGGATCGAACTTCGATGGTGCTGGGCAGGTAACCTTTCTGGGGCATGCGCACTGATCACGCCGTTCACGCCGAGGGTTTGGTGAAAAACTACGGCCGAGTTCGAGCACTCGCTGGCCTCGACCTCGACGTCGCGGAGGGTAGCCTGCTGGCCTTGCTTGGACCGAACGGGGCGGGCAAGACGACGGCGGTCCGGATCTTCACCACCCTGCTCGAGCCCGACGCCGGTCACGCCACGGTCGCGGGCTTCGACGTCGTGCGGGATGCGGATCGTATCAAGTCACAGATCGGACTCGCCGGCCAAAACGTGGCGATCGACGAATACCTGACGGGCCTGGAAAACCTGGAGATGATCGGGCAGCTCTATCACCTCGCGCGACGGGATGCAAAGCGCCGCGCGCAGGAGCTCCTCATGCAGTTCGACTTGATCGACGCCGCCAGCCGGATCGCGAAGACCTATTCGGGCGGCATGCGACGGCGTCTCGATCTGGCGGCGTCGCTCGTCCTGCTCCCTCCGGTCCTGTTCCTGGACGAGCCGACCACCGGGCTCGATCCACGAAGCCGGCGGCAGGTGTGGGGAATGATCAGCTCGCTCGTCCGCGAGGGCTCGACCATCCTGCTGACAACGCAATACCTCGAGGAGGCCGACGAGCTGGCAAACCGGATTGCGGTCGTCGATGCCGGGCGCGTGATCGCGGAAGGTACCTCCGACGAGTTGAAAGACCGGGTTGGGGGGAATCGCATCGAATTCGCGGTCGCGAAGGAGGCGGACCTCTCTCGCGCCGCCGAGGTCGCCCGGCGTCATTTCTCGAGCGAGGTGACCCTGGATCCGGCGCAACGTCGGATCTCCGCCCCGTCTCGAAACGGGACGAGCCAGCTGGCGACGCTGGTGCGCGACTTCGACGCCGCCGGGATCGACATCGTCGACCTGCAACTTCACCGGCCGAGTCTCGACGATGTCTTCCTCACCCTCACCGGTCACCAGGCGGAAGAGGAAAAAGCGGCCGCGCCCGCCGGCCGCTGGCAACGGAGGCCGCGCTGATGGCCACCGCGAGCGCGATGTCAACAGCGGGAACACGCTACCAGCCGATCACCGGACGGCCACGCATCGTGTGGGCGTTCCTCGACGCCCTGGTGCTCGCCAAGCGCAGCGTCCTGGAAACCGTGCGCGTGCCAGAGCTGATCATGTTCGTCGCCATCCAGCCGATCATGTTCGTGCTGCTCTTCCGCTATGTGTTCGGCGGTGCGATCCAGGTTCCTGGCGGGCAATACGTCAACTTCCTCATGCCGGGGATCTTCGTGCAGACGGTTGCGTTCGGCGGCGTCACCACCGCCATCGGGCTCGCCCAGGACATGCAGCGTGGCATCATCGACCGTTTCCGTTCGCTCCCGATGGCTTCTTCCGCGGTCCTGACTGGCCGCACTATCGCCGACCTCGCTCGCAACCTCTTCACGGTGGTCATCATGCTGACCGTCGGATTCCTGGTTGGCTTCCGCCCGGGCGGGACGCCGTTCGAGTTCCTGCTCGGCATCCTGCTCCTGCTCGGGGTCAGCTTCGCCTTCTCCTGGATCTCGGCGTTTATCGGGCTGCTGGTCCGCAGCGTCGAGGCGGCGCAATCGGGCGGCTTCATCTGGCTCTTTCCCCTGACCTTCGCCTCCAGCGCCTTCGTGCCGGTGGCGACGATGCCCGGTTGGTTGCAGACCTTCGCGCGCCACAATCCGATTTCTGTCCTCGCCGACGCGCTGCGCGGCCTCTTCCACGTGAATCCCGCGCTGACGACCGCCGATACCCGCTGGGCGCTGATTCAGTCGGTGGCCTGGATCGCAGCCATCCTCCTGGTCTTCGTCCCCCTTTCGGTCATCCGCTACCGGCGCACGATGGCCCGCTAGCAACGCCGAGCCCGCAGGAGGGTCCTCCGACCCGTCCTACGTCGTCTACCGAATGAGGAATTAGGCAGTCCTGCCGATGACGAGGTCGCTGGGGGCGTGCCAATCTGCAGATTCAGCAGAGCGCCGTCGAGAGTCATAGCAAAGAGTCATAGCCAGGTCCAGGGTGAAGAAGCCGGAATCGACGCTGCAAGCGCTCGCCACCGTGCTTCGTGCATCGCCTGAGTCGGACGCCCTCGTCATCCTCGGTCGGATGCTGGACTCGCTGCCGATCGGCTTCCACGTCAGCGATTGTGGCGGCGCGTTCCACGTTCTCTACGCCAACCATGTGTGGGAACACTGGCTCGCACCCGACAAGCTGCCGGTCGCGGGCAAGCGCCTCGCCGATCTCTTTCCGAGCGCCGAGGAGGCCGGCGTCCTCCAGCTCATGCGGGAGGTCTGCGCGACGTGCCAGCCAAAACACCTCAAGGGTTTTGAGTTCACGGAATTAGGTGCGACCGAACATGGCAAGCGCGTCGGGCGTTGGGACTGGGAGATCTATCCGCTGAGCGGCCCGAGCGGCGTCACGCATCTGCTCAACGTCATCATGGATGTCAGTGCGCTGAGGCCCGGACGGAACGGCCCCTCCAAAGAACATCGCCAGGCCGCGAACCGCCGCCGCGAAGAGGCATCGGGGGTCCTGCGCATTTTCGGTCTTGCTCCCGAGAGCCCGGCCTCGAGGGGTCTTACCGCTCTGAGCGAACGCGAATACCAGGTGGCGGATTTGTTGGCGATGGGATTCACCAATGCGGCAATCGCCGATCATTTCAAGCTCAGCCCGGCAACGGTTTCCTCTCATGTCGCCCATATCCTGTCCAAGCTCGGCTTCCGATCACGTGCGCAGGTCGCCGCCTGGGTCGTGAGGCGCCGGTTGGTTCCGAGCAAGTCGGTGGGCACTCCGGCCCTAAGCTGAGGGGGCTCCGACAGCAAAAATCCCCGCAAAATTCATCTAAACGGAGGATGACAGTCGCCGCGCCCGGGGCCCATCCTTATTCGACTACCCTGGCGCAACGCATTAGCCGACTCACCGGTCGTCGTCCTCTGCAGATGAGACTGCACGAACCGCAGCAGCGCTTCCGAAACGCGTTCCAGAACGCCCCGATCGGCATGGCGTTGGTGGGCCTGGACGGGCGCTTTCTCGATGTGAACCAGGCCGTGTGTCAGCTCCTCGGATACTCGCCGGAGGAGCTGTCCGGCATCACCCTCCGGGAGATAACCCATCCTCTCGAAGTCGAGGGGCTGCTGGCGGGGACCGGGCAACTGCTGGCCGGGGGGATCACGAGATTTCAGACCGAGCTGCGCTACCTCCATGCCGACGGCCACGACGGGTGGGCCCTCATCAGTGTCTCGCTCATGAGGGAAGCCAACGGCCGGCCCCTCTACTACGTTCTCGGCATTGACGACATCACGGGCCAGAAGACCGAACGGCTGCGGGCCATCCCCGTGGCCGTGACGCGCATGCTGGTCGAGGCTCCCACCCTGGAAGCCGCCTCCCGTGGAATCCTGCAACGGCTATGTGAGGAGCTGGGCTGGGAGATCGGTCAGCTGTGGATCCGCGATTTCGACGAAGATGTCCTCCGTTTGCGGGACTTCTGGCAGGCTCGGTCGCCGCAAGTGGGGGCGAAAGTCATCAACTCCGTGACGACCCACTTCCCCGGAATCGATTTGCCGGGCCAGGTCTCCGCTCGAGGCGAGCCCGTCTGGATCGTCGACATCGCCACCGATCCGAACTTCGGCCTGCCGGCGACGGGAACAGACACGGACCTGCACG
>Ga0209217_1000307_pt1 | contig 12780 bp, 12 predicted proteins | sample JacPinW_OM3H0_M2_FD_187957 | JGI IMG/M metagenome (GOLD analysis project Ga0209217, IMG submission 187957) | Forest soil microbial communities from Algoma, Ontario, Canada - Jack Pine, Ontario site 1_JW_OM3H0_M2 (SPAdes) (version 2) | ecosystem: Environmental > Terrestrial > Soil > Boreal...
CTCGCCGACCGCACGCTCCAGCGCACCATCGCCGATCCAGTTGACGTCGCGCAGCACGATGCGATCCATCCGCAATGCCTCGCGCGGGCCGACCACGACGCGGCGGCTCTTCGCCTCCAGCCGCACCACATAGAGCGGCGCGCTCGAAGCGATCCCCAGTCCGCGGCGCTGGCCGACGGTGAAATGCACGATGCCCTGATGGGTGCCGATGATTTGGCCCTCGAGGTCGACGATATCGCCGGGCAGAACCGCGTTCGGCCGCAACCGCCCGATGATGTCGGTATAGCGCCCACTCGGCACGAAGCAGATGTCCTGGCTGTCGTGCTTGTCGGCGACCTCAAGATCAAACCGCCGCGCCAGTTCGCGCGCCTCGGGCTTGGTCATGTCGCCGAGCGGAAAGCGCAAATAGTCAAGCTGCTCGCGTGTGGTCGCGAACAGGAAATAGCTCTGGTCGCGATCGGCGTCGGCGGCGCAAAGCAGCGCGCGCGAACCGTCGGCGAGGCGGCGCGAGGCGACATAATGGCCGGTGGCGAGCACGGCCGCGCCAAGCTCGCGCGCGGTCTTGAGCAGGTCGCGAAATTTGATGGAGCGGTTGCACTCGATGCAGGGCACCGGCGTCTCGCCGGACGCGTAGCTGTCGGCGAAATTGTCGATCACCGACTCGCGAAAACGGTTCTCGTAGTCGAGCACGTAATGCGGAATGCCGATCCGCTCGGCCACGTTGCGGGCGTCGTGGATGTCCTGCCCGGCGCAGCAGGCGCCCTTGCGGTGGGTGGCCGCGCCATGATCGTAAAGCTGCAGCGTGATGCCGACGACGTCATAGCCTTCCGACTTCAACAGCGCAGCCGTCACCGAGGAATCGACGCCGCCCGACATGGCGACGACGACCCGTGTGTCCTGTGGACGGCCCTTGAGATCAAGACTGTTGAGCATGGTTCCGGTCATTGCTGCGATCGCCGCGGCATCGGATGCAGCGGCTTTTTCCGGGAAAGCGCGCGTCGCCTGCCGGATGCGGCTTAGAAGCCGCTCCTTAATATAGGCCGTATTGGCGTGAAGCAATCACGCTTCCCCGGTTCGCCCGCAACAAACGGCAAATCTTGCCGAGGGGCAGAAAGGGCGCCGCCGCAGGCGCTCGGCAATCTATCGGTCACCAACGTAAGCCATTGAAATATATCGGTATTTTTTATGGCCTGGGATGGCCCGGTCCTTGCTGATCTCCGGGTTAAGTTTCATCGCGAGAGGCCGGCCGTGTATAGTGTCACCACAGATCTAGCAGCCAGCGTGTCGTTTCAGACCGCGCCGCCGAAGTCCGCACGGTCCGACCAATCGCAGGCCAGCGATAGTTTCGGGGCGCTGGTCGATAGCAATGCGAGTGCCGCCAGCGACAACGGTCCCGCGGCCCCCGTCCCGCAACCGCCGTCCGCCGCACCGCAACAGTCCGCCCAGCCCCGATCGGACAATAATCCGCCCTCCAGCGACAACACGGCTTCGAGCAACACCTCCGGTTCCGACCAGACCGCAAGCCATTCGGCCGGCGGTGGCGCCGCGACCGGACAGACCTCCGATGCCCGTGCCGGCGCCAATACCAATGCCAATGCAACCCAGCAATCCCAGGCGAAGTCCAGCACGGCAAAATCCGGCACCGCGAAATCAACGGACAAGCCGGCTTCAGGCAGCACTTCCGGGGCCGATTCCTCGAATGCCGTCGTAGCGCAGCCGCTGTCCATCACGACGCCGAGCCCGGTCGCCGTTGCCGTCCCGACGACCGCTGCCCCTGCTGCGACGCCGGCGTCCGGGTCCGGCACCGCCACGGCGCCGCTTGCAATTGCCGCTGCCGCCATCGCCGCCAGTTCGCAAGCTGCATCCGCATCGGCGGCATCGCCCGCGCAGGTCAAGATCAATTCGGACGCAGCCGCCGCCGCAACCGCTGCGACCCTCGCGACGGCCTCAGTGGCTGTGACCGCAACCACCCCCGCCGCGACAGCGGCCGCGAAGGTCGCCGTTCAGGCCGCGGCAGGCGAGGCCGTCGCCAAGAGCGCCAAGCCGCAGCTCACGCCGAACAATGCCACCGACGTGACGTTGGCTGTTGCCGCGGCCGCACCGGTTGCGCCGAAAGCCACCCAGCTCAAGGCCGCAGGTCCCGCGCCGGCGAAAACGGCGGCATCGGGCACCTCGGACGCCACGCCAGCCACCTCCGATCCATCGGCCGCCAGCACAACCACCGCGGCGGCTCACAGCGACGTTGCGCCCCAACCAGCGGTCGCCGCCAAGCCGGACGCCGGCAACGGTCTCACTGATGCGGTGAAAGCGGAGGCTTCCGCCAATTCCGCGCAGGCCAATGCGGCCAATGCGGCGACCCATGATCGTCAGGCGGTCGCCACGCCGACAACGGCACCGACCGATTCATCGGACGCCGCCGCGCAATTGTCCGCCAATTTGCAGCCCCAGCCTGCCTCCGCCACAGCCGCGCTCGCTGCCACGGCGCCATTGAGCGTCACGGCGGCGACGAACGCGGCAGTGCCCGTGAGCGGGCTCGCGCTCGAGATCGCGGCCTCGGTCAAGAGCGGCAAGAGCCGGTTCGAGATCCGGCTCGATCCGGCCGATCTCGGCCGCATCGATGTTCGCATCGATGTCGACCGCAATGGCCAGGTCACGTCGCATTTGACGGTCGAAAAGCCGGAAACACTGTCGATGCTGCGCCAGGACGCACCGCAGCTGCAGCAGGCGCTCGACGACGCCGGATTCAAGACCGGCGACGGCGGCCTGCAATTCAGCCTGCGCGACCAGTCTTCTTCAGGCCAGAACAGCGGCAACGACACGCCACGCAACGCCCAGCGGCTGGTGATCAGCAACGAAGATACCATCCCCGCGACAGTCGCGGGACAAAGCTATGGCCGCATGCTCGGATCGAGCAGCGGCGTCGATATCAGGGTCTGAGGAGACGGACATGACAACAACAGGCGCGGCAACCACAGCGAGCCCGATCGTTTCGGGGACGACGAAGCAACCGGCCTCGTCTTCGAGCTCCTCCTTGAGTTCGACCTCCGGCGCCACGCTCGCCGGCAACTTTCAGTCTTTTCTGACGCTGCTGACGACGCAATTGCAGAACCAGAACCCGCTCGATCCGCTGGACACCAACCAGTTCACCCAGCAACTGGTGCAATTCGCCGGTGTCGAGCAGCAGCTCAAGACCAACGACTCACTGAGCACGCTGGTTTCGCTGCAACAGACCGCGCAATCGACGCAGGCGCTCGGATTCGTCGGCAAGACCGCGGCGGTCGACGGCTCTACCGCGGCCCTGAGCAAGAGTTCGGCGACCTGGAATCTGAGTGTTCCGACGAACTCCAACGTCAACATCTCCATCACCAACTCTACCGGACAAACGGTTTTCACCGGCAACTACGGCGTCAGCGCCGGCAGCAATCAGCCCTTCACCTGGGGTGGCAAGGGCAATGACGGCACGCAATGGCCGGACGGCCAGTACAAGCTGACCGCGACGGCGGCCGACAGCGCGGGCAATTCGGTGGCGGTTTCCACCCAGATCGAGGGCGTGGTCAGTTCGGTGGACCTCACCCAGTCGCCGCCGCTGTTGTCGATCAACGGCCAGACCTACACGGTCAGCCAGATCAAGAGCATCACCCAGTAGGGCTTCGTCATTCCGGGATGGTCCCAACGGGTCGGCGCCGCGCGCCGCCCGATGACAGGCTCCGGACCAGACCTCAGATGTGCAATGGCACATCTGAGGTTCGCGCTTCGCACGCCCCGGAATGACGGCTTACATTATTATCAGGTCACAGCCCCCGGCCCGACGTCTTTCAGACGCCGGGCCGGAGGCTTTGGCAGGCATTTTCAAGGAGATTCGTATTGAAGCCTTGGGCTTAGGCAAATTTTAAGCCGGGGGGCGTAGGTTGTGAGGCGTGAGTTCAGTGGTTGAGAGTTTGTGAGTACGCCATGACAGAACCCCATCGCCCGAGGGTAAAATACGTCATCGGGCCGGACGGCAGTCCGTTAACAATTGCGGATTTGCCCGCGCCCGGGACCAAACGGTGGGTCATTCGCCGTAAGGCCGAAGTCGTTGCCGCGGTCCGCGGCGGTCTGCTCTCCCTCGAGGAGGCTTGCAGCCGCTACACGCTGACGGTCGACGAATTCCTCTCTTGGCAATTTTCCATCGACCAGCATGGCCTTGCCGGACTGCGCACGACCCGCATCCAGCAATACCGCCAATAAGCCCCTCTCCAAAACTGACGGTATTTGATCAAAATCGGCTTCGTTTTGCGAAGCCGATTTTTTTGATGTTTGACTTTCGCGAGCCGCCCTTAACCTTCGTTAACCATATCGAAACCATACCATAGGCAATAATTGCCCAGTCGGCCCCCTGGGGTCCGAATCTCGGGGGCGGTTGGTTTTGCAGGCTCTGGTAGCTTTCCTAAGGGGTCTCGGCGCTTCGCGCTTGATGGCGATGATCGCGGTGACGGCCGTGCTGATCGCCTTCTTCGCCTTCGTCATCATGCGCGTCACCACCCCGCAGATGACCACCCTCTTTACCGACTTAAGCGTCGAGGATTCCTCCGCCATCATCAAGGATTTGGAGCGCCAGGCGATTCCCTTCGAGCTGCGCAACGACGGCGCGGTCATCATGGTGCCGAAGGACAAGGTCACCCGGCTGCGCATGAAGCTCGCCGAGGGCGGTCTCCCCAAGGGCGGCGGCGTCGGCTACGAGATCTTCGACAAATCCGACGCGCTCGGCACCACCAGCTTCGTCCAGAACATCAATCATTTGCGTGCACTGGAGGGCGAGCTTGCCCGTACCATCCACGCCATCGACCGCGTCCAGGCGGCGCGGGTCCATCTGGTGCTGCCCGAACGGCCGCTGTTTTCGCGCGAGACCCCCGAGCCATCGGCCTCGATCGTGGTGCGGGTCCGCGGCGCGCTGGAACCGCAGCAGATCAAGGCGATCCGCCATCTGGTCGCGTCCGCCGTCAGCGGGCTGAAGCCGCAGCGGGTGTCGATCGTCGATGAAGCCGGCCAATTGCTCGCCGACGGCGCCGGCACCGGCAATGACGCCGACAACGCCGTCGCCGACGAACGCCGCGCCGGGTTCGAGAAGCGGATGCGCAATGAGGTCGAGGCGATCGTGTCCTCGGTGGTCGGATCGGGGCGCGCCCGCGTCCAGCTCTCGGCCGACTTCGACTACAACAAGATCACCCAGACTTCGGACAAGTTCGATCCCGAAGGCCGCGTGCTGCGCTCGACCCAAACAAGAGAAGAATCCGCGGCGACCACCGACAGCAACGGCCAGGTCACCGTCAATAATGAATTGCCGGGCAATCAAAACAACAACAATGCCGTACCGGCGCGCGACCAGAGCAAGAAGACCGAAGAGACCAACAATTACGAGATCTCCCGCACCACCAAGACCGAAGTGACCGAGGCCGGACGAGTCAACCGCCTCTCGGTCGCCGTGTTGGTCGACGGCAGCTATACCAAGAACGACAAGGGCGAGATGGTCTATCAGGAGCGCCCCAAGGAAGAGCTCGACCGTATTGCGGCGCTGGTGCGCTCGGCGATCGGCTTCGACCAGAAGCGCGGCGACCAGGTCGAGGTCGTGAACCTCAAATTCGCCGAAGCGCCGATGGTGTCCCCGGTCGCGGAGCCGACCGGCCTGCTCGGCATGCTGCAGTTCACCAAGGACGACGTGATGTACGTCATCGAACTCGGCGTCATGATGCTGCTCAGCCTGGTGGTGCTGTTCATGGTGGTCCGGCCGCTGGTCAAGCGCATCCTCGCTTCCGAGGAGGTCGCAGCAGCCTTCAACGGCGCGATGCCGGCGTTGACCGACGCCAGCGGGCAAGCCGCCAACTCCGGCGGCCACAACCTCGTTCCCTCCCCCAACGCCACCGCGCAATTAATCGACGTCGCCCAGATTCAGGGCCAGGTCCATGCTCAGTCGGTGCATCGCGTCGGTGAACTCGCCGAACGAAACCCCAACGAAACCGCGAACATCGTTCGCCAATGGCTCACCGAACAGGCCACGTGATCTGACATGAACGTACCGCAAACCACCAACGCCAACGATATCACCAGCGTCATCTCCTCGCTGGCGGCCCGTCAGGGCAATCGCCCGAAAGCCCAGCCGCTCAGCGGCCCCAAGCGCGCCGCCGTGCTGATGCTGGCGCTCGGTGAACAATATGGCGGCAAGGTCTGGTCGCTGCTCGATGACGATGAAGTGCGCGAGCTGTCGCTCGTGATGTCGACGCTCGGCACCGTCGAAGCCGACGTGGTGGAAGATCTGCTGCTCGAATTCGTCTCCCGGATGTCGGCTTCCGGCGCGCTGATGGGAACCTTCGACGGCACTGAGCGGCTGTTGCAGCTATATTTGCCGCCCGAGCGCGTCACCGGCATCATGGACGAAATACGCGGCCCCGCCGGCCGCAACATGTGGGAGAAGCTCTCCAACGTCCAGGAAGAAGTGCTCGCCAACTATCTCAAGAACGAATATCCGCAGACCATCGCGGTGGTATTGTCGAAGCTGAAACCGGAGCACGCCGCGAGGGTGCTCGCGATCCTGCCGGAGGATATGGCGCTCGACGTGGTCGGCCGCATGCTGAGAATGGAGGCGGTGCAGAAGGAAGTGATCGAGCGCGTCGAACAGACGCTGCGCACCGAATTCATGTCGAACCTGTCGCAGACCCGTCGCCGCGACGCGCACGAGGTGATGGCGGAAATCTTCAACAATTTCGACCGCCAGACCGAAACCCGCTTCATCACCTCGCTGGAAGAGGAAAATCGCGAATCCGCCGAACGCATCAAGGCGTTGATGTTCACCTTCGACGACCTCGTCAAGCTCGACTCCGGCTCCGCGCAGACCCTGATGCGCCACGTCGACAAGGACAAGCTCGGCATCGCGCTCAAGAGCGCCAACGAGGAAGTCCGCGGCTTCTTCCTCGGCAACATGTCCTCCCGCGCCGGCAAGATGCTGCTCGACGACATGGCGGCGCTCGGACCGGTACGGCTGCGCGACGTCGACGAGGCGCAGGCGCTGCTGGTCAATCTCGCCAAGGACCTGGCCGCCAAGGGCGAGATCATGCTGACCAAGAACCGCGCCGACGACGAATTGGTGTATTGATGGCTGCACCGGCAAAATTCTTGTTCGATACCGACTTCTCCGCCCCCGACCGGACGCGCGAGCGGCCGGCGACGCCTGCCGAAATCGCCCAGAAGATCGCCTCCGCCGAGGCGCGGGCCTATCGCGACGGCTACGATGCGGGCCAGCGCGAGGCACGGGCGGAAAGCGACCGCCGCACGGCGCTGGCGCTCGAGGAGATCGGCATTGCCATCCAGGGTATCGCGACCCGCTTCACCGGCATCGAAACCAGGATGGAGACCGAGGCGGTCGATGTCGCGGTGGCGGTGGCGCGCAAGCTGTGCAGCGCGCTGATCGCCGGCGAGCCGCTCGGCGAGATCGTAGCGCTGGTGGGCGATTGCTTCTCGCATTTGGTCTCGACGCCGCATCTGGTGGTCCGGATCAACGATACCCTCTACGAGAGCGCGCGCGAGCGGATCGAAAAGCTAGCGAAGCAAAGCGGCTTCGAGGGCCGTCTCGTCATCCTGGCCGAGCCTCAGATTGACACCGGCGATTGCAAAATCGAATGGGCCGATGGCGGCGTCGTGCTGGAGCGCGCGGCGATCGAGGCAAAGATCAGCGAACTTGTCGGACGCTACATCGCGTCCCGCAACCAGGCCACGACGTGAGGCCGGGAAGACTGAAATGCGGACTCAAAATGCGGACTGAAATGAGGACCAAACCATGAGTGACACCGACGCACAGGTCCCGCTTCCGGATCTCAACGCCGCGGACGCGCCGCCGATCGATGACGTGGCCTACAGCGAAGACGAACAGGCCTCGCGCGTTGCCGCCGACCTGGAAGCCGTGTTCGACGTGCCGGTGCAGGTCTCGGCCGTGCTCGGCCGCTCCAAGATGGATGTCGGCGAACTCTTAAAACTCGGCCCCGGCACCGTGCTCGAGCTCGACCGCCGCGTCGGCGAGGCCATCGACATCTATGTCAACAACCGCCTGGTGGCACGCGGCGAGGTGGTTCTGGTCGAAGACAAGCTTGGCGTGACCATGACGGAAATCATCAAGGCGGAACGGACCTAAGGCCTTTTATCTAAGCGATGCGCGCTGCGCTCGCGCACACAGACGAACAGGAGATTATGATGCGGCTTCTCATCGTTGGCACATTGAAGGGCCAGCTCACGACAGCCACCAAGATCGCGATGGACAACGGCGCTTCCGTGACCCACGCGGAAGACCACGAGCAGGCGATGCGGGTGTTGCGCGGCGGCAAGGGCGCCGACCTGTTGTTGGTCGATGTCTTCCTCGACATCCGCGACCTGGTGATGCGGCTGGAGGCCGAACACATTCACGTGCCGATCGTCGCCTGCGGCATCTCCAACGACGCCCGCGCCGCGGTCGCCGCGATCCACGCCGGCGCCAAGGAATACATCCCGCTGCCGCCCGATCCGGAATTGATCGCCGCCGTGCTCGCCGCCGTCGCCAATGATTCCCGCGATCTGGTCTATCGTGACGAAGCGATGGCCAAAGTGATAAAACTGGCGCAGCAGATCGCGGGCTCCGACGCCTCGGTGATGATCACCGGCGAATCCGGCACCGGCAAGGAGGTGCTGGCGCGCTACGTCCACACCCGCTCCAACCGCGCCAAGAAGCCGTTTATCTCGATCAATTGCGCGGCGATCCCCGAGCATCTCCTGGAATCCGAACTGTTCGGCCACGAGAAGGGCGCGTTCACCGGCGCCGTCGCACGGCGCATCGGCAAATTCGAGGAAGCCACCGGCGGCACGCTGTTGCTCGACGAAATCTCGGAGATGGACGTGCGGCTGCAATCGAAATTGCTGCGCGCGATCCAGGAGCGCGTGATCGATCGGGTCGGCGGCACGCGCCCGGTTCCGGTCGATATCCGCATCGTCGCCACCTCGAACCGCAACCTCGCGGACGCCGTGCGCGACGGCACGTTTCGCGAAGACTTGCTGTTCCGGCTCAATGTCGTGAACCTGAAGATCCCGCCCTTGCGCGACCGCCCGGCCGACATCCTCGAACTGGCGCAGCATTTTGCGAAAAAATATGCCGACGCCAACGGCGTGCCGCTGCGGCCGGTCTCGGCCGATGCGCGACGGGTGCTGACATCCAACCGCTGGCCCGGCAACGTCCGCGAACTGGAAAACACCATCCATCGTTCGGTCTTGATGGCGCAGGGCGACGAGATCGGCGTCGACGCCATCCTGACCCCGGACGGCGACCGCCTCGACGCGCCCAAGACCGTGCCAGCGGTGGCGCATGCGACCTTTGCCGCCGAACAGGTTACGCGTGCGCTGGTCGGCCGCACGGTTGCGGATGTCGAGCGCGATTTGATCCTGGAGACGCTAAAACATTGCCTCGGCAATCGCACCCATGCCGCCAACATCCTCGGCATCTCGATCCGCACGCTGCGCAACAAGCTGAACGAATATGCCGACGGTGGATTGCCGATCACCCCCGCCGGCGCCGGCGACTACAACCGCGTGGCGGCGCAGGTGTGAGTTGGTCTCACCGTCGTCATTGCAAATGACGGTGGTGCACGAGGCGCGTCACGAATAATCCGGCGCGTCCGGCTTTCGGAACATGTGGATGGGATCGCCGGGCTGCAGGTCGCGGCTGGTGAATGCCGCATAGGCGTAGAGCGCGAGATAGGCCATCGCAAGCACGCCGACGCCGTAAAAAGCCCAGACTGCGATCCGTTTCATAGGCGGGCTTTTACGCCGCGAACGGAAAAAAGGCTACCGGCTCAGGGACGGCGTTTCGGGACCGCGACATCAAATTTCGTGCCGTGCACGCCGCCGCTCGGCAGGCTGACCTCCGCGAGCTTGAGCGCGTCCTCGTTCTGGTCGATCGCGATATATTGCCCCTGCCAATAGGCCAGCGCCGCGCTGCGCGACGAAACCTGCATATCCTTGACGCGCCCGATTACGATGGCATGGGAATGGCGTTCGACGATATCCTCGACCTCACAATCGAGCGCCGCCAGCGCGCCCACCAGCAGCGGCACGCCCGACGCCCGCGTGACCCATTGCGCGCCGGCAAAGCGCTCCGCGCCTTTCACCCCATCCTTGCCGGCAAATCGCTCGGCGATATCGAGTTGATCGGCGTTAACGATATTCACGCCGAAGAAGCCGTAGCGCCGGAGCAGCGGCCAGGACGATGATTCCCGGTTGATGCTGACGATCAAGGTCGGCGGATCGACCGACAGCGATGCCACCGAAGTAACGGTCATCCCGGTGATGTCGCTGCCGCGTCCGACCGTGATCACACTGACGCCGCCCGCCAGATGACGCATGGATTTTCGAAACTCGGACTTTCGAAACTCGTCCGCCGAAACCTTATCATCGAGCTTGATGGTGCGGACGGCGGAGTTCATGGCGGCCTCACAAGTCTGACGGTTCGTTGGCAGATTACAGCAGCTCGCGCAGGATCGAACCTTCCAGGGCCGCGAGATCGGCGGAGCCGCGGCGGCGGGGCCGCGGGACCTCCACCTTGATATCGTGCGCGATCCGGCCTTGTTCAAGGACCAGCACGCGGTCGGCCAGCGCGACCGCCTCCGACACGTCATGCGTCACCAGGATCGCCGTAAAGGCCTGGTCGCGCCACACCCGCTCCAGCAATTTTTGCATGGAAATCCGCGTCAGGGCATCCAGCGCCCCGAGCGGCTCGTCGAAGGCGAGAATCCGGGGATTGCTGACCAGCGCCCGCGCCAGCGCCACCCGTTGCTTCTGCCCACCGGAAAGCACCGCCGGCCATTGATCCCGCTTGTCGCCGAGACCGACTTCGGTCAGCGCCGTTTCCGCGCGCACTTGCGCATCCGAAGAGGCGCGGTCGCGGCCAAGGCCGACCTCGACATTCGACAAAACCCGCGCCCATGGCAATAGCCGCGGTTCCTGGAACATCACGCGAACGTCTTCCGGGCGCGCTTCTTCCCCAAAACTGATAGTGCCGGCATCGATGCGATCGAGACCTGCGATCGTGCGCAGCAGCGTACTCTTGCCGCAGCCGCTGCGGCCGACGATCGCGACGAACTGGCCTGCGGGAATGTGCAGATCGATGCCGCGCAGCACTTGATTGTCGCCGAAGGATTTTTGCAAAGCCCGGATGGTGAGGGCGAGCCCACGCGATAGACCTTCGGAGCTGCGCCGCAAAAGCCGCGCCTGTTCGATGAAATCCGCAGGCTCCACGGGCTCGGCATCGGGCGAGAGAAAACGAACGGCTTCTTGCATGGGGATTCCTAGTGTTTCTGGAACGCCGGATGCCAGGACAGCGTCAGCCGTTCGAGCACGCGCGAGGCGCTGTCGGCCAGCTTTCCAAGCAGTGCATAAATCAGGATGCTGAGCAGGACGACGTCGATCTGCATGAACTCGCGCGCCTGCATCGCCATGTAACCGAGCCCCGACGAGGCGGCGATGGTTTCCGCGACGATCAGCGTCAGCCACATGATACCGAGCGCAAAGCGCACGCCGACGAAGATCGATGGCAGCGCGCCTGGAAAGATCACCCGCCGGAACAACTCGCGGTCGCTCATGCCGTAGGTCCGTCCCATCTCGATCAATTGCGGATCGACGCTGCGGATGCCGTGCAGGGTGTTGAGATAGATCGGGAAGAACACCCCGAGCGCGACCAGAAACAGTTTTGCGGATTCATCGATGCCGAACCACAGGATCACCAGCGGGATCAGCGCCAGATGCGGCACGTTGCGCACCATCTGCAGCGTCGTGTCGGTGAGCTTGTTGCTGAGCTCGGAAAGGCCATTGGCGAGCCCAAAGGCAAAGCCGATGCCGCCGCCAATGACAAAACCTGCGGCCGCGCGCCAAAAACTGACCCAGATGTTGCGCGCGAGTTCGCCCGACAGCGATAGCTTCCAGCCCGCCAATGCAACCTCGCTCGGCGCCGGCAGCACCCGCGCCGGCACCAGCCCGGCCTCACAGGCGATCTGCCAGATCAGAACGATGGCCAGCGGCACGATCCATTGCACCAGACCGTCGGCCCGCGGCAGCCGCAGGCGTCGGACGCGCGGAAGAATTTCAACAAGACTCATGACTGCGATGCCTTCACCAGCGGCCGATGTTCGTTGGCGATGGTTTCGCCGAACGGCCCGGTATTGACGCGAAGCGGCGTCACATTGCTCGGCTGCTCGAGCGACAACAGCGGAAATACCAGCTCGGCAAAACGATAGGCTTCCTCGAGATGCGGATAGCCCGACATGATGAAGGTGTCGATGCCGACGTCCTGATACTCCTTGATCCGCGCCGCGACAGTTGGGGGATCGCCGACCAGCGCCGTTCCCGCGCCACCGCGTACCAGGCCGACGCCGGCCCAGAGGTTCGGGCTGATCTCGAGCTTGTCGCGGCGCCCGCCATGCAGTTGCGCCATGCGCTGCTGGCCGACCGAGTCCATCCGCGAGAAGATCTTTTGCGCGGAAGCCACGGTCTCGTCGGTGACGTATTGAATCAATTCGTCGGCGGCCTTCCACGCTTCCGCGTTGGTTTCGCGCACAATCACATGCAGCCGGATGCCGAAGGAAAGCTTACGGCCGCGCCTCGCGGCAACTGCCCTCACGCGCTCGACCTTTTCGGCGACCTGTGCCGGCGGCTCGCCCCATGTCAGATATTTATCGACGGTATCGACGGCGACATCGATGCCGGCATCCGACGATCCGCCGAAATAGAGCGGCGGGC
>Ga0209217_1000308_pt1 | contig 12775 bp, 8 predicted proteins | sample JacPinW_OM3H0_M2_FD_187957 | JGI IMG/M metagenome (GOLD analysis project Ga0209217, IMG submission 187957) | Forest soil microbial communities from Algoma, Ontario, Canada - Jack Pine, Ontario site 1_JW_OM3H0_M2 (SPAdes) (version 2) | ecosystem: Environmental > Terrestrial > Soil > Boreal...
GGCATACCCGGCACCGCCAGCCCTGCCACTTTCGGCTTTTCCTTCAACAGCTTCGCGATATCCGCGGCCGGAACGTGTCCCTCGATCAGATAGCCGTTCACCACTGCGGTATGGCATGACGTCAGGGCGTCCGGAACGCCGAGCGTGCGCTTTACTTCCGCCATGGCGGGAGTGTCCTTTGCGTCGACGGCGTAGCCGTGCTTGACGAGATGGTCGATCCAGTTCTTGCAGCAGCGGCAGCCCGGATCCTTGTAGACGGTGATCCTCGTCTCCTTCGGAGTCAGATTGACGATCGGTGCTGCCGCGCCGGTCGTGAGCGCCAGCGCGAAAAGCGCCGAGCCAAGCGCAAAAGTTTGTCGCAAATCTTTTTTCATTCGGGAATCGCCTTGAGTGTGCGTTCGATTTGTCGCTTGTGACGTCCTTCGTGCTGTCCGACGAATATCAGCCACTGATAAAGATCGAGCTCCCCGAGGATCGCGTGGGTATGCTTGATCTCGCCAATCGAAAGCCCGTTGGCCGACACCGCGGCCGCGCGCAGCGCTTCGCGAGAGCTTTCGAGCCCGTCCACAGCTTCGTTGATATCTATGTTCGCCCGGGGAACCACCGTTGCCGGAGACTGCATCACGGCGCTCTCGAGCCGTGCGCTGTGTTGGTCGAAAGTCGGCAGCACGGGGTCAGTCGACCTTTCCTCACCGAGTCCCTTTTCCCTCGCCTGAGCCACCCGCTTCGTGATCAGTCGGGCGACCCCTGCTTCGACCATCCTGAGGTGGTCGAGTATTTCCGCGACTGACCACCCTTCCGGGGTGGCGCGCTGACAAAGGCGGTCGCCGGAAACGCCAGCGAAGCTCTGAAGCAACTCGTTCCGCCTTTCTTCGACGTAGTTCATCGCTTCCGCGAGTCTCGCGTGCATTCAAACCCCCCTTAATCAGGAATTTACGCACGGTCCGCGCGTTCGGCTGACAGGGCTTTCCTCTCGCCAAAATCGATCTCGGCGTCCTTCTTGCTTTCGGTATATCTTCGGGGTATTGTTGGTGCCCGGCTCGAGCTCAATCATGACCTTCATCTGCCTCTGGAATCCCGCCACCGCCGCTGTCGCCACAGAGGAGAGCGAGCTTCTGCACAAACTCATTCCCTCATTACTCAGTGCTGCCCCGCGGGTGATGCTGGGAGCCAAAGGAATAGTTTGGGCCGACGCGAGAGGGATGAGCGCCGAGCCTCTCGCGAGAGATCTTCTTCAGCTTTTTCACGACAATGGAGTGGAGAAGGTTCGCGTAGCCGTTTCTCTCGTTCCTGTTTGTGCCGAGGTTGCCGCGCGCTACGGTAAAGGCGTGCTGATCACGATACCACCCGGTACCGAGCGGGATTATCTCGCTCGACATCCTGTTGGAGTCCTCGAGCCATCGCTTGCCTTGTCGTCTCTGCTCGATGGAGTAGGCGTGGAGAGCTGCGGAGATCTGGCGAAGCTCGATCTCGAATCTGTCGAAGTTCGATTCGGCGCCGAAGGAGCGCGGCTCTGGCGACTATCGAGGGCCGACGACGCGCGCCGCATTTTCAGCAACATTCCGCGCGCGCTGCCATCCGCCTCGCTCGATTGGGTCGATTACACGCTCAGGGAGACCGAGCGTCTCGTCTTCATCATCAACGCGCTCATCGGAAACATCACGACGGAGCTGACATCGCGCGGACAGTGCGCGCGAGAGATGACGATGATTTTCTCGCTCGCCAATCGCGAGAGCTTCGAGCATCTGGTGCGTCCGGCGCGATCGACGGCGAGCCACAAGGCGTGGATGCGACTCATTCGCACGCATCTCGAGCGTATCACTCTTCCCGACGGCGTCGTCGGCATCACGATTCGCGTAGAGTCGGTCACGGGAGAAGTTGAGCGACAGGGAGACATCTTCGATCGCGGATTCGCCACAGCGCGCGCGGCGGAGGAGACGATCGCGCAGCTGCTGGATGATCAGGGCGCGGTGGTGGTGACGCCGCGCAACACTCAGCACCCTCTGATCGATCGTCGCACCGAGTGGGTCAGCCAGGAGCCATCGCAGGCTTCAGCGAGAATTCAGCTCAGGGAGCGGGTGGTGAAAGCGACCGCCGCTCCGAGCCTCACCCTGCAGCTCCTTCCCGAGCCCCAGCGCATCGCGGTGACGACGGAGCGTCGCCGCGATCACCAGGTGCCGGTGCAGTATCGTGACAAGCAGTGGATGACGATCATCTCCGCCGCGGGACCGGACCGCGTGTCCGGAGGACAATGGGCCGAGCCCTACGCGCGGGAATATTTTCGCTGCGTCACCGACGACGGGATGATGGTGTGGGTGTACCGGGACGCTCGAGACGACGCGTGGTACCTGCACGGGTGGTGGGATTGACGGGAACTGCAAACTGATAACTGCAACTGAACGGGTGCGAGCGGTCAGTGGCGTAGATGCCAGGTGCGAGTTCACTACGCCGGGACGTCAATACTGGCGTTATGGCACAAGCAGTTGCTCCGAACGCCTCGGGGGTACGTCTGGGCGTAGTGAACTCACACCACAGCGCTGTGCCGCTAACGACTCGCACCAGTTCAGTTGCAGTCAGATCTCAAACTTGAACCGAGATGCCAGGTGCTACTTGCCCTGGAAATCGATTCTCGCCGCGCTTGTGATCCGCTTTACTCTGGCCATGATCGTCTTTGCCGCGGCCGCATCTCCCTTCCGCGACATCCCCTCGGCGAGAATCGCTCCGGTGAAGGCGTAGGTGTACGGAATACCGATCGAGGCACGATCGATCCAGTCCCCTTCCTTCATGAGCACCTCTGGCGCGTGGTACACCGAATCCCATAGCGCTTTGCTTCGGTCGAGATCGATGAACAGACCGGAGACTTGAGGCGTTGCTGCACTCTCCGTGACCGGGTGATCTACCAGCTTCTGCACGAAGCCCTGGGAGACCAGATACGGCTGCAGGCTCCGCGCGAGGGTGCCGCCTCCGCCGGTCGATAAGTAGATCGGACGCTCAGGGAATGCGTCCTTGATCAGGCGCAGTAGCACCAGCTCATCGCGAACGAGGTATCCCGGCTCGATGTTCAACGTGATATTGCCCTGCCGGAAAATCTGCGGCTGATTGATCTGTATGTATTCCGGAATCGCGTCCGCTTCCGCGAACGTCATCTTGAGCGGCGGACCGGAGGGCTTCTTCCACACCTGGTTCCTGTAAATCGCCGGACCTTTCGCCGCGTCGTAAGTCGCGATCGGGCGACGGATCATCTGTCGCACGAACCAGTCGGTGTCCAGATAAGTCGTGACGGCGACGGTCACGTCGCGCCTGACTCCTTCCACTTCCTGCGCATACCAGAGAGGAAATGTGTCGTTGTCGCCATTCGTGATGACTATCGCATACGGCTCGAGCGAGTTCAGGTAGTCGCGGGCCCACTGGTCCGTGAAGTAATGACCAGCACGTGATGCGTACTTCCAGTTGGCGAAGAGAGGAACGAGCGCGATGAGAAGTATCGGCGCGGCTATGATGAATCCGCGGCGCGACGGCCAGCCCGCTACAACTGTCTGCTTTTTCCCCTTCTGCCGCTCTTCGACCCGCTCTTCACCGCCGATCACGTGGGCGAGCTGCTCCCAGAGGAAGCTCAGGCCGATCGCCGCCCAGACTCCCCATGCGGAAAAGCTCCAGATGTAGAAGTAGTCTCGGTCGCGCACCTCGCGCGCCACGTCCTGCGTGCCCGGGTCCTGCGACCAGCCGTACTTGAAATTGAGATAGTAGATGAGCGCGAGCGTCATCGTGAACATCAGCGGACCGAAATACCAGAACGTTCGTCGGTCTCGTTGCCAGTGCACGTATCCGCCGAGGATGCCGAGGGCGAGAAAGACAAACGCCATCACGAATTGCGTCCCCTGCATCGTTCCGTGGGAGTCGCGCAGCCACTGCCACTTGAAGTAGAGCCACCACATTCCCACCTGCGCCGGATAATCGGCGCCGCGCTCGAGCTTCTTTCCGTACTGCTCGCGGTTGATGTTGGACATCAACCTGTCCTTGGTGAGCTTGGTGAAAGTGCAGCTCGCCTCGAGCTTGTTTTCGCAGGCTGTGGGCGCGCCTTCGTTGATGCCCGGGAAATACGCCGCGCGCACCGGCTCGTAGATGAACGGCGTCAGCCCGAGCAGCAGGGCGGCCAACGCGGCGAGAACGAGCTTCCAGCGCAGCAGAGTGCGCCAGCGAACGGCGAGAATCGCTACGCCGGCCGCGGGAAGCGGGAGAAAGCCGGCGGGATGGTTCGAGTATCCGAGCCCGAGCAGAAAAGCGACGAGAATGAGAAGACGGTCGGCGTTGGGAGCATCGGGATTCTCCATCCACTCGATCATCAGCCATGACACGATCGTGAAGAACAGCAGGGAAACCGTGTACACCTTCTCGTTCACCACCGACTGGTTCCACACCGTGAACGCGGTCGCGCCGATCAGCGTAGCGAGGGCTGCCACCACCAGCCGCTGCCAGCGCTCGAAGATCCAGCGCGAAACGATTCGTTCAGTAATCAGGAACCAGAAGCCCGCCGAGAGCGCGCTGGCGAGCGCCGCCATGATGTTGATTTTGGCGCCGTACGAGACGGGGAGGGGGAGCGTCGCGAACGCGTGCCCGAGCAGCATGAAGAAGGGATTGCCGGGCGGGTGCGGGAGACCGAGCACTTTCGTGGCGGCCATGTACTCGCCGGTGTCCCACATTGCCACCGACGGAGCGAGCGTCAGCAGATAGAGGATGAATACGAGAGCCGCTGCTATCGCGGCGGGAATATACGAGGGCTTGTAACCGTTCCGATCGGAAAGGGAGGCGGATGCTGTCGTTGCCATTTATTGGATTGAAGTACTGGTGGGACGGAGCCGATGAATTTTAGTCACTCGTAAGGCGGTTTGCGTCAGATTCGGGACGTAACCGGCGCGCTTCAGGGTACAGGCAAAGGCTTGTGCTCTAAGACTACTGAGTGACGTCCCGACGTCGTGAACTCGTACCCCATATCTACACTTCTGACAACTCGCACCCGTTCAGTTGCAGTTATCAGTCATGCAGTACAGTCACGAGCGCGTTCGGGTTACCAGCCATACCCTTGCCTTCGGTATTTGTTCGGTATAACCTCAGGCATGGGATTCGTCGAGCTCAGAGCCCACACCGCCTTCTCTTTTGGCGATGGCAGTGTTTCACCCGAAGCGCTTGCCGCTCGCGCAGCATTACTTGGATACCGTGCTATCGGGATTACCGACACGGCGGACTTGGGGGGGATTGTCCGCTTCGGGCTCGAGGCCCGCCGCCAGAACATCAGGCCGATTGTCGGCGCTGAGCTCAGCATCGACGGATGTCCCGCCGCCTTTCTGGCGCGGAGCAAGGCGGGATTCAACAATCTCGCATCGCTGGTCACCAGATCGCGCGTGGGTGAGCTCTCGATCTGGAAGAAAGGAGATGGAAAACAGACGCGCGGACGCCCACGCGTCTCATGGCAACAGCTAGCTGAGCGAAGTGAAGGTCTCCAGGTGTTGACCGGTCCGGCGTCCGGGCCGGTTACATCTCGTCTCCGTGCCGGCGATTTCAAGGGAGCGGAGCGCACTCTCTGCCAGTGGCGCGACGTCTTCGGCGACAGGCTCGCTGTCGAAGTGCAGCTCCATCACACGGGCGGACATGAAGCGGCGCTGGCCACGGCGCTGATCGAGCTCGCCGAGCGCCACAAGGTACCGTGGGTGATATGTCACGAGCCGCGCTACATCGACAACGACAGCCGGCTCGTGCACGAAGTGCTCACCGCTCTTCGCTACGACACCACAATCGATGACGCGCTCGCGCGCGGGCTGCTGCATCCGAATGGCGAATGGCGACTCAGCTCTCCTGAGGAGATAGCCGAGCGGTGGAAGGGACGCGAAGCGGGTCTCGAGGAGAGCGAGCGAATCGCGTCCGAGTGCGATTTCAGTCTGACGTGGGTGAGACCGCCGCTGCCGCAGTTTCCGGTTCCCGCAGGATTCACCGACGACACCTTCCTGAAAGACAGAGTTCTCGCCGGCGCGCGCGAGCGGTGGGGAGAGATCGACGACAAGCAAACAGAGCAGCTCGAGCACGAGCTGAGGGTCATCAAGAATCTCGGTTTCGCTGGATTCTTCCTCGTGATGTGGGACGCGGTGGATTTCGCTCGCAAAAAGGGAATCCTCTGCCAGGGGCGTGGCAGCGCCGCGAATTCCGCGGTCGCGTACTGTCTCGCCATCACCGCTGTCGATCCGGTCAAGCATGGGTTGCTGTTCGAGCGATTTCTCTCCGAGATCCGGGTCGATGGACAGACGGAGGCTCCCGACATCGACGTCGACATCGAGCATGATCGGCGGGAAGAAGTGCTCGACTACGTCTACGACAAGTACAACCGGGCAAAGGCAGCGATCACGTGCATCGTGCAGATGTACCGCGGGCCCAACGCGATTCTCGATTCGATGCGCGCGTTCGGGTATCCGGTCGAGATGGCGACGAATCTCTCCAAGAGAATCCACTGGAGCGATCCAGCCGAAGGAGCGAAGTACATCGAGGAAACTCTCGCTCCCAAGTTCGGCCTCGATCTGGACAACCCGCGAGGCAAGGCGACGCTCGCGGCGATGGCGGCGTTCGAGGGAGTCCCTCGTCTTCGCTCCACCCACGTCGGTGGCTTCGTTCTGTCATCCGCGCCACTCGGCGACTACCTGCCGATCGAGCACACGACCATGGGTCGGACGATCATCCAGTTCGACAAGGACGATCTCGATGCTGTCGGCATCCCGAAGTTCGATTTCCTCGGACTCGGCGCTCTCTCACTGGTGAGGCGCGCTTTCGACATGATCGAGGTGCGCACCGGGGCGCGCCCCGAGATGTACAAGTTGCCGGCGGACGATGAAGCGACCTACAACCTGATCGCGCACGGCGAGACGATCGGCACCTTCCAGATCGAGAGCCGCGCGCAGATCGCGTCGGTGCTGCACACGAAGCCGGACCGGCTCTACGACATCGTGGTGCAGGTGGCGCTCATACGTCCTGGTCCAATCCAGGCGAATTTCGTGCATCCCTACACGGCACGGCGTCGCGGGCTCGAGCCTGTGACGTACCTGCATAAGGATCTGGAGCCGATTCTCAAGCGCACGCAGGGAATCCCGATCTTCCAGGAACAGGCGATGGCGATCGCCATGAAGCTCGGTGGCTACTCAGCGGCGCAGGCCGACGAGCTGAGGCGGACGATGGGGCACATTCGAAAAGTCGAGAAACTGCATCGTGTGCTGGAGCAGCTGCGCGCGCGCATGGTCGAGCGCGGAGTCGAGGGGCCCGTTGCAGCGAAGATCGCCGAGGATCTCATGAGCTTCGCCAACTATGGATTTCCGGAGTCGCACGCGTGGAGCTTTGCCCTTATCGCGTACGCGACCGGATATCTCAAGGCGCACTACATAGCGGAGTTCTACGCCGGCCTCCTCAACTCGTGGCCAATGGGTTTTTATCCGCCGTCAACTCTGATCCACGACGCGAGACGTCACGGGCTGAAGGTTCTTCCGCCCTGCATGCGTGATGGCGACTGGGAATGCACGACCGAGCCGACCGAAAATCCGGACACACCGGCGCTCAGGATCGGCTGGCGCCACATCCGCGGATTGGGAGAGAAGTCCCTCGAGGCCCTGAAAACCGCGAGGGGATGGGATCGATTCGCGTCGATCGACGATGTCGTGCAGCGGGCGCGGCTTCAGCGAGCCGATGCGCTGCAGCTGGCCCGCGCGGGAGCGTTTGGATGCTGGGAGCCGGACCGCCGCCGCGCGGCGTGGGTGGCGATGCGCGCGGTGGGAGACAGTCTTCCTCTCGCCCCGGCGCGCCGGACATCGTACAACCCGAGAGCGCTCACGCGCGACGAGCTGATCTTCCTCGACTACTTCTCGGTCGGCATAAGCGTCAGCGGCCATCCCATGGAGCACATGCGCGAGAAGCTGCGCGCGGCGGGAGCGCTCGACTCGAGGGAGCTGGAGCAGCTCAATGGAGGAGAATGGATCGTCACGGCGGGGCTCGTCACCATTCGGCAGCAGCCGCAGAGCGCGAAGGGCACCGTTTTCCTGTTGATGGAAGATGAGTTTGGCTTCATCAACGTGATCGTCTCGAAGAAGATGGTCGAGAAGTATTCCGAGGTAGTAAAGTTCTCGACGTTTGTCGTGGTGCAGGGAAAGTTCGAGCGCGATGGTGGGGTGAGGAATGTGATCGGCAGGAAATTCAGCGAGCTCAAGGTGAAACAGCTTGTCCACGCTAGTCGCGACTTTCACTAGACGGGCGATGACGCCAGGCCGAGGGACGTCGGCTTGCCGCTGAAGTAAGCGGGACGTTATCGTAGGCGCATGACGCAGAAGCAGCAGTCGGGACGCGCCTTCGCGAGTGACAATTGGGCCGGGGTGCATCCAGAGGTCCTCGAGGCGATGGCAGCCGCGAACGTCGGTCACGTTCCGTCCTATGGCACCGACCCGTACACTCACGATGCCGTGCGGAGAATCGGCGCCGAGCTGGGCGGCGAAGCGGAGATATTCCTGGTGTTCAGCGGCACCGCGGCAAACGTGCTTTGCCTGCAAAGCATGGTGAGGTCTCATCAGGCCGTTATCTGCGCCGAGACTGCTCATGTCTACACTTCGGAATGCGGCGCGGCGGAAAAACACATCGGCTGCAAGCTGCTGACGGTGCATTCGCCGAACGGAAAGATCTCGGTCCAGGGAATTCGCGAGCATCTGCATCACATTGGCGACGAGCATCACGTCCAGCCCCGCGCCATATCGATTACCCAGGCAACCGAGTACGGGACGGTGTACACGCCACAGGAGATACGTGTGATCGCCGATTTCGCGCACGCGAATTCGCTGCTGCTTCACATGGACGGCGCCAGGATCTTCAACGCCGCCGCTCACCTGAATGTCCCCCTCAGAGCACTGACGAGTGAGGTTGGGGTAGACGCGCTCTCATTCGGTGGCACCAAGAACGGGCTCATAGCCGCTGAGGCGGTGGTGTTCTTCAAGCGGGTCCTCGCCGATGATTTCGAGTTCCGGCGCATGCAGGGAATGCAGCTTTCGTCGAAGATGCGATTCATCGCGGCGCAATTCAGCGCCCTGCTGACCAATGGCCTTTGGAAGCGTAGCGCCGAGCACGCGAACAGAATGGCGCAGCTTCTCGCCAGCGAACTGGCGGGAATAGACGGAGTCGCGCTGACGCAGGCGGTCGAGGCCAACGAGGTGTTCGTGACGCTGCCCCGGCAGATAATTCCGAAGGTCCAGGAGCAATGGCCGTTTCATATCTGGAACGAGTCGACAGCGGAGGCGAGGCTGATCACATCCTTCGATACAGCTGAAGCCGACATAGCGGATTTCGTCGCGCTCGTCCGCGAAGCGATCGGCACCAGGGAAAAACAATGGATCTGAGAACGCCGCGCTGCTGGTCACCGGCGAAGCTGGGCCGGGAACTGCAACTGCAACTGAACGGGTGCGAGTTGCCGGTAGCGTAGCTGCAAGTTCCCAGTTAACTACGCCGGGACGTCACTGGCTCGCTTCTGGGTACAGGCAAAGGCCTGTGCTTTGAGACTAATTAGGGACGTCCCGGCGTCGTGAACTGATCACTGGCATCTATGCCGCTGACAACTCGCACCCGTTCAGTTGCAGTTCGTCAGTTACTGAGCGCGAATCTGATCCTAGCAGCGCTTACGATCAGTTGAGCGCATTCCTCGATCCCAAGACGAGCCGTATTGACGCTGAGATCGTAGTTCTCGTGCGCCCGCCAATCCCGCTCCCAGTGCAGCCGCACCCACTGGTCGCGCTCCTTGTTCGTGTTGTCGACTAGGCGCGCGGCTTCTTCGGCGCTCAAGCCTTCGCGCTGCATCGTGCGCGCGATCAAGGCCTTCCTCGGCGCGTAGCAGAACACGTGAAGTGCGTCCTCGCGCTCTGCCAGCATCTCCTGGGCGCCGCGGCCAACGACTACGACCGGCCCCCGCGCGATCGCTTCCTCTATGATGTGGCGGGTGACCTCGATGAGCTGCTCGTCGGTCGGACGCTTCGCCGCGGCGATAGGGGGCGCCCACTCCTGCGATCCCATCGCCATCGCTGAAGTGAGGCGCTCCACCAATGAAGGGACGCGCTCTTCACGGTCCCGGACTTCGGCAATGCTCAAGCCCATGCGCGTCGCGACGGCGTTGACCACGGCGTTGTCGAGGAGGGACCAACCCAACTGCTTCGCGGTGAGTTCCGCGACCTCCGACCCTCCCGACCCGTAAAGCCGCGAGACGGTGAGAATCGGCACTACTCAGTCCTGGTAGGGACGACGCCGTTTTTCTTCGACCGCGCGCCCGTACTGACCGGCGTCGGAGCGCGCGATTTTCTTCCTGGCTACGAGAGACTCGAGTACCAGCTCACACCCGGCGGCCACGACCGGTAGATCGTCCATGGATGCCAGGCCTGCGGTGTTCACCACCTGCATCAAACCCGGAACGCTGCCGAAGCCCTCGACGACTGCATCGACAGGTACATCGTCGGTCACCTGCAACGCACCGCCGACATCGAACCACATGATGATCTCGTCGGTGTTGATTCCACCCGCGCGATCCTGATACGTCGCGTCTGCCGCGCGGCGGATCAGTTCCCTCGCGATGTTGTGACCGCCCACCAGCTCGCCTTCGTACTCGAGCTCGATTTTTCCGGTGATCGCGGGGAGCGCGGCATAGATGTCAGCGATACGGGGCACGATGTCGCGCTCACCGGTCTGAATCGCCCGGCGCTCGGCGTTCGACACCACGTTCTCGAGCACTGAGATCGGCATGCGCTGCGAGACACCGGAGCGCTTGTCGATCCTCTTGTCGATTCGCGCCTCGAAGGCGACGCGCTCGATGACCTCGGCGATGAAATCCGGAACCCGCACTTTTCCGGCGCCGCGTGCCGTCCACGCTTCCTGATTGGTGATTGCCATTCCGAGCTCGACGTTCTCGGGATAGTGCGTCATCACCTCGCTCCCGATGCGGTCCTTGAGCGGGGTGATGATCTTGCCGCGGGCGGTGTAGTCCTCGGGGTTGGCGGTGAAGCAAAGCATGACATCCAGCGGAAGTCTCACCGGATATCCTTTGATCTGCACGTCGCCTTCCTGCATGATGTTGAACAGGCTCACCTGAACCTTTCCCGCCAGGTCCGGAAGCTCGTTCAAGGCGAAAATGCCCCGGTTCGCGCGCGGGAGCATTCCGTAGTGCATCGTGAGCTCGTCGCCGAGGATGTGTCCGCCTCGGGCAGCCTTGATGGGATCCAGGTCGCCGATGATGTCGGCGACTGTGACGTCAGGGGTCGCCAGCTTTTCGACGTAGCGCATGTCGGGGTCGAGCCACGCAATCGGGGTGTCGTCGCCGGCCTCCTTGAGGAGGTTCTTTCCATACTTGGAGATCGGGGCGAATGGATTGTCGTTTACCTCGCTGCCGGCGATGATCGGAAGCGATGGATCCAGCAGCGTGGTGAGCGCGCGGAGAATTCGCGATTTTGCCTGCCCACGGAGGCCAAGCAGGATGAAGTTGTGGCGGCTGAGGAGCGCATTGACGATCTGCGGCATGACCGTCTCTTCGTAGCCAACGACCCCGTTGAAGATGGGTTTCCGAGTCGCCAGGCGGGTGAGAAGATTGCCCCGGAGCTCATCCTTGACCGACAACTGCCTTCTATCGGCAGCACCAAACGCCGAGCGCTTTAGCGCGCCAAATGTTTCTGGGTAAACCGACAACTGATTCTCCGTGAAAATTCGCTACTTACGAGTTAATCTAGCCCCTGCATCGGAGGGCAACCAGACGGCTCTGCCCTTGACACAGCTTTCAGATGAGATAAATTTTCGCCCGCGCCAAAAACGGGCATCGCGATCGCGTGCACGGACCGGCGATTTATTCCACGTCAGCCTCCAAAGGAGATCGTAAATGAAGCGCCTGGCCCTCGTCGCCGCCGTACTCGTACTTGCCGCATGTTCAAAGAAGGATGAGTCAGCGACTCCCGACACCGCAGCACCCGCAATGGCTCCCGCACCAGCGGCGGTGGACACCACAATGAAGATGGATTCGACCACGACGACCACGACCCCGGCCGCATCCAGCACGACGACCAAGACGACCACGACCAAGAAGACCACCACGAAGAAGAAGTAAGACTCCTCGCGGTGATCAAAAAGGCGCCACTACACAGTGGCGCCTTTTTCGTTCTGCTCGATTTGCACGCTACATTCGCCGCCCGACCATCGGGCCTGGAGCGTGGTCCCAGGCAGGATCTCGCGCCTCACCATCCCTAGGGCGACGCCGCCGAATCGGGGCGAGAGGGCGACGCTTCGGATGTCCCCGATGACTTTGCCCGCCTCGTCGACCAGCTCCGCGCCGGTCGGGGGCGCTGGGCGGGTGACGAAGCGAAGCTTGCGGAGAAAACGATTGACGTGGCCGCGGAAGTGGACGCGCGCCACCGTTTCCTGACCGATGTAGCATCCCTTCGTGTACGAGATAGCGCCGAGCTCGTCGAAATTGGCTTCCTGTGGAAGCGTCGAGTCGTCCATGTCCGCGCCCCATTGCGGACGACCGCTTTCGACGCGCGCTATCTCCCACGTGTCCGCGCTCCCGGGCGAGACTCCGCCCGCGTGCAGCTTGTTCTTGAGTGTCCCGACGGATTCGCTCGGAACGAAAATGTCAAATCCATCGAGATCCATCTCTGGAACTCTGGCCACCGTGATCGTCGACTCGCCGAACGGTGCGGTGATGTGAGAGTAGGGCGCCAGCGCCGTTAGCTCTCGGTCG
>Ga0209217_1000309_pt1 | contig 12766 bp, 12 predicted proteins | sample JacPinW_OM3H0_M2_FD_187957 | JGI IMG/M metagenome (GOLD analysis project Ga0209217, IMG submission 187957) | Forest soil microbial communities from Algoma, Ontario, Canada - Jack Pine, Ontario site 1_JW_OM3H0_M2 (SPAdes) (version 2) | ecosystem: Environmental > Terrestrial > Soil > Boreal...
CAAGCGCCTCCAAGCCGAGCTGGACATTTTCGAGGACTGTCATCCACGGAAACAACGCGAAGCTCTGAAACACCATTGCAACCCCTGGCGCGGGAGCAACCACGGGCCTGCCGAGATAGGTGATGTTCCCTCCGCTCGGCCGGGCGAGCCCCGCGATCAGGCGAAGAAGCGTCGATTTGCCCGAGCCCGAACGTCCCAGCAGGCCCACGATCTCGCCTTCGGCGAGATCGAGATTGAGATCGTCCAGCACCAGAAGCTGACTGCCGTCCGGCTTCGGAAAAGCTTGGCGGACAGACTTGACCTGCAGCAGCGGCGATACGTTCGTCGTTGCGTCCATTGCGTCATCCCAACCGGTACTTGCGTTCGGCGTGCTGGTACAGCGGTCGCCACAGCGCCCTATTGATGAGCACCACGAACAAGCTCATCACCGCAATCCCGAGCACAATGCGATGGAAATCACCCTTCTGCGTCGCAGTCGCAATGTATGCTCCAAGGCCATAAGCCTCCAAACGCTGGTTCCCCCATGATGCGACCTCTGCCACGATGCTTGCATTCCATGAGCCCCCCGCTGCGGTAATAGCTCCCGTCACATAGTAGGGAAACACCGCGGGGAAAGCCGTAGTGCGCCACCACAGCCAACCCCGCACCTGTAGATTGACGCAACAGTCGCGCAATTCCGCAGGGATTGCCGCAGCGCCGGCAATCACGTTGAACAGAATGTACCATTGCGTGCCGAGGATCATCAGAGGACTGAGCCAGATGTCTGGATTAAGGCCATAGGCGACGATGGCGGAGACCACGAGGGGGAACAGAAGATTGGCGGGAAAGGCGGCGAGGAACTGGGCAACGGGTTGAACGACCCGCGTCGCGCGTGGACGCGTTCCGACCCAAACTCCGACAGGCACCCAGACGAGGCTCGCGATCGCAATGAGAATCACGATACGCAGCAAGGTCGCGAGGCCGAGCGCAAATGCTTCCCCGATATCGGCCGGCGCGAGCTCCTGCATGACGAAGCGCGAAACCTGCCAAAGCGCCGCCGCCGCTACCACGAGGACAAAGGCAGTCCACAGTCGATCGCCTCTCCGCCGCCGGCGTTCGTGCGATCTCGGAGCAGCCTTGGCCGCGCGGAAGGAGCGCCATCCAAACGACTGGCGCCAGATCATCGCCCCCGGACGGGCAAGCAGGGCAACGATGCCGGAGCGCCGAAGAACGTTGAGCACCCAGGACCTGGGCGGCGGGACGCCTGCCTCATGCTCGAACCGGAATCGATCAGCCCATGCGACCAGCGGCCGAAACAGCACGAGATCATAGATCAGGATGACCACCAGCATGGTGCCTATCGCCCAAGCGACTGCCGCCAAGCTTTTTTGCGCAATCGCAACGGCAATGTAGGACCCCATGCCTGGAAGCAGCACCGTGGTGTTGCCGACGCTGATCGCCTCGGACGCGACCACGAAAAACCAGCTGCCGGACATGGACATCATCATGTTCCAGATGAGCTGAGGCATGCCGAACGGCGCTTCCACGCGCCAAAAGCGCATCCACGGCGAAAGCCTGAACACCGAGGCCGCCTCCAGGAGCTCCACCGGAACGGTTCGCAGTGATTGATAAAAGCTAAAGCCCATGTTCCAGGCCTGGCTGGTGAAGATTGCAAAGATGGCCGCGAATTCGGCACCGAGCACCCGGCCCGGCGCAAGCGACATGAAAAAGACGATCGTGATCGAAAGAAAGCCGAGGATCGGAACCGATTGCAGGATGTCCAGCAGCGGAACGAGCACGAGTTCCGCTCTTTTGCTTTTCGCCGCCAAGGTCGCGTAGCTGAAAGTGAACAAGAGCGAGAAAGCGAGCGCCACCAGCATGCGCAATGTGGTGCGCGCGGCGTATTCCGGGAGGTGGGCGGGCGCCAGCGAAAGCGGGGTGGCCTGCAGCTCGGAGAGGGGCGCGAGCAGGCTGCGACTCGCTTCTCCCAGAAAGATCAGGATGCCGAGAATAAGCAGCACCGCAAACGCATCCCAGCGGCTGACGCTGCGGGTCCACTCCCTTACCGAAATCGGCAGTATCCGCTCCACGATCGGGTGCTCGCGGTCCGCACTCATTCTCGGCGTTTCTCCCAATAGCTGTTCGTACCCACTCAGCGTCTTCACATGGCCAAGGACGCCGCGAACCCCCAGGGATATAGTGGCTACGGCGAAATGACGATGAAAGTTGGCAGGGAAATTCAGTTGTTCACGCCGGATTGGAAACGGCTTCGGAAATGGCCGGCGCAGCATCGGGCAGAGCTGCGGTTGTGCCTGCGGGTCAGCGTTTCGGCCGTGCTCGCCTTGGCAGTCGCGCAGGTGCTCGAGCTGCCCCTCGCCCTGTGGACGGTGTTGACGGCCGTCATCTTGACCCAGATCAGCGTAGGCGGCTCGCTCAAGGCCACGCTGGATTATCTCGCGAGCACGATTGGCGGAGCCGTCTATGCCGGCGCGGTCGGCACGCTCATCCCGCACGAGAACGAGATCGCGCTCCTGGCGGCGCTTGCAGTGGCGGTCGGCCCGGCGGCGCTTGTTTCCGCAACCAACCCGCGCTTTCGCGCCGCGCCGTTCACTGCGGTCATGGTGTTCTTCGCTCCCACCATCACCCATGCCGGCCCGATCGCTTCAGCCTTTGAGCGCGTGCTCGAGGTCTCGGTGGGTGCCGTGGTGGGCCTCGTCGTATCGTTCCTCGTAGTACCCGCCCGTGCCCACGACTTGATGATCGAGGCCGCGAGCCGCCTGCTCGCGATTGCGGCAGCCTCAGTCCCCGAGCTGTTTGCGGGCTTCTCGGCAAGCCTGGATGAAGCGGCGATTCCGCACATTCAGGACAGGATCGGCAACGCGCTCGCGCGGCTGAACACCATGGCTCCGGAGATGAAGCATGAGCAGATGGCGCCGTTCGTGGAGGCGCCCGATTCCGGACCGCTCTTACGCACCCTCCTGCGGCTCCGCCACGATCTCGTGATGGTGGGAAGAGCGGCCATCGTGCCGCTCCCGGACACGCTCAAGCCGGCGCTGGCCGCGCCAATAGACGCCGTCAGCCAACAAGCAGCGGCGTTTTTGCGCGCCAGCAGCACCGCCTTGAGCGCTCGCGAGAGGCCTCCGCCCCTTGAACCCTTCGAAGCCGCGCTCGAGAGCTACAACGCCCAGCTCGCCAGGGTGAGGCGCGAAGGGCTCGCACGTGAATTGAGCACTGATGCGGTGGAGCGTCTATTCGCGGTCGCCTTTACGCTCGAGCAGATGCACCAGCATTTGCGAGATCTCGCGCGTTGCGTGACGGAGTTCGCGCGCGATCCCAAGAGTTAAAGTAGCGTTTCAGCAAATGTGGCCTGACCGGCGATATTACTTCTCAGGCGATCTGGATGGTCGCCCAGCGCCGTGTAGAAATCTAATCCGGCGCGTCAGGACCCCCCCAGTGGTGATAATCATATGGGCCTGGGCCGACATAGGGCCTCGGTTGATAATAGGGATTCACACCATTTGAATAGGGTCGATCGTAACGCAGATTCCGATCCGGAGCCGAGACATAGTAGCATTCACGGCCATAGGAGCCGCGCCGGCAGACGTAAGGCACTTGCTGAGCAAGGGCGGACTGGTGAATAGCTGTTTTGAGACCGGCAGGCGCTGCAAGCGTCGTGGCTAGCGCGCCTGATGGGGCGAAGAGCGTTGCCGCCATCAGCATGTCAGCTGCAGCCGCTGCAGCGAAGCCTATGATCGATGCTCGCATTGCACTTCTATCGACTGAATGAGTGCCCGCACTCTTATCAGGCATTTCTCAGTGCGGGTAGTAGGTTGTTAGATTAGGTACCACTCCGGGAAATCTCTACGCATGGCCGTTCGGCGATCAAAGCACGGTTCGGTATCCGAGGACGCGATCGTCAAACGTCCTCTGCTGGTTGTGGACGGCGATTCCTTTGCACACCGGGCCTATCACGGCCTGCCGAAGACCATTCTGCGGCGCGACGGCAAACCGGCCGGTGCCATTCTCGGCTTCGCGAATTTTCTGCTGCGGATCTACGGGAATGAGCAACCCCGCGCCGTCGTGGTTGGGTGGGACACGCTCGAGGTGCCGACCTATCGCCACAAGGCATTCCCCGAATATCAGGGCGGCCGCCGCTTTGACGACGCGCTGCTCGATCAGTTGGAGCTTTTGTCGGGCCTTGTGAGCGCCTGCGGATTCACGAATGGCAAGGCTCCGGGATTCGAAGCGGATGATTTTCTTGCAGCGGCGGTCGCGGCGGAAGAACGCCAGGGTGGAACTGCCGTCGTGGCGAGCGGGGATCGCGACACCTTTCAGCTCGCGTCGCAGTCCACCACCATTGTCCAGCCCGTGCGCGCGGGAGAGATGGCGCGCATCGGCCCAGCTGAAGTGCGCGCACGCTACGGCATAGAGCCGGCGCAAGTACCGGATTTCATCGCGCTGCGCGGCGATCCCTCGGACAAGCTGCCGGGAGCGAAAGGAATCGGCCCCAAAGGGGCGGCCGCGCTGCTTGTCCGATTCGGCACGCTGGAGAACGCGCTCCGGGCCGGCCGCTTTTCAGCTCAGGCGAATGAGCTTCGGCTCTACCGCCGGATTGCGACCATGGACGCCACGGCGCCGCTCCCCCCCATACGCGACCAGACCCCGACTTGGGCCAAAGCGGCAGGTCTCGCGCGCGAATGGGAGCTCAACCGGCTGGCAGACCGCCTCGATGATCTCGCGCGCGCCGCGGAACGTGAGGTAAGGGCGGGAATCCGCCCCTAGCTGAGCACACCGCCGAAGCGGGCATGCCGCTTGCATCATGGCGAACGCGCGCGTCACCACGCGCGCTCCTGTGGAGTGACCCTTTCGAGAAGATGAGAGCATCGGTGACCATCAATTGAGCCGCACTGCCTATTTGATGGGCAACCTCCTACGGCAGATTTCGATGCTCTCAGCTGTCTCAGACTCAAAGGCCGATTTCGCGGGATTTCATCAACCAGCAACGGAGCGGTCATGGCCCCGAGATCAACGTTGTGGGCGGTCAGTTGCGCCCTTGCTCTTATGCTTCCGCTCCATTTGGCCACCGCCACTGAAGCCCCGACCAAGCTCAAATTTGTTCTGAACTGGAAATACCAGGGGCCGCAGGGAATCTTTTTTCTTGCCGACGATCGCGGATATTTCAAATCCGAGGGTCTCGACCTCACCATCGATCAGGGCAACGGCTCAGGCGCTCCCATCGGGCTGGTCGCAAACGGGACCTATGATGTCGGCTTCGGAGATATCAACGCGCTGATCGAGCTCGCCGGCAGAAAGCCGGAGGATGCCCCGATTGCGGTGTACGTGATCTACAACCAGCCGCCGTTCACAATCGCGGTGAAGACCGAAAGTCCGATCAAATCGCCGAAGGATTTCGAGGGAAGAACGCTAGGCGGGGCCACTGGCGACGGCGCACTGAAGCTTTTCCCCGCCTTATGCAAGATCGGCAAGATCGATTGCACGAAGGTGAACATCACCAACATGCAGCCGAACCTGCGCGAGCAAATGCTGATGCAGGGCCAGGTCGACGGCGTATTCGGCTATGTCAATACCATCCGCTTCTCCGCGAAACTGATCGGCGTGAACGAAAAGCAGATACGCTATATCAATTACGGCAATTACGGAATGGATCTCTATTCCAATGCAATCATCGTCTCGAAGAAGCTCGTCAAGGACAAGCCGGAAGCGGTGCAGAGTCTGCTGCGGGCGATCAACAAAGGGATTGTCGACACCCTCAAGGATCCCGATGCAGCGGTTGCGAGCGTTGCCAAACGCGAGCCGCTGATCAAAACCCCGGTGGAGCGCGAACGTCTCGATGCCACCTTCCGAGAGGAGATGAATCATGCGGAAATCGCGCGGATCGGCCTTGGTGACGTCGATCTGGCGCGGCTGAAACAATCGATTGACATCCTGGTCGATGCCTATGCGCTCCCCCGCTCGCCCGCACTCGAGGAAATTTTCACGCCAGCCTTACTGCCGCCGCTCGCGGATCGGCCAAAGCAGCTATTCTGAAAACCTGCGCCCGAGTGCAGGATAGCCGCGCGCGCAGACCAATGCGGCAGGGAGCGGGAAACGGCGATGGACTTGAAGCTCGCGGGACGGGTCGCGGTGATTACCGGGCCTGCGAAAGGAATGGGCGCGGCCATCACCAAAGCTTTCGCAGCCGAGGGCACGCAATTGGCGCTCCTCGGCCGCGACACCGCAGCAATCGAATCCGTGGCCAATGAGGTGCGCGGCGCAGGGGTCCAAGCCATCGTCGTGCGTTGTGACCTGACCAATGCAGGGCAATGTGAGCAAGGCGCGGCCGAAGCGAAGCAGCGCTTTGGGCGGATCGACATTCTCGTCAATGTGGCCGGCGGCTCGGGGCCGATCGGGAAGAGCGGCGTTGAGACTACTCCGCAGGAATTCGAGGATATCGTCAGGCTCAATATGAACGGCTGTTTCCACACCATGCGCGCCGTGCTGCCGATCATGATGTCCGAGCGCTATGGCAAGATCGTCAATGTCGGCGGCACTTTCGGCATGCGCGGCCGTGCCGGACGGACGGCCTACTCCGCATCCAAATGGGGGCTGCGCGGCTTGACCAAGAGCTTCGCGCTCGAAGTCGGCGCTTACAACATCAACGTCAACTGCATCGCGCCGGGCATGGTCGATGGCCCGCGCTTTCGCGGCAAGGTCTGCGCGGACATGGCAAAGCGCCTGGGCATAACGATTGAGGAGGCCGCCGAGCGTCACGCCGCAGAATACGCGCTCAAACGCATCACCATCGATGCGGACGTGGCAAATGCATGCCTGTTTCTTGCCAGCGACGTCTCGCGTCAGATCACCGGTATCGACCTTCCCGTCGATGGCGGCTGGGCAATGCTGTGAGCGGGGGGACATGATGAGCACCGCGTTCGATGTTTCCTTCGCTGCCGTCCGGCCAGCGAAGCCTACTCTCTCCAGTCCGCCTGAACCCTCGCACGGCGATGCTTTCGTGAAGCTTGAAAAAGTGGCCCTCACTTACGGACGCGACGAGCACCGGGTGCATGCGCTGGATGCCACCGACCTCAGTATCGAGAAGGGTGACTTCGTCGCGCTGGTCGGTCCCTCCGGGTGCGGCAAATCCACTATCCTCAAGCTGGTGACGGGTCTCCTTCACGCAACAAGGGGATATGTGTTCGTCGGTGGCCGGGAAGTCGGAGCAGAACCGATCCGGGTCGGGATGGCTTTCCAAAATCCAACTCTGCTGCCGTGGCTCAAGCTGCGCGAAAACGTCATGCTGCCGCTCAAGATCGTCCCACCCTTCCGCCAGGACTATCGCGCCAAACGCAAGACCGAGTTCAGGGACCGAATCGAAGCGCTGTTGGAGCAGGTCGGACTCAAAGGCTTCAGCGACAAATATCCCTGGCAGCTTTCGGGCGGCATGCTGCAGCGGGCCTCGCTCTGTCGCGCGCTCGTGCACGAGCCGCAGCTGTTGATGCTCGACGAGCCGTTCGGCGCGCTCGATCAATTCACCCGCGAAGAGCTGTGGTCGATCATGCAGAGCCTGTGGATGGCACGGCGCCCGACGGTGCTGCTCGTCACCCATGACTTGAAGGAGGCGACCTATCTCGCAAACCGAATCTGCGTCATGCAGGCGCGTCCCGGACGTATTATCAGCGAAAGCATCGTGTCGTTTCCGCGCCCACGCACCATCGCGATGTCATATGACCCCGAGTTCGCCGCTCTCACTCAGCGCCTGCGCGAGCTCATTTTCGACACGCGACCGAGCACGACGGAGGCACAGCAGTGAACACGCAGCTGCGCCGCCGCATCGCTTCCGCCGCGCTGATCATCGGCTTTTTCGTCGCCTGGGAGCTCCTGTGCCGCATGTTCGGGATCAAGGATATCGTGCTGCCGCGGCCCTCTGAGATCCTGATCACGTTGTGGATCCGCCTGCCGGCGATCATGCCACATGCGGCGCAGACGCTGTATGCGACCTTGGTTGGGTTCGCGCTTGGCATCGTGTTCGGCGTGCTTCTCGGCGCGCTGGTCGGTTCCTCGCGGCTCGCCTACGATGTTGCCTACCCGCTGCTGATCGGTTTCTCGAGCATTCCCAAGGTCGCGGTCGTACCGATCTTCGTTCTGTGGTTCGGCGCCGGCACCGTGCCCGCGGTCCTCACCGCGATGATCCTGTGCATCTTCCCGATCGTGGTGAACGTTGCCACCGGGCTGGCCACCACCGAGCCCGAGCTCGAGGATGTCATGCGCGCGCTCAAGGCGAGCAAGCTCGACATCCTTGTCAATGTCGGACTTCCCCGCGCCATGCCCTATTTCTTCGCCTCTTTGAAGGTGGCGGTGACGCAGGCATTCGTCGGCACCGTGATTGCGGAGACGGTCGCCTCCAATCGCGGCATCGGCAACCTGATGATGATCGCAAGCTCAAGTTTCGATGTGCCCTTGGTGTTCGCCGGCCTCCTGGTGCTCGCGGTGCTAGGTGTCGGGCTCTACGTCATCTTCTCGTTCATCGAAGTCCGGGTGACCGGGTGGGCCCTGCGCAAGGACGAATTCGCTCTCGGCTAATCCTGTATCCACACTCAACAAATGGAGCATCCCATGCCGTTTACGCGCGGCTTTGCTGCACTGGCGCTGGCTCTTGCATTGGCGCCGTCGGGCACATCCGCTCAGGAGGTCACGAAGCTTCGCTTTACGCTCGATTGGAAGCTCCAAGGCGTGCACGCATGGTATTTCTGGGCGCAGGACAAGGGCTATTTTGCCGCCGAGAAGCTCGACGTCAGTATCGATCAGGGTGAAGGCTCGGCCGCAACGGTAACGCGCATCATGTCGGGCGCCTATGATGCGGGCTTCGGTGACGTCAATGCCATCATTCAGAATGCGGCGGCAAGGCCGGGCGAAGCGCCCGTCATGGTCTACATGATCTACAACAAGGCGCCATTCGCTCTGCTGACCAAATCAGAAAGCGCGATCAGAACATTCAAGGACATCAGCGGAAAGAAGCTCGGTGCGCCTCCCGGCGGCGCTTCCCTCAAGCTGCTCCCGCTCCTCGCCAAGATGGGCGGCATCGACTACGCGAGCATAAGCGTGCTCCAGGTCGCGCCAAACCTGCAGGAGCAGATGCTGCTGCAGGGGCAAGTCGATGTGATCGCCATCTTCACCGCGACGAGCTACATGAATCTGGTCGCCCTCAAGCTCGACCCCGACAAGGACTTCCGTTGGATTTACTATTCCGATGCAGGGCTCGATCTCTATTCCAATGGCGTGATGGTCGCCCCGAGGCTTGCCAAGGAGAAGCCCCAGGCGGTCAGTGGCCTGGTGCGCGCAATCAATAGAGGCATGCGCGATGTCCTGGCCGACCCTGACGCTGCGATCGAGCTCTTGGCAAAGAAGGAGCCGCTCATCAACAAGGCCATTGAGAAGCAGCGCCTCGCCTACGTGACCAAGACATTGATCGCAACGCCGGAAGCGGTCGAGCTGGGGATCGGCGACGTCAGGGATGCCCGCATGAGCGAGGCAATCGCGGCTATAGTTGCTGCGTTCGAGCTCCCGGGGAAGCCGGCGCCGGATGACATATTCAACCGCTCATTCCTGCCCCCGAAGAGCGAACGCGACTTTGTCAAGGCCGGCAACTGAAGCCACTGGCACCCTGACATGCCGATCGCGAGGGTGCATCGCGTTTCCGCGCGCGCTCCGGACGACGTCTCCGGCATCGAAGCGGCGATTGCCGCGGGCCGGATCGACCCGAGGGGCGTGGTCGCTGTGCTGGCAAAGACCGAAGGCAACGGGCTGGTGAACGATTTCAGCCGAGGCTTTGCCACTCTGCGTCTGCGCCAGTTGTTCGAGAGATTCCTGCCGCACGAGGAAGCTGCCAAGCTCTGTCTTGTGATGTCGGGCGGAACCGAAGGCGGCATGGCGCCGCATTGGATCGTGTTCGAGCGCAAGGACGGCGACGGCGGGCAGCGCCCGGCGCTGGCGATCGGACGCACCCACACTCCAGCGCTTCCATTCCAGCACCTAGGCCGATTGGGGCAAGTGGACCAGGTTACAGCGGGCGTTGAGGCCGCCACGCGGGACGCCGGTATCGCCGATCCCGAGCATGTCCATTACGTGCAGATCAAATGCCCCTTGCTTACCGCGCAGCGCGTCGGCGAGGCACTACGCGCCGGAGAAACGCTAGCGACCAGCGACACGCTCAAATCCATGGTCCTGTCGCGCGCGGCGAGCACGCTTGGCGCAGCGGTCGCGCTGGGCGAAGTGGACCGGCGCAAGCTCAATGATGCCGACATCGCAACACGGCGGGAGCTGTGGTCGAGCCGCACCAGCAGCTCGGCAGGGATCGAGCTTCTGGGGCACGAGATCATCGTGCTGGGGATGGCGCCGGGCTGGTCAGGTCCATTGGCCATAGATCACGCTGTGATGGCGGATGCGATCGACATCGAGCCGGTGCGTGCTGCGCTCGACCGGCTCGGGATGTCAGCTGCCGGGCAGCTATCGCCGCAACAACGCGAGCGGCTGGTTGCAGTGCTGGCCAAGGCGGAGGCGAGCCACGACGGCCTCCTGCGCGGTCATCGCCATTGCATGCTGGATGATTCCGATATCGCCGCGACACGCCACGCGCGCGCATTCGTCTGCGGCGCGCTCGCGGGTCTCATCGGCCATGGCGAGATTTATGTTTCAGGCGGTGCCGAGCACCAAGGGCCTGACGGCGGCGGGCCGGTCGCGTTGATTGTCGACCGCAGCGCGACAGCGTGAACCCCGGCGAATGCCGCCGGCCGCGTTGCAACTTTTAGATGTAGAGTTTTGGCCTCATTGTAAACAACAGGAAAAAAGAACAATGAACCCTCCCGCCAAGGTAGAGTGCCTCAATCTCTCCAGGATCACCGCAGCGTCCATTCGCACCGCCTCGGGTTCGTTTGGCTAAATCGTGGGACTCTCGCAGACGGTCGGGTTCGTTCGGCCAAAGAGTGCGCTGTTCGCAGACGCTTAGGTTCGTTTGGCCAAAACTTGAACCTGGACAGCGGGCTCGCGAGGGCCTCGGGTTCGTTCTGCCAGCGGTGCGCTCTTTACTGACGCTCGGGTTCGTTGGACAGCACCTTGCAAATCCTGCATCCCTTCCCTTCTCGGCGCCGACTTCCGCCGCGCGAAAGCGTCGCGTGAAACCGCCACCGCCTCTCGCGCCACTGCACGCCGCTATGTTCCTATTTTGTTCTAGCGCCCCCCGGCGTGAGTCGCAAGCAGAATCTCTCCTTGCCTCATCTGCGAAGCCAATAATCGGGTGGGCGCTCGGGAGCGGCGCCCTGGTCATTATCCGGGCAGGAACGGCGGGGTTACACGGCCAATCTCGTCAGGACGATCTTGGCCGGTAACCCGCTCGACGTGGGACAATTCAAAGATCAATCGCGCTGCGCACGGCTGTGGCAGCGCGCTCAGGTATATCCAGGCACCGATCGGCCTACCATCGCCTGGACGCGTTCGCTTCGCTCGCGCACTTCGAGCTGGTCGCGGTAGAAATTGAGCACGAACAGGCGAATCGCCGACGAGAGATTCCCGTGGTGACGATCGGTATCGATCGAGGCCAGCAATGACGACAGGGTCACGTGCTGGTATGCGGCGATCTCCTTGAGGGATCGCCAGAACGCATCTTCCAGACTCACGCTGGTCTTATGGCCGGCAAGAACGACGGACCGCTTCAGAATCAGAGACTTCATCATACCCCCCGCAATGTTGTTGCAACCGTTTGTTGTTGCAAACACGCGACATGGGAACAGCAAAACCGCGATAGACTGTGGCGGTTCGGAAAAATGTGCCGAGCGTTGCAAAAACAGCACAGAGTTCCGAAGGAACAACTCCGCCTGCCCAAAACATTCGCCAATGGGCTTGCTTTGATCAGCGCCAAGCGCCACCCTGATACCTTCGCCCGTCAGGGCTCATGATCCAGCGGGGGCCCCATGTCCGCGGAAGGTATTCTCGTCATCCTCATCGTCGGCCTGATCGCCGGCTGGCTGGCAGGTCAGATCGTGCGCGGGACCGGCTACGGTCTCGTCGCCGACATCTGCATTGGCATTGTCGGCGCTTTCATCGGGAGCTGGTTGTTCCCGTCACTGGGGCTCCGGCTCGGCGGCGGCATCATCGGCGCCATCGTCTCCGCCACGATCGGGGCCATCATCCTCCTGGTGATTCTGCGCCTGGTCAGACGCGGCGGGCGTTGGTAGCACCGCCTTCGACGGCGGGTTACGCGGCCAATCTCGCCAAGACGATCTTGGCCGCTAACCCGCCTACAATCCCCTTTCTATTTGCTCTCCGGCTTTTTCTCGCCTGCCGGCTTCTGCGCGGCCTGCAGCTGTTGCACGCTACTCTGCAACCCTGCCAGCGCGCCCTTGAGGGCGACGATCTCGTTGCGGGCGGCGCTCAGCTGCTGTCCCGCCTCAAGCGCGTTCTTGGTGAGAAGCCGTTGCAGGAAATTGATGTTGCTTTGAAGACAACCCGTTCTCTTGTCCAACCCGGCGGCCTTGGTGCAGTCCTCTATCCCCGCAATGTCCTGCGCGTGCGCGAAACCAAGGCACATCGCCATGGCAAACCCCGAGACCGCGATTTTGAACATTTTGCTCGTCCCTCGAAACCTAGAACCCGCCCTCGAACCGCGCCGCACGCGCGAAAGGCAGGCAGCGCCGCGAGTCTCTCGCACCCCTGCGGACCAATGTCACCCCGGTCGCCGGCTTCGGCCACCGCGACTTTACAGCGCCTTCAGGTGAAACACCGGCCCAGCAGGCTC
>Ga0209217_1000311_pt1 | contig 12752 bp, 14 predicted proteins | sample JacPinW_OM3H0_M2_FD_187957 | JGI IMG/M metagenome (GOLD analysis project Ga0209217, IMG submission 187957) | Forest soil microbial communities from Algoma, Ontario, Canada - Jack Pine, Ontario site 1_JW_OM3H0_M2 (SPAdes) (version 2) | ecosystem: Environmental > Terrestrial > Soil > Boreal...
AACCCCATCCCCGTCGTGGTGCCGTGCCACCGCGTCATCCGCGCCGACGGCGCCTTGGGTGGCTACCGCGGTGGACCGGCCGCCAAGCGAACCCTGCTTGAACTGGAGGGCCTCGCGTGACGTCAGCTCAACCGCTCTGGTTCAACCCGTCGAAGTCGACAAGGCGCACTTGCATCGCCGGGTAGGGACTGGCCGCAGGCGAAGGCACGCCGTTGCGAAACGTGTTGCGCGACCTCGACCGCCGTGTTGATGGCAGCGCTATATGGCAGGGATCCGGTGCTGACTCGACGCACGCGCAAATCCGCCAGCTGGGCCAGGCTTAGCCCTGGCACAGCGACCACGCGGTGGCCGTCGTCGACGAGCCGGAGCACGGTCTGTGATCCGACCAGCCCGAAACCGCCTGTGACAAGAACCTTCTCGACCATCTTCCCCCTGCGTGCGGTTTCGTACGCGGCGACCGGCTGCGCTGCTCGCTGCTGCGGATATGACATTCTCATAAATTGAGAGTAAGGTATGTCATATCGGCGCGGTGTCACGGATGGGGAGCCGGCATCGCGCCGGTGCAGCAAACTCACATGCAACGAGCGGGGAACCATGAAGGGCCGCACTGCCGCCAATCACGAGATCGCCAAATGGGATCCGGCGTTCACCAAACAGATCGCGAACGCGGTCGGACCGGTGATCAAGCGGTGGTATCGCGCCGAGGTGCGAAACGTGGAGAACATCCCGCCGGCCGGTGGAGCGCTGGTGGTGTCCAACCACTCCGGCGGCATGTTCACGCCGGACGTGTTGATCTTCGCCCCGGCCTTCTATGACACCTTCGGTTACGACCGCCCCCTATACACGCTAGCCCACTACGGCCTGTTCCTGGGCCCACTGGACGGCTGGCTGCGTCGCCTCGGGGCTATCAAGGCAAGCCGCGAAAATGCGGCCGCCGCACTGCATTCGGACGCGGTGGTACTGGTGTTTCCCGGCGGTGACTACGACTCCTACCGGCCCACGTCGGGCGCGAACACCGTCGACTTCGACGGCCGCACCGGCTACATAAGGACCGCCATCGAAGCCGGCGTCCCGATTGTGCCGATCGTGTCGATCGGCGGACAGGAAACCCAACTGTTCCTTACCCGTGGCAACTGGCTGGCCCGCCGACTGGGGCTGACCAAAGCCCAGATAAATATCCTGCCGCTGAGCTTCGGGTTCCCGTTCGGCCTGAGTGCGGTCTTGCCGCCGAACCTGCCTTTGCCGGCCAAGATCGTCACCGAGGTGCTGGAGCCCATCGACGTCATCGCTCGCTTCGGCGACGACCCCGATGTCGAGGAGGTCGACGCCCACGTACGTGCGGTGATGGAGGCCGCGCTGAAGCGGCTAGCCGGTCAGCGGCGGTTCCCCATCTTGGGCTGAGCGATGTCTGCGGTCACCGACACGATCGGCCAGCTCGGCGTGGCGGTGCTCACCGACGACCAGACTTTCAACGATCCGCACGAAGCGACCGATGCGCTTGTTGAGGCCTTCGGCGAATTACGCAGTGCTGCAGGTCTTTCAACGCAAGGCAGCGAGCTGGATCTGGCGGCTGATCACCCGTTGCGCTGACCACCACCCGCTATCAGGCAGCCAGCACCGCGTCCAGCGCCGAATAGAACAGACCGAGCCCGTCGTCAGACGGCCCGGTCAACGCCTCGGTGGCATGCTCGGGGTGCGGCATCAACCCGACGACACGGCCGTTGGCTGAGCTGATACCGGCGATGTCGCGCAGCGAGCCGTTCGGGTTGTCGTGGTAGCGGAACACCACTCGACCTTCACCTTCCAGCTCGTCGAGCACGTCCGCGGAGGCCACGTAGCGACCCTCACCCGACTTCAACGGGATCAGCAGGTCGGCATCGGTCTCGAACCGCGATGTCCACGCCGACGCGGTCGATGCCACCCGTAGCCATACATCGCGGCAGACGAAGTGCAGGCCGGCGTTTCGGGTAAGCGCGCCAGGCAGCAGCCCAGCCTCACACAGCACCTGAAAACCGTTGCAAATTCCCAAAACCGGCAAACCACGGCCGGCAGCCGCGATGACTTCACCCATCACCGGGGCGAACCTGGCGATAGCACCGGCCCGCAGATAGTCCCCATAGGAGAAGCCGCCCGGCACCACCACCGCCTCGACACCCTTGAGGTCGGCGTCAGCATGCCACAGGCTGACGGCCTCGGCGCCGACGACACGCACCGCCCGGGCGGCGTCCACGTCGTCGAGCGTCCCGGGGAAGGTGATGACGCCGATACGAGCCGTCACTGCGGCTCCCGGCTGACGGTCCAATCTTCGATCACGGTGTTGGCCAACAGCGACTCGGCGATCTCGGCAAGTGCCGAATCGTCGACACTGTCGTCGACTTCGAGCTCAAACCGCTTGCCCTGCCGCACATCTGAGATGCCGGCATGCCCAAGCCGCCCCAATGCGCCGACGATCGCCTGACCCTGCGGGTCGAGAATCTCGGCCTTGGGCATCACGTGCACAACCACCCGGGCCACCCGCGCTCCTCCTACTTGTCCGGTTTGCTCGGACCCAACTCTACCGGTCGATACCGGGAAGGCCTTGCTAGCACGAGCCGATGTAGGCCGCGCATACCGGCGACGTCATAGCATCCAGAACCTGGGCGTCAGAGATCACCGGCCACGCCACCTGCGGTGGCTCCGACGACCACAGCGTCAGTTCGCTGATGGTGCTGTTTTCTGGGTGCGCGACAAGGTAGGTGTGCATGATCACCGGTCCGCTGATCACCGCGGCCAGCCGATTCGGCTCGTCGAAGGTGACCGATGGCGACTCTGCCGCCGCCCCTAGTTGGCAACCGCGCAGCGCGGCTGCGGCGACGCCGAACACCGAGGACGCGTTCTGACCGCCGTGCGCCGTGTCTCCACGCCAATGCAGGACTTGGGCCTGCAACTGCCACTGACCTTGCGGGTTCCCCACGATCGCCCGGCCGGCGACCGCCGAGTTGCGGGTGTCCTGCGGGAAGGCAGGGGTCGCACACACCTCCTCGAACCGGAACCGCGGCGTCGCCATCCCGGTCATCGGCACCGCTACCCCGGCTAGCGAGGGCCAGCGGTATGTCGAGTTCATCGGTATGCCGGACGACGGGATCCATGCCGTGTCCGGGATCCGGTCGCACACCGGCGGGCACGTCTCCTGGTCAGCGTGGGCGGCGACCGACGGCATGCACCCGACGACCAGGCCGCCCGCGATCAGCATCGTCGCCAGCACTACCCGCATGCGTGGCACCCCATGAGCGCACAATCGTAGACATGCAACTCACGCATTTCGGCCATTCCTGTGTACTCGCCGATTTCGGCCACACCAGCCTGCTGTTCGACCCTGGTAATTTCTCGCACGGTTTCGAGGGCATCACCGGTCTGTCGGCGATTGTGGTCACCCATCAGCACCCCGACCACGTCGACGCCGCCCGGCTGCCGGCGCTGCTGGACGCCAATCCCGATGCGCGGCTCTACGCCGACTCACAGACCGCCGAGCAGCTTGATGTGCCGTGTCAGCAGGTGCACGTCGGCGACGAGCTGTCAGTCGGCGACCTGACTATCCGCGCACTGGGTGGACAGCACGCCGTCATCCACCCGGAAATCCCAGTGATAATCAACATTTCGTATTTGGTCGGTGACGGCGAGCACCCCGCTCGGTTCATGCACCCCGGTGATGCGTTGTTCGTCCCCGACGAGCCGATAGACGTGTTGGCCACTCCGGCGGCAGCGCCGTGGATGAAGGTGTCCGAGGCCGTCGACTACCTACGGGCGGTTGCGCCGGCGCGGGCGGTGCCGATCCACCAGGGCATCATCGCTCCGGACGCCCGCGGCATTTATTACGGCCGGCTCAGCGAGATGACCAGCACCGACTTCCAAGTGCTGCCTGAAGAAAGCGCGGTCACCTTTTAGGCGATGTCGCTTGCGGCACCGCGGCCGGCGGCGCGGCCCGAGAAGATGCACCCGCCGAGGAACGTTCCCTCCAGGGCCCGGTAACCGTGTACACCACCGCCGCCGAAACCAGCTACCTCGCCGGCCGCGTACAGACCGTCGAGCGGAGTCCCGTCGGCCTTGAGCACCCGTGAGTCCAAGTCGGTCTCTAACCCGCCCAACGTCTTTCGGGTCAGGATGTGCAACTTGACCGCGATCAGCGGTCCTGCCTTCGGATCCGCCAAGCGGTGCGGAGCGACCACTCGGCCCAGCCGATCGCCCAGATACCCACGCGCAGCACGGATCGCGGTGATCTGGCTGTCCTTGGTGAATCGGTTGGCCACCTCGCGATCGCGCGCAGTGACCTCTTCGGCCACCGTCGCGTAGTCCAGCGGCAGCACATCGGGCAACTTGTTCATGGCGGTCACCAACTCGCGCAATGAGTTTGCGCTGACGAAGTCGACGCCCCGATCGACGAAGGCCTGCACCGGGCCCGGCGGGCCCGACCGTGCGCGCGACGACAACAGCTGGCGGACGCTGCGCCCGGTTAGGTCGGGGTTTTGTTCCTGACCGGACAACGCGAATTCCTTCTCGATGACCTTGGCGTTCAAGACAAACCAGGTGTAGTCGGAGCCCGACCTCGCGATGTACTCCAGCGTGCCGAGAGTGTCGAACCCTGGATACAGCGGCACCGGCAACCGCTTGCCCTTGGCGTCTAACCACAGCGACGACGGCCCTGGGATGATCCGGATGCCGTGTAGCGGCCAGATCGGGTCGTAGTTGGTGATGCCCTCGGTGTAATGCCACATCCGGTCGCGGTTGATCACCCGGGCACCGGCCTTCTCGGTGATCGCGATCATCCGGCCGTCCACGTGGGCGGGCACCCCGCACAGCAGTTGCTCGGGGACCCGGCCCATCCGCTTCGGCCAGTTCGCTCGCACCAAATCGTGGTTGCCGCCGATACCTCCGCTGGTGACGATGACCGCTGGAGCGCGAAACTCGAACTGCCCAACAGCCTTTCGTGACGACGGCACACCGCGCGATTCCGTTGAGGGCTCCAACAAGGTGCCCCGAACCCCGGCCACCGCGTCCCCCTCGACGATCAGGTCGTCCACCTGGTGGCGGTGGGCGAAACGCGCCTTGGGGTGGTCGCGCAGCCGGCGAGCGAAGATCTCCACGATGGCCGGCCCAGTTCCCCAGGTGATATGGAAGCGGGGCACCGAGTTGCCAGGCCCATGCGCGTCGTAGCCGCCGCGCTCAGCCCACCCCACCAGCGGAAAGATCTGCAAGCCCCTGGCACGCAACCAGCTACGTTTCTCCCCGGCGGCGAAATCGACGTAGGCATGCGCCCATTGCCTCGGCCAATAGTCTTCTTGTCGGTCGAAGGCCGCGGTACCGAGCCAATCTTGCAGAGCGAGTTCGTGACTGTCGCGAACGCCCAGGCGGCGCTGCTCGGGGCTGTCGACGAAGAACAAGCCCCCGAACGACCAGAAGGCCTGCCCGCCGAGATTGGCGCTGTTCTCCTGATCGAGAATCAGCACCCGCATGCCGCGGTCCACCACCTCGCAGGCTGCCACCAGGCCGGCCAGGCCCGCCCCGACGATGATGACATCAGCGGTCGGCCCCGCCGACCCTGCTGCGGTATCGGTCATGGCGCTACACAGTAGCGACCCGAGCCGTCAGGCTGCGTCGAGAACCGCCTGATCGGCCCGCCACTGATACACCGTAGGCGCACAAGCCTGCAGCAAAGCCAGGTCCACCGCGTCCAGCATCGCTTGCAGCGGCCCGGTCTTGCGCAAGTGATGGGCCGCGACCGCGACTCGGACGATGCCGTCGCGGCGGGCCACGCGCTCAGCGGAGAGCACCAACATCCGGCACCACCACGGCTCGGCCAGGAAACCTTCTCCGATGCCTAACACCCGTCCGCGCGCGGTCGTCTGCCGGACCAAATCGGTGATCCCGTGCAGATCGGCCAGCAGTCGAAAACCATTGTGTGGCAGAGCCTTAACCGTGCCCGGCGATGCTGTCCAACTCGGCGGCGCGAATAGCCTGGTGCGCAGCCCGAGGTGCTCAAGCACTCGGTCGGCGGCCATAATTCGCAGGTTGGCCTCGTGGGCGGGCAGCGTCGCGAACTCGCCGCGGCGTTTCTTGGTGGCGGCCTGGTCATAGCCGTTCAACAAGATTGCGTCACCGTCCGCGCGCCGGCTGGCCAGCCACTCAACGGTTTGCGGGTCACGGTCGAGCCGGTAGCCGCCCTTGAGCCGCGGGGCCACCAGCAACGACACCGGCACCTCTCGGGTGTCCATCTGTGCGCAGAACGCCGCGACGTCGTCCAACGTCCGTTCACAGATCCCGGAGACCGAGACGATCAACTTCCCAGACACACCACAATTTTGACGATGCCAGGTGTCCAAAGGGTGACATACATGCGGACAGAAAGCGTCGATTCGGCCCTGCGACCAGCTAATTCGGCAGCACAGCCTCGATCGCGGCGACAACCTCCGGCGCGTCGGGCACTGTGCGTGGACGGAATCGGTTGACCACCTTGCCGCCCGGAGCGATCAGAAACTTTTCGAAGTTCCATTGCACGTCACCGGCCTGCCCGCCGGCGTCGGGCGTCTTGGTCAGTTCCGCGTAAAGCGGATGCTGGCCAGGCCCATTGACCTCGGTTTTGGCTAATAGCGGAAACGTCACGCCGTAGGTGGTGGAACAAAAGGTTTGGATTTCTTCGGCGGTGCCGGGCTCTTGGCCCATGAATTGATTGCACGGAACTCCAAGGACTGTGAGCCCGCGGTCGCCGTAGTCGCGCGCAAGCTGTTCCAGCGCAGCGTACTGCGGTGTCAGGCCACACTTGGACGCCACGTTGACCACTAAGACCGCGTCGTCGCTGTAGTCGGCCAGCGACGTCGGACGGCCATCGAGTGTGGTCAAAGCGATCTCGGTCACAGTCATAGTTACCCACGCTACCCCAGCGCAAAGTATGTTGGTCAGCTAGCTAGTTTCTCGTTAGGCTGATCTCGTGGTCCATCGCGCGGGCAACCCGCACTCCCCTGAACCGGGTGCGGGGACCGCCGCTAACGGGGCTGTAGTGCCGGCCGCGCCAATCCAGCCGGTAGCCGACGATTTACCCGATTATCCCGACACCCTCGACGCCGGGCTGCTGCGCATCGCCGGTATCTGCATCCTTGCCTCGGTGATGGCGATCCTGGACACCACGGTCGTCAGCGTGGCGCAACGCACGTTCATTGCGGAGTTCGGATCCACCCAGGCCGTCGTCGCCTGGACGATGACCGGCTACACGCTGGCGCTGGCCACCGTGATCCCGCTGGCCGGTTGGGCGTCTGATCGGTTCGGCACCAAGCGGCTGTTCATGGGCGCGGTTTTGTGGTTCACGTTGGGTTCGCTGCTGTGTGCGATGGCGTCAAACATCACGGCGCTCATCGCTTTTCGAGTGATACAGGGACTCGGCGGCGGGATCCTGCTGCCGCTGACCCTCATCATCTTGACCCGCGAAGCAGGTCCACGTCGGCTCGGCCGGTTGATGGCGGTGCTCGGGATCCCGATGCTCCTGGGCCCGATGGTCGGGCCGGTGCTCGGCGGCTGGCTGATCGACGCCTACAGCTGGCAATGGATTTTCCGCATCAACCTGCCGCTTGGGGTGATCGTGCTCATCCTCGCCGCGATGGTGTTCCACAAGGACCGCCCGACACCGTCGGAGACGTTCGACTTCACCGGTATGGCCCTGTTGTCGCCCGGGTTGGCGACGCTGCTGTTCGGGATTTCATCGGTACCCAGGAGCGGTACGTTCACCGATTACCATGTGTGGATACCGGCGGTCATAGGCCTGATCCTGATCGCCGCATTCGTCGTCCATGCCCTGAACCGCGCCCAGCACCCGCTAATCGACCTTCGGTTATTCAAAAACCGGGTGGTGACGCTGGCAAACTCGTCGATGTTCTTGTTCGCCGTCGGCTTCTTCGGCGTCGCGCTGTTATACCCGAGCTATTTCCAACAGCTGTTGCACCAGACCCCGCTGCAATCCGGGCTACATCTGATCCCGCAAGGGCTCGGCGCAATGGCGACCATGCCACTCGCCGGGACAATGATGGACAAACGCGGACCGCGCAATATCTTGCTGGTCGGTATCGCGCTGGTAACTATCGGCTTGACCGTGTTCGGTTACGGCGCGTCCAAACAAGCGGGGTACCAACCAATCCTGCTCGTGGGGCTGGTAATCACCGGCATGGGCTTGGGCTGCACCATGACGCCGCTGAACGGAGCGGCGGTGCAGACCTTGGCCCCGCATCAGATCGCCCGTGGGTCGACACTGATCAGCGTCAACCATCAGATCGCCGGCTCGGTCGGCACCGCGTTGATGTCGGTGATTCTCACCAATCAGTTCAACCGCAGCCAAACCATCACCACCGCAAACGCACTCGGTATCCTGCACGGGAAAGCCGGTCGGCACGGGACGCCGATTCACTCGACTGCGCCTGCGCCCCAAGCACTTCCCCCCGACTTCACCAGCCGGCTGATGCACGACCTTGCGCACGCCTACACACTCGTCATCGTGGTGGCCATCATTCTGGTTGCGTTAACGCTTTTGCCTGCAGCATTTCTGCCCAAGAAGCCGCCGTTAGCGGTGAAGCGCCCGCAGACGCCGGTGCCGACGTACTAATCGGGCGCTACTCTTCGAAGAGCATCGTCGCAATCCGCTCGACGGTCGCCATCGGATCGGTCGCCTTTAGCCGGGCGTTCACCGCGTCATTGAGCCATAGCATTGAAAACCCATGCACCAGCGACCAAGCCGCCAGCTCGGCACCAACCGGATCCGCTTTGGCGTGCTGGTCTGGCAGCGACGCCACACCGTGGGACAACTCGGCGCCGGCAGCCGCTTGAGCGGCGGCCAGTTCCCGGTTTGACGGATCGACCAGCGACTTATCGAACATCACTCGATAGTGGCCCGGATGCTCGAGGGCAAACCGCACGTACGCCAGCGCGGCATCGAGGAACCGGGGCCGGGCCTCGGCGAGGGCTGCCGCCAACAACTCGAACCCCTGAGCCGCCAGCGCGGTGAACAGGCCACGCCGATCAGTGAAGTGGTGCGCCGGGGCCGCGTGTGACACCCCCGCTTCGCGCGCCAACTCGCGCAACGACACCCGGTCGGCGCCGCGCTCGGAAACAAGACGTGCGGCCTCGGTCAGGATCGCGGCCCGCAGATCCCCGTGATGGTAGGTCGGGCGACTCATAACGCCACCATAACCGATAAACTTGACACTGACTAGTTCCAGTCGTAAGCTGCGCGAAACACAACTTGTCAGTGTCTAGATTGGAGAGAGTAGAAATGGCTCCGTTGATCGCCTTGCTGGCGGGAAGCGTCGTGGCCCGGATCGTGGGCTGGGCCGGTGTCGACTACGTCGACAACTGGACCAAAGCGATCGCCGTCGGCCTGGCCGCGATGTTCGTTCTGACCGGTGTCGCGCACTTCGCCCCGCCGCTCCGCGCTGCGCTGATTGCGATCGTGCCTCCGCAGCTACCGACACCCGGACTGCTGGTGACCGTCACGGGCGTGCTGGAACTCCTTGGCGCGGTGGGTCTGTTGGTTCCGGCCACTCGGGTCGCCGCGGCCGTTTGCCTGCTGCTGCTGATGGTGGCGATGTTCCCGGCCAACATCTATGCGGCGCGGATGCCTAATCCGCCCAAGTCGATGACGACGCAGCTACCCCTGCGCACCGCTGAGGAGATCGTCTATCTGGCCGCTGCCGTAGTGGTCGCGATCGGCGGCTGCTAGCAGCCAGGCGTACTGGTAGGCCACCTCTTTCCAGCGCTCGTAGCGCCCGCTGATTCCGCCATGGCCGGCGGTCATCTGGGTCTTCAACAGCACCGGATTACCGTCAGTTTTGGTGTGCCGCAACGCCGCTACCCATTTCGCCGGTTCGACGTAATAGACCCTGGTGTCGTGCAGCGAGGTCATCGCAAGGATCGGCGGATACTTCTGGGCGCCGACGTTCTCATACGGCGAATACGACTTCATATAACGGTAAACATCGCTGTCGTTCAACGGGTTTCCCCATTCGTCCCACTCGGTAACGGTCAGCGGCAGCGACGGGTCCAGAATTGTCGTGAGCGGATCGACGAACGGGACCTGCGCCAGGATTCCGGCGAACAGATCGGGGGCCATGTTGGCCACCGCGCCCATGAGCAGCCCACCGGCGCTGCCGCCCAAGGCCACCAGCTGCTCCGGTCGGGTCAATCCGGAGTCCACCAGGTGGTTTGCGACGGTGACGAAGTCGGTGAAGGTGTTCTTCTTCTCCAGCAGCTTGCCGTGCTCGTACCACAGCCGACCCATCTCGCCGCCCCCGCGCACATGAGCGACGACGAACGTCATGCCGCGGTCGAGCAGCGACAGCCGAGCGATGGAGAAACGTGGATCCTCACACATCTCATACGCGCCGTAGCCGTAAACGAGTGCTGGGGCGGGGAATTCGATGTTGGCACGGTGCACGATTGAGATCGGGATCCGGGTTCCGTCGGCTCCGTATGCCCAATCACGGCGTTCGACGTAGTCCTCGCGTCGGTAGCCGCCGAGCACCGGCTGCTCGCGCAACAGTGTGCGCTCGCCGGTGACCAGATCCAGGTCGTAGATCTGTACCGGAGTGACAAACGATCCCGCACCGATCCGGAGCTTCGGTGAGTCCCAATTCGGGTTGGCGCCCAGGCCGACCGACATCAGCTCGGAGTCAAACGAGATTTCCTCAGGCCGTCCGTATTTGGCGCCGTCGATGGGCCACAGCTGGATTCGCGGCAATGCCTCAGCGCGGTAGCTGACCACCAAGTGGCCGGCGAAGGCGTCGACGGCGTCCAGCCGCACGTCGTCGCGGTGCTCGATCAGCGTGCGCTGCGCGGTCGGGTTATCGGCAGGTGCCTCCACCAGCGTGAAGTTGACCGCGCCGTCGTTGTGCAGGATCAAAAACCGGTTCTGCCCGTCGACGATCGCGTGTTCCACCGAATACTCGATGCCGTCGCGCCGTGGCAGCACGGTGACGAACTCGGCATGCGGGTCGGCGGCGTCCGCGTAGCGGACCTCTGAGGTAATCGCCGACGCCGACACGATCAACACATACGCGTCGCTTCGGGTGCGGCCCACCGCAAGCCAGAACCGCTCATCGGCTTCGTGATAAACCTTCTCCGCGGTCAGACCCGAGGCAAGGCGGTGGCGCCACACCGCTTCGGGGCGCCACGCCGCGTCGACCGTGACGTAGTAGACGGTTCGATTGTCGGTAGCCCAGGTCGCTCCGGCGCCGATGCCGACGATCTCGTCCGGGTATTGCTCGCCGGTGCGAAGATCCCTGAACCGCAACGTATAACGCTCATCGCCGACCACGTCGACGGAGTACGCCAGCACATTACCGTCGTGGCTGACGCTGGCAGCGCCCAGTGAGAAGTAGTCGTGCCCCTCGGCTTCGATGTTCTCGTCGAGCAAAATCTGCTCACCCGGGATCTCGGTGTGCTCATCGAAGATCGGCGGGCTCCAGTCGGTCGGATCAGTTACCGGACAACGGCATTGGACACCATATTGCTTGCCTTCAAAGCTGCGGGCGTAATACCACCAGTCGTCCCGTCGGATCGGCACCGACAGGTCGGTCTCTTTGGTGCGTGCTTTGATCTCGTCGAAAATCTTCTGCCGCAACGGCTCGAGGGGGGCGGTCGCCTGGTCGGCGTAGTCGTTCTCTGCTTCCAGATGAGCTATCACTTCTGCACTGGACTTGTCGCGCAGCCATTCATACGGGTCGACGAATACGTCACCGTGGAATTCCCGTCGACTCTCCACCCGCTTGGCGACGGGCGGTGCTGGTAGGTCGCTCATGCCCCCGGCCCGATCCAAGCGTCGAAGCGTAGCCCGGAAATCCGTTCGTAAGCCTGGATGTAACGGTCACGGGTGGCGTCAATGATGCTCTCGGGCAGCGGCGGCGGAGGCTTAGATCCCGAGCGGTCCCAGCCAGAGTCCGGGCCGGTCAGCCAGTTACGGACGAACTGCTTGTCGAAACTCGCCTGCACCACCCCGGCGCGGTAATCGGCGGCCGGCCAGTACCGCGATGAATCGGGTGTGAAGATTTCGTCGGCGAGTACCAAGGTGTCGTGCGTGTCGATACCGAACTCGAATTTGGTGTCTGCGATGATGATTCCCCTTCTCAGCGCGTGGTCGGCCGCCTGTATGTAGGTCTGGATAGTGCGATCGCGCAACTGATTAGCGCGGACCCCACCTACCATCTCGATCACCCGGGCGAACGAGATGTTCTCATCATGTTGTCCCAGTTCGGCTTTCGTCGCCGGGGTGAATAGCGGCGAGGAGAACCTGCTGGCCTCGACCAAGCCCGGAGGCAATGAGATGCCACAGACCTTGCCGGTCTGCTGGTAATCCAGTAATCCGGAGCCGGTCAGGTAGCCGCGGGCGACGCACTCCACCGGAACCATCTTCAGCTCTCGCACCACCAGTGCGCGGCCAAGGACCTCGTCCGGGATGCGCGGATCGTCCGGCGGACCGGCAAGGTGGTTGGGCGCCTCGACGAGGTCGAAGAAGAACACGCTCATCGCGGTCAAAATCCGGCCTTTGTCGGGAATCACGCTGTCGAGCACATAGTCGAACGCTGAGATCCGGTCGGTCGCGACGAACAACAGGTGATCGGCGTCGATGCGGTAGAGCTCGCGGACCTTGCCACTGGCCAGGTGCCGGTAGTCGGACAGTGCGGGACGCATCGGGACAGCCTAGCCGGGTGACGATGCGGGCCGGCACGGCCCGAGGAGGAGCC
>Ga0209217_1000312_pt1 | contig 12748 bp, 12 predicted proteins | sample JacPinW_OM3H0_M2_FD_187957 | JGI IMG/M metagenome (GOLD analysis project Ga0209217, IMG submission 187957) | Forest soil microbial communities from Algoma, Ontario, Canada - Jack Pine, Ontario site 1_JW_OM3H0_M2 (SPAdes) (version 2) | ecosystem: Environmental > Terrestrial > Soil > Boreal...
CCCTGCGATAAATTCATCGCCGGATACGGCCGGCGATCCTCAACGAACCGACAGGCTAGCTCGGTGCAAAAATCGGCCGCATCGGCAGCGCTGCCGCCGTTGCCGCAAGCCAACACCTTTTTGCCATTCGTTAGGCAATCGACGATCACGCCGGCTGCTCTGGTGATCTGCGATTGACGATCGACAATCGACTGCAACGTCTTCGTCGCCGCACCAATGGCGCTCTTTAGAATCTCGGACGGGCTAGGCATTAGTATGCAGCACCGGACACTGTATAGGTGATCGGTATCTTAACATGGGGAGCTACCTTGCCGGGTTTAAATCGCCACCTCCGAAATGCGGTAAGCGCCGCTTCGTCGAGGATCGCATGACCAGTACTCTTCGACATGCGCGCCGCAGTAACTTGTCCGGTTTCAACATTCGCGTCCAGCATGATGACGCCACTGCCGCCCAAATGCTTCGTTCGCGCTTCCAACGGGTAGTCAGGCTTTGGTGCAAAGATCACGAGCTCCCTGTGTTTCCCGCGATACACGTTGTTTTCTGGCGAATGCGGCGTCGGTATACCGAACTCGATCGGAATTGTAACCCAATTCAGTCGGTGAGGTAGGAACCGCCATGTGCGCAACGTTTCGACGGCAGCATCATCTAGAATTTTGTATCCAGTGCTACGTACAACTCGTACGTCATATGGGGTTCCGCTATCGAGATCCATCTTGTAAAGACCGCGGCCGCTGAGGTGCTGTTGAAGTGCTGCATGCGGATAAACTGGATTCGGTACGTAAACTGTTGCGTTGCGAATGGGACCCGAGATTGTGTTGATGACGATCCGCGAGGCGTTAGCCTGAGACGAAGCATCCTGTGCGAAAGAGGACGTTGCTGTCAGAAGCAACACCGAAGCTTGAAGCAACGTTTTTTGCACAGTGGCGTCGGAAAGTTTCAAAGGCGAGAAATGGTGCGCGGTAGAGGTTTCGAACCTCTGACCCCTACCGTGTCAAGGTAGTGCTCTACCACTGAGCTAACCGCGCATTTCAGCGGAGTGATAAGTGATCAGTGACGAGTGACCAGTCAAGAGCAAGATGTCGATCTTGCACGCAGCGGGTTGCTCTTACGCCGCGAGCTTGACCGCTTCTTTGTGGCCGAGAATGCGGACTGTCTCTTTCAGTTGCTCAACTTTGAGCGGCTTTTTCAAAACCGTGATGGGTCCTTTCGCCAGGATCCGATCGAGCATCGCGCTGTCGGGATAGCCGGTGATGATGATAATCGGGCAACCGGGTTGATCTTCCTTGACCGCATCGTAAACGTCGTCGGCCGGACCGTCGGGCAATTTTAAATCGAGAAACACCAGATCGAATTTTTGCTTTTCGAGCACGGCCAGGGCTTCTTTCACTGTGCCGACAACGACGCGGCTGAAACCGATTTTCCGGAGGAAGAGTTTGAAAAGATTTTGGAGGCTTTCGTCGTCGTCGACCACGAGGACGGTCGGTTGGCCGGATTTTTCTTCCTTGAGAATGTCTTTATCAAGGGAGGATTTTTTGATCCGCCAGCGGCCGCCGATCTGGATGGCGGGGAGCTGGCCGCGCTGAACGAGATAATAAACGGTCGGCAACGGGATACGGAGATACTTGGCCGTTTCCTTAACCGTTAGGAGGTTATGCATGTGGGAAAATCACCAATTCGCGAGAAAATGGGCAAGACATTTCGCTTGGTTGAGGATTATAAATTCTAGAATCGATGTCAATCCTTTCTTTGGACGATTACACGCCTAACGATCCGGCATTCCAAGCGGCCGAGGCACTCGCGACTGGACAATGCTGGGACAGAGGGTGACTATTCGATTTTCGATGAGCGCCCTCTTCTTCAAGCGATTTCTGAAGCGCCCGTTTCAGATCGCGTCGATCGTGCCCAGTTCCAAGGCGTTGGTAGAACGTGTGGTCGGTAAAATTGATTTCGACCGGGCGCGTGTGATCGCGGAGTACGGTCCCGGCGAAGGAGTGCATTCGCGCGAAATCGCGCGCCGGATGCGACCGGATTGTCAATTGCTTCTCTTCGAACTCGACCCCGCGTTCTCGCGCGATTTACAGCGTCAATTTAGAGAGGATCCGCGCGTGCATGTCATCAACGACAACGCCGTCCACCTGCCACTGGAATTGCGCAGACGCGGTATCGACGCGTGCGATTATATCGTTTCCGGCATCCCATTTAGCATTCTGAAGATCGACAAGAAGCGCGCGCTGCTCCAACAAACTCACGACGCGCTCGCGGCTGGCGGTCGGTTTATCATTTATCAAGTCACCAACGAGCTGAAGCAGCACGCCAAGATTTTCGAGCGCGCCGAGTCCGAGTATTTCCTGCAGAACATTCCGCCCATGTTCATCACGGTTTTTGAGAAATCGAACGGCCGCAACGGCGAATCGCATCTAGCGCTTCAGGAAAGTCGAGCTTCCGCAAATAACGCATGACCGGCGGCCGGACGCGGATGGAAAAAGATTCGATGGGAGAAATGTCGCTCCCCGAATCCGCCCTTTATGGCGCTTCCACGCAGCGGGCCGTTCTGAATTTTCCGGTGAGCGGTTACCGTTTTTCCCGCGCGTTCATTCGCGCGCTCGGCTTGATTAAATGGGCCGCTGCCCAAGCGAATCACGATCTCGGTTTGCTCGATGCCGAGAGATCGGCCTTGATCGTGCAAGCAGCGGAAGAAGTGATCGAGGGCAAACTCGACGACCATTTTCCACTCGACATTTTCCAGACCGGTTCGGGCACGAGCACCAACACGAACGCAAATGAAGTGATCGCCAACCGCTGCGCGCAATTGGCCGGCAAAGAGATCGGCTCACGCGAACTTGTGCATCCGAATGATCACGTCAACGTGGGACAGTCGAGCAACGACGTGATCCCGTCGGCCATTCACATCAGCGCCGCGGAGCAGTTGAAGAATCGTTTAGTACCGGCGCTTGCCAAACTACATGGCGCGCTCGACGCGAAAGCGAAAGAGTTTTGGGGCATCATCAAGATCGGTCGGACACATTTGATGGACGCGACACCGGTTCGACTCGGCCAGGAATTTTCCGGTTACGCGCAACAAATCGCCTACGGAAAGCAGCGCGCGGAAAAATCGATCGACGTTCTACGCGAGCTTGCGCTCGGTGGCACGGCCGTTGGAACCGGCTTGAACCGGCCTGTCGATCTTACCGGCAAAATGCTGCGGCACATTGAGCAGCGGACCGGGATCGCGTTTTACGAAGCGAAAAATCATTTCGAAGCGCAGGGCGGCAAAGACGCGGTCGTGGAAGCAAGCGGCCAACTCAAAACAATTGCCACCAGTTTGTTTAAGATCGCCAACGACATTCGTTGGTTAGGCAGCGGTCCGCGATGCGGCATTGGCGAGATTCAATTGCCCGCCACGCAACCAGGCAGCTCAATCATGCCCGGCAAAGTCAATCCGGTGATGTGCGAATCGATGATGATGGTTTGCGCTCAAATCTTCGGCAACGATGCCGCCATTACCTGGGCCGGCGCGAATGGAAATTTTGAGCTCAACGTGATGATGCCGGTGATGGCGCACGATCTTCTCGAATCGATCCGGCTGCTCGCCAATGTGGTCGATGTTTTCTGTGAAAAATGTGTGACTGGAATCACCGCGAATAAGGCGCGTTGTGAAGAATTGGTAGAACTTTCCATGGCCATGGTGACGAGTCTCGCGCCGAAAATCGGCTACGACCGCGCGGCCGAAATCGCCAAGGAAAGCATCCGAACGGGCAAAACCGTCCGCCAGCTTTGCCGTGAGAAAAAAATCTTGCCGGAAAAAGAACTGGCGCGCGCTCTCGATCCCATTTCTATGACTGAACCCGGCGGCGGTGGCGCCGCTGGCCGCTAAAGATGTCGATCCAAAGATTGATCGGCGCCATTTTTCTGGCGACGGGCCTAACAAATACGGTTGTGGCCGCGGATTCGCGGCCGGACGTTTCGCAAATCATTAACAAAGCGGAAGCGTCCGCCATCTTGGGCGAACCGGTGAAAGATCCGAGTCCGCGCAGTGGCGACGGCAGCGACGGTTATTACTCCAAGTGCAATTATTACAGCGTTAACCGCGGTAAATCATTGATCATTCGCCTGCAACGGCCGGGACCGAACGCGATCGGTCCGCAAAAGGAACTTCAGCTGTTGGCGGCGGCGAACGGCGCGATGGAAAAAGTTTCCGGTGTCGGCGACACTGCGCAAATGTGTACTGCCGGCGGCGAAAGTGGATTCGCTTCCAGAACGCTCATGCTCTACGTCGCCAAAGGGAACGCCTTTCTCACGATCGGCCTCGGCGGTTTTGTGGACGACGCGGTTGCATTGGAAAAGGCGAAGACCGTCGCGCAAAAACTGCTCGAGCATCTTTGACCGCGGGGAACCGCAAGCTTAGATCGACAATATGGTGGCCAAACTCGACGGACCGCAATTTTCCGGTGGCGCCAACATCGCGATCAAATGTCCGGCGCACACGTATGAGGCAACGGTCGCCTTTTACCGCGATACTCTCGCGCTGCCGCTGATCGAGGAGGAATCGGAGGCTTGCATTTTCCAATTTGGCCCGAATCGGCTCTGGATCGACAAGGTGCCGAACCTGAGTCATCCCGATATTTGGCTCGAAGTCGAAACGAACGACACCGAGGCGGCGTCGTCGTTTCTAAACGTGCACGGCGTCGCGCGTCGCGACGAAGTGGAAAATCTGCGCGAGGATTTTAACGGCTTCTTCATCTCCGATCCCGCCGGGGTCATTCATCTCGTCGTCGGGCCGGAAGAAGTTTAAATTCGAATATCGACTAAATGCGGCGACCCACGATGGTCAGGTCGCGTTCCACAACGTCGAGCTGCGCGATGCGTGGGAGTAATCCCCAGCGCTCGAAGCCAAGTTGTTCGAACAACCGCAAGCTCGGTTCGTTGTGGGCGAAGATCAGACCAATCATTGCGCTGATCTGAAGCGACGGCGCGCGAGCGATTGCTTCGCCGAGTAATGTTCGGCCGACTCCTCGCCGCCGGAATTTTTCATCTACATAGACGCTCACTTCGGCCGTGCCGCGGTAAGCACAGCGGGGCAAAAAAGGTTTTAACGTGAGCCAGCCGGCGATTTTGCGGTCGATTTCCAAAACCCAAAACGGATGTCGGTCCGCCGAATGTTCCTTCAGCCAGCCGCGTCGTTCCTCCAGCGTGACCGGTTCGAGTTGCGCAGTAGCAACGCGGGTCGCGACCGCGGCGTTGTAAATTTTAATGATCGCGGGCAAATCTGACTCCACCGCGTCGCGGATTTTCATTTCTTCTCTGGCGGCCATCTCTGGCCGTCGATTTTCAACTGCAATCGCCCTCATGCCGCCGGGAAAAATGCGTTCTCGAAAGTTGACTGAAATGCGCCGCGCATTGTTTTGCCGATCCGAAACCGGGGACTGATATTCGATTGGCACGCACAAAAAAGTTCGATGTCGATCTTGCCGGATTTGTTGAACGCGTCGCGCACGGTTTGGAGCGCGAGCGCCGGCGTGTTGCAATCGCGGCTGAGATGTCCAAGCACGACCCGATCGATTTTTCCGGGAAGCAATTCTTCGATCACAGTGGCGGCCGCGTTATTGGAAAGATGCCCATGCCGCGACTGGATCCGCTGTTTTACCGGCCAGGGCCGATGAGTGTCGCTCTGTAACAATTTTTCGTCGTGGTTGGTTTCGATCACGAGGGTGTGCACTTGCCGGAGCCGTTCCACGATCATCTTTGTGGCGTAACCCAGGTCGGTGATAAATCCGAGCCCGCTCGCTCCGGCATAAAACGCGAAACCGACGGGATCGACCGCGTCGTGCGGCACCGGAAAAGTTTGCACAAGAATGTCGCAAATCTTGAACTCGGCGCCGGTGCGAAATATCCGCCAATTCCGATGTCGATCCAGGCCGCCGTCGGAACGGACGGCTTCGGCCGTTTGCGCGTTCGCATAAATCGGCACTGCGAATTTGCGACAGAGCACTTCCAGTCCGCAAACGTGATCGCCGTGCTCGTGGGTAAGCAGAACACCATCGAGTTGTTCCGGCATCACGCCGCATTGCTCTAGCCGGAGCACGATTTGCCGTGCGCTTAGTCCGCCATCGATCAGAATTTTGCAATGATCGGTTGCGACGAGCGCGCTGTTCCCGGCACTGCCGCTCCCGAGCATCGTCAAACTGAACACGACCGGTATTTAGCGACTGCGTGTCAGTTTTCGCAAATTAAATTCGTCGGAAGTCAGCCTTCTCCGCTGACCCGGCCGGCAAACGTCTCGGTTGTCGATCTCGCAGTGAAACAACGACAGGCTGGAAGCCGGTCGGCCGAGTCAGGCGGGATGCCTGACTTCCGAGCCGCTCGGCAACGCCAGAATCCGTTCTTTCTTGCTGGAATAATCAAGGGATCGAAACCGGCGAATTTCATCGAGCCGGCGCAGACCATTCAGACTGTCGAGGTAATGGGTGTAGCTCGAGGCCAGCTCGGTCGTTTCCAAATAACGAGCGCGGAGGTTTCGATCACAAAATGCTTCGGGACATTGGCGCGCGAAAAGGTGAAAGCGCAGCCAGCGGCGGTCGGTGCGTGAAACGCGCTGGGTTTTCCGAAAGAAGGCAACGAACAAAAGGAGAACGAGGTAGGTATCGACTTGCGCCTGGAGCTCGAGATTGCGGGCAAAATCCTCCGATGCGATCTCGCGCGCGCCGTTCTTGAACTGAAGCGCGGCGTGAAGGGCGTGATTGATTTCTTCTACGAACGTGATGAGCGAGCGGATATTGTGATTGCTTAATCCGGCGCGGGGATCGTGTCGCTCGAGTTGTTCGATCAGCCAACGGGAATAATAAATTCCGACGTAAAGGCGATCGTCGGCCGTGCGCAGAAATGTCCGGGCAAGCTCACTCAATTCGCGGGCCATTTTGCCAGCCAAGATCGACAATTGCGCGCAGCGGTGGCGATCAATCAAACAATCTTCGAGATTGATCCCGACCTGCGCGTAAGTCCGCTCGAAAAGCTTTTGGATCTGACTGAAGAGCGTCTCGTTCATAAAACGAGTGATGGCCGCGCATCTTCATCGAGATGGAGCAAGCGATCGGAAAGTTCGTTGAGGGCGAGACGAACGTCGTGAAAGCGATTGGCCAGCCCAGCGAAGACGTCGGTGAGTTCGCAGCGTCGCGCGGCTTCGTGCGAAGCGACAAGCTGATAATTGCTGCGACCAACCTGTTCGTAAAATTCGATATCGGGCGCGCCGCGAAGACTGCGGCGCTGCGTGTTCTCGTGAAAGATGCCGCTGATGAAGAGCGAGTAATTTCCAACGTGTGCGCGGAGCAAGAACGTTTGCTCAGGCGTGGCGCGGGTGAGCGCGATAAGCATATCGGAAATGTATTCGCGGGCGCGATTGTTCGCCCCGGCGAATCCGTCCTTTGGCGGATCGATCTTGTCCGGGCTTTGCAATTGGTTCGCGCGCGAGAAAGTTTCGAGCAACGAGCCAACATAATCGCAAAGTTTGCGATCGCCGATCCCGGCTTGCTGCAAGACGTACCGGGCCAGGACGTAAAAGTAAAATTGCGACGAGATGTGGAGATGTCCCGCATTGGAAAGAATGGTCTCGACCAGGCGCGGATGATCGAGAATGGAGTCGCGCGTTGCCGAGTCGCTCAACAGATCGACCAGCGAAACGCTGTCGCCGCGCGAGCGGCCAAGTGTGCGGACAATAAAATCGAAATCCGCGGCGGTGAAACGTGCCCGACAATTTGCCCTAATCATCGCACCTTCCGTTCACCAGCATTGACGATGCCGCAGCCAACTTTGTTCGAGGCGACGTGTATTTCCGTTGGAGCAGTTAGTCAAGAACGTCTCGCGAGAAACGCCGGCGACGACCGGTCAAAGATTCCCCAAGAGATTTGCAAAGCGACGGTGTCGGCTCATAATAAACGCGCTCTTTTCGGGATCGATCAGAAGACTGTCGATCTTGCGAAAATGGAAGGGTGGCTGAGTCCGGTTTAAGGCACTCGACTCGAAATCGAGCGTGGGGCAACCCACCGTGGGTTCGAATCCCACCCCTTCCGCCATGTTAGGCTTGGACCTGATGGTGACAAAAAAATGTCACAAAATTGGGCTTGATTTGGGTCGATTTTGCACCGCATATTGTATGTCCGCCGAACGGCTCCGCTATTACTTGTTATGCGCTTGAATTCACAGGTTGTTAGTTGGGCTATTGGCAGGAATTCACCGCTAATTCACAACCTTAACCAGCACTTCCCGCAATGATCCAACTGAAACCCGGAATCCGACCTTCTGCTCTAAACAAACCGCGCAAAGCTGATCGCCGCCAGAATCGGTCGGGAAAAAAAACCAGTAGCCGTTTGCATTTTGAGCGGGTGTTTAGCGACGCGGCGGTGAAACCGTTCGATCAAATTGAATGGGAACATCGGACGGCGGAGATCACGGACGACAGCGGCCAGATCATTTTCAAACAGGAAAACGTCGAGGTGCCGAAGAATTGGAGCGCGTTGGCGACGAAGATCGCGGTCTCGAAATATTTTTACGGCGATATCTCGCATGGGACCGATCCGCACAACGGCGGCCGCGAAAGTTCCGTCCGGCAATTGATTCACCGGGTCACGCGGACCATGACCGATTGGGGAATTGCGGACGGTTATTTCGCGGACGCAGAAGCGGCAGAAATTTTTTACGACGAACTGACCTGGCTTTGTTTGAACCAACATGGCGCTTTCAATTCGCCCGTTTGGTTCAATGTCGGTTTGTATCATGAGTACGGTATCGGCAAGAACGCCGGCGCGGGAAATTATTTTTATAATCGCGAGAGCGGCCGGGCCGAACGGGCACCGACTCAGTACGAATATCCGCAGGGCAGCGCCTGTTTCATTCAGGACGTGAACGACACGATGGAAGACATCATGCGTCTGGCCACGAGCGAGGCGATGCTCTTCAAATACGGCAGCGGCACCGGCACCGATCTCTCGACGTTAAGATCGACAAAAGAAAAATTGAGCGGCGGTGGCAAGCCGAGCGGTCCGCTCTCGTTCCTCAAAGTCTACGATCAGGTGGCGAACGTGGTGAAGAGCGGCGGCAAGACACGACGCGCCGCCAAGATGAACACGCTCAAAGATTGGCATCCTGACATCGAGGAGTTTATCGATGCCAAGCAGAAGGAAGAGAAAAAAGCGTGGGCGCTGATCGAGCAGGGTTACGACGGCAGCTATAACGGCGACGCTTACGGCTCGGTCATGTATCAAAACGAAAACCTGAGTGTGCGGGTGAGCGACGAGTTCATGGAAGCCGCGCTCGAAGGTCGCGAGTGGTGGACACGCCGCGTGACCGATGGCCAACCGTGCGAGCGCAAAGAAGCGCGGACATTATTGCGAAAAATTTCCGAGGGTACACACATCTGCGGCGATCCCGGGATGCAGTTCGACACGACGATTCACAAATGGCACACCTGCAAAGCCACCGGTCGGCAAAATTCGACCAATCCGTGCAGCGAATATTTGTTTCTAGATAATACGGCCTGCAATCTGGCGTCGCTGAATCTACTCAAATTCAAAACGGCCGATGGCGAGTTCGACGTCGAGCGATTCAAAGCCGCGGTGCGGATTTTCATTACCGCGCAGGAGATTGTGGTCGATAACGCCAGTTATCCAATCAAAGAGATCGCGGAGAACTCGCACATTTTCCGGACGCTCGGGCTGGGCTACGCCAATCTCGGATCGTTGGTGATGAGCTATGGGTACGGCTACGACAGCGTTGAAGGCCGCGCGCTCTGCGGTGCTGTCACCGCGATTCTGACCGGCGAAGCTTATGAGCAAAGTGCGCGAATGGCCCAAGCAATGGGCGGGTTTCCCGGTTACAGAGAGGCGCGGTGCAGCGGCGTTCCCAAACCGATCGCGAAGAACAATATCGCTTCGATGCTTGAAGTGATCGATCTGCATCGTTGCGCGGTCAGCGAGATCCCCGATGTCAAAGAATTCGCTTATTTAAAAAAGGAAGCGGGCAAGACTTGGAAACGCGCAGCCGATTTAGGCAAACGCCATGGTTATCGCAACGCGCAAGTGACGGTGCTCGCGCCAACGGGGACGATCAGTTTTCTGATGGATTGCGACACCACCGGGATCGAACCGGACATCGCGCTAGTGAAATACAAACTGCTCGCCGGCGGCGGCATGCTGAAAATTGTGAACCAAACGGTCAAACCGGCGCTGGAGAAACTCGGTTACAACTCGGACGAGACCGACCGAATCATCGCGCATATCGATGCGTTCGACACGATCGAGGACGTGACCGATTCAGATGGATCGACAATTTCCTCGGGGTTGAAGCCGGAGCATCTCCCGATTTTCGATTGCGCATTCAAACCTTTTAAAGGCGAACGCTCGCTTAATTATATGGCGCATCTCCGGATGATGGCGGCGGCGCAACCCTTTTTGAGCGGTGCGATTTCCAAGACCGTGAACCTGCCGGAGTCAGCAACCGTTGACGACATCATGAACAGCTACGTCGAAGGTTGGCGGTTGGGATTGAAATCGATCGCGATTTATCGCGAAGGATCGAAGCGTTCCGCGCCGTTGAACACGCGCAAGACCCGCGACATGGGCGGCACCACGGAGGATGTCGATGTTGCGCTTGATATCACGATCGACCGCGAAGATTTTCAGAAACGAATTCTCGAACTGGAAGAAGAGTTGAGGACGCTGCGCGGGAAGATCGACAAACCGTTGCGTCATCGCATGCCCGACACGCGGATGTCGTTGACCCATCGATTCGAGATTGCGGGACACGAAGGTTACATCACGGTCGGCTTGTACGAAGACAGTCAGCCCGGCGAACTGTTTATTACCATGTCGAAGGAAGGCAGCACCATCGGTGGATTAATGGACACGGTCGGCACACTCACGTCGATCGCGCTCCAGTATGGGGTGCCGCTGGAAAGCTTGGTGAAAAAATTCGCGTATCAGCGGTTCGAACCAAGCGGCTTCACCAAAAATCCTGACATTCGCAATGCGACCAGCATTACTGACTACGTTTTCCGTTGGCTGGCCTGCCAATTCATCAAAGGCTACAAGGAAGCGACTTCACCGAGTCGCGGACAAACGGAATTGCCGCTGAAAGAAATTGGGGAAATGGAAAAGAAGGCGCTCAACCGCCCGGTATCGGATTTGGCGCGGACCGGCGAAAAAGAATTGATCGACGTGATCACGAGCCATTCTCCGAACGATGGCGAGCCGCAGGTAACGGGCAATGGCCAGAGTCATGCTGACCGCGTGCAGGAAGCGCTCGGGAACATGTTCATGGACATCATCTGTTCGCATTGTGGCAGCGACAAAGTAATCCGGGCCGGCGCCTGCGGTGTTTGCACGGAGTGTGGGACGAGCCAGGGCTGTAGCTAAGATTAAACGAAGCTCGCGTTTGGGGTTCGAGTTACTACAATGCCAGCTGTGGCGGAAATAAAATGCGAGATTCGACTGGGTGATTGTGTCGAAGTTCTGCGTGAGTATCCCGATAGTTTCTTCGATCTCGTTGTCACCTCGCCGCCATACGCAGATAGTCGGGCGCGAACTTACGGCGGAATCAAGCCGGCTCAGTATGTAGATTGGTTCTTGCCGCGTGCGAAAGAGTTTCTTCGCGTTCTGAAGCCTACAGGCACATTCGTCTTGAACATCAAAGAGAAAGTTGTGGCTGCGGAGAGAAGTACTTATGTCCTCGAACTGATTATCGGAATGCGAAAGCAGGGCTGGCTTTGGACGGAGGAGTTCATTTGGCACAAGAAAAACTGTCATCCGGGCAAATGGCCGAATCGGTTTCGCGATGCGTGGGAGCGGTGTCTGCAGTTCAACAAATCGCCCAAGTTCAAGATGAATCAGAATGCGGTGATGGTTCCGATGGGCAAATGGGCTGAGACGCGATTAAAGTCCTTGGGCAAGAACGATGTCGTTCGCTTTGATTCGCAGGTGGGGAGCGGATTCGGGAAGAACATCGCGAACTGGCTAAATCGTGATAAAGCTTATCCGAGCAACGTTCTGCATTTCGCAACCGAATGTGGAAACAAAGGTCATTCGGCAGCGTTCCCAAAAGCACTGCCTAAATGGTTTATCAAGCTTTTCACTGATGAACATGATTGGGTGCTGGACCCGTTTGTTGGATCGGGAACTACCTGCGAAGCTGCGCGCGAACTTCACAGAAACTCAGTTGGCATTGATCTGATGCCGGAATATTTTGCGATGGCAAAAAAGGCGAACGAAGGTTCCGAATTGAGGCTGTTCGAGGCGCCGTCGACGAAATATGCCAAGGATAACGGAACGCGAAATCGTCGGTTACATCGAGCAGCACATTGAGTTGTTCCATTCGTTCCCTCTTGAAGTTCTCACAAAGCTCAAGTTGCAGAATGTCGCGCGCATCCGTTCATGCTTTGCGGCGAACCAAACTCTCGTTCTTTAAGGAGCCACGTCCTCATGGCGGGTCGATCTCGAAAGCAACGAAAGCTTGACCTCAAGGCTGTCGAGGCGTTCGTCAATAAGAACATCGACGCTTTTCATACTGAGCGAGTGAAGTCGCTTCAGCAAAAGACGCTGCACGAACTGCTAAAGGCTAAGAACCCGTATCTCTTCCGTGCGAAGAATCTGTTGGTCGCGCAGGAGTTTGTTGAGGAAGTCTTGTCAGCACACATTTCGTCGAGCGAAGAGCGAGCGTTCGGCGGGTTCTTGGAGGATCTCGCTATCTTCGTTAGTGAGATGAC
>Ga0209217_1000315_pt1 | contig 12737 bp, 12 predicted proteins | sample JacPinW_OM3H0_M2_FD_187957 | JGI IMG/M metagenome (GOLD analysis project Ga0209217, IMG submission 187957) | Forest soil microbial communities from Algoma, Ontario, Canada - Jack Pine, Ontario site 1_JW_OM3H0_M2 (SPAdes) (version 2) | ecosystem: Environmental > Terrestrial > Soil > Boreal...
CTTGAGTTTATCTCCGATCCCGAGCGGCAGCTTGGCCGACGAGGTCGGCGCCGGTATCGAGCCATCGACTGCGGGTCGCTGCGGCAAGGTACCTTGACCGTTGGCCACGTAGCCACCAAGCGCGACGGTTGCGATGAGTGCCACGACGGAATTCTTGATTACGGCGCGCATCGGGCTGCTCCATTCCTACAATGGCTCCGAGATCCTGCGAGTCGCATCGGCCAACGCCGTATCTCTTCAATGCGTTTTGCGCGTGCTGAACGAAATTGAAGCGCGCGATCGACGCCCACGCAGTACGTCGCAATTGCACATCGACTCACCTGTCGGGACCTCTTGTGTCTGAACCGCTCGCACCGAGCGCGATTGCTTTTGACCTGCCGCCGTGCACCAAAGAGTCGGCACGGAGATAGGGGGTCTGGCCCTGTGTAAGATTTAATTGTTCAAATTGGCAAAGCCAGCGCAAAACTCTGACTTACATCAGCGCTCCCTTGGCCCCATCTCAGTTGGCGGCCTCTTTCTTTGCGGGCGCGATGCCGAGGCGCTTCTTTTGCCGCCTCACATAATTCTCTAACGCGTCAAGCAACGCCTCATCGACCTGACCACTGGCGACGAGTTTCAAGGGTCATGACGCAACTCTACTTACAATACAATTCAAGAATGTCGCCGCGTCTTCGTTCCGGCCGGAACCGCTTTCAAAAAAATGCGAATTAGTTTGCGGCCATCAATGGACAGTATGGCCTGTATGGCCATGGCCCAATCCGCTTCGCCAAGCAGAGGGCTGGGGTCGTGCTTGCCATCGGGAGAAGACAATGGACGACCTAAAGAAAAAAGGTGCGGTGGACCGCAGGATGCCGTTAGCTTCGACGAACTGCGTCGGCGCGGTCTGGTGACTGTGCTGGGTCATTGAGATTCCCTCTGGCGGTGGCGCTCAAGCCGACATGCGAAGCGGTCGAAAGCGGGGACTTGACCGCCCGAATATCCAGCAAGGTTCGCCGAATGAGTGGACCGGGATCGGCCGCCGCACCGCGATGACGCGAGTGCAGACTGTGGCAGCGGGGCCTGCTCCTCTGGCACCCAGATCGTTAAAGGCGCTTGCCTTCGCTGTCGACAGGGTCTGCGCCAGGGCTCGTAATATTATCGATTTTGCTGAGAGGAGGGATGTCAATCGACAACCACGGGCTTTAGCGCCGCAAGCTTGCAAGATCTTTGCATCGTTTTTGGCGTATGTCCAAGCCGAGAAATCTACGCCAGGATCTTTTGGATTGACCGGCACCACAAACGGGTCCGGCCCAAACGACACGTAAAGCCGGTACAAGGCCGCCGCGGTCGTACCCGGCTTCCACATAGCATTCAATTCGTCATCAACGATCTCTTTACACGCTGCGACGGCCTCGTCCGCGTCGGCAAAGACAACACCGTGATCAGCGCGCTCGTTTTCATCCATATAATGAGCGTTGTCGTTAATTAGCACCCTGTAGCTAGGCATAGCTTCTCCTTCTTCGAGTTGGCGATACGAGCTCGTTGTTGAAATTTTGGAATGAGCACTGGGACCAAGACCTGACCACTTGGGCGCAGCTAATCGATCTCAATGAGCGCAGTGCAACGCAGCTGGCGAAGATCGCGGCTGGCCGAAATGTCCGGTTGCTGATTGGCCTTCAGACGCATTATGGGCGACCAAACAGCCGGGCTTTCTCGGCCGCGGAAAGCAGCCGAGTTCGATTTCATTAGCAATTAAAGGGTGTTTGCGAGGTCGCGACAAATAGCGGCGACCGCATGGACACAGCAGATATAGAACACAAAGCGCAGAAGGCAAGCGATAGATTAACCATGAGTGCTCTTATTCCCGCTGCGGCGCGGAAAGGGCGTTGCTACGCATCGGGTACCGTTTTTGGAGATGCGGGGGGTCGGCGATTGACCGGTCGATAGGTGCCGGTCGGCGACCGTGGGGGCCGAGGGGGAATCTGCCTCGCCGGTGCGCATTGGGGGAGGGCAGCAGCCTCGCCCTTGGATTGCTCTAACGCTGGGTCGGGCTTTAGAGAACTTTTGCTTATGCGATTGACCGGACGCCGTGTGGGGGTCGGCGAGGTACCCCTCGCGTGAGCAGCTGCGATAGATTCTCTAAGGGCGTCGATTTGGCTGCCGGTCGGCAAGGTTCCCGTCCTCGCACGAACAGCCGCGATTTCGTCTCTAAGGTCAGCCGTTTCGTGGCGGGCGGCGATTTCCCTTTGCCATTCCTCGGCGGATGCTGCCATTCCCGGAATGAGCATGAACTCATAATTTCCGCGTCCTCCTAATTTCAGCTCGGCACTCTGTATCCGTCCGATTTGATCGGAAAATTCGAGCATGGCTTTGATAGCCCTGCTGTCACCCTTGGTTGCTTTGGTCAGTAGTACCTTAATGACCGCCTCGCCCTTGCTCATACGCTGGGACTTCCCCTCTTGCTTGACCGTTACAGTCTGACGGAGAACCTCCGCCAACACGGGCCCCAAATTGCGTTGGCCTTTACGACGACCGCGAGGATTGCCGGATTGACCTTTACGAAACTGACTTTCGACGGGAGGACGTTGGTATCCGACCTTGCCCTGCGTTGTATTGGCCTGGTTATTCGTCTGAATTTTTTGGCGGGTCATTGCTAATCTCCTTTGTAACTGGATGTACCCAAAATCCCAGGCCGTCTCCGACCGAGTAATAGCCTTGTTCAATGCCCAACTCTTTGTCTCTCCGGTAAGCGGGCGGCTCAACGACGACACCGGTCAGGCGCGTGGGGTTGGGGACGGGTTTGAAAAGCTTGACCTTGTTGAACAACCTCATAAGCTCCGGAATACCCTTGGAGTCGCCTTGCAGAACGCGGTCAACAATTGACTGAACGTATGCCTCCATTCCGGTTCGAGTCGTCCCGAGATTGCTCACGCGAATTTTGTCGTTCAGGGCTTTATTCAGAGCAATGCTCATATCGAGTTTGCGTTTGGGGCGGCCAAGCGGATTGCCCGATTGGCCCGGTTTGAATTGCGTGCTGCGCCGCGGCTTTTCGGGGCAGGGGGTTTCAGAGGACTCCGACATGGTTTCCTCCTGCCACTGATGCGACTCCCTCGACCTGAGCGATGTCCACCTCAACAGTGCGCTGTTCGCCGATTTGCTCAAAGGTCCCGCCGGTCGAAAGCGTGGCGGATTTGCCGGTTGCTCCCAGCGCCGGATGGCGACGTCGACATAAGCGGGGTCGATTTCCAGCGCCCGCGCCTTGCGCCCGGTTCGCTCCGCCGCAACCAGGATGGTGCCGCTGCCACAAAACGGGTCGAGAACAATGTCGCCTTGCTTGGAGCAGTCCTTGATGGCATCGGCGACAAGGGCGACAGGTTTCACGGTCGGGTGCATTTCCAGTTCGTCCATCCGCCCTGAACGGAACGTGTTGACACCGGCATAATCCCAGACGTTGGTACGGTTGCGACCGTGTTGGCCAAGCTCAAAATTGTTGAGGTGAGGGCCCGTTCCCGATTTCCATACAAATACCAACTCATGCTTGGAGCGATAAAAAGTGCCCATGCCGCCGTTGGACTTATTCCAGACGCAGACGTTCTTTAGTTCCGTGTAGACCTTATATCCCGCCGCAAGCATTTCTTTTATGTGCCGCCAGTCCATGCAGGTGTAGTGGATTGACCCATCCAGACTGTTGGCCGCTAGGTATTGAAAAATCGTCGTCAGGAAAGACGTGAAATCCGACGTCGTCATTTCCCCGCAGCCCATGGCAAAGGGGCGGTGGTGGGTTTGACCTTTGCCGCCAACGTTACCGTCGATAGTCACGTTGTAAGGTGGGTCGGTAAAAATCAGATTGGCTTTGCTGCCGTTGAGCAGGTTGACGTAAGAGGCGCCCTCCAGCGCATTGCCGCACAGAATGCGGTGAGTGCCTAATAGCCAGAGGTCACCGACTTGGCTGACGGCGGGCCCAGCCGCGGGAATATTGTCGTCATCGTGCCGGTCGGTTTTGGTGTTCGCCGCGTTGTCCAAAATGCAGTCGACCTCCGGGGGATCAAAGCCGGTGATAGCGATCTCAAAGCCGTCGGCCGACAGGTCCTGTAGTTCGACTGCGAGGATTTCCAGGTCCCACCCGGCTTTCTCGGCCAATCGATTGTCGGCCAGCCTAAGAGCCCGTTTTTGCGTCCTACTTAGGTGGCCAATCTGAATTGTCGGGATTTCTGTAAGTCCCAACTGTTTGGCGGCCTGAACCCGTCCGTGGCCGGCGATGATCTGGCCGTTCTCGTCTACTAGCACCGGATTGGTAAAGCCGAACTCCCCGATAGAGCCGGCGATGTGGTTAACCTGCTTGCGCGAATGGGTCCGCGCGTTGCGCGCAAACGGTTTCAGGTCAGAAATTTTGCGATAGATGATTGATAGGTTGACCATGGCATCCTCCTTTGTTGTAGGAGGTCATGTGGACCTATCGAGGGTGTTCGTCATTCACGGAAATGAGGGCTCATTTCCGTGACGGCGCATTTCGTGATGAAATCATGTTCAGCACCGCTCGCCATGTCATATCTTTATAGAAAGCTTTTTGAATATAGCGCGCGGCTAGTTCGCTGGGGGGCGGATCGCTCCTCGCGCGTTTCTGGCCAGAGGCAAAGGCCGATTTCCGCTCTGCTTGAAACTTAACTAACTCCATTGGTACAAATGACGGGCCAACATATCCTTGTAGGATTCCTTTGATGGAGGTCGCCCCCTCTTAGGCTTGTCCGGAAAGCGCAGGCGTTTGCACAAGTGCTCGATCAACCACGGAGGCAAAACCACGTCCTTATTTTCTTCGATGATGTCCGCAATCTGAACCAGGGACGGTACGTCCCCTCCATCGAACCTTTGTTTCCATGCTAAGAGATTTGTCTCCCCAAAGAGGTCGTCAAAGCTACTTTTCGTTTTGCTCATGTTGGCTCAGTCATGTGTGATGCCGCGCGGATTTTCGCGCTTTCGAGGGCGCCCCTTGAGGTTCGCCTGTTCCAAATCGTGCTCGGCCTGTTAATCGACAAACTTGCCCTGTTCGAGCTTCCAATTGCCTGTTCGGATTTTTAGGGAATTTGCTTGTAAGTTGTTGAATCTACGCAGCGAACGCGGGTGCATTTTGCGATAACAGGCAACAATTGGCGAAAATACCCTGTAAAAAGCCACTTATCAGGCAATCCGGGGTCGAGACCGGTTCGTATCTGACTGCGCACACCACCAAGCTTTTCAAGCACTTAACGATTTAACCGACGCGAACAACAGCCGCGTTTTACAGTTCATTTTACAGTTTTGTTCTGTTTTCGAGCTCGAGATCGCCTCTACGTCCTTGAGGCTGCGTCCGGTGAAGGTCGCGATCTGCGGCGCCGTCGCCTCTCTCGCGGCCTAACGAATAGCCCAGCGAACCGGGCTGCTACTCCGTGCGTTCGACATCGACCGGTTATGGATTGTACGCTCCCGTTTGCCGCTGATCTTCGTTGGACTATAAATCCCGATCGGAGACATCTCCGATACGAAGTTTCCAGTGCTTGACGACCCGGAATCGGGAACCAGCATCGTCCTGACGGAATACCGCGATCCTGTCGATCGCGAGCGCGTTGAGATCGATTGCGGAAAAGCGATTACGCAACATCGTCAAGACGGACTCGCGTTGCTCGGCGGCAAGCCGGCCCGTCAGAGTCATGTGGAATCGGAAATCCTCCATGACATAAGGATATCCCCAGCGATCGAGATGTTCGCGCTGCCTCTGCATCAGCTTGGAAGGATTGCGGCGCTCGCGATCTTCTGCAGCGAGCGGCGCGCGGAATGAATCGAAATGGCTGACGCAATCCGCGGCGAGCCGCTCAAGTTCGGCCGACGGCTCGGCAGGCACCACCGCGATAAAGCCGCTGATCGAACTGACGACAGCCCTGATCACCGGAATTGGCCGAGGGGTGTCGGCGAAGGATTCGCAAGCCGCAAGAAGCTCAGCTTCGGTCTTGCCGTGAGCCAGCGATAGCGGCGCCTTCAACGTGGCATGGAAGCCGAATTTCCGCGGATCCCGGGTCAGATCGCGCCAATCCGGCACTAACTGCATGATGCCGTCCGGAAAGGGCAGGTCCTCGCCACCGAAGGCGTCATAGCCCAACAATTGCGCGCCGAAGCGATCGAGATCGCTGCCGGGCGCGGCTATATAATAGATTGCGTACCGCGGGAAGGTTGCCATGTCATCAGAATAGAGCCGCCTCACGCGGCTGCAACCGCCTCCCGTCGGGCGTGGGATGAATGGATCAGGCGATTCACGTCGGTTAGATAGACAAGACGCCCCGCGGCGATAACGGCAACGATGCGCGGCCGCAGCGGCAATTCGTCGTCGACGAGGATGATATCGGCGCGATACCCCGTAGAAAGAACTCCGCGATCCGAATGACCCGCGGCCCTGGCCGGCGCCGCCGAAATCAAGTTCCACGCTTGGGGAAGCGGCAGCACACCATCGGCGGCAAGGCGGAATGCGGCCAATAGCTGCGCAGGATAGTAATAGTCGGATGCGAGAATCGAGCATAAGCCCTTCGCGATCATGTCGGCCGCACTGGTCCATCCGGTATGGCTGCCGCCGCGCACGACATTGGGCGCGCCGAACACGATGAAATCACCGGCGTTGTTTGCCGCGCGCGCGGTTTCCTCGTTGACTGGAAATTCGGCGATCGCAACGCCTTGTGCGCGAAATGTCTCACGCATCGCCGGACTTTCATCGTCATGCGACAGCATTCGGACGCCGGCGTCTCGCGCCGCTTTCGCCAGCCGCGCGATCGATGCAGGGACGTCGTGACCGCGGGAAACGACGCTTGCTACCAGACAATCGAACGCCTCGCTCGAAAGACCGGTGCGTTCGACCATACGGCTTCGTTTTTGCGGCTTGGCAAGACTGGCAAGGGTGGAGTCCATGTGGTCATTGAACGCAAACAGATCGATCCTTCCGTCGGACAGCCACTGACTGATCTCGGCTTCGGCATCGATATTGTAGGTTTCATGGCGCAGGTGGAAGCGGGTGTCCGCCGAGAGTTGCGGTCGCAGGATTTCGATCGCCTCGAGCAATTTCCTTGCATTGTCGCCGCATCGAAGGCCCGGCTCCCAGGACCAGGTCGTGGCGTGAAAAACTGTGGTTATGCCATTTGCGATCGCCTGCCGGTCGCTGTCGACCAGCGCCACATCGACGGGAAAATCGACGCCGGGCCGGGGCATCATCTGCCGCTCGAACGCGTCGCCATGCAGATCGACGATACCCGGCAGCACCTTTAGGCCGCGGGCATCGAGGCCAAATGAACCGCGTCCATGGTCCGAACCCACAGCGCTGATTTCGCCGTTGGCGATCCGCAGCGAGGTTTCCAGAATTTCTTCGCCGAGAAGAGCCCGGCCGCCGTCGATGAAAATGTCCGTCACGATACCGCACTTCGTTGTCTTGTGTGCGTGCGATCGGAGATCGCCGCAGGCTCATATTTTTCGAGAAAATCCTCAACGGCCAGCTTTCGGAAATCGGGCAGGGCGTTGCGGAGATTTTCATGTTCCCAGTCCCACCACGCAAGCCCTGCCAGCCGGTTGGTAATGGCTTCCGGAAACCGCCGCTTGATCATCCGCGCTGGATTTCCCGCGACGATCGCGTAAGCCGGGACGTCTTTGGTCACGATGGCGCCCGCCGCGACCACGGCGCCCGTGCCGACACTGCGGCCTGGCAACACGATGGCGCCATGCCCGATCCAGACGTCATGGCCGATATGGACGCGATGTCCACGCCGCCATTCGAAGAACTCAGCCTCGTCGCTTTCACCCGGGAAATACGCGCTGGCGCGATAAGTGAAGTGGGCCTGGGAAGCCCGGTGCATGGGGTGATTGCCCGGGTTGATCCGCGTCATCGCCGCAATCGAACAGAATTTTCCGATCGTCGTGTAGGTGATCTGCGCGTCGTTCACGACGTAGGAATAGTCGTCCATCGCCACATCGTGCAGGATCGTGCGCGCGCCGACTTCGCAATAGGCGCCGAGCCTGGTGTCGTGCAGTTTCGCGGATGCGTCGATGGTCGGTTCGACCGAAAGCATTTTGCCAGCCATGCGAGCTTCCACGAGCGATGAATGATGATCTCAAGACAGCACGTCATCGATGGGCTGGATGACAATGTCATGACGGATCAATGACAGCTAACTCAGGTGTGGACGGTGACCGCAACGCAGCGCGACTGTCACACAACTGTCGAATCCGGACGCTAGCGATGATGACAGTTACACGCTCTGGAGCATTGCATGCTGGTGGTGGAAGGTCTGACGTGCCGTTTCGGCACAAAGATCGCGGTCGACAATGCATCGTTTTCAATTGCACCTGGGGGCTTCGTCGGTGTGATCGGCCGCTCCGGCGCCGGCAAGTCGACGCTGCTGCGCATGATTAACCGCCTCGCCGAGCCATCCGAAGGACGCATCCTGTTCGAAGGTCAGGACGTGACGGCGCTGCGCGGCAGAGAGCTGCGACAATGGCGAGCGCGTTCGGCAATGATCTTTCAGCAGTTCAATCTGGTTGGCCGGCTTGACGTGCTGACTAACGTTTTAATGGGACGGCTCGCGGAGATTCCTTCCTGGCGTTCGCTGACGCAGCTTTGGCCCGAAGAGGACAAGGCGCTGGCAATGTCGGCCCTTGAGCAGTTCGATATGGCCTCGCTTGCGGCACAACGTGCCGACCAGCTCTCGGGCGGCCAGCAGCAGCGCGTCGCGATTGCGCGGGCGCTGGTCCAGGAGCCCGACATCATCCTTGCCGACGAGCCGATCGCCTCGCTCGATCCCCGCAACACCCGGATCGTGATGGACGCACTGCTGCGCATCAACAAGCACTTCGGCATCACCGTGATCTGCAACCTGCATTCGCTCGATCTGGCGCGCAGCTATTGCGACCGCCTAATCGGGATGGCGTCGGGCCGCGTGGTGTTCGACGGCGCACCGGCGATGTTGACCGATCATATTGCGCGCGAGCTCTACGATCTCGAGGCGGACGAAGTGATGGGTGCCTCTGCTCGAAAGGACCCAGGCGATTCAAGAATTCCGGCTTTCGGCACGGCTGCCGCAGCCTGAGCTTCGCGTTCCCAACCAGTGCGTTCAGTGAACACTGCAAGCAACCGACTTCAAAACCAGACAAAGAGGGCGTCATGATCAATCGTCGTATCATTCTTGCGGGTGCCGCGGCACTGGTTCTCACCGCCTCTACCGCGTCGGCGCAGGAATGGAAAACCAAATATCCGGAATTGACCTTCGCGGTGGTTCCTGCCGAGAACGCGTCTGGAGTCACCGAGCGCTGGACGCCGTTTGTCGCGTATCTGTCCAAGGAGCTTGGCGTGAAAGTTACCTTGCGCATTGCCAACGACTATGCCGCGGTCATCGAAGGCCAGCGTGCCGGCAACATCCATATCGCGAGCTACGGTTCGGCGTCGTTTGCGCGCGCGCGGTTGACCGGCGTCAAGACCGATGCTTTCGCCAATGACATCAATTCCGACGGCAGCACCGGCTATTATTCCATGTTCTTCGTCAAGGCGAGCAGCCCATACAAGAGCATCGACCAGCTGAAGGGCAAGAATCTCGGCCTGGTCGATCCCAACTCGACGTCCGGCAACAACGTTCCCCGCTTCGAACTCGACAAAATGGGCATCTCCGACGCCGATAGCTACTTCGGCAAGGTCGTCTTCACCGGCAGCCATGAAAACGCGCTGCTGGCGCTGTCGCAAGGCACCGTCGATGTGGCAGCCAACCAGTGGACGAGCGACGACGACTCCACCCTCGCGCAGATGCTGCACAAGGGGATGCTAAAGAACCCCGACGGTACGGCGATGAAAAAGGAAGATTTCCGGATCATCCACAAGTCGGCGCCAATCATCAACGGACCCTATGCCTACAATTCGGAGCTTCCCGAGAATTTGAAGGCGGCCATCGCCAAGGCTTTCTTCGACTCACCGACGAAAGACAAGGCCGCTTTCGACCGGCTATCCGACGGTCAGAAGCAGGGCTTCCATCCAGCCACGACCAAGGATTGGGACGCGACCATCGATCTGATCAAGTTTGTGGACAATCTGCGCAAGAAGAAGGCGTCTTGATCCAAGGTTGGACCCAGGTTGGACAACGAGAGCCGGGTCGTCATGACCCGGCTTTCTTTGCGCCAATGGCAATGACGATGCAGATGCAATGACCGTGGCCATCCCTATTCTTCCGAGCCAGCAGCTCGCCGCCCTGAACGAGGCGTATCGCAGCGCGATGGCGCGGAAGCGTCTTCGTTTCACCATGGCAACCGGGGCATGTTTCGCAGCGCTCGTCATCGCCGCGATGGGCGCGGAAGTGAACCTGCCGACGTTCTTCGCGTATTTTGGAAACTTCGTCAGCTATTTCGATCGTATTCTCACCCTGGAGAACGGCGCCCGGGTCTGGACCGACATCGGCGAATGGTTCTGGGGCTGGCCAAAATGGCTGTCCTTGCTCGGCGAGACCATCCTGATCAGCTATGTCGGCACGCTGTGCGGTGCCGCGTTGGCCTTTGCGCTCAATTTTCTCGCGGCGGAGAACACCGCGCCCGCACCTTGGCTACGCATCGTGGTCAAGCGCTTCATGGAATTTTGCCGGACAGTTCCCGACATTGTTTTCGCGCTGATCTTCGTCATCGCATTCGGTCTGGGTCCGATGTCGGGCGTTCTCGCCATCGCGATCCATTGCATCGGCGCCCTTGGCAAGCAATACGCCGAGATTGTCGAGAATATCGACATGAAGCCGGTCGAGGGGGTGCGATCCACCGGTGCCGGTTGGATATCGTGCATGCGGTTTGCGGTTCTGCCGCAGGTGGTGGCGGGCTTCGCCGGCTATACGCTGCTGCGCTTTGAAATCAATGTGCGCGGGGCTTCGGTGATGGGTTTCGTCGGTGCCGGTGGCATTGGCCAGGAGCTCGTGGTTGCGATCCGCAAGTTCTATTATTCGGATGTCAGCGCGATCCTGCTGATGATCGTCCTTACCGTGTTCGTCATCGATATCGGCACCGGCTGGATACGCGGGCGGCTATTCGGCAAGGACCGGCACGCATGAGCAAATTGCCAATACCGAATTCCGGGGGGCTGCGCGCCCGATATCCTGAAGTGTTCAACCGGCCGCTCTCCGCGCGCCTGGCGACGCCCGCTATGCTGATCGGCGCGCTTGGCATCTTTGTATTCGGGCTGATCGATCTCGACTTTTCGCCGACGCGTTTTTTCTCCGGCCTTCACCAACTCGGCTGGATCACGCTGCTAATGGTCCCGCCCGATCCGGGCTCCTCGCTGCCGGCCTATCTGGTCGCGCTGGGGGAAACCCTGTCGATTGCGCTGCTCGGTACCACCTTAGCCGCCGTTTTTGCGCTGCCGGTCAGCCTGCTCGCGGCAAAAAACATCGTGCCGTCGAATATTTTCAGGTTTCCGGTTCGCCGATTTCTCGATTCGATCCGCGGTGTCGATACGCTGATCTGGGCATTGGTCTGGATCAATGTCGTTGGCCTTGGTCCCTTTGCCGGTGTGCTGGCGATTGCGGTGTCGGATTTCGGCGCGTTCGGCAAGCTGTTCTCCGAAGCGATTGAAGGAGCGGACAGAAAGCAGGTTGAGGGCGTCCGTGCATCCGGGGGGAACGCGCTGCATGAAATCCGCTTTGGCCTGATGCCGCAGGTGTTGCCGGTTATCGCCGGGCAGGTGCTGTATTTCATCGAGTCGAATACCCGCTCGGCGACCATCATCGGCATTGTCGGCGCCGGGGGCATTGGCCTGCAACTGGCCGAACAGATCAGGGTGCTGGAATGGCAAAAGGTGTCGTTTCTGATCCTGATGATTCTGGTGGCGGTTGCCGCAATAGACTGGATCTCGAGCAAACTCCGCTTTGCGATCATCGGACGCCGCGCTGTTGCGTGACTAGCTATTCTCGATCACGAATTCGACCCGTTCGGCGGCAAAGCGCGCGCGCGTGGTCAGTAATGGGGTGCCCCCAGCATCGACATCGGTGCTGTCGACCACCAAAATCGGACGGCCGAGCGCAAGGTCGAGCCGCGCGGCGTCGGTGGCATCAACGATGGCCGCCCTGACGCGGGTCGAATCCCGGCGATAGTCGCGGACGCCGTAATGCGCGAGCAATTTTGTCGTCGATCGTACGCGCTCATAGATGCGCCCGGCGTCCGGAAAGCGCTCCGCCTCGAGCCAGGTGGTGCCGACACAAATCGGCGTGCGGTCGGCCAGCCGCAGCGCTTCGATCCGGATTAGCGGCGCGCCAGTCTTCAGGCCAAGCTGCCGGGCCAGTTCGCGCGTCGCGAGTTCCTCGGAAGCGCCGATCAACTGACCGCGCGGCTCGCGCCCGCCGGCGCCGACAATCTCGGAGAACCGCGTGCGTGAGCGCAGCGGATAGGCGAGCCGCGGCGCTTCCACGTAAGTGCCGCTGCCGCGCTCGGCGCGCACCAGGCCACGCTCGGCGAGTGTCGCCAGCGCCCGGCGCACGGTGTGGCGGTTGACGCGATAGGTCTCGGCAATTTCCATCTCGCCAGGCAGCCGTTCGCCCGCGGCAAAGCTGCCATCGGCGATACCGCGCTCGATGCCGTCGGCAACCTGCCGCCACAATGCCACGCCGGATGCAGCGCCCTGCATGGTCATGGCGTGGAAAGGCCGGGGAAGGGCATGAGAAAATCATCCCGCTGTCACGAAACAGTCATGGCGCTTCGTTATCAAGTTGTCTAGTATCATAGACAACTTGATTCCG
>Ga0209217_1000316_pt1 | contig 12705 bp, 12 predicted proteins | sample JacPinW_OM3H0_M2_FD_187957 | JGI IMG/M metagenome (GOLD analysis project Ga0209217, IMG submission 187957) | Forest soil microbial communities from Algoma, Ontario, Canada - Jack Pine, Ontario site 1_JW_OM3H0_M2 (SPAdes) (version 2) | ecosystem: Environmental > Terrestrial > Soil > Boreal...
GTCGAGAGCCTCCGGTTTACATGAAGGATGGCGACATCGTCGAAGTCGAGATCGACCGCATCGGCATCCTTCGCAACGTCGTTGAGACTGACGCCCATGCAGTGTCTTGAGGCATCGCCAGTGATCAGCTCTCAGCGACAGATACTTTGTAGGGCAAGGGTAAAGCATTATGGCAACGACTGAACAATCAAAGAGCAAAGGCCGTCTTCGAATCGCCGTCGATATTGGCGGAACATTCACCGACCTGGCAGCCTTCGACGAAGCCGGCGGGCGGCTGATGTTCGGAAAGGCGCTGTCTACGCACGGCGCGCTGGTCGAGGGTATTCAGCACACCATGGACGGCGCAGGTGTGAAGTCCGCCGACGCTTACTTGTTCCTGCATGGGTCAACAATAACCATCAACACGCTGCTGGAGCGAAATGGAGCAAAAACGGCTTTGCTCATTACCGAAGGCTTTCGTGACATCTACGAGATCGGGCGCGTCAATCGCCCGGATGCCTACAACCTGTTCTTTTCCAAGCATCAACCTTTGGTAAAGCGATCCTCCCGTTTCGAAGTGAGCGAGCGGCTTCTTGCGGATGGGAGGGTCTACAAGAAGCTGGACGAAGAGGCCGTGCGCGCTCTGACAAGATCGCTGAAGGAGCGGGGCGTCGAGTCGGTTGCGATCCTGCTTCTTCACTCCTATCGAAATCCGACGCATGAGATCAGAGTGAAGGAACTGGTCCGTGAGGAGCTGCCCGATGTCTTCGTGTCGGCTTCGCACGAGCTTTCCCAGGAGTATAGAGAATTTGAGCGAGCCTCCACGGTGGTCGCCAATGCCTATGTCGGTCCGCGCGTAGCAGAGTATCTGGCGCAACTGGAGCGGCACCTCAAGAAGCAGGGCTTCGGCGGCGATTTTTTCGTGGTGCAGTCCACCGGCGGGCTTTTCCCCATCGAGCATGCGCGCCGCGATTGCGTCCGCATGCTGGAATCCGGGCCCGCGGCTGGTGTGATTGGCGCGCAGGCCATTTGTGCGCAACTCGGTCTCAAAGACGCGATTGCCTTCGATATGGGCGGCACCACGGCGAAGGCTGGCGTGATTAGCGATAGCAGGCCACTGACGACCGGGAGCGCGCTGATCGGCGGGTATGAGAGGGCACTGCCCATTCAGATCCCGATGATGGACATCTTCGAGGTTGGAACCGGCGGCGGCAGCATTGCGCGTGTCGGCCAGGGCACCGGAACTTTCATGCTGCAGTCCGATTTGAATCACGCGATTCGACTTCTCCGCCGCCTTCCGGCATTGATTGGCTTCGGGGATCGACCAGGTCATGGTCTTCTCGGCATAAAGGTCCTTGCCGGCGGCCAGCGTATCGAGGAAATGGCGGGCGTGCGCATGCAACGGGCTGGCGACAATGACGCCGTCAAGGTCATGCATGTCGAGCAGGCGGCGATGGTCATCGAACGCCTGAATGCCCGGAGCCAACTGTTTTGCCTGGTCGCGGCTGCGAGTGTAGATGTCGGCCACTGCGACCACTTGGACGTTGGGCAGTTCGAGGACCTGCTTCAGCAACTCCTGTCCCCGCACCCCCGCCCCGATGAGACCTATGCGCACGCGATCGTTGGCGCCGAGAACGCGCGACGACGAATAAGCGAGCAATCCTGCCGTGCCAACAATTGTCTGCTTCACAAAATCACGCCGTGTCTTGTTCGCCATGGAGATGCACCTCGTGTAAGACTTCAAGAACCGATATCCTTCAGATACTGCGTCACCACTCGGGAAAAATCGGGAAAGGCAATTTCAGGCTCTTCGAGGTCTGGATGCCAGACCTTTTCCCACTCGAATGAGAAGTAGCCCTGATAGCCGGTCTCGACCAGTACCTGAATCTGCCTTTTTACCGGGACGTCTCCCCTCCCGGTCAGCACGTAGTGGACATCGTTACCCTCTTTGCGGGAATCCTTGAGGTGGGTGTGGCGAATGAATTTTCCAAGCTGGGCCACGGTAAATCCTGGATCTTCTCTTCCGCTAACATAAGTATGGTGAGCGTCCCACAACAGTGCGACGTGCGGAGAGTCGGCCTGTTCCAAAATCGCGCGCAGCGTGGGCGAGTCGGTGAAGTCGCCGTGGGATTCGATCACCACAGTGACATCCTTGGGCCTGGCATAGTCGCCGAGCTGGCGCATCGATTTGGCTACGTGCTGAATGGCCGGTTCCCGGGGGCCGACAATGTTATTCCCAAAGACCCGCACATACTTGACCCCGAGCGTGGAAGCGAGGTCAATAAATCGACGGGCGTCGGCGAGTTGCCCTTCGTGCTTTTGCGGATCGGTTTCGTGCATGCTGGCCGAACTGCTGACACACGAGATGTGCAGGCCTCGCGCGGCAACCTCCTTCTTCGATTGAGCGATGCGGTGGGGGGCAAATTCGGGGCGGGAAGGCAAGTCCATAGTGCCCTGCAAGCCGCGTAGTTCGACCGAAGCAAAGCCATTCTGGCTGGCAAAGTCTAGAATCTTGAGCCAGTCCCACGCGGGACAGCCGAGTGTAGAGAAGCCGATGGGCAGCGGGCCCCCGCTGGCCGCCCGCAGATTCGCTGTTGAAGCTGCGACCAAAAATGCCGAACTTTGAAGGAACTGCCGGCGCGTCACTGGCGTCATCGCTCAAGCTCCCCATCCGTAATCAGGTCCGACGATTCGATTTGACCTGGGGACGAATATACAGATCACAGAGCCCCCGCTTTCTGCAGCTCATCTTTCATGCCCGTCCAGCTTTTTTCCGTTGATGCTTCAGCGGTCACGGCGCCACGCCAATGCGTCTCTAGGCTCACGGCGTGGCGATAGCCATCCCGCTTGAGGCCGGAAAACTGACCGACCCAATCGATGATGCCTTGCCCCATCGGGGCCCAGTCGTATCCATCTGGCTTTTTGACCACATCTTTGCAGTGGCAGTGACCAATCCGATTCTTCGGCAAGAGATTGTAGCCATCGGGGTAAGGTGTCTCACCGAGCGCAGCGGCGTTTCCAGGGTCCCAATTCAGCATTAGGTGCGAAGACCTCACGGCATCGAGGACCTTGGCCGCTTCCACGCCGGTGCCCGTATTACATGCCGGTTCGTTTTCCAGGACCAGAACTACACCATTCTTTCCGGCTTTGTTTGCTGCCTCGTTCAACTTGTCATTGATTGCCCCGCGATATAGAAGCTGATCGTCAAGCCGCCAGAAATCGAAGCAGCGTACGCGATCAGTTCCAAAGGTTTTTGCCAACTGAATACTGCGCTCCAGCACTTCCCCTTGCTGATCAAATGTGAAGCTGGCGCCGAACTGATCTCCTGTAGGGCTGAACCTCGATTTCGAGGCTCCCGGCCAATCCACCTTGAACAACGGACCCGCAATATCCGTGACTTTAAGATCGTTCTTCTTCAGTAGGCGTTGTGCTTCCGCAATTTCGTGCGTATCGAGGTTGAGCACATTCTTGTGCCACATGCTTCGCAGCTCAATCCACTTCATACCGAAATGTTGAGAGGCGACTTCACAAGCGCGCCCAAAATCCTGTGTAATCTCATCGTTGATCACGGCGATTCGGAAGGGTGACTTCGCGGCATCGATCAGTTGCGCTGGCGATGCCTGCCGTCGAGAGAAAGGGCCCATTGTTGCAGCCAGTACACCCATGGCAGCAAGGAACTCGCGTCGGGAAGCGGGAGATCTCACGCAGATCTGTCCTTGGCTTCCACCATGATCTACCGGGAGTGATTGATTGTCGAGCGATCAAAGCAGCTATGACAAATGGCCGCCCTGCTAAAGCTGGCTAACATCCAGCGAGTCCCTCTGGACTATTGGACACCGCAAAGGGGTACCCGGTGTCTCGACAACTGTTCCAATACAAACCAACGGCCAATCTCCGCGCCATGGCGACTTCGCGATCTTCTCCCGGGCCTTGGTTGGTTGGAACCACCAAAGTTTACCCGGGCATGGGAGCCGACATTGTTATGGAATCATTTCATTGACCGGGTTCTGAAAAATCCGGGGTCCATCAATACCCCATAAAAAGGCGCGAATGGAGGAAACGTGACGGGGGGTGCAGCGCCACAAGAAAACAAAAAAAGAGGCCCAAGTAGGAGGATTCAAAACTCGGGGCCTCTGTCCGGTACGGAGGTTGGGGACAATGTCAGCACACGTCTTATCCGATTAACAGATGAAATGGGGGACGCGCGGCAGAGTTTGACAGAAAATGAAAAAGGGGCCCGATCAGCGTGTTAAGTCGGGCCCCAGCGGATCGATCCTGTGATTGGTTACCCAAAATGCTACGCCCCAAGGAGAGACGATATGCAAGACTCAGAGAGCCGCAATCCGGCCGCACAAAGCAGAAGGGGACCCATCAGCCAGTGCACGACCACGACTCGAGCGAGCAAGGAGACGATATGCAAGACTCAGAGAGCCGCAATCCGGCCGCACAGACCGGAAGGGGAACCCATCAGCCATTGCACGACCACGACTCGGGCGAGCAAGAAGCCGCGCTTAGTTAAGCCGGGACGCTCAGATTGAGCTCGAGCTTACCCTCGGTCTTACCTAACCGAACTGGCGACCGAGGAGAACACGTTATTGGCATTCGACCCGATCAATCGAATCGTGCCCACCACGATCACGAGAATGACAGCCAACATCACTGCATATTCCGCGATGTCTTGACCCTCCTGATTGCTCCAGAGAGATCGAACGAACTGCTTCATTTAATACCTCCTGTTTGGGACACAAAAACCGGGAGGTCGCACAAACCGCGACGCGATAAAGAGAGGCAAAAGAGCAATTCGCGAAGCTTCTAAGTCTAACAAGGATTGTGCAGTCCCACTATGGGAAAGTCAATCCCTGTTTTGGCGGATCGTGCTCGGAGCTCAACATAGCGACATAGGTAATTGCGCATAGTAGCAGTTTGTGATTTCATGAAGCATGAAACCACTTACCCTTGCAGACTCTCCCACGATTGTTCTTGGTCTGCAAGATGAGATTCGGCGTTCGGAAGAGTCCCGATATGATCATCGCTTGCATGGCGTTCTGTTGGTGGCCCAGGGTATGACCTGTCCCGATGTGGCCCGCCTTCTCGGGGATGCGCCCCGGTCGGTCGAGTACTGGGTAAATCGCTTTGAAAGCGATGGCCTAGCGGGACTGTCCGAAGGGGAGCGCGCGGGTCGGCCTCGACGTCTGGATGACAGACAGAGAGCAGCTGTGGACCGAGTCTTGCGGGGTTCGCCTCAGGCCGCTGGCCTGAGCGGGAATCTTTGGGAGGGAAAAACGCTCCGCACTTGGATTGAGCAGAGCTATGGCATTCGGATGGGGGTGCGCCAGTGCCATCGTATGTTGCGCCAGCTGGGCTTTCGTCTGCGCAAACCCCGGCCGGCTCTGGCTCAGGCGAATCCCGAAGTGCAGAAGGCGCATAAAAAAACCTCCAAGCGCTGATGGAGCACGCCGGCGTCGACCTCTGGGCGCCGAAGTCCACTTTCAACCGCATGGCTCGCGCTGCCGGCTGTGGATTCCGCCCGAGATTCAAGGATCCCGTGTTATGGCATGCTCGGACGCGCAAGCGTGTTGGGTATTTCGGAGCCGTGCGCTTGCGGGATGGGCGCTTTGTATTTCGCGCGGAGACGGGCAAATGCAACGGGGCCAGCTTTTTTCAGTTCCTTCGCCAACTCCGCCAAGCCAGTCGTCGCACCGGAAGAGGGGTAGTCATCATCACGGACCATGCCCCCTATCACCCCTCCCGACTCCACAAGCCCTGGCGGGAAAGGCAGGCCGACCATTTTGCCCTGGACTTCCTCCCGGCCTATAGCCCCGCACTCAATCCTAGCGAACGAATGTGGAAGCTCACACGTCGTCGTTGCCTGCACCATCGTTACTTCCCCAACCTCGACGAAGTCACCAGCGCGGTCGAAACCGAATTCGCTACCGGGACAACTCGCTACGAGGTTCTACGGCGGTTATGCGCAATTACTTAAGACGTCGCGTTAACTCTGTTCGCATCATGACTAGAGTGGCCAAGCTGGAGAAAGGGAAAGAATTAGGACGCCCGAGGAGCAAGGTTCAACAGGCGGCGGACCGCGCTTATGTCGGGGTGAATCTGATTTGGAGAGACGTCCCTTTCATCGCGCCGCTCCCAGTGCAGAAGCAAGGCTTCAACCATTTCCTTGCCGTCCGGGTCGCGAACAGCCTCGATTGGCGTACGCCCGCCTAACGCCGGAATTTTCTCGTGGACCCAACTTTCGACTTGCTTCTGCATCGTGGCTTGCAGAAACTTCCTAGCTTCCGGATCGGCCAGCATTGCCTCCAATTCGGCCTCGCGCAATTCCGCCTCCTCTGCCTCGTGCTGTGGCGTGTTTTTCCGCATCTCGTCCAGCGTTTGGACGAGTGTGCTCTCATGAACCGCCATGGCGCCGAGCCACTTTTCAATCTCCTTGCGCAACCGTTTGGCGCGATTCTCCGAATTTACTTCCGCGACCAATCGCCTCTCGGATATTTTGATGTGGCCCAGCATAGTGTTGTCCCAGGTCTTAAACTTGCGGTTGCCTTCCCGAATCCACTCGAAATCCACGCTGCGGAGCTTCCCTCTTTCGTCCCGTTCGGCATCGTCCAGCAGTTCCTCTCGGGAGCGTCCCACCGACAACCGAGCCAGAGCTTCGAACGCCACATCCGCCGACTCGATGCGGAAGGTCAAAGTGTGAAACAGGAGTGGATCGCCGTCGGTGTTGCACAATCGCGGCCGAGCAGACAACGCATCCCGAATGTCCAAATAAGTGGCACGAATCAGGTTGGCGTACCGCAGCAGATCGTGTGGCGTCAGATAACGGTTCTGCTTGGCGATTCTCTTTTTCAGTTTCTTCCGAAGGTCGATGACCTCAACTTTCTTGTCCGGCGGAATGCAGACGGGCGCCAAACTTCCGAACACCGCAAGTTCCGGCTGGTGCCAGACCTGCGCGAAAAGCAAGTCTCCCGGCCGCAAGTTTCGCGATCCTGATCGCTCGATGACTTCCGTTTCTGCGCCGATCAGAACGTCCCGCACCACCATGCGCTCGCCGGGTTCGTTCGAAACGACCTCATAAAAACTCAACGGCTGGGTGGTGGCCTGCTCCAAGAACATCCGTTCCACCGTGGTCAGCTGCTTCGACTTCTCCAGCATGTACCAGCGAGCAACCACGCCACCCTGCCCGCGAGCCGTTCCGCGACCGGACATCCCGTCCGGGTTCCACTGGAACAAGAAATAGGGCATGAAGACCTGACGCTCCAGGGAGGATTCTTCCAGTGGTTTCGGGATGTCGTTCATGTTGAAGTCCTGCCACGCCTCATAGATCTGTTCTCCGAACTTGCGCGCAGCAAACCTCGTTATCTCCTCCGTCAGCCGCTCCGACTCTTCGTGCTGCCGCGCCCACAGGCTGTCGATGGACGGTACGAAGCCAGGCAGGCAGCAATGCTTGTACTTCTTGCCGCTACCGCAGGGACAGGCATCGTTTCTTCCGATCTTCTCCCGTGCATGGAGAGGCATCACGTTGCGACATTACCGCGCGGGGTTGAGGAAAGGCAAGGGGCATCACAGCCCAACGGAAAACGTCGGCGGACACTGGGTGGATTGGGTGGACGCGGGATTGGAGCTGGCACGCGCGGGCAATGCCGCTGAGGCCGAAGAGCTGGCCGACCATCTCAACCGCGAGTTTCCCCTGGATACGTGGCGAGCGGGAGCATAACCTCCAGGTCCGAGGGGCGGCCGTGCTACGGTATTTTGATGTCACGCCATCGAGGTATTCCAGAGCGATGAAGGCCCTACCGCCTTCCTCCCCAATGTTGTAAATGGTGCAGATGTTGGGATGGCTCAGGGCCGAAGCAGCCTGGGCCTCACGCTGGAAACGGCTGAGAGCTTGAGGGTCCCTGGCAACCCTCATCAGGCAGAAACTTGAGTGCCACAAAGCGGCAAAGTCGTGTGTCTTCGGCTTTGTAAACCACACCCATCCCGCCGCCGCCCAATTTCTCGGCGATGCGGTAATGCGAGATGCTTTGGCCGGATCATGAATGGCGCAGGAACTGAGGACTGCCATGGTAGGATGCCGCGCATTCACTCACGTTCGCGGTGATCACGGCTGTGGTGAGTGTTGCAGACCTCGATCTTGCCCTTCAGAGAATGGTAAACTGTCCGCTTTTCGGGTTCAGACATGAATATCTTCCGAACCGACCGTCTTCGTCGGAAGCTGAGGGTCATGAACGATGAAGACCTGTGGTGGGTGTTCCTTCATCACCGGGAGGAGTGTTCACGTGAGTTCTGGGAAGAATTGGAGAACCGTAAATCTGCTGGCACCTTATCCGAAGCAAGCCCATTCTGGGCCATGCGCGACGTCGGAAGACATTTTCACATCCGAGGCTCCGCCGACCATTCCAACCTGATTGAACTCACCCGCGAGGAATGGGAGGCGCGAAAACGCCGGAAAATGTTTCGACTGGTTTCAGCGCCGACCGCCCACCCGCGCGCACCGTCAAGGCTCACGTTGCCAAGTTGATGCACAAGGCAGGAGTGCGAAGCCGCATCGCGCTTTCGATACACGCCGTTACGAATTCGCTAGTTTCTTCGCAAAAGCAAAACTGAAGGCGAAAGCCAGACAAGGCTTCTCCTGGTCTCGGAAGTGGGGGGGGCACGAAGCAGCTACCACTGCGACGTTCAGGAAGTGGGGGCTCCAGCCCTGTTTGCCGCTTTCGCATCAGCCGGGATCTCGACACGAACCTCACAGAGTTCCCCGATCAGGTTTGCTGCCCAGCGATAAATGTTTTGCTCCTTGACCACCTTGCGCAGACGTTGCATGCGGGCCGTTCGTTCTTCGGGCTCCATCTCGAGCGCATAACGGATGGCATCAGCCGTGCGTTCGATGTCGTATGGATTCACCAACACAGCATCCCGCAGCTCACGAGCGGCACCGGTAAAGCGGCTGAGGATCAGAACTCCCTGTTCATCATCGCGCGCCGCGACAAACTCCTTGGCGACCAGGTTCATTCCATCATGCAAGGATGTGACCAGACAAACGTCTGCACTCCGGTAGTAGCGTTCAATCTCGGTGTGGCTATGCTGTCGCTTTAGGAAGATGATCGGCTTCCACTTTCCAGTCCGAAAGCGCCAGTTGATTCTTTCGGATTCGGCTTCCACGTCGGCCAGGAAGTCGTGATAGCGCTTAATATGGGTGCGGCTTGGGGCACCAATCTGCACAAAAGTGAACTTCTCCAAGTAGGTGGGAAATTTCTCCAACATTCGCTCAATAGCCAGGAAACGCTCCAGGATGCCCTTGGTGTAATCCACGCGATCCACGCCCACTCCAAGAAAAAGTGCCTCAACACCCGATTCCTGCAGCAGCGATAACCGTTCTAGGTAAACGCTCTGTTCAGGTTGGGTGCGTGAGTGGCTAGTGGAGTCAACGCTGATGGGAAAGGGCTTCACTGCGGTACGATGGTCCTCGCGGTGAACGGCAAAGTGTTCCCAGTCAATGCGTGATTCCAGGGTGCGATCTACCGTCTGCAAAAAGTTTGTACAGTGCGACTGAATATGGAACCCGATCAGGTCCGCGCCTAGCAGACCCTGCAACAACTCGCGTTGCCACGGACAGATCCCGAAGGTCTCGGGGTTTGGCCACGGGATGTGCCAAAAAATGGCCACGCGGGCGTCGGGCCGCTTTTCCTTCACCAGACGCGGCAATAGCCCAAAGTGGTAGTCCTGGACCAGCAGCACCGGCCGTTCTGTGCCGGCCATCTCCTCCAGCGCAGCTCTTGCAAACTTCACATTTGCTTGGCGATAGTGCTCCCAGTCAGTTACGCGAAACATGGGTCGGGTGTGAGCAATATGGCAAAGGGGCCAAATGCCTTCGTTGGCGAAACCGTAGTAATACCCGTCTTCCTCCTCTTTGGTTAGCCAGACCCTGCGCAGCGTGTACTTCGGTTCTTCAGAAGGGACACGCAAGCGATCGTGGCCGTCAACCGTTTCCAAGTCGGCGTCGCCGCTGCCGTGCGCCACCCAGGTCCCGTCACAGGCACAGAGCACGGGCTGCAATGCGGTTACTAGGCCGCTGGCAGGAACCACGGCCTGCACCAAATTCCCCTGTCGCACATGGCTATAAGGCTCGCGGTTGGAAACTACAAATAATCGGCTGTTCGCAAGCTTGCCGCGCACGTGCACGGAGAGACGTTCTGGGGTCCAAACCGATTCCCCTGCTTCGCGTAATTGCGCCTCTTTTTCCGCGGCCGAACGGGCCGCCGTCAGGCTCTCCGCCAAAGTCACCATCTCTCTCGCTAACGGTCGTAGCAAATCCGAGTCGGGCATAGCGGCGCGAATTGCGCCGACTCTACCGGTCCTTAGAGCTTTCATCCACTTCGCTGCCCGCGCAATGGGTCCTGCAATGCTCCAGCGGACAATCAGGAGCGTAATCAACGCGATCACAACCACCTGTACCAGCACCCGCTGGAAAGTTTCGCGCCAGGCATGGGCGGTCTGCGCGTTAATGTAGCTGGCGTTGTGTACGATGACCAGTTCACCCACAACTTGGTCCTGCTCGTGAAGGGGCAGCGCATAAATGTGCACAGATCCACCAGCTCGGCGGACAAACTGGCTCTGTTTCTTGTTCTCAGTTATAGCCTGCGGAACTGCGATGGACCGAGACTGCAGATCTTGGGCTAGCCGCGAGGACGCGGCGATCGGTTCCAACTTTGCGTTGAAGACGGCGACTCCTGCCAAGTCCTCCCGGTTGCTAAACCGCTCAACCACACGCTGGAGTTCTTTAGGCGATCCCTTGTCGAGGCGAGGCTCGACATTTCCGACGAGGCTCTCCCCAAGAACCTCTGCCCTGCGCACCAATTCATTCCGCAGGCCTTGCTTCTCCCTTCGGACCTCATAGTATGTGGAGAACAGCGAAACCAGAGTGACACCCAGTATGAGCGAAATAATCAGGCGAACGCTAAGCAGTCGCACGTCACCTCCATCCTCTTTTGAAGGAAGTCGTCACTATGTTCGATCTCGGTCGAACTGAAAACCGTCAGCTGTCAGCTCATCCGATCCCTGCACCAGATAGTGGATGACCTTTGGCGCTTACGATGCGCGGTGTAATGGTGTTCAATTTGTCTTCAAAAAGCAAGCCGTTCCGTCGCTGTTCCTTGATCATGGCACATATTGGCGATTCCGGATGGCCGGATACGGCACTTCTTCAATAAGAGCGAAATGGCGCGCTCTTCGGAGCGCACGGGTTAGTACGCTCAAAAAGAGCTTGACACAGCCGACATTGTAAGAGATGGCGATGTTGCAACAGTTACGCACCGGCTGCCGATGCCCGCTCGCCTGACGGCTTGGCTAGAGCCAGCACGTATCAGAGCTACACCGATGATAACAAGCACAGCGCCCAAGAATCCTCGGCGTTCGTCCGGCTTCTGGACTGCCATCACCGCCATAACAGCGGCGTGAGCGAAACTCGACCAGGCTGTGAAGGCGATCAGACTGCGATTTGCCGATGGGTTGCGCACCGCCATCAGGAGGAAAATGCCGAGCGCGACATAGAGGCTAAGCATGATATCATCGGTGTACATTGACTGATCCGCTGGCCATAAAGACCCCGTTATTGAATAAACGCCAGCCGAAAAAAGCAATCCTACCAACGCCAACACAATCTTCAGCACCCCTTCTCGACGCATTGCGCCCGCCTCCGAAACACTGCGAACTCAGGGTGCCATGTTAGGAATGGGAAGCAGCGCAAGTCAACGACGGACGGTACGAGGACAAGAAGGTTTGTCGATTGACAAGTGTTCCATTCGTGACAACAATATTCATGCCATGTCCTGTACGATGGTTTTGACCTTTGCAGCGTTCCTTTTCGCTTTGATGTTTGCCCAGCAGGCTCCCATATCGCAACCCGCGCCCGCTGCGCAGGCCGACTCTAAGAGCGCCGACCGTGATCAAATCCAGGGGGTTCTGAGACGTTATCAGACCGCCTACGAGGATCAAGACATGAAGGAGCTACTGGCGATATGGCCTGGCCTTCAAAACGACCAGAAAGAGCGAAAGAAGTACAAGAAGGAGTTTGATCGGGCTGACATAACGCACATGAAAGTTGTCCTGGAACCGGAGGACATACAGTTTCCCACGAAGGACGAGGCGGTTGTAAAGTCCAAGTGCAACGAACAATATATTCAAGTGGTGTTTTCAAGTTATTCCTCCGGCGACGCGACCATAGGGGGGATCGTGGCGCAGCGCCCTGGTCCCACCAACAGCACTGAGAAGAAGACGGTCAAGAAAACGAGTGATATCTGGATGACCATGCATCGCGATGGAAATGGCTGGACGATCGTTTCCATAAGCGATAAGAAGCCGCGCTGAAGGGTTTGGCTGCAACACCCACTGGGTTTCTGAGGCGCAACTGGGAATTCCAGGTATTTACCATCTCGACGAGTGCATATTCCATCCCGTCATGTTCTCACCCCGCAGATGCATTGACTGGCCTCTTCGGTGCTCCTAACATTGCACTCCAAGGTTTCGGTCGATGATCGGCCAGACCGTCGCACATTACCGCGTCCGGTCGCTGCACCGCAATTGAGTGCGAAGGCTCTAGCGATGAAGCGGTGGATTGAGCGCGCTCTGAATATTCACCCCGGAGATCTGGGACGCGGCACCCTCCTGTCCGCCTGTCTCTTCCTGGTAATCAGCACTTACAAAATCGGCGGAGTGGCAGGCGCT
>Ga0209217_1000317_pt1 | contig 12702 bp, 14 predicted proteins | sample JacPinW_OM3H0_M2_FD_187957 | JGI IMG/M metagenome (GOLD analysis project Ga0209217, IMG submission 187957) | Forest soil microbial communities from Algoma, Ontario, Canada - Jack Pine, Ontario site 1_JW_OM3H0_M2 (SPAdes) (version 2) | ecosystem: Environmental > Terrestrial > Soil > Boreal...
GGTCGCGGCGCGCGTGCGTCATTACCCGCTCATCGCCGATGTTAAGAATATTTGGTCAGCCAAACGTCATGACAACGTCAAAAATCCGCCCTTTCCGCATCGTCGTCGAATAAGCGAGACACCGAGGCCGAAGGCTCAGGACCGGAGTTTATGCATGAGCCTTACCGGCTTGCACCGTGTTCTAGGCTGCTTGAGGGAACGGCGGCTCCTCGGTCGGGATGGCATCTGGAGCGCATGGGCGAACAAGGTTGCGGCATCGCGCCTGCCGGCATTTCGAGCCGGACGACCGTATTTGTTGGTGCGATGACGCAGGCGCTCTCGCTTTATCTCGACGCGTTGCGCTTCGGTGCGGCGTTCACAGTGTTCGTTTCGCACTGGGCAGCTGCGCGCTACAGCGGCGGCCTTTTCTGGCGGGTGACGGGCTACGGCCGAACCTCGGTCGTTGTGTTTTTCGTCCTCTCCGGGTTCGTCATCGCGTGGGTGACTGAAACGAGGGAGCGGACCTTGGAGGATTATGCTTTCAGCCGGATTGCCCGGCTCTATTCGGTAATAGTGCCCGCTTTCCTGCTCTCAGCGGTGCTCAATCGCCTCGCAATCGCGATCGATCCCCAACTTTACGGTCCGGAATTGCGCCTGAGCCCAGCGGAGCATTTCCTCGGCTACGCGCTCTCGGCTGTATTCCTCGGTGAGAGCTGGGTGCTGGCAATGCTTCCGGGCTGGAACGTTCCGTTCTGGTCGCTCAACTATGAGGTTTGGTACTACGTGCTCTTTGGTGCCGCGCTCTTCCTCCGGGGGCGGCGTCGGACTATGGCGCTCGCGGCGGCGGCGCTGCTGTCCGGCCCAAAGATCCTGCTGCTGCTGCCGATCTGGCTGATGGGGCTATTGGCGTGGCGCGGGCGCGCCGCGCTTCCCGCGCGGCAGGGGGCCCCGCTGGCGTTCGCCGCGGTAGCGGCGCTTGCTGCGCTCGAAGTGCTGGGTGGCCAGCAACTGTTCGACGAGGCAGCAACGCCTTGGCTGCCGTTCAGCTTCTCGGCCTACGACTATGTTGTTGGCGCGATTGTCGCAATATTCATCACGGCTCTCGCGAATACCCCGTTGCGACTGCCAGGAGATCGGGAGCAGCGCCTGATCCGCTGGCTCGCCGGAACAAGCTTTGGGCTCTACCTGTACCACTACCCGCTTTTGAACTTCTTTGGCACCGTTGTTCCCGGCTCGGCTGCTGGAACAACGCACTCTCTGCTGGTGTTCGGGCTCACGCTCGGAGTAGCGCTTCCTCTTGCGCGCCTAACGGAGCAGTGGAAGAAACCGATGAAAAGGATGCTGCATTCAGGGTTCGATGCGGCGCGCCGGAAATACCAGGATCCGGCAGCCGGGGGCCGAGGGCTTTCCTGATTTGACGGTCAGGAAGCGAACTGTTCCTTGAGCACGCGCTCTTCGAGATTGAACTCGCGGTCGAAGAGGAGGGTCATCGCGATGTCGCGGTTCTCGCGGATGTCGACGATGACGACATCGCGCGCTTCGGTAAAATCAGCGACGGCACTGACCGGGCGCTTATCGGATTCGAGCGCCTCGATCCTGACCTTCGCTTGGTGAGGCAATAGCGCACCGCGCCATCGGCGCGGGCGGAACGCGCTAATCGGGGTCATCGCCAGGACCCCGGCGCCAAGCGGAATGATCGGGCCATGCGCCGATAGATTGTATGCCGTGCTGCCAACGGGCGTCGCGACCAGGATGCCGTCCGCCATCAGCTCGTCGATCCGAACAACGCCATCAACGCTAATCCGCAATTTTGCCGCCTGCCGGCTCTCGCGCAGCAACGAGACTTCATTAAATGCGAGCGCGCCATGCCTTGTGCCGTGTTCGTCGACCGCTGCCATCTCGAGTGGGTGGAGAACCACGGGCTGTGCTGCGGAGAGGCGCTCCATGAGCCCGTCGGGCCGATAGGGGTTCATCAGGAAGCCAACGCTTCCGCGATGCATGCCGAAGATTGGCACCCCCGTCGAGCGAAAGCGATGCAAGGTCTCCAGCATGAAGCCGTCGCCGCCCAGCGGAATGATGATTTCGGCGCGCTCAGGAGGAACGCAGAGATAGCGGCCGCACAGCTCTTCGAGAGCCTGCTGCGCGGTGTCGGTCTCGGCCGCGACGACGGCGATCCGCGGCGGCGCTGGGCCGGTCACCCGCCAGTCACGCTCATATGACGGGCGACGGCGGGCCGGTTATGACGACGGTCAATGATGAAGTCGTGGCCGCGAGGCTTGCGGTCGATCGCTTCGCGAATCGCGGCCTCGAGCGCCTCATCGCCTTCGGATTGGCGCAACGGGGTGCGCAGATCCGCCGCATCCTCCTGGCCGAGACACATATAGAGCGTCCCGGTGCAGGTCATGCGGACGCGGTTGCAGCTCTCGCAGAAATTATGGGTCAACGGAGTGATAAAGCCGAGCCGGCGGCCGGTCTCGCGCACCGTTACATAGCGCGCCGGACCGCCGGTGCGGTAATCGGTTTCGTCAAGCGTCCAACGCCGTTGCAGCCGGGCGCGCACCAATGATAGCGGCAAGTATTGGTCGAGCCGGTTCTCGCCGCCGATATCCCCCATCGGCATGACCTCGATAAACACCAAGTCAAAGCCCTCCTCGCCGGTCCAGGCGACGAGGTCGTCGAGCTCCTCTTCGTTGACGCCGCGCAGCGCAACGGCATTAACCTTGACCGCGAGCCCCGCCGCTTTCGCTGCAGCCAGCCCATCGAGAACGACATCGAGCCGGCCGCGGCGGGTAATTTCGCTGAATTTCGCCGGGTCGAGCGTGTCGACCGAAACGTTGACGCGGCGCACCCCGCACTCCCGCAACTCCCCGGCGTAGCGAGCGAGCTGACTGCCGTTGGTCGTCAGGGTTAGCTCATCGAGCGCGCCGCTGGCGAGATGACGACCGAGCGTGCGGAACAGGGTCATTATATTGCGGCGCACCAGAGGTTCGCCGCCGGTCAAGCGCAGCTTTTTGACGCCGAGCCGAACAAACGCGCTGCACACGCGGTCGAGCTCTTCGAGGGTCAGCAGCTCGGATTTCGGCAGAAATGTCATCTCTTCCGCCATGCAATACACACAGCGGAAGTCACACCGGTCGGTGACCGATACGCGCAGATAAGAGATGGTTCGTCCAAACGGGTCGATCATGCTTGGCTCGTTCGCACCGCGCCGTACCTTGTTAACATAGGGGCGCTACCGGTAAATGTCGCCCCCGATGTTGTCATACATAGTCCCCGCAGGCGCTCTGACACCCCCGGAATCAAATCCCCCGCATCGAAGGTGGGCGTTTGGCGACTTGCCGCAAGAGTCAGCGCGATCCATCTTCAGCCCCATGCAGGAGTTTACCGTCCGCCCTCAACCCGATGATCCAAGGCTGACCCGCTCCGTCACCGGCATCGATCACGAAGGGAGGGCAATCGAGACTGCCGTCGTTATGGAGCGGCCGCTGACCCTGTTTCTCAACCGGCGCGAGATCGTCACGATGATGACGATCGGCGACCATCCGGACTACCTCGCCGTCGGCTATTTGCTTAACCAGAACATGCTCCGCCCCGAGGATCGGATCATCGGCATCGATTACGACGACGAACTCGAAATCGTCGTCGTCCGCACCGATCGCGAGACCGACTTCGAGGACAAGCTGAAGAAGAAAACGCTGACGTCGGGGTGCGCTCAGGGCACCGTCTTTGGCGATCTGATGGAGAAGTTCGAGGAGGTCCAGCTAGACCCCGAGGCGGTGTTGCGCACCTCATGGCTCTATGCGCTGACCCGCAAGATCAACACCGCTCCGAGCCTCTATCTCGCCGCCGGCGCAATCCACGGCTGCGTGCTTTGCGAGGAGGACAGGCCGCTGCTCTATATGGAGGATGTCGGTCGGCACAACGCGATCGACAAAATCGCGGGTTACATGCACCTCAACCACATCTCCCCCGCAGGCAAGATCTTCTACACCACCGGGCGGCTGACATCGGAGATGGTGATCAAGACCGTGCAAATGGGCATCCCGATCCTGATCTCACGTTCCGGCTTTACCGCCTGGGGCGTCGATCTCGCCCGCCAAGCAGGGCTCACCCTGATCGGCCGCGCCAAGGGAAAACGGTTCGTAGCGCTTGCCGGCAACGAGCGCATCGTGTTCGACAGCGATATCCAGGCCGTAGTGGACGAGCATCCGCGCTTGGCTCGCAAGGCGAGCCGCGCGGAAGAGGACGCGGCGTGAAGATCGTCGGCTTGCTGCTCGCCGGCGGGCAGTCTCGGCGCATGGGTGGCGGCGACAAGGCGTTGCGTTTACTCGGCGGGATCCCGCTGCTCGACCGGGTCATCGAGCGGCTCCGGCCGCAGGTCGACGCTCTAGTGCTCAATGCCAATGGCGACCCCGCCCGCTTTGCGGGCTATGCGCTGCCGATCGTGCCGGACAGCGTGTCCGGCTTCGCTGGCCCGCTCGCCGGCGTGCTGGCCGGCCTCGATTGGGCCGCCTCGCAGCGTCCGGATTGCCCCTACATCGCCAGCGTCGCCACCGACGCGCCATTTCTGCCCACCGATCTCGTCGCGCGGCTTGCCGAGGGCCGCGATGCGGCGGATGCCGATCTCGCCTGCGCCGCCTCCGGCGGCCGCGCGCACCCGGTGTTCGGCCTGTGGCCGGTGCGGCTGCGCGATGATCTCCGCCGCGCGGTGGTGGAGGAGGGGATCCGCAAGGTCGATCTTTGGACCGCGCGCCACCGGCTCGTGACGGTACCGTTCGCCGATGAAAGGGTGGACCCATTCTTCAACGCCAATCACCCCGAGGATTTTGCGACCGCCGCAGCGCTGCTGCGGACAGCGGCGGGTTGAGCTGCGTCTTCCTCTGCGACGGGACGGTCGAGTTGCCGGACGTTCCGATGACGCCCCGCGGGCTACGAACGAGGCTGCGTCCCCGGATGCTGGCCCCGGAGGGTCGAGTAGAATGGACCCGTTTAGATCGATCTTTGCTCGCGGCAGCGATCAGGCGTCGCTGGCGCCGGGGCGACGTGCGGTCACGAGCAGCGTCGTCGACACACGCGTATCGGCGTTACTCTGTGCGCGCCTGTGCCATGAACTGATCGGCCCGATCACTGCTATCAACAATGGTACTGAGCTGCTTGCGGATGAGGACCTGGATTTCGCCGATGACGCTGTTGAGCTGATCGGCGTCAGCGCGCGCCAAGCCGCCGATCGTTTGCAATTCTATCGCTTCGCCTACGGATTTTCTGGTGGCGCCGCCATCGGCACACAGCCGCGGGATCTCGCCGCGCGTCTCTTTGGTGGATCCCGCATCACTTGTGAGTACAGGGAGAGCGCCGCGGTCCTGCCTCTCGAGTGGCAGAGGCTGGCTTGCAACCTGCTGCTGGTTGCAGCCGATGCGCTGCCCCGCGGGGGCCGCCTGGTCTTGGCAACCGCAATTCTGGAGATCGAAGCCATCGGCGAAACCGCATCTCTCTCGCCCGAAACGCTGGCAGCGCTGACGCTGGTCGCATCTGTCGATGGGCTCACCTCGCGAACCGTCCAAGCCTACTTCGCTGGTGTGCTCGCGGCGTCGCTGGGATGCCGACTCGTCGGGACGGCGGAGCCCCGACGGGTAAGAATAGCTGCGGTGATACCTCCCGACTGACTAAGCGGCCGCCGAACCGGGGTGAACGCCGGGGTTCCCAGGGACAGGAGCGGAGATTACGGGGGACGGCGCTTCGACCGGATCGCGGAGGACATAACCGCGGCCCCATACGGTCTCGATATAATGTTTTCCCCCCGTCGCCTGGGCGAGCTTCTTGCGTAGTTTGCAGACAAAGACGTCGATGATCTTGAGCTCGGGCTCGTCCATACCGCCATAGAGGTGGTTGAGAAACATCTCCTTTGTCAAAGTCGTGCCTTTGCGCAAGCTGAGCAACTCGAGAATACCGTACTCTTTGCCGGTCAAGTGAACCGGTTGATCCTCGACCGAGACGACGCGGGTATCTAGATTGACAACGAGCTTGCCGGTCCGGATCGTCGATTCGGAGTGGCCCTTAGAGCGGCGCACGATCGCTTGGATCCGAGCGACCAATTCACGACGATCAAAAGGCTTGGTGAGGAAGTCGTCGGCGCCAAAACCGAGACCCTTGAGCTTGTGGTCGAGCTCGCCTAGACCAGAGAGGATCAAGATCGGAGTGCGTACGCGCGCTGCGCGCAAACGACGCAGTACTTCGTAGCCGTCGATGTCGGGGAGCATCAGATCGAGGAGAATAATGTCGTAATCATAGAGCTTGCCGATCTCTAAGCCGTCCTCGCCCAGATCCGTCGTATCGCAAATGAAATTCTCTTTTGCCAGCATCATCTTGATGCTGGCTGCGGTTGTTGCATCATCCTCGACAAGAAGCACGCGCATAGGAACCTCCGGTTTCGGCCGGTAACTCGCACCGGCGGGATCTTCGTTAACCAGGATTACTATAAGTAGTTAACAATTCGTCTATAGGAGAATTGATCACATTGTATGCACGTTAACCGCGTAGCGCTCGGGTGGGCACCAGACGGCTGCGCCCTTCGCATTCGAAGTTAAGAACCCCCTCGGCGGCATGCTATTCCGAGTGTTCCCGATGTTTTTTGCGGAATTATAGAACTGTCGCATTCCATGCTTCCCCCTGGGGTCTGTGTCGTTAGTGCGCCAGCGGATTTTCGGGACTCCAAGGATCGGCCTCTAGAGGAAGGTTTCCCGTTTGTTCTAAGGATGAAAATTGGAGCATCGAGCGGGAATGTCGCGACCGCAAGCCAACAAGAGCGACGATCATCAGGCAAATTCGTGGTAGGTCGTGTGAGCTGGTTCACAGTGGGCGCAAACTCCGGTCGGCAGCCTCACGGAAGGCTGACGTCAGGTGAAGGTTTCATGATCGGTCGGTCCCTCCTGCGGCTAGCAGCTCGGGCTGCACAGCTTGGTGCATAACTCTCAGGGCGTCAGTCCGCCGTCCTTTTGGACAGGTTCATGGGAAGGTGGTGCGTGCCGCCCGGTATCGGTTGCAGTGCCACTGGGGCTTCGGTTGGGATCTGGTCCGTCTCCACTTGCGCCCGGACGCACCGGTTGATGAGCCTGGCGCTGGCGTTTCAGAGGAGAGATCATGGATCTGCAGCTCGTCGGAAAGACCGCGCTCGTCACGGGCGCGAGCATGGGGATTGGTCGCGCCATCGCGAGGGGGTTGGCTGGCGAAGGCGTTCAGGTCGCAGCAGTGGCGCGCCGCACCCATCTGCTCGACGAACTGGCGAGCGAGATCGAACGGGGGCAAGGGCCGCGCCCCCTGCTGATCACCCAGGACATCATGGCGGCGGACGCCGCAAGCAGATTGCGCGATGCCGCGCTCTTAGGCCTCGGCCGTGTCGACATCCTGGTCAATTGCGCCGGGGGTAGCCGCCCGTTGCCGGTCGATGCGCCGGAGGAGCGGTGGGAAGAAGCAATCACGCTCAACTTCACCCGGCAACGCCAGATTACACATGCTCTACTTCCGCAAATGATCGAGCACCGCTGGGGCCGCATCATCAACATCACCGGCAAATCGGAACCCGACCGGCTCAACGCCGCCTTTTCCGCCAAGGCGGCAGTTCACGCGTGGGCCAAGGGACTGTCGCGCGATGTCGGGCGGTACGGGATCACCGTCAACTCGATCCCGCCCGGGCGGATCATGAGCGAGCAGATCCGCCGCAACTACCCCGAAGAGCATCGCAGGAGCCATGCCGCAGCAGAGATCCCGGCGGGGGCCTACGGAGAGCCCGAAGACCTCGCTGTGCTGGCCGTCTTCCTGGCCTCGCCGCTCGCCCATTACATCAATGGCGCCGTCATTCCTGTCGATGGCGGGCTACGGCGCTATGCCTTTTGAAGCAGCCCGGTCCGAGTCTAAGTCTAAAGGCGGGTCGAGAGCCAGATCGCCAACCGCGAACCGGCCTTGATTGCGGCGCTGATCAGCTCGTAGCCGGGGGTGTCCTCGGCGCCGTGGACGATGGCGATCTCGCGATGTGCGATCTCGTCGTCGCGAAACGCAAGAATCTCATCTCGCAGCCCGGGATCCACGGCGCCGAGATCTTCAGCTTGTTGCCGGTAGTGCTCGTCGATGATCTCCTCAACCGCGACGGTACACGCCATAGCGGCGCGCTCGCCCAAGAGAGCCGTCGCGGCCCCGAGCGCATAACCGGCAACCGTCCACAGCGGGTGGAGGAGGGTCGGACGCACCCGCCGCATAACCAGCAACTGGTCGAACCGGCAGAGATGGCGTTTCTCGGTCTCTGCCATCCGGCGGATCTCGCCGGCGCCGCGGCTGCGCCCGAGCACGTCGAGCTGACCTTCATAGATCCTCGTTGCCCCATACTCGCCGGCGTGGTCGACCCGCAGCATGCGCGCGATCACTTCGGCCGGCTCGCGATCTCCGGGCAGGCGCTGTGGGCGCGCTTCGCTCATGCGATCCCTTTGCGTATCCCGCCCCGCAGGTAAGGCCGGCGCAGCCGCGAAAAGGCGGCAAGACAGCTCCCGCCCATCACCAAGGAGGCGAGCAGATTCCATCCGGCGAGCGAAATGCCCCATAGCGACCAGGCGGGCTCGTCACAACGCACGGGCATCTGGCCGAGGATACGCTCCTTCAATGCCTCGACGGTGTCAGCCGCGGTAGCGGCTCCGGTGCAGGCGCTGGGACCGGCGAACCAATGACGCTCGACCCCGACATGATAAAAGGCGAGCGCGCTACTGACGGCAAAGACAGCGGCAAGTGTCAACGCAACCCAGGACAACCCCGATCGGCTAGAGACCTTGATCCCGATCAAGGAGATAACGGCGGCGGCGACCCACGGCCAACGCTGCATCACGCATAGCTCGCAGGGGGTGAGCCCGCCCCAATATTGAGACACCAGCACACTGGCCAGCACCGCGAGGCTCGCCGCTAGGACTAAAATCGGAAAGCGTACGCGGTCGGCTCCCATGATTTTTTAAAGATAGCGCAGCACCACGAAACCGCCAACGAGCGCCGCCGCGACTAGGCTGGTGACCAGCATCAGCCGGTGCTCGATAAAGTCGCGGATCGGCTCACCGAATCGCCACAATAGGGCGGCGAGCGGAAAGAAGCGCAGGCTGCGGCAGACCAGCGATGCCATAGTGAAGCTGACCAGATCGAAATGCGCCGCGCCGCTGGCGATCGTGACGAGCTTGAAGGGGATCGGCGTCAGTCCCTTGATGATGATGATCCACACGCCCCATTCGGCGAAAGCCGCGCTGAACGCCCGATATTTGTCCATCGCGTGGTAGAATTCGAGCACCGGCTGACCGAGGGTGTCGAACAGGTAATAACCGATCGCGTAGCCAACATAGCCGCCGACGACCGAGGTGACTGTGCAGATCGTGGCAATCAGCCAAGCCCGGCGTGGCTGCGCCAGCGTCATCGGCACGAGCAGGAAATCGGGCGGCAGCGGAAAGAACGAGCTCTCGGCGAACGAAATCAGCGCCATCGCTGCCATCGCGTGACGATGGGCGGCCATGGCCAGCGTCCGGGAATAGAGCCGGTTGATCATTCGGGGCGGGTCCTTAAGGGCAGCGAGCGCAGCCTCTCAAGCCGCATTCTCGGCAGCGATATCGAGACCTTCGTAGAGCTCCGCCATCGCGATCCGCAAATCGACCGAGGAGAGGCGAAGGGTCGCGTCTCGTCCCTGAACCAGCTCGGTGATCCAGCGGTCACCTTCGCGCCTGAGTATTTCGGCGTAAATGCTTTCCGAATCGATAAGCAGGATTTCGTTGACGCTGTCGATATCGCGGTATGCGGGAAGCTTTGTCCGACGATCGTGCCTTTCGGTTCCAGGAGACAAGATTTCGACGATCAGGATGGGATCATTGACGAACTGCTCTCCCCGCCGGTAGGGACTACAGGTTACCGCCAGATCGGCCACGTAATAAGTATCGTCCCGATCCGGCCGAACGATCCCCGCCTCGGCCTGTGCCATGCACGGTCGGCGGGAGCGTAGCGCGCTGTCGATCGCCGCCCCCAGTCTGACGCATAGGACACCGTGGGGCCTTGCGGGCGGGGCCATGGCCATCGGGAGGCCACCAATCAGCTCGTAGCGCGTATCGGTTCCGTCCTCCCAGCGCAGGAACTCCGCGAGGGTCATACATCTGATCGCCAGTTCGCTCATCGCGCACCTTTCGCCTGCCATATGTGGCGATTTTCCGGCCGATCTGCCGAGGCTGTCCCGGCCCGCTATTCGGCCGCGTCGAGCGGGATCGTCGCACCGAGGTCGTGCAACCCACCCGACTGGTGCTGCCACAATCGCGCGTAGGTGCCACCGCGGGCGAGGAGCTGGGCGTGGGTGCCCTCTTCAACGATCCGCCCCTGATCGAGCACGATCAGCCGGTCCATGCGTGCGATCGTCGACAGCCGGTGAGCGATGGCGATGACCGTCCGTCCTCGCATCAGGCTGTCGAGCTGCTCCTGGATCGCCGCTTCGACTTCGGAATCGAGCGACGAGGTCGCTTCGTCGAGCACCAGGATCGGGGCATCCTTGAGGATCACCCGGGCGAGTGCGATGCGTTGACGCTGGCCGCCCGAGAGCTTGACGCCACGCTCGCCGACATGCGCATCGAACCCGCGGCGCCCATACCAATCCTCGAGCCCCTCGACAAATTCGAGGGCGTGCGCCTGAGCCGCGGCGCGCCGCACCTCCCACTCGCTCGCCTGCAGCCTGCCGTAACGGATATTGTCGCGAATCGAGCGGTGCAGCAGCGAGGTGTCCTGGGTCACCATCGCGATGTGGGCGCGCAGGCTCTCCTGGGTAACGAGGGCGATGTCTTGCCCGTCGATCAGGATGCGACCGGCCTCGATGTCGTAGAACCGCAGCAACAGGTTGACCAGGGTAGATTTCCCGGCGCCGGATCGCCCGACGAGACCGACCCGTTCGCCCGGCATCACGGTCAAGTCGATGCCGTGAAGCACGCCTCTCGCTGTGCCGTAACCGAACCGCACGTCTTCGAAACGCACCGTCCCGCGCTCGACCTGCAGGGCCTCCGCACCGGGCCGGTCCGGCATCTGGCGCGGTACGGCGATCGACCGCATGCCTTCCTGCACGACGCCGATATTCTCGAAGATCGTCGTCACGTTCTGCGCCACCCAGCCGGCGATCGCCGCGATGTGCCAGGTCAGCGGCAACGCCATCGCCACGGTGCCGACGGCGATGCGCCCGTCGTTCCACAGCCAGATCGCCAAACCTCCGGTGCCCACGACCATCGCCGCGTTCAGCACCGCTAAGCACAGATTGAGCAGTGTCGTCAGCCGCACCTGCTGGCGATGCGCCTCGGTAAGATCGTCCATCGCAGCCCGGACGAATTCGTCCTCGTCCCGCGGCCGGGCGAACAGTTTGACCGTCGCGATATTGGTGTAGCTGTCGACGACGCGGCCCGTGAGAGCCGAACGCGTATCCGACATATGCCGCGAGCGTGTGCGCAGCCGCGGTACAAAATAGCGGAGCAGTGCGGCGTACCCGGCGAACCACAGCACTATGGGAATCGCCAATCGCGCGTCGTTGGAGGCGAGCAAGATGATCGCGCCGCCGCCATAGACGAGGATGTACCAGACCGCGTTGGTGGCTGCGACGACGCTTTCGCGCAATGACGGGCCGGTCTGCATGACGCGCTGCGCGATGCGGCCGGCAAAATCGTTCTGAAAGAAGCTCCAGCTCTGCCGCACCACATGCCAATGGCTCTGCCAGCGGATCAGGTTGGAGAGCCCAGGGATGATCGCCTGATTGGTGATCATGTTCTGCAGCAGCATCGCCAAAGGCCGCGCGACCAGCACGACGAATGCCATGCCGAGGAGCGGCGGCCACGAATCGCGCAGCAGCGCACCGGGCTCACGACTGGAGACCATCGTGATCACCCGACCGACGAATACCGGGATCGTGGTGTCGATCAGCGCGACGATGAAACCGGTGACGAAGAGTGCTGCGACCAGACCCCGCGCCTGGCGCGCATAATGCCAGTAGAACGCGGCCAGACCCGCCGGCGGGGGCCCCTGCGGCGGAATTGCCGTCGGCTCGAGGAGGCTTTCGAAAAACCGGAACACACGCATCAAAAGGTTCGCTTCGAGATCCCTGCTCAAACGGCGAGAGGACGAAAGGATGGGCCCGACCCGTCGCGTGCGAATGTCGCTGTGGGCCGCGCGCACCAATCTAACACATCCGGCGGCGCCCGGCCCAAGAAGATGCCTCGCAAAGAGGCAGCCCATCCCGGGCGGCAACGAACAGTTGCGTCGCCGATTGCCGATCGTCAAATATACAGCGAATCTGCAGCTAAATCCCCTTATGGTTGTGGCACTGCGCGTCGACCCGGCGGCCGGCAAAGTTGCCCCGCAGCCGCCATCGTCTCGAATCTGTAATATGAATTAGGCGATTTCTGGATCGTGATTATCGCAATGCGTCGTACACCTCATTCGATGACCTCGTCGGCGCGGCCGAGGATCGATGGCGGAACGGTGAGGCCGAGCGCCTTGGCAGTCTTCAGGTTAACGACCAGCTCGAATGTCGTCGGCTGCTGGACCGGCAGGTCGGCCGGCTTGGCGCCCTTGAGGATCTTGCCGACGTAAATGCCGACTTGGCGATACATGCCGGTGAGGCTCGGTCCATAGCTGATCAGGCCGCCGGAAGCGGCGAAATCACGAAACTCATAGATCGCAGGAATGGCATGC
>Ga0209217_1000318_pt1 | contig 12700 bp, 11 predicted proteins | sample JacPinW_OM3H0_M2_FD_187957 | JGI IMG/M metagenome (GOLD analysis project Ga0209217, IMG submission 187957) | Forest soil microbial communities from Algoma, Ontario, Canada - Jack Pine, Ontario site 1_JW_OM3H0_M2 (SPAdes) (version 2) | ecosystem: Environmental > Terrestrial > Soil > Boreal...
CCGATCGCGACGGCGTCGAGAATGTCCTTGGCCGTGACCTCCTCGCAGCGGCAGACGATGGTGTCGCCTGCGGGGATACGAAACTGCCGGGCGGGACGGAACAGCGTGTCGAGGAAGGCGCGGCCGCGCTCGGCCTGGACCAGGGATGCTCTGAACGTCGTCATGGGTGCGAGTTTCGCGGCAGCCGTAGGCGCCAAAGCCTCAACCGCAGCTCGTGCAGCGATACGGCCGCGGACAACGGCGGCTCCCGCGCCGCCGATCCCGGCGCCATCGCCAGCGATAGCCATGCCCTCGACCGACGTGCTGCCGTCGCGATCAAGCACGGGCGACCAGCAGAGCTGAAGGTCGTCCCAGCGATGTTCGATCCCGGCCGCCATCGCGAGATTGACGTTGGGCACCACGCCCTGGTGCAGCAGCAGCAACTGGGCCGAGATCGTCTCGCGTCCGCCGCCGGCCGCATAGGTTACGGTTGCGAGCCGACCGTCGCCGGCGGCCGCGAGTTCGCTCACTCCGGTCACCACCGGTACATTCGCTCGCACCTCCTTCATCAGGGCGAGTCCCTTTGCGAAATAGGGCGACGTCACAAAGGCGAAGGCGTGAGGCAGCGCGGCAAGATAGTTTCGCCGCTCGGTCGTGTCGAGGATGCGGTCGATGCGACCGCCAAGGCGCAGGATCTGCGCCGCGAGCAGCCAAAGCAGCGGTCCCTGACCGGCGATCACCGTCCGCCCGTCCGGCACGAGGCCCGATGACTTCAGCATCGTCTGTGCGGCGCCGGCGGTCATCACCCCCGGAAGCGTCCAACCCGGAATCGGAAACGGCCTCTCCAGCGCGCCCGTCGCCAGAATCACGCGCCGCGCCTTGACGAAGGCCGAGACGCCGCCGACCGAGACGCCGACCTCGAGATGTCGGTCAAGACTCCAGACGGTCGCCCGCTGGATGATCTCGGCGCCGCTCGCGCGCACCGCCTGAACGAGGTCCGCGCCCGCCCAATAGTCGGCGCCGAGGCGGTCGCGTTCCGTTACCGGGGTCGAGGCGATGGCGCGCCAGACCTGGCCGCCGGGGCCGGCATTCTCGTCGAGCAGCAGCGTCGACAGGCCGGCCTCTGCCGCGATCATAGTGGCGGCGAGCCCGGCGGGCCCTGCCCCGATCACCACAATATCGTAGCCATCGCGCTTGGGGGTCGTGTTCATCGGCCGATCTCCCGCTTGCCCTTCTGGATCTCGATCTGCATGCCCTCGGCGACGGGCACCAGGCAGCCTTGGCGGTTGCCGACGCCATCGATGGTGACGAGGCAGTCGAAACACACGCCCATCATGCAATAGGGCAAGCGCGGCGCGCCGCTCACCGCGGTCGCACGGCGCACGTCGCGGCCGGAGGCGAGCAGGGCTGCGGAAACCATATCGCCCTCGCGCGCCTCGACGGCGGCCCCGTCGACGACGATGTGCACGGATCTTCTGCTGTCCTGATCGGATCGTTTGAACATTGAATGCCTCTTCGCCGCTTTCTCGCCCGCTCGGGTCGTGTCGATGTCAGTAGTAGCCGCTGCCTGTCGCGGCATGGTTCGCGTCGAAGCGGCGGGCGGAGAACGCGCCGACGAGTTCCGGTTCGAGCGTGCCCGCCGCGACCATGCGGGCAATGTCGAAGGCGTGATTGGAGGCGAGCGTCACACCGGAATGACAGCAGGTGACGAAAGCGCCCGGCTCGCTCTCCGACTGATCGTAGATCGGGAAGCCATCCTGCGGCATCACGCGAATGCCGGACCACGTCCGCACGACGTTCAGGCGGGCCAGATGAGGGAACGTGCGCTGCGCCCGATCCGCCATCACGGCGCTGACCGAATGGTTCAGCGTGCGATCGTCGAGCTGCTCTTCCTTGCTGTCTCCAATCATCACCGTTCCCTCGTCGGTCTGGCGAATGGTGGTCAAGGGATGCGGCAGGAACGGCATGGTGCGCTCGGTCACCACGATCTGGCCGCGAGTCGGACCCATCGGCGCCGACAAGCCGACCATCGGTGCGAGCGACTGGTTGGCGTTGCCGGCGGCGAGCACGACCTTCCCGGCGCGGAGTTCGCCCTGCAGTGTCGACAGCCGGAATTCGCCGCCGCTCCGGGTGATCGCCGAGACCGGCCGCTCAGGGAAATAGTCGACGCGGAATAGCTTCAGTCCTGTGTGGAAGGCGCGGAAGGTACGCAGCGAATTCACGTGCCCGTCCAGCGGACAGAAACTGCCGCCCGACACCTCGGGGCCGATCAGCGGGAGCATCTTTTTGACTTCCGACGCCGACAACATCTCCATCCTGTAGTCAGCTGCGCCCACCTGATTGTGCATGCGCGTGACAAGCTGGGTGCGCTGCGCGAACTCGTCCTCGCCGAGGGTCAGGTGGAATCCGCCATTCTGCTGCAGGGCAAGGTCGAGCCCGGTCTGATCTTTCAATTCGGCGGTGAGCCTGCCCCAGGCCTCGGCCGCCCGCACCGTCCAGCCGGTGTAGGCCGGCATGCCGAGTCCCTTGCTCTGCACCCAGACGAGCGCAAAGTTTGCCCGTGAGGCACGCTTGGCGATGTCACCCTCGTCGAGGACGACGACCTTCTTGCCGAGCCGGCCAAGACCCCAGGCGATCGCGGAGCCGAGCAGGCCGCCGCCCACGACAGCGACGTCATAATCCTTTGACATGGGTTCTCCTAACGCCCCGGATCGCTCTTGCCGGCGAGCACGCGGTCGAGCCCGTAGAAACGGTCGAGCAGGATGAGGGCGGTCATGGTGATCGCGATCACGCTGGCCGAGACAGAGGTCACCAGTGGATCGATGTTGTCCTGGATATAGAGGAACATGCGAACGGGCAGCGTCTCGGTGCCGGGCGCGGCCAGGAAGACGGTCATGGTCAGATCGTCGAAGGACTGAATGAACGCAAGCGCCCAGCCGCTGATGACGCCCGGCAGGATCAGAGGCAAGGTCACGCGGCGGAACAACGTCCAACCGCCGGCGCCGAGCGAGACCGCGGCCATCTCGACGGAGCGGTCCATGCCGGTCGCCGCGGCCAGCGTCAGCCGGAGTGCGAACGGGAACACGACCACCACATGAGCGACCAGCAGTCCCGGGAAACTGCCGCCCATGCCGATCGCGGTGAAGAAGCGCAGGAAGGCGATCCCCAGCACGACGTGCGGAATCATCAGCGGCGAGAGGAACAACGCTGCGAGGGCGTCGCGGCCTCGAAAACGATAACGCGCGATGGCAAGCGCCGCAGGCACCGCGAACAGCAGCGCCACGAACGAGGACAGCGCGCCTAACCCGAGGCTGACCCAGAAGGCATGGACGAACTCGGGATAGTTCGCGATCGTCCTGAACCAGCGCAGTGAGAAACTGCTGGTCGGCAGCGACAGGTAGCCCTCGGGCGTGAAAGCGACGAGGCAGACCACCACAATCGGCGCCAGCATGACGACGACGAAGATCGTATGGAAGATGAGCGCGAGCGGGCCATTCGTCCTCATCGAAACACCTCGGCATAGCGTCGCTCGATCAGCGCGTTGCTGCCGACGACGATCATCACGAGCGCCACCAGGAGCAGGACCGCGACGGCTGCGCCGAGCGGCCAGTTCAGCGTATTGAGAAACTCGTCATAGGCCAGCGTCGCCGCGACCTTGAGCCGGCGGCCGCCGATGATGGCGGGCGTCGCAAAGGCGCTGGCGGCCAGCGAGAACACGATGATCGCACCCGACAGCACGCCCGGCATGATCTGCGGCAGCACGATGCGGCGGATGATCGTGAGCGGGCTGGCGCCGAGCGACAGAGCGGCGTTCTCGATCTGCGGGTCGACGCGCTGCAGCGCGGCCCAGACCGACAGCACCATGAACGGCATCATCACGTGTGCGAGCGCGACGACCATGCCGGTCTCGGTGAACATGAAGCGCAGCGGCGAGCCGATCAGCCCAAGCGACATCAGGAGCTTGTTGACGAGGCCATTGTTGCCGCCGAACAAAAGCGCCCAGCCGAGCGTGCGCGCCACCACGGAGATCAGCAATGGGCCAAGAATCACGAGCAGGAAGAAGCTCTTCCAGCGTCCGCTCATGCGGTTGAGGATGTAGGCCTCCGGCGCACCGAACATGGCGGTGATCAACGTCGTCAGCAATGCGATGCGGAAGGTCCGCCAGAACATCTCGGCATAATAGGGATCGGTCGCGATCTCGTGCCAGTTCTTCATTATGAAGACCGGCTCGATGCCTTTGTACTGGCCCCAGTCGTGGAACGAGAGCAACACCGTCATAGCGAGCGGAACCAGCAGGACGCCAATGAACAGCATCAGCGCGGGCGTGCTCAGCGCCCACGCCGCGCGCGCATCGCGCGTGTCCGCCGTCGATGCAGCGTTCGCCGGAGCAGTGTCGATGGCCGCCCTCATGTGGCAAGTCCTGCGCCACGCAGGCTCATGTCTTCCGGCCGCCAAGCCAGTCGAACAGCCTCGCCCTCGGCGGGCTGCGGCTTTCCATCGTTCTGGCGGATCACAATCGCCGGGCCACATTCGGTCTCGCACTGGAACAGCCAGTGATTGCCCTGGAAGATCCGGGTAACGATCTTCGCCGCGAGCCCCGTGTCACTGAAACCGATCCGCTCGGGGCGCACGCTGACCGTCACCGGACCGGCGACACCGGCAGGCGCGGGCGCGCTCCAGGAGCCGGCGGCCAGCCGCGCCGGCGCGGCGGTCCGGTCGACGGTCGCGACGAAATCGTTGGTCTTGCCGAGAAATTGGGAGACGAAGGCCGAGGCCGGCCGCTCGTAGGTCTCCTGCGGCGTGCCGATCTGCTCGATGCGGCCCTGGCTCATCACCACGATCCGGTCGGACAGCGACATCGCCTCGTTCTGGTCGTGGGTGACGAGGATCGTGGTGGTGCCGAGATTGCGCTGGATCTGGCGCAGCTCGATCTGCATTTCCTCGCGCAGCTTGGCATCGAGGTTCGACAGCGGTTCATCGAGGAGCAGCACGTTCGGCCGGATCACGAGCGCCCGGGCAAGCGCCACGCGCTGCTGCTGGCCGCCCGACATGCGCCGCGGATAACGATCCTCATAGCCGGCGAGTCCGACCATCGCCAGCGTGGCGCGGACGCGCTCGTCGCGCTCGGCCCGCGGTACGCGCCGCATCTCGAGGCCAAAGGCGACGTTCTCGGCTGCGGTCATATGCGGGAACAGCGCATAGCTCTGGAATACGATGCCAAGGCCGCGCTTCGCCGGCTGCACCGCGGCCAAGTCACGTCCCTCGAGCCGGATTGCGCCGCGCGAGGGATCGAGGAAGCCCGCGATCATCTGCAGCGTCGTGGTCTTTCCGCAGCCCGAGGGACCGAGGAAGGAGACGAACTCCCCCTTTCCGACCGCAAGGCTGAAGTCGTCGACGACGGTCTGCGCCCCGAACTGCTTGCTGACACGATCGAGCTCAAGATGAGCCATGGGTTATTGTTCCGGTGCTGCGATCAGCTCAGCGCTCGACCTCGCGATTCCAGCGCTTGGTCCACTCCTCGCGCTTCTCGTTGATGACAGACCAGTCGGGCGTATAAAGCTTCGCCGCGCGCTCACCGATCGGTGCCATCTTGCCGAGCTCCGGCGGGACCACAACGGATTTCAGTACCGGGCCGTAGCCATAATCCTTCAGCATCACGAGCTGGATCTTCGGCTCGAGCAGCATCTTGACGAAGCTCGATGCGAGCGGCGAGGCATTGGGCTTGGCGATCGGACAAGCCGTCGTCAGCAGCGTGCCCGCGCCTTCCTTGGGATAAACGAAGTCGACGGGGAAGCCGGTGTTGGCGAAGCTCTGCACGCGGCCCGTCCCCCAGACGGCCAGCACCGCCTGGCCGGACTGGAACAGCTCGGTCATCTTGCCCGGGGAGGGTTCATAGGCCAGCACGTTGGGATTGATCTGGTCCTTGAATATCTTGAAGCCGGCATCGACATTGGCCTCGCTGCCGCCGTTCATCCTGGCGAGCATCAGCAGTGCTTCCAGGCCGTAGGTGTTGTTGATCGGCGGAATGACGAGTTGCTTCTGGTACTTCGGATCCTTGAGATCGTTCCAAGAGGTCGGCGGCGCCCAGCCCTTCTCGGCAAAGACCTTGGTGTTGTACATCAAGCCGGTGGCGACGATGCCGATCGCGACCGCGCGATCATCCTTGAAACGCGCCGCGTCATAGAGATCGGCGGGCAGACCATCGACCTTGCCGCAGAAGCCGAGCTGAATCGCCTGGTACATCGGACCGTCGTCGACGATGGCAACGTCGATCTGCTGGTTACCCTTCTGCGCCTGCAGCTTGGCCAGCGTGTCCGTCGAGTTGCCGGCCACGTATTCAACCTTGACGCCGTTCGCCTTTTCGAACGCCGGGATCACCTCGTCGCGAATCGTCTTCTCGAAAGAGCCGCCGTAACCGGCGACATAGAGCGTCTTCTGCTGCGCCAAAACCGCCGACGGGGCTAAGGCGAGCGTCGCGATGGCCGCTGTCACAAGGCCGAGTTGCTTCATTTGGATCGATCTCCAACATCGTTTGCGAGGTAAGCACCCGGAGCGCATCCCCATTTTGAACCGGCTCGAGCCCTTTGGGCATCTGGGTCGCTGCGCTGCACAGAAAACTGGCTGTATCCAACCTTGATGAAAAAGATCGCAATCCACGCTTTCGTCGTCCAATTAATAATGGCACCCTCTTCATGCCGGAATGTTATGAATGGAGTAGAGATGGCGCGGATCAATTCGCGGCAGGTCGAAGCCTTCCGTGCGATGATGCTGACAAGCAGTGTGACGGAAGCGGCAAAGCTGATGGCTGTGACGCAACCGGCCGTAAGCCGGTTGCTGCGCGACTTCCAGGCGCTGCTGAAAATGGAGCTGTTCGAAAAGCGCGGCACCGGACTGGTGCCGATGGCTGCCGCGACGGCACTCTACATGGAGGTCGAACGGTCCTTCGTGGGTCTCGAACGGATCACAGCGGCAGCCGAAGAAATCCGCAGCCGCCGGACCGGAACGCTGCGGATCGCGGCCCTGCCGGCGCTGTCTAACGGCTACCTGCCAAGGCTCTCCGGACGATTCCTGATGGAGCGGCCGAACCTCAATCTATCGTTCTTTGGCGTGATCTCACCGATTGTGGTCGACTGGGTGTTGAACAACCAATGTGACATCGGCTTCGCCGAAGTGCCGATCGCCCATGCGGGCCTGTCGAGCGTGCGGTTGCCGGCGCCCGCTCGCGTAGCAATTCTGCCCGCCGGACACCGGCTCGCGGCCAAGGCGACGCTGCAGCCGCGCGATTTCGAAGGAGAGACCTTCGTGTCCCTGACGGCGGGATCGACCGGCCGACATCTGATTGACCAAGCCTTCAATCGCGACGATGTCCGCCGGGTTCTTCGGGTCGAGACCAGCCTGTCCGAAATCATGTGCGGGTTGGTGTCATCCGGACTCGGCGTCGCGATCTGCGATCCCTTCACGGCGCAGGAGTTCGCGAACCGAGGCGTCGTCGCGCGCCATTTCCTGCCGCGGATCGATTTCGAGTTCGCTGCGGTGTTTCCGCCGCAGCGCAGTCCCTCGCCGGTGGCATTGGACTTGGTGGAGGTCGTGCGTCAGGCCCTCGGCGAGTTGAGCAGGCGGCCCGTCGCTCAATCCGATGGTTGTTAGGGGCTAACGGAGGAGAGCGTTGCGCAGGTGGAGCTTCGTGACAATTCACGTCCGCGCAGTTGGTTTGAGAAGTACGCCGGCATGATGTCTTCGGCTGCGCTCCGAGCCGCTCTTGTGGAAAAAGAATTCCCAGCGACGTGTATGCCAGCGAACGCTATGACGCGGGGAGCTGTCCGCCAGCCGCTTTTGGCGAACGTCCGCTTTGCGCCAAGAGCGGCCGTTCCTGAAAGTCGGCTTTTAACGTGGTGCTATTCCCTTTGCAGCACTTTAGCTTGGTGATCCCTGAGCCTTGGTGTCCGCCGACTTGGCCTGGCCTGGGCTTGCCCAGGCTCTTATTCGATAATATTTTCGATGCGGATGGGCAGGCGGCGAACTCGTTTGCCGGTCGCGTGGTAAACCGCGTTGGCGATGGCTGCCTGGATACCCGCCGTGCCCAGCATGCCGATTCCTTTGACACCGCCCGGCAAATGCGGGTCCTCTTCTTCAATCATCGCGATATCGAACTCCGGAATGTCGGCATGGACCGGGATCAGGTAGTCGGCGAAGCTGTCGCCGACAATGTGGCCTGACGCGCGATCCGTCGCCGTTCTCTCGTGCAGCGCCATGCCGATGCCGCCGATCAAGCCGCCGACATACTGGCTCTTCGCCAGCAGCGGATTGAGGATGTGGCCCGCGGCAAAAGCGCCGCATACCCGGCGCACCCTGATCTCGCCGAGCTGTGCATCGACGCCCACTTCGACGAACACCGCACCGTAGCCCATGCTGCTCGCGGCCAGCGACTGGTGTTGTGTCGCCGCGCTTTCGCCCTCCGCTTCCAAACCCTCAGCCGCCCCGCGCGCCAGCACATCCGTCAACAACTCGCCGACATTGCCGGTTCGGCTTCGGATCATTCCGTCCTGAAATTCCAATTCCTTTATCCGTTGGCCGGAGAGCGGCGACCGCTCGTCGGTCACGGCCATGTTCGCCAGCGTCGCGCGGAGTCTGGCCATCGCCATTTCAGTCGCCGGCGCGAGGCTCGCGGTCACCTGGGAGCCGCCGGAAAACGGGCCCTCCGGCAGCAAGGTATCGCCGAGCTCGACCGTCACTTGCGAAAGGGGAACGCCGAGAGCAGAAGCCGCCATCTGGCCGAGCGCCGTATAGGTGCCCGAGCCCATGTCCTGTGTGCCGCATTGAACGCGCAACGAGGCGTCCGCCGCCAGCTTGACGCGGACCTTACAGGCTTGACGGATCGCCGGATAAAGCGTGCTTGCCATGCCCCAACCGATCCGCCAGCGTCCGTCGGTGGCGACGCCCTGTGCCGGCCTCTGCGACCAGCCGAACCGTTCGGCGCCGACGCGATAGCATTCAAGCAGGCTGTTGCTGCTCCACGGGCGGCCCACTTCCTGATCATGATCTGCAAAGTTGCGCACGCGGAGTTCGACCGGATCGATCCCCAGCCGTTCGGCCGCTTCATCGAAGGCGGATTCGAGCGCAAACGTTCCCGGCGCCGTGCCCGGCGCACGCATCGGGACGGGTTGCGGCTCATTGGTACGGACGAGACGGTGCGTCGTCGTGACATTGGGGCAGGCATACAGAAGGCGCGAATAGACCGCGATGGAGTCCGAGTAATCGGCGTGGGTTGAGGTTTGCGCGAGCGCGTGATGTTCAATGCCGGTGAGACGACCGTCCGCGCTGAACCCAAGCCCCAAGTCTTGCACCGTCTCCTGGCGGCGACCGACCAAGGTGAACATCTGCGCGCGCGTCAGTTCCAGCCGCACCGGGCGGCCGGTTTTCTTGGAGGCCAGCATCGCCCAGAACATCCACGGCCACCAGAGCTGCCCCTTGCAGCCGAAGCCGCCGCCCGGGAAGCGCGAGATGACCCGGATGTCTGATGCTGGCATCTGGAAGGCGTGCGCGATCATGGCGCGGGTGCCGAAGATGGCCTGGGTCGAGGTGTGCACCACGGCCTTGCCGTCCTCCCACCAGCAGACCACGGCGTGCGGTTCCATGGGGTGATGATTGTTGACAGCGGTGTCGTATCGATTTCGGACGACGAGATCGGCATCAGTCAGTGCCCTGGCCGCGTCACCACGACGAGTCTCAGCCGGAAAGCGTCCGACCATGGCCGGAGCAAATGATTTGTCGAGCGCTTGCGCCAGCGCCGTCACCGCCGGACGCGCCTGTGTGGTGACCCGGATCGCGCGTGCCGCTTCTCTTGCCGCTTGCAGGGTGTTTGCTGTAACGAGTGCGACAGGCTGGCCCGCAAAATGAATGGCGCGCTCGCGGATCAGGGCTGTTGCGGGAGACGGCTGCAGCACCTCTGTATCCGCATAGGAGACCGTCGCGGCGAAGCCTGGCAGGTCGATCGCCTGCGTTGCGTCAACGGACAGCACATCGCCGCAACTGATCGACGCCTCCACGAGGGCCGCGTGCAACATGCCGACCGCGGGAACCTCGGCCTCATATACGGCGCTGCCGGTGACCTTCAGCGCGGCCTCGTAGCGCAAGGCGGAATGTGTGCTCATGGCTGGCTTCCGATGGTTTGCAAGGCGCGGATGACGGCATTGCGCAGCAACGCGATCTTGAATCCGTTGTGGGCGAGCGGTCGGGCGTGCTCGACGGCCATATCGCCGGCGGCGGCGATGGCTTGGGCGTCCGGTGCACGGCCGACCAATACCGCTTCACTCCGGGTGAGCCGCCACGGCAGTGGTGCGACCCCGCCAGCGGCCAATCCCGCCTCGACGATCCTGCCGCTCTCGACGTGCAACACCGCGGCCACCGATACGACGGCAAATTCGAACGACGCACGATCGCGAACTTTGAGATAGGTCGAACGCGCGGCAAAGCGGGATGCGCTTGGGATGTGAATGCCGGTGATGAGCTCGCCTGCTGTCAGGCTCGTCTCGCGCTCCGGTGTTTCTGCGGGCAGGCGGTAGAGATCGGGCAGTGGAAAGCGCCTCCGTCCCGCCGCTCCGAAGACCTCGACCTCGGCGTCCAATGCCGTCAGCGCGACAGCCAGATCTGAGGCGTGGGTCGCGACGCATGACGTACTTGCGCCGAATAAGGCGGCCTGACGGTTCTCACCGGAAAGTGCGCCACATCCAGAACCAGGTGTGCGCTTGTTGCAGGCAAGCCCTTCCGTGCGAAAATACGGGCAACGGGTGCGCTGGAGTAGATTGCCGCCCACCGTCGCCATGTTGCGAATCTGTCCGCTTGCGCTGGCCAGGATCGCCTTTGCGATCAGCGGATGATCCCGCGTGACATCCGGATGGGTGGCCACATCGCTCAGCCGCGCAAGCGCCCCCAAACGGAGCTGGCCGTCGGTAAATTCGATAGCATCGAGCGGCAGGCGTGAGATGTCGACCACCCCCTCGGGCGCGATCGCGCCTGCTTTCCAGAGCTGGAGCAAGTCGGTTCCGCCGGCCACGAAGGCGGTGCCTGGTCTCGAACATTGGATGAAGGCGTCGCTGACGTCTGCCGCGCGGCTGTATTGAAACGAGGGCGACTTCATAGTCCCGCTACCTCGGCAATCGCCGCCACGATATTTGGATGGGCTCCGCATCGGCAGAGGTTGCCGCTCATGCCCTCGCGAATGGCCGCGAGATCCCCGGGCTTTTCGTCGAGTAGCGCCAGGCCGGACAGAATTTGCCCGGGCGTGCAATAGCCGCATTGCAGCGCGTCATGACGAATGAAAGCGGCTTGCAGCGGATGCAGCTTGTCCAATGTCCCGATGCCCTCGATCGTGGTGATCGACCGGCCGTCATAGGAAGCCGCAAGCGCGAGACAGGATTTGATCCGGCGTCCGCCTGCCAGGACGGTGCATGCTCCGCATGCTCCCATGTCGCAGCCTTTTTTGGTACCGGTCATACCAAGCTTGTCCCGGAGAATATCCAGGAGCGTGTCACAGCCTGGAGAAGTGACGTCGTGATCCCGACCGTTTATCTTGAGCGAAACATTGATGGATGAACGAGGCGACATGAAGTTTCCTTGAAATTGTCTTGCCGGAGTTTGATCAAACCTTATCCCCCGGTTGTCAGAGGTCCGGCTGGGATGGCAGACGACCCGCCCCGCTTTCAGCGATAATCGCAGATTGCGCGCGCGCCCCGGAAGGACTAGTATTATCCTAGGACTGAGAGTACCTCCCATCGCCAGGAGAACAAGCTATGTCAGACCCCAGCCGAAGCGAGTTCGGTGATTTTCTTCGTTCCCGGCGTGCCAAGCTCAATCCGAAGTCGGTCGGCCTTCCCAGCGGCCGCAGACGTCGGGCTCCCGGCTTGCGGCGCGAGGAAGTCGCCGAACTCGCAGGCATCGGCGTGGACTGGTACGTCCGGCTGGAACAAGGCCGGGCCGTCAGTCCTTCAGTGACCACGATTGATGCACTGGCACGTGCGTTGCGCCTCAGCAAAGTAGAGCATGCGCATTTGCGTGCGCTCGCATCGGGCGCCAATCGGCGCGCCTTTACCCGAGAAATCGTTCCCGCAGCGCTTCGAAGCCTTGTCGAGTCCTTGAACCAGCCGGCTTACATCACCGGCCGACGATGGGACGTGCTTGCCTGGAACAAGGTTGCCGCCGAGCTTTTCGCCTTCGATCGTCTTGCGGAAGAAGATCGCAACATTCTCGTCTGCATATTGCTCAATCCGGGAACGCGGTGCCTGTTCGGATCAAGCTGGGCCGAGGAGGCCAAGCGTGTTGTCGCTCAGTTTCGTGCGACACACGATCTCTGGGCTGGCGATCCGGCGTTTATCGAGCTGCTAACCCGTCTTCGAAACGGCAGCCCGGAGTTTGCAGAATGGTGGGAAGCCCACGATATTCGCGGCGGGGCGGGCGGCGTGAAGCGCCTGCGTCATCCCAAGAAGGGCATGCTGCGTTTTGCGCACGCAAGTTTCCAGGCCAATGACGATCCTGACCTGAAGCTCATCATCTATACACCGGCTTGAACCGTTTCGTGGCGGACGACGACAAGCTTTGCAATTGGCCAACGTTCGCAGATCCAAAGTTAGGTTGCGCCACCTTCCGCCCCAATCCGGCAAACTGGACGCTCTGAGCGAGGATAATGCGGCGTCGAGGCGCCTCACTGCTGCATGTTGGAGCGGGG